>OLRC01000340.1_pt1 | contig 36115 bp, 33 predicted proteins | sample 1672081 | NCBI WGS metagenome assembly OLRC01 (sample SAMEA3136643, study PRJEB25190) | human gut metagenome | biome: human gut; feature: human-associated habitat; material: faeces | place: Austria | collected 2013
GCAACCTTCGCGCTTGCAGCCCTCGTGCCCGCGCCCCAGACAGTTCGCAGCGCCGTCCGCCCACGGCAGCGCCGCCCCGCCCTAAGCCGCCCACCGCGCGCCGCCCCACAACGCCGCAGCCGCCCGCAACGCCGCCGCCCCAACGTCGCAAGCCGTCTGCACACGGCCGCATAACACTTCGCAAACAGACCATGAAGTGGCTATTCAGCACAGATGTTTCACGTGAAACACTCGGGCCTCTTCCCAACCGAGCAGCACACCGCCCGCGCCGCATCATGCGTACAAATGCTTCATGTGAAACATCCGGGCAGCAAGTTCTACACGAGTCCTCGTGCAAGCGTCGAACATGCCCCGAGCCGCAGCGCCGTGCGCACTTTTTCGTTCGGGTTCGGTAAAACTCGAACGGTTTGGTAATCTGAAACCGCCCTCGACCGACGCGCGTTCGAACGTCGGAGCACGCCCCTGCGCGTTTGCCCAGCTCGGTCGTTCGCAACACAAGAACACTCGAAACCGAGAATTACCAAACCGTCCAACTTTTACCGCGAGGAGGAGATTTCCGCGTCATCGGCCGGAAACGGAGTCGCGAAAGCAACCGCAAGCACGTCGCATCGAGCTGGAAGCCCGCGCCGAATGCACCGGAAACCACCGCCGCCAAACCATCCGATCCCATGTCGGACGCATCACCAATCGGGTAGGAGGTGCGTCCTTAGTGGGCGCACCGTCCTCCCACACCACCGTACGTACCGTTCGGTATACGGCGGTTCCTAGTTTTGACACCGTACTTGCTGACAACGCTTGGAAAAGCTAGTCCATCCCAGGTCTTCCAGCTTGGCGTTGGTGAGCGTTCTGCTCAACACCCAGCTGTTGGCAATCCTCCAGTGGGCTTTCCTTGAGTTCGCCCACTCCCATGCCTTTTGCTTGGGAGTGCCAAGTTTCTGCAAAGCCCTGAAATTAGTGCGAACGCGCTTCCACTGCTTCCAGTAGACGCACCCGATCTTTCGCCTGCACCACTCATCAATGCCTTTCAGTCTTTCGGTCATGTCGGCTAGCTTGAAGTAGCCGGTCCATCCGTTGACGAGACGCTTTAGGCGGTAGCGGCGATAATCAAGCGACCACCCATTGGAGCGCGACAGGATCGTCCGCACCTTGTCTTTGAGCTTTGCAATCGATTTAGAATGAGGGCGAAACCTCAGCTCGCCTTTGCAGCGGCAAAACGCATAGCCTAGGTACCTCACATCACTGGATATGTTAACCACATACGACTTCTCCTTGTTCACCTTGAGAAACAGCTTGTCCTCGATGAACTTGGATATCGAAGCCAATGCACGTTCGGCAGCTTTCCTCGATGCTTTGAGGATCATGCAATCATCCGCGTATCGGACAAACGCGTGCCCTCTTGCCGTCAGTTCTTTGTCCAGCTCGTTGAGCATGATGTTGGCGAGCAGAGGCGACAGCGGTCCTCCTTGCGGGGTTCCCTCGTCTGTTCTCCGCACCGCTCCATCCACCATGACACCTGCCATGAGAAACTTGTGCACGAGCGACACTACCCGTTTGCCCTCAAGACAGTCCGATAAAAGCTGCACCAGCTTCGACTGGTTAACCGTGTGGAAGAATCTTTCTAGATCGATGGATGCCACCCATACGTTTCCCTCATCGGCATAGCGTTTGATAGCGAGAAGCGCATCATGCGCCGAGCGATCCGGTCGAAAGCCGTAGCTATCGTCCGAGAACTGCGGTTCATAGATTGGCGTGAGCACCTGAACTACTGCTTGTTGCACCATACGGTCTACGACCGTGGGTATGCCAAGGTGCCTGGTCTTTCCTTTTTCTTCCTTGGGTATCCCTACCCTGCGCACCGGGTTCGGCTTGCACTTGCCGGCACGCAGCCTGCCTATGAGCGCCTCGTAGTTTTCCGCCAGCCACCCGTTCAGTTCCCGAACCGACATGCCGTCTACGCCACCGGCACCCTTGTTGGATACTACCCGCCTGTATGCTTGGCGCATATTCTCACGTGAGCAGATCCTTTCTAGCAGGTCTTTTACGTTATCAATTTGTCCGGCGTTGAATTCGTCTGCTTTGCTGTTCCGTGCGCATGTAGACGCTTCCGGATGCTCTCGGGATACCGTCCCTACCATCTCCGGATAGCCTTGGCTTGCAAGTTGCCTGTCTTTGACCATGCCCACGGTTTCGCTCAATGACTCCTTCCAACTAGGTTCGAGCCTTCACGATCGGCGGAGAATCGCTACTATGCTCTCTGCTGACTTCTCACGGCAAGTTTTGCTCCGTACGGGGATTTCGACCCGACACGTCCGTGAGACCTCCCGAGGTAAGACACACTTCTTTCCCTCCACCTACCTGCCGCATCTACGCTGCGGATCCTGTGCAGCTTTTGGGCTTCAGCTTGTTTAGCAGCCTTACCCACCCGCATACGCCTCATGCGATTTCTGTTCGTCAGGCCAGCGGTTTGCCATCCGGCTTCTTTCAGATTCCACCTCGCGATGGACACCCTTGCCATTGGCTATGCACTTCCCGCTGCCGGGCGTGCTCGGGACTTTCACCCGCTTGAAGTGCGCCATGCTCGGCACACTAAAAAATGACCCCGCACTTTGCGGGGTCATTTCAGCATTCTATATGTTAGTCTGCTTATGCCTTCGTCACGTTGCTTGCCTGAAGCTTGCCGTTCTGACCGGTCGTGACGTCGAACTGCACCGCAGCACCTTCGTCAAGCGTCTTGAAGCCGTCCATCTTGATCTCAGAGAAATGCACGAAGAGGTCTTCGCCATCCTTCTGAGAGATGAAGCCGTAGCCCTTTTCCGGGTTGAACCACTTAACAGTACCTTCCGCCATTTTAAATCCTCTTTCCTCTCCTCGTCCCCGAGGAGGTAACACTGTGTGCTGCATGGCCGCAACACTCGCCCTCACCTCGAGGGCACATGCTTACTATACGCTATGCGGCAACAAAAAAGCTCGGGATTCTCTTTTTCGCCCGTATTTTACCGATCCGTTGATCGAGCGGGCTCCTACCGGTCGGAATCAAGGGGCGCCTCGATCGTGCTCGCCGGGATGACGGGCTCGGTGCCGTAGCCTAGCACGTCCATGGTGGACTCGGCGTCTTTCGCCAGCGCGGCATCGGCCTCATCCAAAAGGGTGGCTAGCTCTTCGGGCGTGTCGGGCAGATCGAGATCGTACGCCTCGGCCAAGGCGCGAGCCTGCTCGGCGCGCAGGGCGGACAGCTCGCTCTCGCCCGCCTCTGCCAGATAACCCGAGGCCAGAAGCAGGCTCCGGGCGATGTACTCGGATACGCGCGGGTCGACGCCCGACACCTGCATGACGCTGGCTATCGACTCGGGCGACAGCGACAGCAGCGTGGCGCCGTCGATGTCGGTGGCGTCGCCTATGGCGCGCTCCAGCATGTTGGCGGCATCGCGCGGATCGCGATCCTCCACCGATCGCGCCCAGCTGCGGCGGATGGCCTCCGCGAATTGCAGGAGGATGCGCATCAGGTAATCCTGTTCGAGCATGGAAGCTCCCTTCGTAAGCCCGGGACGCCCCGGACGGTCGTGATCACGAGGACGGCGGAACCGGAATCCCCAGATGGTCGTAGGCCCGCTCGGTGCAGATGCGGCCCTTCGGCGTGCGCACCAGCAGGCCCTGCTGCATGAGGTAAGGCTCGTAGACGTCTTCCAGCGTGTCGGTGTCCTCCGACAGGGCGGACGCCAGCGTGGTCAGCCCCACGGGGCGACCGCCGAACTGCACGGCCAGAAGCTCGAGGATGCGGTTGTCCATCATGTCCAAGCCCAACGCGTCGACTTCGAAGAAGCTGAGCGCCTGGGCGGCCACGTCCTCGTCGATGATGCCGTCCCCGCGCACCTGCGCCCAATCGCGCACGCGCTTGAGCAGGCGGTTCGCCAGACGCGGGGTGCCGCGGCTACGGCGCGCGATCTCCAGCGCCCCGTCCTCCTCGATTGCGACGTCCAGGATGGAGGCGGAACGGCATACGATGGAGGCCAGCTCGTCGGGCGAGTAGTACTGCAGGCGGAACACGATGCCGAAACGGTCGCGCAAGGGACCGGTCAGCAAACCGGTGCGCGTCGTGGCGCCGACGAGGGTGAAGCGCGGCAAGTCGAGGCGGATGGAGCGCGCCGCCGGGCCCTTCCCCACCACGATGTCGAGGGCGAAGTCCTCGAGCGCAGGGTACAGCACCTCTTCGACCATGCGGTTCAGACGATGGATCTCGTCGATGAACAGGACATCGCCCTCCTCGAGGTTCGTGAGGATAGCCGCCAGATCGCCCGTGCGCTCGATGGCAGGGCCGCTCGTCGTCTTAATGTTCGCGCCCAGCTCGTTGGCGACGACCGTGGCCAGCGTGGTCTTGCCGAGGCCCGGAGGTCCTGAGAACAAGATATGGTCCACCACGTCGCCGCGCGCCTGAGCCGCCTCGATGAGGATGGCGAGCGACTCCTTGATCTTCGTCTGCCCTAGGTAGTCGCCCAGGCGCTTAGGGCGCAGGCTGCGATCGAGCGCAAGATCGTCCTCGGTGAGCGTCGGCGCCACCGCGCGCGAACGTGCGTCGACGGGCGACGAGCCGCCATCCCGCCCCGCTCCGGCGCCCGCTTCGAACACGAGCCCTTCTATTTCAATGCCGTTGTCAGCCATAACCGCCTTTTCAGGTTCTTTCCCACCGGTTCAACACTGTCAGCGAGGCTTTGCGCGAGGCCGCTCGGCCTCGCCTAGCTCGTTCCTAATCGCTTCAGCGCATATTGTAGCAGCACGCCCTCGGACGCGCCTTCGGGGGCGCCCTTGAGGGCGACGTCGGCCTCTTCGGACGTGAAGCCCATCGACAGCAGCGCCTCGCGCGTGCCGGCAAGATTCGCAGCCGACGCCGCTGCGGGCGCCGCCCCGTCGAACAGGCTTGCCAGCCCCTCGTCGAACGAGCCCTTCAGCTCCAGGATGATGCGCGAGGCCGTCTTCTTCCCTACGCCGGGGATGCGCTGCACCGCCGCCACGTCCTGCGCCTGCACGGCGGCCACAAGACCCGCGGGCGAGAACGCCGACAGCGCGGCAAGCGCCACCTTCGGCCCCACGCCGCCCACGCCGATGAGCCGCTCGAACAGAGCCTTCTCCTCCAGCGCGAGAAATCCGTACAGCGCCAGCGCATCGTCGCGCACCTGCAAGAACGTGTGCACCTCAACCGGTGCCCCCGCTTCGGGCAGCTTCGACAGGCTGGCCTGGGACATGCCCACGGCATAGCCCACGCCGTTCACTTCGATGTAGGCGGTCGTGGCGGTCTTCCCCGCCAGCGTCCCCTTGAGAAACGCGATCATAGCCTGTCCTTTCCGACGGGTACGTTGCAAACGGGCGCGTCGTACGCCATGCATGCCGCGCCCGTGCGGCGCGCGAAACCCTCATGAGTGGTATAGCAGATGGCGGCGGCCAACGCGTCGGCGGCATGGTCGGGTCGCGGGACGTCCTCGAGGGCAAGCAGCTGGCGCACCATGTACTGCACCTGGTCCTTCTCGGCCGAGCCGGTTCCCACCACCGCCAGCTTGATCTGGCTGGGCGAGAATTCCAGCACCTCGAGGTCGCATTCGGCGCATGCCACGAGCGCAGCGCCCCGCGCCTGCCCCGTGGCGAACGCGCTTTGCACGTTCACGCCGAACCACACGGTCTCGATTCCCGCGCACGTCGGCTGGAACCGCGCGATGACCGCAGCCATCTGCTCGTGGATCTTCCGCAGACGCTGAGCCAGCGGCAGCTCCTTCGGCGTGGACACGCACCCGTATGCCGTGCACGCCAGGCGCGGCCCGCGCTGCTCCACGATGCCCCAGCCGGTGTTGGCCAGGCCGGGATCGATCCCCAAGATGGTTCGTTCGATGCGCGTCATCGGTTCCTTTTCGTCGTCATGCCGAGGGTTTGCCTCAGTTGCAAACGTTTGTTCGTTACCATCCTAGCACAAAGCCCGGGAACAACCCGCGGAAGACGCGCTTTTTTCACACCCTCGTCAGAGACCGACGACGGAAGCGGCGCGGCGCGATCAACTCCGATGATCAAGGGAGGCGGCGAGCTCGCATTCGAGAAACGCGGGCAGATCCGCACGCCCCTTAATGCCCAATTTCGCGTAGATGTTGTGCGCGTGCGTTTTCACCGTTCCGACCGAGATGTACGCCTGCGAGCTGATCTGCTGGTTGCTCAACCCCTCCACCAGCATTTCAAGCATCTCCTCCTCGCGCTTGGTGAGATCGTAGCGCTTGGCAACAAAAGGCACCACGGCTGGAACCGATGCCTCGCGGAGTTTGCGGGCGTACGCAACCAGGTAAAGACAGGCGAACACGAAATTAATTCCACCAGACAATTCGACGAACACGTTGCGCGGGCTCTCCCATCCAGCCGCGAACGAGCCTATCGACCACGCCAAATAACCAACCGAGCAAAACGCGAACGACGCCACGAGCGCAACGACGGCCTTCGAGTCCAGCACGCGACCCCCTACATCGCCCTTGCGCAACCCTCGAATACCGATGCCCATGATATAAAGCTGCAGCACGCCGATGCACAAGTTCTCGGCGAATTCCTCTACCACGGCTTCCGACAACGACCCGGCAACCGCGAGATACGTGCAACATAAAATCCACAACGCACTTTCCCGCGCCGCCGGCGGCTGGTCGAAGATAAAGCCCGCAATGAACCTGAACGTCAGCAGAATACCGAGATGCAGGTAACCGTACAAAAACGGCGACGATCCGGGAAAAGCGCTGAACAGCAGCTGGAAATCGGGCACGAAATCGAACAGGTACATGAGCACGATGTCAGCCGTGCACAATCCGAACAAGATAGCGAGCCAAAGATGGAGAGGGCTTCTGTTCCGCACGAACAACGCAGCGAACACGATACAGAGCGCCGCGTTCGCCATGGTCATACCCATATCGTAGAAGAACAGCAAGTAAACCATCGCACCCCTTTCCCCTGCGGCGGATTATAGCACGCGCGAATTCCCGCTCGGGAGCGCGCCCTTCCGCAAAACAAGCACCCTCGCCCTCCACCAGCATGTTTGCTACAAGGTAGAGAAAAATAAACCCTCTTTCGAGCAGGCATCCATCTTCGCGTTGATTGTCGCAGGCCCCCTTCGGCCATAACGTCGGGCAAGGTGCCGTCGGCACAAGGGATCCGGCAAGCGTATCGTCGAACAAGGGAAGGAAGGGATCGTCATGACGCATAGCACGAACCAGGGACTGGGACGGCAAAGCGCGCTCACGCGCCGTTCGTTCGTAGCGGGAGCATCGGTGCTTGCAGCAGGGATGCTGCTGGGAGGACCGTTCGGATGCAGCGCGCCCGCAGAAGAAGGGGCGGCGGACACGAGCATCGAAGCCGAAGCGCAGGCAACCGGCAAGGCGGCCGACCTCGTATTCAAGAACGGCCACGTGCAGACGCTCGTAAACGAAGGAGACGTAGCGCAGGCCGTCGCCGTGCGCGGCGGCGACATCGTGTACGTAGGAGACGATGCCGGCATCGAGGCGTTCGTAGGCGACGCGACCAAGGTCATCGACCTCGGCGGCAAGTTCTTGTGCCCGGGCTTCATGGACGGCCACCTGCACGGCCCACAGCCTTATTACGAAGAACTGTTCCAAATCGCCATCCCCGAAGGCACCATGGACAACGAGGAGTATCTGCGCATCATCCGCGAGTTCGTGGAAGCGTATCCCGACGACGAAGTGTACTACGGCGGACCGTTCATGCAGAACGCCTATCTGCAACCCGACGGATCGAACCCGGGCCCGCAGAAAGAGGACCTCGACGCCATCTGCTCCGACAAGCCCATCATGATCCGCGACGTATCGCACCATTCCTATTGGGTGAACAGCAAGGCGCTGGAAATCGCCGGAATCACGGCCGACACGCCCGACCCCGACGGAGGCTCCATCGTGCACAACGCCGCTGGCCAGCCAAGCGGTCTGCTGACCGACGCAGCAAAAGGCCTTGTCACGTCCAAGATCGAAGTTCCCTACTCGACCGAGAACATGGCGAAAGCCTACGAAGCGTTCCAGGAGTACTGTCATTCGCTGGGCATCACCGGCCTCACGAACATCAACCTGTCGGGCATCGAGCTCATCCACGCCGAGGCGCTCCACAACATGGACGCACGGGGCGATCTGCATCTGCGCCAGCGCTTCCTCGTGTGGGGACAGCCGGGCATGGGCTACGAAGGCATCAAGAAGAAGCTCGATGCCGTAGCCGCCTACGATTCCGACATGTTCCAAACCGGCACGGTGAAGATCGTCTACGACGGCGTGACCGAAGGCGCAACGGCCGTCATGCTGGAGCCGTACCTGCCCGCAGCCGGCAAGGGAGAAGGCTGGACCGCCACAAGCGACTGGTACACAGAAGAGCTCGACCAGGTGGTAGCCGATCTCGACAAGAACGGGTACCAGGCGCATATTCACGCCATCGGCGACGGAGCCGTGCGCGCCTCGCTCGACGCCTACGAGCGCGCCGAAGCGGCGAACGGCAAGCGTGACGCGCGTCACACGATGGTGCACGTATGCGCCATCACTCCCGAGGACATCAAACGCTGCGCGGATCTCAAAGCGATCAGCAACCTGCAGTTCCTGTGGATGTACAACGACCCTCTGTGCCAACTGGAAGCCGCATTTATCGGCAAGGAGCGCGCGTTCGCCATGTACCCGGCTAAGGACATGCTGGAAGCAGGCTGCCTCATCAGCGGCGGCAGCGACGGAGCCGTGACCGCCTACGATCCCCTGCTTGAAATCGAAGTGGGCATCACGCGCAACAGCCCCTTCCCCGGCGAGGAGGACGAGGACTTCTACCGCTGGAAGGAGCAGGGTCTGACCGCCTACCAGATGCTTGAGATGTACACGAAGAACGTGGCGTACGAGAACTTCATGGACGACATCGTGGGCACGGTTGAAACAGGCAAGAAGGCAGACCTCGTCGTGCTCGATCGCAACATCCTCGACATCGACCCCAAGCAGATCTCGGAGGCGAAGGTGGTCTGCACCGTCTCGAACGGCGATATCGTGTACGAGGGGTAACCAGTCTCCCGCATGAGAAAGCCGCCGCAAGCTTCGTGCTTGCGGCGGCTTCGCGTTCGCTTGGTTTCGAGAGAGCCTATTCGTCCAGAGCTTCTGCAATCTCGTCAGTGATATCCATGACGTGGTAGACGTTCTGGAGGTCTTCCAGCTCTTCGAGGCGGTCGACAAGGCGCATGACCTTCTTCGCATCGGACACGCTCACCGTCGCGGGCGTAGTGGGCACCATGGTCATTTCGGCGCCCTTCGTGACGACGTCGGCTTCCTCGAGCGCCTTCTTCACGGCCATGAGATCGGTGGGCGACGTGTAGACGATCCACTCGTCCTCGGCGTCCTCGTAATCGTCGCCGCCGGCCTCGGCCACAGCGAGCATGAACTCTTCCTCGTCGGCGGCGGCGCCGTTCGGCTTCACGGGGTTCTTCTTGTCGCCGGTCTCGACCTCTTTGGGAACCATGATCTGGCCTTTGCGCTCGAACTGGAACGCAACGGAGCCGGACGTGCCCAGGTTGCCGCCCGCATGGCTGAAGGCCGCGCGCACGTCGGCGGCGGTGCGGTTGCGGTTGTCGGTCAGAGCCTCGCACAGCACGGCGACGCCGGCCGGACCGTAGCCCTCGTACACGACGGTCTCGTAGTTAGCGGAGTCCTTGCCGGAGCCGAACGCCTTGTCGATGGCGACTTTGATCTTATCTTTCGGCAGGGAGTAGCCCTTGGCCTTTTCGATGGCGGCCGCAAGCGATGCGTTGTTGTCGGGATTCGGGTCGCCGCCCTCTTTCGCAGCCACCGTGATGTTGCGCGACAGCTTGGAGAACAAGGCCGAGCGCTTCGCATCCTGCGCTGCCTTGCGATGTTTCGTTGTAGCCCACTTTGAATGCCCAGACATATACGTCCCTTCCAACATAGCAATACCAGCCGATTATTCTAGCACACCTGTCAAATCCCCGATAACCCTTCGCATGGTCTTCAAAAACCGGGCAGAGAGCGCCAGGCTGCATCGTCCGAAGAAGACGCGAGAGCGCAAGAAAACGTGCGGGCCCGGCGCAGGAAAAGCTCGCTGGCACGAGGGGCGCAGGCGCCAGCCCTAAGAAGACGCAGCGCAACGGTGAGCGTCAACTCGTTTGCGGCGAATGCAGCGCTATTCTCCGCACAATATACGGAGAATAGCTCGACTATCCCCGCGCGCTCGGTTACACTGACGCTATGTACCTCCACGAACATACCGATTGGACGAAATTCTCCTGGGATGCCGTCAAGCTCTCCCCTCTTTTGCGCGAGGCGAATTTCGCGCGCGGCAAGTTGCAGGGACTCATACAGCACGTGGGCTTCCAACTGGAGGCCGAGATGGAAGTGGATGCGCTGGCGGGCGAAGTGGTGGCCTCGTCGCTTATCGAAGGAGTCGAACTCGATACGGCGAAAGTGCGCTCATCGGTCTCCCGCCAGCTGGGATTGAAAGCACCCGGATCCGTCGACGACACAAGAAGCGTCGACGGCACGGTGTCCATCATGCTCGATGCAACGCGAAACTGCGATCAGCCGCTCACGCACGAACGCCTTTTCGGATGGCACAACGCGCTGTTTCCCACCGGCTACAGCGGGTTGCGCAAAATAACCGTGGCGCGCTATCGAAAGCGCCCCATGAGCGTAGTCAGCGGCCCTATCGGCAAGGAGAAGGTGCACTTCCAAGCCCCCGATGCTGTCGACGTGAAAAGCCTCATGGACGAGTTCATCGCTTGGTTCAACGCCGACTCGCCCGAGGATGCGCTGGTGAAAGCAGGAGTCGCCCACCTTTGGTTTCTAACCGTGCACCCCTTCGACGACGGCAACGGGCGCATCGCCCGAACCCTCACCGAAATGCTGCTGGCGAAAGCAGATCGAAGCCCTCGCCGTTTTTACAGCATGGCCCGGCACATCCTGCATCACCGCGAAGGATACTATTCGGCTTTGGAGCGCGCCCAAAAGGGCACGAGCGACGAGACGGCGTGGCTTGCCTGGTTCCTCCGGGCCCTCACGGCCTCGATGGAGGAAAGCGCCGATGCCGTGCAAAGGGCGCTTGAGCGCGAATCGTTCTGGAAATCGCTCGAAGGAGTGCCGCTGAACGACCGGCAACGAACCGTGCTGCGCAAACTGAAAGGCGATTTCGAGGGAAAGCTCACCTCTAGCAAGTGGGCCAAGCTCTGCAAAGTATCGCCCGACACGGCTCTACGTGACATCAACGACCTCGTGGAGAAAGGCGTTTTGGAGCGAGCGCAAGGCGGCGGGCGCAGCACGTCTTACATCCTGAAAGCACGCCGCTAAAGCCCCGGGCCTTCACAAGCGCCCAATACGAGACGCGGCGGATGTCCCGAGCGGAAACGACCTCGCACCCTCCGCCGCGCGCGTCACACCAGCTTTGCGGTGGCGCCGCTGGCCACGACCTCGCCTTCCTCGACGCACGTCTTCGCCTCGTCGAGCAGCGAGCGGGCGTCGGCCAGGAGCACCTGCACGGCGTGCAGCTTGTCCGAGGCCGACGTGCGGCCCGCGTCCCCGGCCGCGTGGGCCAGCCTGTGGGCCCAGCGGTAGCCGAGGGCCGCGTGGTCGTCGATCATGTCGACCATCTGCTCGAACTGGTCGACGTTCATCCCGTTGGTGCACATGCCGGTTGTCCCTTCTCTCGAGAAAACCCCACGCGCCCGGCCCGCCCGGGGAGGGAGGGTCGGGGCGGTTCCGGACGCTGGGGACGGAAGCGGTCGAGGATCGCGCGCTACCGCGTCATGCAGGCTTCGCGGCGCTCTTCGAGCCACGCGGCCAGCGCGCCCACGCCCTCGCCCGCGCGGGCGCTCGTCACGAACGCCTCGAGGCGGGGGTTGAGGGCGCGGGCGCGCTCGCGCAGGGCCTCCAGGTCGAAGTCGGGGTTCGAGGGCAGGTAGTCGCTCTTCGTCACGACGAGCGCGTCCACGACGGAGAACATGGGCGGGTACTTCAGCACCTTGTCCCAGCCCTCGGGCACCGACAGCAGCATCACGCGCAGGTGCGCGCCGGTGTCGAACTCGGCCGGGCACACCAGGTTGCCGATGTTCTCGAGGAACAGCCAGTCGAAGGGCGCGCCCTCGAACGCCTCGTGGGCCATCTCGACCATGCCCATCTCCACGTGGCACACGCCGCGCGTGTTGAGCTCGACCGAGGGCACGCCGGCCTGCTTGATCTTGAGCGCGTCCACGTCGCTCTCGAGGTCGGCCTCGATGACGCCCATCGGCCCCGCCCCGCGCCCGCGCAGCTCGTCGACGAGCGCGAGCAAGAGCGTCGTCTTGCCCGCGCCGGGCGAGGCCATCACGTCCACGAAGAACGTCCCCTCTTCCCTGCGCGCCGCGCGGAACGCGTCGGCCGCCTCGTCGTTGGCGGCCAGGACGCTCCGCTTCACCTCGAGCACTCTCGTCTCGTCCATGGAAACCCCTTCCCTCTCGATACGCGCCGGATCGCTTCCGGCGCGAGCGCTCCCTCGCTAGATCTTGCCGCTATGGTAGCGGTCGATTCAGGGTTGAACCTATTCATACATCGAATCGGCTATGCAAATGCAGTCAGCCCGCGGCGGCGCATTCGGATTCCAAATAAGGAGCCGAGGCGAATGCGGAAATCGGAACGCGTATGCAGAACACGACGACTAAAACAGACCCTCGGGTGCGTAGCATTTTCACCATGCAGGGAGCAGCGGGAAGGGGATACACCATGCATGAAATGGCGCTCATGCGCAACGTCGTGGACACCGTGCTCGAGTACGCCGGCCAAGCGCAGGCTACGGAGGTGAAGGCCGTGCACCTCACCATCGGCTTCAATCGCGATGTCGTCGAGAAGTACATGGACAGCATGTTCGCCTTCCTGGCGCGCGGCACCATCGCCGAGCATGCCGAACTCATCGTCCGACGCACGCCTTACACGGTCAAGTGCAACCGATGCGGACGCGTTTTCCACATCAACGTGTACGACTCGTCCACCTGGGTTTGCCCCCAATGCCAAACGGAACGCGACTACAAGCTTCACTCGGGCATGGAATTTGTCATCAACAACATCGAAGTCGTGCTCCCCGAACACGCGAAAGCCGTCCGCCAGGAAGCGGCAGGCTAAGCCCGTCGTAAGAAAGGAGGTGCGATGAGCACGCAGGGGGTGTTCTCCGCCGGGGTCTCCGGCATGGGTCCGGCCCTATCGGCCGAAGGCGAGCGCGTCGTGAGCGAGAAGATGGAGGCGCGCGACCGGTTGCTCGACGACTTGGAGAAGCGGGGCTTGCGCATCGACGCCTTGGCGCACGTCCACCGCAGCGATTGCCAACATGGCTGCGATCATGACTGCGCGCACGGCGGCGATTGCGCTGGCAATCATGCTGACGACCAAGTCGTCGGCCCCGAGGAGACGCTGGAAGACGCGCAAGCGCGCATCCGGCTGCAAGAGGGGCGGATACGTCATCTGGAGCACTTGCTTGCCGTTCGAGACAACCAGGTGCTTTTGCTCCGCGAAGCCCTCGAGTCCCTGCGCAACAAGGAAGGCAACGCGCAAGGCGACTGAAACGCACGCGGCACGCAACCGCGCGCCGTCCGCGTCCGTCGAAGCAAGCTGCACGAAGCAAGATACCGAAAGAGAAGGAGAAGTTCATGGAAGAGAAGATCACGGATCAAAGCGCGAAACTGAGCCGTCGAGGCTTCGTGACCGCCGCCGGCGTCGTGAGCGCCATGGGAGCCCTTGGCGCGCTGGGATGCACGCCGCAGGATACGACCGATGCCGCGGACAGCGCGACCGGAGAGGCATGGAACGGCGTCGCCGACGAGATCACGAACGGCATCACGGTGGACGTGCCCGGCAAGCCCGTCGACGACGGAACCTACCACGTCACCTTCAACGGAGGCCCGCTGACCGCCGCCGAACAGCACGCCGTCATCGACTCGTACGACTGGCGCGAAAACCGCCTCACCGCCTCGCAGATCGCCGAGGATGCCAAGCGAATGTCAGACGAAGAAGCCAAGAAGATCCTGCTCAACGAACCCGAAATCACCCAGGACTACGTCACGGAAAGCGGCAAAGTCATTCCCGCCGTGTACGTCGCGCTGCGCAACCGCCTGCTGCGCGTAGGCCAAGGCGTGGGCAGCGAGATCCATGAGAACGCCTGGGACTTCCTCATGCAGGAGTTCAGCGAAGACGAAGCCGCCTTCTACATCAAGCTACCGAACTTCGTCTACTTCACCGTCGAAGAAGCGGGCGAGGCAACGGGGATGTCGGCCGACGAAGCCGGCGCCATCTGCGAAGATCTGAGCTACCGCGGCCTGCTGAACCGCGTCCATCGCTCGGGCACGAAGTACTACCACGTGCTGGCCTTCGCGCACGGCATGCTGGAGTTCATGATGAACCGCTACGAGGAAGAAGGGTTCTGCGACGCGGTCTTCGGCATGTGCGGCGCCGACTACGGCTATCAGTCGCGCAACCAGGGCTCGCCCATGTACTTCCCCATCCCTGCCGAAGCCGAAATCGTAGGCGACACGGAGGTTCTTCCCAACCACGACTGGAACGAGATCGTCGATCGCTACGACACGCTGTGCGTGGCGCCGTGCCAGTGCCGCACGTTCACGCCCATCCGCAGCGGTCAGAAGCCCGGCGAGTGGTGCGATCACCCCATGGAGACATGCATCGCCACCGGAGAGCAGGCGCAGTACTACATCGAGAACGGCATCGGCCGCCAAATCGACAAGGACGAGTGCCGCGAGATCTTGCAGCGGGGCGTCGATGCCGGCATGGTGATCGAGGTCATGTGCACCGCCGAGTGCGACGTCATCTGCCAGTGCCACGGCGATTGCTGCGCCATCCTTCGCGGCTTCATCGCGCTTGACGGCGACGTGGAGAACTACCGCCACATGTCCCACTACGAGCTGCAAGTGGATCACACCAAGTGCATCGAATGCGGATCGTGCGCGGCGCGCTGCCCGCTGTTCACCATCGAGATGACCGACGAGGGCCCGCAGATCGGCAACTTGTGCGTGCGGTGCGGCCAGTGCGCGACGGTGTGCCCGACGGGCGCCCGCAAGCTCTTCGCCATCCCCGAGGAAGATCGCTTCTCCATGCCGAAGGACATGGTGGACGACTACTACCTCAAGGGCCTCGAGCGCGCAAAACGAGGCTACATCAACGACTTCGACCCCTCTAAGCTGCAAGCGTAGAACGCTTTGCAGGCATCGGACGCGCACGACGACGATTGTCGTGCGCGTCCGCGTTTTCGCTGTTAAAATACGAAAAGGGGATCCAGCAGACGAAAGCGCGCCGCAGTTCGGCCTGCGCGCAGAGCAACGGAGGGGACACCATGCTCGATTTTTCGCGTGAATTCTTAGTGCTCGCAAAACACGCCAACTTCGTTAAAGCGGCGGAGGAGCTCCATATCTCGCAACCCAGCCTGACGCGTCATATCGCCAGCCTCGAACGCGAGCTGAAGTTTCGCCTGATCAACCGCAACTCCATGCATCTGACCCCCGCCGGACGTTTCTACCTGGGCGCCATCAGCGGACTCGTGTCCGAACTCGACGAAATCATCGAGCAGGGCCGACGCATCGACGCGGAACGCGACAAGGGCATCTCCGTGAACATGATCTCGTCGTCGAACAATCAGTTCGCCGACATCGTCTATGAAAGCATGTCCGTTCTGCAAAGCAGACACCCCTACATGCCACCCGCCTTCTTGTTCGACGACGACCAGCTGACCATTGCCTCGTCGGTGTTCCTCGGCAAAGCCGATGTGGGCATCGTGTTCAGCATCCCCGTCGACATACCCGAGGGCTTTGCCTGCGAGCTCCTGTTCGAGCTTCCCCTGCTCGTATGGCTTCACAAGGACAATCCCTTGTCGCAGCGCCCCTGTATCGTGCTCGACGATCTCAAAGACTGCTACCTGGTGAACCCTACGACCCCCAACCTCCTCACCACCTTCGAGGGCGCAGTCGAAACGTTTCGCAAACACGGCATCGAGCCTAAGCACCGCGCAAGAACGCTCGCCGAGTTCGATCGCATTCCTTTCACCCTTCAACCCGACGAGATGCTGTTCAAAACCGCAAACAAGGCGAATATCCCCATACCTGCCACGTTCCTCGCAGAGGCGCGCTTCTGTGATCCCAGCCCGAAGTACCAGGTCTACCTACTGTATCGCAAGGAGCCGGCGAACGCGCTGGTCGCAGATTTCGTGAGGATCTGCCACGAAGTGGCTGCGACGAGAATGATGAAAAAGGACGTCACGTCGCCCGGCACCGAAGGAAACGACGGGGCGCTACGATAACGCGAGCCCTCTTCCCCTCGCCCCTCCCGACCTTCTTACGGGACGACCACGGAATGCTGACGATGCGAGCGAGCGGACAACCGCTCCCATTGCTTGTCCGTACAATGCTGAGGTCGAGGATCTTACAAAGGGCGGATCCTCCCTATCATCGTGCGTATGGAAGGAGCACTGCCATGAAGGGAAACCAAGAACTTGTCGACGCGCTGAACGGTCTGCTTGCCAGCGAGCTGACCTCCATCAACCAGTACATGGTGCATGCCGAGATGGCCGAGGACTGGGGCTACACCCGCCTGAGCGAGAATTTCAAGAAGCGCTCGATCACCGAGATGAAGCATGCCGAGCGCCTCATCGAGCGCATCCTGTTCCTGGAGGGCACGCCTATCGTATCCCACCTCAACGACATGCACATCGGCGCGGAGATCCCCCAGCAGGTGAACAACGACCACGCCTTGGAGCTCGATGCGATCAGGCAGTACAACGAGGCCATCGTGCTGGCCGGCCAGGTGCTGGACTATGCCACGCGCGACATCCTCGAAGCCATCCTGCGCGACGAGGACACGCACCTCGACGAGCTGGAAGAGCTGCAGGACCAGATCGAGCAGATGACGCTGCCCACCTTCCTTTCCACGCAGAACTAGCACCGAACGGCGACGCGAGGACGAAGCGGGTTCGCACTTTACCGAGATAAAGCGCGAACCCGCTGAACGGTGGTTGACAACGGGTTGCGACCTGCGCACTATAGGAGGATGCAGCAAGAAACGGCGACGAGCCGCGCGTCATCGGTGACGTCTGCCATTCTCGAAGGAGACCTCATGCGCAACATCCACTGCCTCAACAACATCTCGGCGTACGGCACCGACCTGCTCACCGACGACTACCAGCTCGTCGACGACCTCACCCAGGCGGAAGGCGTGCTCGTCCGCAGCGCCGCCCTGCACGACACCGCGTTCCCCGAAAGCCTCCAGGCCATTGCCCGCGCGGGCGCCGGCGTGAACAACATCCCGCTCGACCGTTGCGCCGAAGAGGGCATCGTGGTGTTTAACACCCCCGGCGCGAACGCGAACGCCGTGAAGGAGATCGTGGTGTGCGGCCTCATGTTGGGCAGCCGCGACATCGCCGGCGGCATCGCCTGGTGCCGCCACAACGCCGCCGACGAGAACATCGCGAAAGCCGCCGAGAAGGCGAAGAAGGCGTTCGCCGGACGCGAGGTGAAGGGCAAGAAGCTGGGTGTCATAGGCCTGGGCGCCATCGGGGCGGAAGTCGCCAACATCGCCATCGATCTGGGCATGGACGTGTACGGGTACGATCCGTACGTGTCGGTGGGCGCAGCATGGCGCATCTCGAGCGCCGTCCATCACGTGACGAACCTCGACGACATTTTCCGCACCTGCGACTACATGACCATCCACGTGCCGGCCATGGAGGGCACTATCGGCATGATCGACGAACGCGCCTGCTCGCTCATGAAAGACGGCGCCGTGTTCCTGAACTTCTCGCGCGACACGCTCGTGGACAACGCTGCCATGGCCGCCGCGCTGGACTCCGGCAAGGTGCATGCCTACATCACCGACTTCGCCACGCCCGAGGTCATGAAGATGGAGCGCGCCATCGTGCTGCCCCACCTGGGCGCCTCTACCGCCGAGGCCGAGGACAACTGCGCGATGATGGCCGTGCGGGAGCTCATGGACTACCTGGAGAACGGCAATATCGCGAACTCCGTGAACTACCCCGCCTGCGACATGGGTCCCGTGCCCGACGGCCTGCGCCGCGTGGCCGTGCTGCACGCGAACGTCCCGAACGCCATCGCTCGCATCACGAACGTGTTCGGCGATGCCGGCGTGAACATCGAGAACATGATGAACAAGGCCCGCGGCGAGAACGCCTACACGATGCTCGACCTGGACGCCGGCACTCCGGGGCATCCCGATGACGCCATCGAGCGCCTGAGCGCCATCGAGGGCGTCCGCCGCGTCCGCGTGGTGAAGTAACGACTCCAAGGCGATACGGCACGTCAAAGAAGGCGCCGCAGTTCGCTTTTCGCACCCTCCTCCAACAAACAAGGCGCCCCCGCGATTGCAGGGGCGCCGAGGCAGCACGTGGAAACGTCGCTTACGCGAACAGCTCGATGGTGTCGCCTTCCTTGAGCGTGACCATGGCCTTCTTCCAGGTGCGGGTCTTGCCCAGCTGGTAGCGAACGCGCTTCGGCTTCGGCTTCACGTTGAGCGTGTTCACCTTGACCACCGTCACATCGAAGATGGCTTCGATGGCCTGGCGGATCTCAACCTTGTTGGCGTCCTTGGCCACCTCGAAGGTAAAGGTGTTGCCCTCCATCTGGTCGTAGCTGTGCTCCGTGATGACGGGGCGGATGATGACCTCGCGGGGATCCTTCATTATGCAAGCACCTCCTCGATGCGCTTCAGGGCGTCGGCCGTGAACACGAGAGCCTTGTTGTCGATCAGCTCGTAGGTGTTCGCCGCGGACACGGGCAGGATGTTCACCGTGGGGATGTTGCGGAACGACAGATAGGTGTTCACGTCCTCGTCGTCGATGACGAGGGTGGTGCGACGCTCCAAGCCGAGGGCCTTGAGCGCGGCCACAGCCGCCTTCGTCGAGGGCTTCTCGAAGTTGAACGCGTCGACCACGAACAGCTCGCCGTCGGCCAGCTTGGCGGACAGCGCGGAGCGCATGGCCAGCTTGACCTCCTTGTTGTTCACGCGGAACGCGTAGGAACGCGGATGCGGGCCGAACACGGTGCCGCCGCCGGCCCACTGAGGGGCGCGGATGGTGCCCTGACGGGCACGGCCGGTGCCCTTCTGGCGCCACGGCTTCTTGCCGCCGCCGCTCACCTGGCCGCGCGTCTTCGTGTCATGCGTGCCCTGGCGCCAAGACGCGCGCTGCGCGCGAACGACCTGGTGCATGACGGGCACGTTCGGCTCGATGCCGAACACAGAAGCGGCGAGGTCGGCGGTGCCGGCCTTCTTCCCGCTCGCGTCTTTGATCTCGATAGTCGTCATGATATACAAGCTCCTTATAGGTTACTTCAACTACGCCATGCGGACGCGAACGACGCCGTTCTTGCCGCCGGGGATGGCGCCCTTGACGAGGATGAGGTTCTGCTCCTCGTCGATGCGGACGACTTCCAGGTTCTTCACGGTCACGGTGTCGACGCCCATGTGGCCCGGGAGCTTGAGCCCCTTGAACACGCGGGACGGCGTGGCGCACTGGCCCACCGAACCGGGAGCGCGATGGAAGTGCGCGCCGTGGCCGCCCGGGCCGCCACGGAAGCCGTAGCGCTTCATGACGCCGGCGAAGCCCTTGCCCTTGGACGTGCCGGTCACGTCGACCTTCTTCGTCTCAGCGAAGGCGGCCACCGTCTGCTGGTCGCCCACCTTGTACTCGCCGGCGTTCTCGACGCGCACCTCGCGCAGGTAGCGCGTAGGAGCCGTGCCCTGCTTGGCGAAGTGACCCGCCATGGGCTTGTTGACCTTCTTCTCCTTGATGGCGCCGAAACCCAGCTGCACGGCCTCGTAGCCGTCGCTGTCCTTCGTCTTGACCTGGCAGATCGTGTTCGGCTCGGCCTGGATCACCGTCACGGGCACGACACGGTCGTCCTCGTTGAAGATCTGGGTCATGCCGATTTTCTTACCATAGATGGCGTTGATCATATCGCACATCCCCCTTTACAGCTTGATCTCGATGTCGACGCCGGCAGGGAGATCGAGGCGCATCAGGGAATCGACCGTGTTCGGGGTCGGTTCCAGGATGTCGATGAGGCGCTTGTGCGTGCGCATCTCGAACTGCTCGCGCGAATCCTTGTCGACGTGCGGGCCCTTGACGACGCAGTACAGGTTGCGCTCCGTCGGCAGCGGGATAGGACCGGACACCTTGGCACCCGTCTTCTGCGCGGTATCGACGATGAGCTTCGTGGACTGGTCCACGATCTCATGATCGTACCCCTTCAAGCGGATGCGAATCTTTTGATTAGCCACTTACTTTACCTCCGTTATGCTCGCGCGCACGCCCTAGGCGTTGCCGCCGGCCTTGCTGATAATTTCCTCCGCCACGTTCTTCGGCACTGCCTCGTACGAATCGAACTGCATCGTGTACGAAGCGCGGCCCTGCGTCGTCGAACGCAGGTCGGTGGCGTAACCGAACATCTCGGACAGCGGAACCTTCGCCTTGATGGTCTTGGCGTTGCCGCGATCGCCCATGCCCTGGATCTGGCCGCGACGGCTGGACAGGTTGCCCATGACGTCGCCCATGTACTCCTCGGGCGTCTCGACCTCGACGGCCATCATCGGCTCGAGAATGACCGGAGCGGCCTTCTTGAGCGCAGCCTTGACCGCCATCGAACCGGCGACCTTGAACGCCGCCTCGGAGGAGTCGACGTCGTGGTACGAACCGTCGATGAGCTCGATCTTGATGTCCACGACCGGGTAGCCCGCAAGCACGCCCGAGTTGATGGCTTCCTGGATGCCCTTGTCGATCGGGGTGATGTACTCCTTGGGGATCACGCCGCCCACGATCTTGTTCTCGAACTCGTAGCCCTTGCCGGCTTCCTGCGGGATCAGGTTGATGACCGCATGGCCGTACTGGCCGCGACCGCCGGACTGGCGCACGAACTTGCCCTCGACGTTGCGAGCTTCCTGCGTGGCCGTCTCGCGGTAGGCGACCTGAGGCTTGCCCACGTTCGCCTCGACCTTGAACTCGCGCAGCAGGCGGTCGACGATGATCTCGAGGTGCAGCTCGCCCATGCCGGCGATGATGGTCTGGCCGGTCTCCTGGTTGGTGGACACGCGGAACGTCGGGTCCTCCTCGGCCAGCTTCTGCAGCGCGATGCCCATCTTGTCCTGCTCGGCCTTCGTCTTCGGCTCGACGGCGATGTCGATGACCGGCTCGGCGAACTCCATGGACTCGAGGATGATCGGATGATCAGCGTCGCACAGCGTGTCGCCGGTCGACGTGTCCTTCAAGCCCACGACGGCGACGATGTCGCCCGCGGCGCAGCCGTCGATATCGACGCGCTGGTTCGAGTGCATCTGCAGCAAACGGCCGATGCGCTCCTTCTTGCCCTTCGAGGCGTTGGACACGTAGGAGCCGGAATCGAGCTGGCCCGAGTACACGCGGAGGTAGGTGAGCTTGCCCACGAACGGATCCGTCATGATCTTGAAGGCCAGAGCGGAGAACGGCGCCTTCACGTCGGAGGGACGCTCGTCTTCCTCGCCCGTGTCCGGGTTCGTGCCCTTGATGGCCGGCACGTCGATCGGGGACGGCATGTAGTCGACCACGGCATCGAGGAGCTCCTGCACGCCCTTGTTCTTGTAGGACGAGCCCACGAACACGGGGTGGATCTGGCAGGCGATGGTGCCCTTGCGGATGGCGGCCTTCAGCTCGTCAACCGTCACCTCTTCCTCCATGAGGACCTTCTCCATGAGAGCGTCGTCGCAGTCGGCGGCGGCTTCCACCAGCTCCTGGTGGCGCAGCTCGGCCTCTTCGGCGAACTCGGCCGGGATAGCGTCCATGGCCTCGGGGTAGGTCATGCCCTTGTCGTCGGCCTTGAAGTCCCACGCGGTCATGGTGACCAGGTCGATGACGCCCCAGAAGTTGTCCTCGGCGCCCATGGGCATCTGCGCGGCGACAGCCGGCGCGCCCAGGCGATCCTTCATGGTCTCGATCGCATGGAAGAAGTCGGCGCCCACGCGGTCGTACTTGTTGATGTAGGCGATGCGGGGCACGCCGTAGCGGCTTGCCTGGCGCCACACCGTCTCGGACTGCGGCTGCACGCCGGCGACGGCGTCGAACACCGCGACAGCGCCGTCGAGCACGCGAAGCGAACGCTCGACCTCGGCCGTGAAGTCCACGTGGCCGGGAGTGTCGATAATCTGGAAACGGTACTCTTTGCCGTTGTCAGCTCCGCCGGGGTACTTCCAGAAGCACGTGGTGGCAGCGGCGGTGATGGTCACGCCGCGTTCCTGCTCCTGCACCATCCAGTCCATCGTCGCGGCGCCGTCGTGCACCTCGCCGATCTTGTGGGTCTTGCCCGTGTAGTAGAGGATGCGCTCGGTGGTCGTCGTCTTGCCCGCGTCGATGTGGGCCATGATGCCGATGTTGCGCGTATCCTTCAGTTCGATTTTCGCCATGAGTCGAATCCTCCCTTAGAAGCGGTAGTGCGAGAACGCACGGTTCGACTCGGCCATCTTGTACAGGTCCTCGCGCTTCTTCACCGACGCGCCGGTGTTCTCGGCGGCATCCATGATCTCGGCGGCGAGGCGTTCCTTCATCGTGTGCTCCTTGCGCTTGCGCGAGAAGTCGACGATCCAGCGAATGGCAAGCGTGGTGGCACGACGGGAGTTGACCTCCATCGGCACCTGGTAGGTGGCGCCGCCGACACGCTTCGGCTTGACTTCGAGCGTGGGGCGGACGTTGTCCATTGCCTTCTTGAAGACGGCCAGCGGATCGCCGCCGGTCTTCTCCTCGACGATGGCGAACGCACCGTAGACGATGTTCTCGGCGGTGGCCTTCTTGCCGTCAAGCAGGATCTTGTTGATCAGCTGCGTGACGAGACGGTTGTTGTACTGGGCGTCCGGCTGTACTTCGCGGCGGACTGCTGCTGCACGACGCGGCATGTGTTCTCCTTCTAGGTCCTGCGCGCTTCGGAACGGCTTTCTCTCCGTTCATTAGGCCGCCCGCCTGCCCCCTTTGGGCTCGGTCGGTTGCTGCGGCCCGCGCGTCTTAGCGGGTGTTACTTCGGGCGCTTGGCACCGTAGCGGCTGCGAGCCTGCTTGCGGTTGTCCACGGCGGCGCAGTCGAGCGCGGCGCGGATGACCTTGTAGCGCACACCGGGGAGGTCCCTCACGCGGCCGCCGCGCAGCAGCACCATGGAGTGCTCCTGGAGGTTATGGCCGACGCCCGGGATGTAGGCGGTCACTTCCATGCCGTTGACGAGGCGCACGCGGCAAACCTTGCGCAGAGCCGAGTTCGGCTTCTTCGGCGTGGTCGTGAACACGCGGGTGCACACGCCGCGCTTCTGCGGGTTGCCCTTCAGGGCAGGCGTCTTGCTCTTGTCGACTGCCTTCTTGCGGCCCTTGCGGACCAGCTGGTTGATGGTAGGCAAAGCTTCTCTCCTTTTACCTCTTGCTTGTCAGAGACGTCTACATACTCTATAGACGCTCGCTTGAACACCGTTTCCAAGTGCGTTCAGCTGATGCGCACACGAAAACGCTCGCCTCCTCGGAGACGCGAAGGTGAACTCTACCATCGCCCCTCAGGGTTGTCAAACGCCACGCATCCGGGAGTATCTATACCTCTTGACAACCGTTATCGCAGGTGAAACCCACACTGGTGACGAATCCGTGGCGAAAAGTCCACCGTTTCTCAAAAATACTTCGAACCCGTCGGCAGCGTATCGCCGCCATCCCCGTCGACTTTCGCGGCTTGGAGCAGCGCGAGCATGTCCGGAACGTCCAGGCACGCCACCGGTGCGCTCCGGGCAAGCCGTTTGTCGGAGGTGACCAGGTAGTCGGCCTGGATGCGCTGGGCGGCGGCGAGCACAGGGCCGTGCAGTACAGCGCCGCATCGAGCGCGGCGGCTTCCCGCACGATCCGAACCGCGTCGCCGCGCGACCGGCGTCGATCGGCGAAGAAGTGCTCCCAGATGCGCGAACCCTCTTCGGCCGCCTTCATCTTGCGGCGGCGCTCGGCTTCCGCGGCATCGCCTTCGGAAGCCCGCATGAGACGCGCCCGTCGCGCGCGGCCTACTGCGCGCCTTCGGCGATGAGAGCCTCCACGAGGCGGGCAGCGCCCTCCAGGTCGTCCACGGCGATGTGCTCGTCGACGGAATGGAAGGCGGCCATGCCCACGCCCAACGTGACGGGACGCACCCCGCGGGCGGCGAGCACGTTGGCATCGGAGCCGCCGCCGGAACGATGGAACCGCGGCTCGAGGCCGGCCGCTCGGGAGGCGCGGACGATGGCCTGCACGAGTTCGTCCTCCTCGTCGAACAGCACGGCGTCGTAGCTCTTCGTCCACTCGATGCTCACCGCGCCTCCGAAGCGCGCGGCGGCGGCCTCCAGCGCCTCGGTCATGGCCGCTTTCTGAGCCTCGGCGCGCTCGGCGTACAGCGAGCGGCACTCCCCCGCCAGCGCGCACGTGTCCGGCACGACGTTCGTCGCGCCACCGCCCTCGATGAACCCGACGTTCGCCGTGGTGGCCTCGTCGAGCCGGCCGAGCGGCATGGACGAGACGGCCGCGGCGGCCATGGCGATGGCCGACACGCCCTCTTCGGGGCACACGCCCGCATGCGCGGCGCGTCCCGAGAACGTCGCGTTGAGCGACCAATGGCACGGAGCGCCCGTGATGATGGTGCCTGGCGCGCCGTCGGCGTCCAACACGTAGCAAGGCGCGCCCGCGGGCAGCAGGCCGTCGGCCAGCGCGCTCGAACCCAGCAGATGCTGCTCCTCGCAGGTGGTGAGCAGCACGGTGACGTCGGGTCGAGGCGAGCCGGACTCGACTGCCGAGCGCACGCCCTCGAAGATGGCGGCCACGCCGGCCTTGTCGTCGGCCGACAGGATGGTGTCGCCCGCCGAGCGCACGACCCCGTCCACGACGACGGGCTCGATGCCCGCGCACGGCTGCACGGTGTCCATATGCGCCGAGAACACCACGTGCCCCGTCCGCGTTCCCGGAAGATGAGCGACGAGGTTGCCGGTATCCGAGCCGACGCGTTCGGCGGAATCGTCGAAGCTCACCTCGAACCCGAGCCTGCGCAGCTCGTCGGCGCATCGGGCCGCCATCGGAGCCTCGTGAAACGACGGGCTCTCGATGCGGACGAGCTCGCAGAACAGATCGAGCAGACGGCTCTCTTGCATGGACGTTCCTTCTTTCTCTCCTTCAGCCGCCAAGCTTGAACGCTCGGCAACGACGATGGGTTCGGTTACCGAAAGCCATTATAATCAGCAACAGCACCGTGCGCGCGAGAACCCGGGCAACGGGGCCGCGCGCTCCGTACCGCGAAATCGAGGGAGGTTCCGAGTGCAGGACATCATCAAAGCCTGTCGAAGCTATCGACGATTCGATGAAAGCGACCGCATCGACCGCAAGCTGCTCACCGCCTGGGTGGACGCCGCGCGACTGGTCGCTTCGAGCGGCAACGCGCAGCCGCTGCGCTACGCCATCGTCAGCGACGAGCGCGCCTGCGAGCGCGTGTTCTCGTGCTGCGCATGGGCGAAGGCCCTGCCCGACTGGCCGGGACCCGTGCCGGGCGAACGCCCGAGCGCCTACGTCGTGGTGTGCCGCGACAACGATCGCACATTGGCCGACACCTTCACCGCGTGGGACGAGGGAATAGCCGCGCAAACCATTATGCTGCAGGCCGTCGAAGCCGGGTTCGGGGGCTGCATCATCGCGTCGTTCAAAAAGAGGAGCATGGCCGAAGCGCTGGGCGTCGACGCGGACCGCTTCCAGCCCGACCTCGTGTTGGCGTTAGGCAAACCCGTCGAAGACGTGCGCATCGTCGACCTTCCGGCAGGCGGCGCCACCGAGTATTGGCGCGACGAGGCGGGCGTGCACTACGTGCCCAAACGCGCGCTGTCGAGCGTGCTGCTGTAGCCCGCACCCGGCGCACGCCGCCCGGGCATCGCGCGCCTACGCTTCAGCCGCCTCGTACGCGATCTCGCGCTGCGCGTCGAGGCGGCGGTTGCGAAAGTACACGATCCAGTTGACGCCGATGCAGGCGAGGTTGATCAAGTACACCGCCAAAACCCAGTTCACCGAACCGGATGCGAACTTCGCGGCGATGCCGGCCATGTAGCCTGTCGTGATCAGGGCGATGAACTGCCAGCTGGAGCCAGCCGCCGTTGCCGCTTTGAAATTCTTGTACGCGTTGAGCGGCCACGACAGGCCGAAGCACACGAGCATCGCCGCCTCCAAGAGCTCTGACACGAGCCCACCATCTCCTTACCGCGCCGGATCGTTCTGCGATCGTCGGCCTCGCTTTCCTGCAACAGGCACCACCCTACGCGCTCGCCCCAGCGTTGTCCAATATAAATTTCATCTCCAATGATATGATAGATGTTATAGGATGAGCGGATAACGATCGGAAGGCTCCCGATGGAACTGCAGCAGCTCAGGTACTTCGACGAAGTGGCGCGCACCCAGCATGTGACGAACAGCGCGAAGAAGCTCAACGTGGCCCAGCCCGCCCTCACCCAGTCGATCCGCCGGCTCGAACGCGAGCTGGGCGTGACCCTGTTCGAGCGCGTGGGACGCAACGTGCGGCTGACCGCGTGCGGCGAGGCGCTTCAGAAGCGCATCGCGCCGCTGCTGGCGGCCCTCGACGAGCTGCCCGAGGAGCTTGCCGTGGTAGCCGGGCAACAGCGGGCCGCCGTCCATCTTGCCATCGAATCGGCCTCGGGGCTGGCGGTGGACGCCATCGCGGCCTACCGCTCGGCGCATCCCGACGCACGTTTCGTGGTGACGCAGGAAGCCTCCTCCCGACGTTGGGACCTGCGGGTCCGCACCGTGCGCGCAGAGAGCGCGGACCCCCGCGCTCGCCGTTTCTTCGAACGCATCGGCATCGCCGTGCCCGCCGAGCGCGCCTCGCAGGAACCCCTGCCGCTGTCCGACCTCGCCGACGAGCCGTTCATCTGCCTCGCCGGAAGCCGCACGTTTCGCGCGGTATGCGACGAAGCGTGCGCGCATGCCGGGTTCGTGCCGCGCGTGGCGTTCGAAAGCGACAGCCCCGCCGTGGTGAAGAACATGATCGGCTTGGGGCTGGGCGTGGGCTTTTGGCCCGAGCGCAGCTGGGGAGGCCTCGACGACAGCAGCGCGCGCCTGGCGAGCATAGCCGACGCGCCGTTCGCCCGCACCATCGAGATCGCCCCGACAAGCGGCCCCCTTAGCAAAGAAGCCGCGGTGTTCCACGGCTTCCTCGTCTCGTTTTTCGAAGAACGCTGGCGCGAACCCTCGCCCCTATGCTCCTAGGATCTTCGCCGCCACCTGCTTCTTCCTGCTGAGGATGCCGGGCATCCAGGTGCCGCCTTCGCCCGTGCAATGGATGCCGAACACGCGGTTGACGATGCGGCGGTTGCCCTCGCACATGAACTGGCTGCCTTCGGCCACGATATCGGTGACCAGCAGCAGCACGAACTCGTAGCCGTGGTCGTCGCGCAGACGGCGCATATGCTCGCGGATCTCCTCTTCGCGTTTCATGACGGCGGGAAGATCCACCGTCTCGTGCTGCGCGATGAGAACGGTGGCGTCGCCGATCTGGAACTCCTTGGCGTCGGCGCCGACGAGCTTGTCGACGGGCATGTCGTCCTCGCCGCCGCGGCACTTGAACACGGCAAGGCCGAATTCGGTGGGATCGACGCCCGCGATGCCGGCGAGGTAGGCTACCTGCTCGTGATCGGTCGGCGTGGCGGTGGGCGATTTGAGGATGACGGTGTCGGTCATCACGGCCGACAGCAGCACGCGCGCGATGGCAGGAGGCATCTCCACGTTGTGGCGGCGGAACTCCATCGTGACGATGGTCGCCGTGGAGCCCACGGGAAGGTTGAGGAACTGGATGGGGTTGGCGGTCATCACGTCGGCGATGCGATGATGGTCGACGATCTCGACGACCTCGGCCTCCTCGATGCCGTTTGCGGCCTGGCGCGTCTCGTTGTGGTCCACGAGCACCACCTTGCGCTTCGGGCGCACGGCCACGTCCGAGCGCGTGACGATGCCGATGGCGAGGCCGTCGTCGTTCAGCACGACGGCCTCGCGCAACGCGCTGGCCATGAAGTCTTCGATAGCCTCCTTGAGCAGGCCCTCTTTGTCGAGGATGAGCACATCGGTCTCGGTGATCTCGTCCACCTTCTGGCCGAGCGAGGCGATGAGGTCGCCGGCGACCGCCATCTCGTTCGCCCCTCCGTCCTCGAGGGCGTCGGTGGCGGCGATGTAGCGCTCGGCGATCATGCGCGTGGTGATGAGTCCACGGTAGGTGCCGTCGTCGTTCGTCACCACGAGCGCGCGCACGTTGTGCTGGCGCAGCAGGCGACCCGCCTCGAGCAGCGTGGCGTTATGGCCGATGGATATAGGGTTCGGCGTCATCACGTCTCCGACGCGCGCATGCACATGACCCACGATCTCGGGCGCGGGGATACCGCTCTCTTCCAGAACCCAGGCGCTCTCCGGAGGCAACGGCCCCAAGCGGGCGGGAACGTACGTCTGGAACGGCTCCCCCTCGCCGGCCGCACGGCGCGCCAGCTCGTTCTTCAGGTAGGCGTAGCCCACTGCCGAGGAGATGGAATCGTTGTCCGGGTTCTTGTGGCCCACGACGATGATCGGTGCCGACATTGCTGTACTCCTTACCCGGGGATGCCGCACGCACGCCGCATCCCGCTCGCTTAGCTTGTCATGAGGGTGTTCGCCGCCGCATACCGAGCCGCGCGGCGCCGAGAGCCACAGTATAGCGGCACCGGCGAAGCGAACGGCGGCCGATCAGCCTTTTCGAGCGCAAACGTCACGAAAGAGCCAGAAAGAGCGCACGAGACGGCTGCGACAGTCCGTGATACCATAGGCGCGCACCATCCCCGCGCCCGCCCCCTTCCCTACCCGTCAATCGAGGAGCATCTATGAAAACTCTCGGCCTCTCCGACGTCATCGGACCCATCATGGTGGGTCCTTCGAGCTCGCACACGGCGGGCGCGCTGCGTATCGCCTACATGGCTCGACGGCTGTGCCTGGCCGAGCCGAAGACGGTGGAGTTCAGGCTGCTGGGGTCGTTCGCGCACACGCTGACCGGGCACGGAACCGACAAGGCCCTCGTGGCGGGCATGCTGGGGCTGGCCGCCGACGACCTGCGCATCCGCGACTCGTTTCAGCTTGCGGGGGATGCGGGACTCGCGTTCTCGTTCGTCACGCTTCCCGACGCGGAGTACGACCATCCCAACACCATCGACATGCGCATCGTGGACGCCGCGGGCAACGCGATGAGCGTGCGCGGCGAGAGCATCGGAGGCGGAGCGGCCGTCATCCGCAAGATCGACGACATCGACGTGCGCATCACCGGCGAGAGCACGAGCATCGTCGTGCGCCAGCGCGACGAGACCGGCGTGCTGGCGCACATCGCGCAGAGCATCAGCGACGAAGGCGTCAACATCGCCACCACGCGCATGTACCGCGAGCGCAAAGGCGACATCGCCTACACCGTGCTGGAAACCGACCAAGAGGTGGACGGCGCCGCGAAGGCCGCCATCGAGGACCACCCCGCCATCCTGGACGTGCGCGTCATTCCCGGCGACGCGCGCCCCGGCTGCGGGTCCGTTGACGCGCCCGACGCGGAGGAGGCGCTGCAGCGGTTCGCCGAGGCGGACTTCGGCACCGGAGCCGCGCTTCTGGCATGGTGCGAAAAGCACGGCACGACGCTATCGGAGGCGTTTCTCGCCCGCGAGGCGGCGCTGGCCGAGAGCTCGGGGTACGCCGACCGCTCCCTTGCGTATTTGCACGAGACGCTGGACGTGATGAAATGCGCTGCGCAGCGCCCCATCGACGAAGCGCTGCCTTCCATGGGCGGCCTCATAGGCGGCGAAGCGCGCAAGCTGGCCGATCTGCGCGAGCGCGACGGCGAGCTGTGCGACGACCAGCTGTCGTGCGCCATCTCCTACGCGATGGCGGTGCTGGAGACGAACGCGTCGATGGGCCGCATCGTGGCCGCGCCCACGGCTGGATCGTCTGGCGTGCTGCCCGGCGTGCTGCTGGCGCTGCAGCACACGCGCGGGCTATCGGATGGCGATCTTGCGCGCGGCCTGGCGGCGGCCGCCGCCATCGGGTACCTCATCACGCGCAACGCCACGGTATCGGGCGCGGAGGGCGGCTGCCAGGCCGAGATCGGCTCGGCCGCCGCGATGGCCGCGGCGGCATCGGTCGAGCTCATGGGCGGCGCGCCCGCCCAATGCCTCGACGCGGCCAGCAACGCGCTGACCAATATGATGGGCCTCGTATGCGACCCCATCGCGGGCCTTGTCGAGGAACCTTGCCAGAAGCGCAACGCTGCCGGCGCCGCCGTCGCGCTGGTCAGCGCGCAGATCGCACTCGCAGGCATCGGCAACCTGGTCGACTTCGACCAGACGGTGGAGGCTATGCGAAAAGTGGGTCGAACCTTGCCGTTCGAACTGCGCGAAAGCGCTCTCGGGGGCATAGCCGCCGCGCCGACGGCCTGCGCCTACTGCCCGGGGTGCAACTAGCGCGCCGGCCGAGACTCGGCGGGCGAACAACCGGAACGGGCATCTGCACCGAGGGGCCCGCATCCCGAGCCCCTCGGTTAATCCAAATCGAGATCGGGATAAGCTCCCAGGTCGACGGCTTGTATGGCGAGGCAGCCGGGGCCGCCCTGCGTGATGAACGCGGAGCCCAGGTCGAAGACGCCGTGGCGGCATCCCGGAAAGCGCTCGGACAGCATGCCGGACGCCTCGTCGGCCTGCACGCGGTTGTCTGCATGGCTCACGCCCAGGAAGAAGCCATCGCCCACGCCCCGAGCCTCCAGGTCGTCGGCGATGGCGTTGACGGCTTTCGCGAACGAGCGCGCCACCTTCATCTTCTCGAGGCGCGTACCGTCGTCGGTCTGCTTCATGACGGGAAACGCCTTCACGAGATGAGCGAACGTCGCCGCGAGCGGCGTGAGGCGCCCGCCGCGGCGCAGGTAGTCGAAATCTTCGGGAATAAGGTAGGAGTGAGCGGTAGCGATCAGGGCATGCAGCGTCTCGAGGACGGCCCTTGCGTCCGTCCCCTGTTCGGCCAGCCGCACCGCCGTGCAGGCCAACACCCGATGGGGCACGCACAGCGTGCGCGTGTTCACCACGTGCACGCGATCGGGACGGCGCGCCTGCTTGACGAGGCCGCACGCCACCTCGTAGGCGCCCGACAGCCCGTCGGCCATGGCGAGGTGGATCACCTCTTCGTCGGTGTCGTAAGCCTTCAGGGTGAGCGCCGGAGGAGGCGATGCGCTCTGCGGCAGCGCGCCCGCGCGCACCTTCGCCAAGAACTCCTCGGCCGACACGTCCTCGTATTCGAGCCAGCTTTGGCCGTCGATGGTCACGACGAGCGGAAGCACGGCCATGCCGCGCCGCGCGCCCTCCTCCATCGAGAACATAACGGAAGAGTCGGTAACGATCTTCATGGTGAACCTCTTTCTCTCGCCAGCCGGACGAAGAGCGCGGGGTTGCAGATCGGTGGCGACCGCACGTCATCGACGCGTCTATCATGCGGTATAGCGCACCGCGTTGCAAGAGCCTGGGCGAAAGAAGAAGCCGAAACGCCTAAAAACGACGAGGCCCGCACCGTTTCCGATGCGGGCCTCGCGCTAGCCGATCTTGACGATGGGCGCGTAATCTTTGAGAAGCTTCTTCGTTTGGCCGGTTTTGGAGAACTTCACGAACAGCGTGTCGCCGTCCACCTTCGTCACCTTTCCGCGGCCGAACGTCTTGTGATCCACGGTGTCGCCCGTGGAGAACGTCATCTTCGCGGCGGCCTTCTTCTCGGCGCCCGGGCGCACGTAGGAACCGCCCACGCGCGCGGTGCGCTCGTCGCTGCGGCCGGACGGGCCCGACGCGCTGGAGCGGCCGAACACGCGGCCGCCGCCCGCCTCGGTGCCGCTGCCGGCGATGCCCTTGCGGCTGCCGCGCTTCTCCCAGCCCGTGCCGCTGAAGCCCGCCGAGCCGAGGCCCGTGGTCTGGCGCAGCTCGGAGGGGATCTCCTGGATGAAGCGCGAGATGGGGTTCGACGATGTCTGGCCGAAGATCTGGCGCGCGTAGGCGCAGGTGAGGAACAGCTTCTTGCGGGCGCGCGTGATGGCCACGTACGCCAGCCTGCGCTCCTCCTCGATGCCGGCCGCATCGCCCACGCTGTTCATGTGGGGGAACAGCGTCTCCTCCATGCCGGCCACGAACACGCAGTCGAACTCGAGGCCCTTCGACGAGTGCACGGTCATCATGGTGACGGCGTGGCCGTCCTCGGCCACCGTGTCGAGGTCGGTGCGCAAGCGCACCCATTCGATGAAGTCGGCCAGCGAGTCGCCGCGCAGGACGCGCACGGGGCTTTCCTCGGCCGGAGCCGCAAGCTCGTTCGCGCCCGCGAAGGCGTAGAACGAACCCGCGGGAGCGTCGGCGGACGCGGGGACGGGTGCGAGCGCGGGAGCATCGGCCGGCTCGGCCGTGGGCGCCTCGTACAGCGCGTCCTCGTCCTCGTGGGTTTCGGTGAACTCGTCGACAACGCCGAGGAACTCCTGGATGTTCTCGATGCGGCCGCGCGCCTCGTCGGTGTTCTCGGCCTGCAGCGCGCCGATGAGGCCGCTCTTGTCGATGATCGTCTCGATGACCTTGCGCAAATCGCCGCCGTAGGTGCGCGCCTCGTTGACGAGGCCCACGAACTCCCCGATGGCCTGGCGCGCCGACGCGCGCAGCTCCGGATCGACGATGGCCAGCTCGGCGCCCTCCATGAACGTCATGCCCATCTCGCGGGCGAACTGCTCGATGCGCTCGATGGTGGTCTTGCCGATGCCGCGCCTCGGCACGTTGATGACGCGCTTCGCGGCGATGTCGTCGGCCGGGTTCACGACGAGCGTGAGGTAGGCCATGACGTCGCGGATCTCGGCGCGGTCGAAGAAGCGCGTGCCGCCGACGATGCGGTACGGCACGCCAGCGCGCAGCAGCATGTCTTCCAGCATGCGGCTCTGCGCGTTCGTGCGGTAGAACACGGCCACCTGGTTGTACGACAGCCCCGCCGCGCGCTGCTTCTCGATCTCGCCGGCGATCCAGCGGCCTTCATCGCGCTCGTCGGCGGCCATGTACACCTGGATCTTGTCGCCGTCCTCGGCGCTGGTGAACAGCTTCTTCGCCTTGCGGTGCTGGTTGTTCGCGATGACCGCGTTCGCGGCCGCCAGAACGTTGCCCACGCTGCGGTAGTTCTGCTCGAGCTTCACGGTGTGCGCCGTCGGGTAGTCCTGCTCGAACTCAAGGATGTTGCGCAGGTCGGCGCCGCGCCACGAGTAGATGGACTGGTCATCGTCGCCCACCACCATGATGTTCTTGTGCCCCTCGGCCAAAAGCCCCGTGATGGAGTACTGGGCGTGGTTCGTGTCCTGGTACTCGTCCACCATGATGTAGCGGAAGCGCTGCTGGTAGGCCGACCGCACGTCCTCGTGGTTCTTCAGCAGCAGGTAGGCGTACAGCAGAAGGTCGTCGAAGTCGAAGGCGTTCGCGGCCTTGAGGCGCTCCTGCAAGCGGGAGTACACGCGCGAGGCCACCTTCCCCACCGGGTCGCCCGCTTCCTTCTCGAAGGCGCTCGGCACGACGAGCTCGTTCTTCGCCGTGGAGATGCGGTTCATGAGGGCGTTCACAGGGAAGCGCTTCGGGTCGATGTCCAGCTCGGCCATGATCTCCTTGTACAGGCGCTTCTGGTCGTCGGTGTCGTAGATGGTGAAGTTGCGCGTGAATCCCAGCTTCTCGGCGTCGGAGCGCAGCATGCGCACGCACATGCTATGGAACGTCGACACCCACATGCCGCGGCAGCGAGGGCCCACCAGGCCGTTGAGGCGCTCGCGCATCTCGGCGGCCGCCTTGTTCGTGAACGTGATGGCGAGGATCTCCCACGGAGCCACGTCGTGGTTCTCGATGAGGTTCGCGATACGGTACGTGAGCACGCGCGTCTTGCCCGAGCCGGCGCCGGCGAGCACGAGCAGCGGCCCGTCGACGGTGACGACCGCCTCGCGCTGCGGCCCGTTCAAGCTGTCGATATCGATTGACATATGAGCAGTCTCCTGACGGATGGAGGTGAAACAAAGCTTTCGTATTCTACCGCTTTTCCCCTCCGGCAACTGGCAAACGCGCGCAATCTGCGCAAGCGCAGGGGCCGCTACGCAAGCGCCTCCGCCAGCTCGTCGACAGGCGCTTCGGAACGCTTCGCGACCGGCGGCGCTCCCCCGTCATGCGAACCGGGACGGTCGGCGCCCAGCGCGTCGCCCCACATGGACAGCTCGGCGCCGTGCTCCACGAGGTTCGAGCACTCGTTGCCCGCGCGCTCCAGGCACAGCAGCAGCTGGTTGTACACCGCCTTGTTCTCAGGCGCGCACTGCCGGCTGCCCACGCGGCGGAAGTGGGCCTTGCGCGCCCGGCTCTGCCGCTTGACGATCTGGCGGCGACGCTCGTCGAGCACCTGCTCGGAGGCGGTGCCTCCGTCGCTCAGGAACCGCAGCACCGCGTCGTACATGTCCGCCACCATCGCGGCGCTTTCGGCCAGCTCCTCGCGCGCCTCGTCCGAGAAGGGCTTCTTCGACGAGAGGCGCTCGCCGTACAGCGCGGCCGCTTCGCCGCAGCGCGAGCCGATGCGGCCCGCCGCGTCCACGATGAACATGAGGTCGGATATCTCCGCGGCCTGCCGCTCGGACGTCGCGCCGGCGCTCAGCAGCTCCACCGCGTAATTCGCAAGCTCGCTTTCCGCGGCTTCCACCTGCGCGCAATCGGCTTGGAGCGCCTTGAGCGCGGCGGCGTCCCGGTTCGCGATGGCCTCGGGCAGCGCAGCCAGCATGGCGCGCACCTTGTCGCAGTACTTCTGCAGCTCCTCGCCGAACATCCTGATGGCGAACACCGGCTGACCGAGGATCTTGTCGTCAAGGACGACGAGCGCGCCCGGCGCCGCCTCGCCGGCCTTGCCCGGCACGAGAAACGTCACGATCTTCACCATAGCCCCGATGAACGGCAGCCATAGAAGCGTGCAGACGATGTTGAACGTGGTGTGCGCGTTCGCGATCTGGCGCGCGATGACGTCCAGCTCGGGGCCGGGCGTGAGAAGCTGCACGAACTGCGCGATGAGCGGCACGAACCAGATGAACACGAACGCGCCCGTGACGTTGAACACGCTATGCGCCACGGCGGTGCGCTTCGCGTCGCGAGACTGCCCGATACAGGCCAGGAGCGCCGTGATGGTGGTGCCGATGTTGTCGCCGAGCAGGATGGGGATGGATCCCTGGAGGCCCAGCACGCTGGTCACGCCGTCGGGGCCGGGCTGCGAGGCGAAGCTCTGCAGCACCGCGATGGTGGCGCTGGAGCTTTGCACGACCAGCGTCATCACGGTGCCCGCCGCAACGCCGAGCGCGGGGATATCCTTCACCTGGTCGATCATCGCCAGGAACACCTCGCTTTGCGCGAGCGGCTTCATGACCGCGCCCATGGTGTCGATGCCCACGAACAGCAGGCCGAACGCGAACACGGTCTGGCCGATGTTCTTGACGCGTTCGTCCTTCGCCGCGAACCACACGATGAAGCCGACGAACACGATGAGCCAGATGTAGTCGCTGAGCTTGAACGCCATGAGCTGCGCGGTCATGGTGGTGCCGATGTTGGCGCCGAAGATGACGGCGATGGCCTGGCGCAGCGTCATGAGTCGCGCGCTGACGAAGCCGATGGCCATGACCGTGGTGGCGCTGGAGCTTTGCAGCACGGCGGTGGCCACCGCGCCCGCCAGCACGCCCAGCACCGGGTTCGAGGTGAGCATGGACAGGATCGACTTCATCTTGGCGCCGGCGGCCTTCTGCAGACCCTCGGACATCATGTTCATGCCGAACAGGAACACGGCCAGTCCGCCGAGCAGGCCGAACACGGTTTCCATCGGAGCGTTCACGCGGGACTCCCCTTCGCATCGTCGGTTGCAAGCGCTCATGCACGCGAGTCGAAAGGATACCGGGCAGACGGTAAGGCCCCGGTCAAGGGAAGGTAAAGTTCGGGTAAAGTTTTTACAAACGGGGCGCGTCCGACGGTTTCCGAGCCGTC
>OLRC01000354.1_pt1 | contig 35416 bp, 37 predicted proteins | sample 1672081 | NCBI WGS metagenome assembly OLRC01 (sample SAMEA3136643, study PRJEB25190) | human gut metagenome | biome: human gut; feature: human-associated habitat; material: faeces | place: Austria | collected 2013
AGGCAGTAGATGCAAGCCCAGAACTACGTAGCAAGAAGGCACTGATCGAAACCTTTATTGCAGGTATCAACGATGTGTCAGATGTGATGCTGGAATGGCGCACCTTTGTTGCCGAGGAAAAGGAACGGCAGCTTGTCACGATCATCCAAGAAGAAAATCTGAAGGACGAGGAGACCCGTCGCTTTATGGACAGCGCTTTCCGTGACGGTTCTGTCAAAACGACGGGCACAGACATTGACAAGCTGATGCCGCCGATCTCCCGTTTTGGCGGCGGGAACCGCACAGTTAAAAAACAGGCCATAATTGATAAATTGATGGCGTTCTTTAATCGATTCTTTGGGATTGGATAAACGGGTCTTAGGGCACCCCAGCAAGGCGAAGTAAATTGGCACAAAATCTGCCACGCTGTAAGCAAAGAATAGGCGCTGCCCCCGGTCAAAGGAATGGCCGGGGGCAGCGGCTTTTTTACTTTCCTATCACACCTCACAGCGCCTTCAGCTTCCGGCGATATTCCGACTCCGCCATCTCCCCTGCCTGAAACGCCGCCCGCAGCTCCTCCGCCACGGCGACGATGTGATTCCATTCATCGGTGGAGATGGTGCCCCGCTGCTTCCGGCCCTTTAGGCGGTTATAGGTGCGGGCATACTCCTTGGCGGCGGCCTCCCGCAGTTTCCGTTTCGCCGTCTCATGGGCGCCCACGCTGCGGCAGGTCTTGCCGTGCTGGCCGAGGATGGGACGGTCGCAATACTGGGTGTTATACCCGCCCACGGCCACGAACCAGTGTCCGCAATTCTTGCACCTGCGGGGCAGATTCCCTGCGGCAATCCCCCTCGTCAAGTCCAGATAGAAAAAGGCAATCAAGTCGTCGAAAGTGGAGCGCTCCGCCATCTTCGGCTTCCCGGTTTTCTCGTCCCGGTACGGGATAAAGGATATGTGCGCCGGAAAATCAAAGCGGAATGACGCCACGGGCGGGTCGTAGAACGGGTCGGATTCCTCGTCCATATCCGCCAGCTTTGCCTTCCCGATCCCATCCTTGAAGCGGCCATAGGCGTCGATATAGTTCTCCCGCTTGCAGGAGGGCAAGTCCGCAAAATACGCCGACAGCATCCACTGGGTGTTGCGCCGGAAGTCGCTCAAGTCCTTGCCGATCCGGCTGAGCCGAGCTATCCAGTGCGCATAGTCGTCGTGGGCCTGCGTCCCCCGGGTCATCATCTCGTCCCACATCTCCCGGCAGTCCTCGTCGCTGGTGAAGCAGGACGGCGCATCCTCCCGCCGCAAAAGAAGGTCATACAGCGGCAGCTTCCGCAGCAGATGCCACAGCCGCCGAAACGCCTCGTTGGCGATCCCAGCGCTGGACGGGTCCCGGGCGGCGAAAAACATCTGCGCCTCGGCGGCAAATTCCTTGGCCGCAGCGCCTATATCCAGGGTGAACTGCCCCGACACCTCCAGCGCCTCCGCCGCAAAATATCCCAGCGGGTACTCCTCCCCCGCCACGATCACGCCTGCCGATGTAAAGTCGGCGGAAAAGAAATCCACTGCGTCATGGCTCATCCGAAACATAGTTGCCCCTCCATACCCGATTGATTTTTTGCGTGCATGCCGATATTTCTGAAACGCCTTGCAAATGCGTTTTTATCTGTTATACTCATAATACCCGATAAGAGAAGCATTGTCAATCGGGTATATTCCATCTATGAAAGGAGGGCAGCCCATCCACCATTCCATCCAAAAAGAAAGCCGCCGAACTGCGGCAACAGTCCGGCGGCACGCCGCGCTTCGGAAAACGCAGACGCCATCTGCCACAAGTCTAACAGAGAGGCCTCCGAAACGCAAGTTCTTTTTCTCTGAATTTGAAATAAGGAGTGTTTTATGAAACGATCCGACTACACCGACTACGACCAACTTCCGCTGTTCCTCAACGCAGAAATGGCGGCCAAGCTCCTGGGCATCTCCCTCTCCAGCGCCTACGAGCTCATGCACGATGAGGGCTTCCCTGCCCTGCGCATCGGCAATCGCATCGTCGTCCCCAAGGAAAAATTTTGCCGCTGGGTAGACCGGCAGACGGGAGGTGCCCGATGACCCACACCCCGCCGTGGCAGACGCCCGCCCGAAACTACTACCCCCTGCCGAAAGTCCTTTGCCGGCTGGGCCTGTCCCCCGGCGAAATCGCTGTGTACTCCTTTCTCATGTACTGCGAAAACCGCACCACCTACCAGTGCTACCCCAGCTACCGCACCATCGGCGAGGCCGTAGGCATGAGCCGCAACACCGTTGCGAAATATGTCCGTCAGCTGGAGGAAAAGGGGCTCATCCGCACAGAGCGCACCACCGTCACGCTGAAAGATGGCCGCAAGCGAAACGGTTCTCTGCTCTACACGATCCTCCCGCCGGAGCAGGCCGTGGAGCAGTTCAACCGGCAGCAGCTGGCTAAAGCGGAAGTCGCCGCCGAGCGCCGTCGCATACAAGATACGCTGGCCAAACAGGCCGCAGAAGCCCCGCCTTCGCCCCTGTGAGCTGCTGTGTGACCTCACCGGAGCGAAAGCGGGTGAAGATAGCACCCCCAGGGCTTTTGAGCGGTTTCGGACCGATTTTCGGTGCGCCGAAATCGGGGCAGGAGAAAGGCATTGGCGCTTTTCCGCACCTATGCCGTTCACGGCAGCCCGCAGTGCGGGCTGCCACGGGGGTTTGCGGGATTTTGAGATTGACGCTGATTTAGGGGCTCCCAATATGCTTTGGCGCTATTCTTTGGGAAAATGCCCGTTTGCCCCGTGTTTTCAAGGGTTTTGGGCGGCGCAGACATACGAAAAAGGAGGAATTCTTAATGGACAACAACGGAAAAAGCCGTCACTCCGTGTGGCTGTCAGACGAAGTGTGGCAGGAAGTGGACGCATTTTACAAGCTGGATAATTGCCCCACCCGCAACGAGTTTGTGGAGAAGGCCCTGCGGCAGTATTGTGGCCGTCTGCACGCCGAACGGTCGGCCGCATACCTGCCCCGTGCGCTGCAGGAGATGCTGGAGGGCACACTGGGCGTGTTCGGCGACAGGCTGGGCAAGATGCTGTTCAAGCTGGTGGTGGAGCACAACATGACCAACCACCTGCTGGGCGGCGACATAGACATGACCCGGGACGAGTACAACAAAATGCGCGGCAGCAGCGTCCGGGAGGTGGCCTCCACCCACGGCAGCATCTCCTTTCGGGATGTTCTGCTGTTCCATCGGGAGGAGTAAGCGGCGCAAAATCTGCCACGCCGTAAGCAAAGAAAAGGGAAAACTTTCAGTAGCTTTCCCCCGCAGCTTGTGGTATGTTGTGTTGCTGCAAGGAGGTGACCTCAATGGCAAAACGAAGACCGGCCGGTGACGGCATGGTGCGAAGGCGGGACGACGGACGCTGGGAAGGTCGCATCGTCATCGGCCACCGGGAAAACGGCGAGCCGCTGTTCCGTCATGTGTATGCCAAGACGCAAAAGGCACTGCTGGACAAGCTCCACCAGAACATCGAGTGTTACCGTGATGTGGAGCTGACCGAGGACAGCCGCATGACGCTGGGTCAGTGGCTGGATCGCTGGCTCACAGAGTACAAGGCGGGTACGGTGCGGCCCGGTACCCTCGAGGGCTACCGCCGCTACATCGAATACTACATTAAGCCGCAGCTGGGCGACAAACAAATCTCCCTCATCTCTCAGCAGGATATCCAGCGGATGTACCGCCGCCTGAAAACGGAGGGGCGCATCCACGAGCACCCCGAGATGGGGCATCAGCTCTCTGACTCCATGGTGCGCCACATTCACTCCACCCTCCACGCCGCACTGAAAGATGCGGTGCAGGCGCATGTCATTCCCAGGAACCCCACCGAGGGGACAACGGCGCCCAAGCCCAACTACAAGCCCAAGCGCGTCCTGACCCGTGCGGAGTTGGACGACTTCCTTACAGTGGTGGAGCAGGATGAGGTGTGGCGTGACTTCTTCCAGACGGAGCTGATGACCGGCCTGCGCCGCGGCGAGATCTGCGGTCTGCAGTGGAGCGACTTCGATGGGAATACCGGTACGCTGAAGGTATGCCGAACCCTCCACAGCCAGCGGAAGGGCGAATACACCGTCGGCGAGACGAAGACCAATCAGGGCATGCGCACCATCATCCTGCCGCACAGCGTGACTGAAATCCTACGGCGGCGAAAAGTGGATGCCATCAGTCAATGGATATTCCCTGATCCGGTGAAGCCGGAGGATCCCGTCGATCCCAACGCGGCGTATCGCCACATGAAGACGCTGCTCCGGCGGGCGGGGCTGCCCAGTATCCGCTTCCACGATCTACGCCACACCTTCGCAACCCATGCCCTCACCAGTGGCGTGGATGCCAAAACGCTGTCCGGTATCCTGGGCCACACCAACGCCTCCTTCACGCTGGATACCTACACCCATGTCACATCGGATATGCAGAAGCAGGCCTGCGGTATCGTGGGCGGCTTCATGGAGGATATCTTCGGAAAGGAGTTGAAACCGTGGCAAGAAAGCGAAAAGCCGGTGACGGAACCGTAAGACAGCGCAAGGACGGTCGGTGGGAAGGCCGCATTGTTATTGGCTATGATGATAACGGCTACCCCAAGACGAAAAATGTCCTTGCCAAAACGAAGAAGGAGTGCGTTGAGAAGCTCCAAAAGCTCAAGGAGGAATGCGGCGGGCTGAAGCCCGAAAAAGTGCGGTCTGAGATGCCCTTCGGTGACTGGCTGACATACTGGTACGAGAACCACTCCAAGCCCAAGATTCGCCCCACCACGCAGGAGACCTATGAGAGCCGCATCCGCCTGCACATCATCCCGGAGATCGGCAGCATCCCGCTGAACAAGCTGACACAGAACGACCTGCAGCAGTTCTACGGTCGACTCAAGAAAAGTGGCCGGAAGCGGTTCACCGACAAGTACGGCGAAGGGCTGTCTGACCGGATGGTGCGCATGTGCCATGCTACCTGCCGCTCCGCATTGGAAAAGGCGGTGCAGGACGGGCTGATCCGTGTGAACCCAGCTATCGGCTGCAAGCTGCCGCCGAAGAAGGCACGGGAGATGCAGGTGCTGACCCGAGAGGAACTGCAGCGGTTTCTCATTCAGGCAAAGTTTGAGGGGTACTACGAAGTCTTCCTTCTGGACTTAGCCACCGGCCTGCGCCGGGGCGAGCTGATGGCGTTGCAATGGGATGACCTGAACTTCAAAACCGGCGTGCTGAATGTGAACAAGCAGGTCTACGATGTGCGTGGCCAGCTCCAGCTCAGCACCCCCAAGACGAAGAATTCTGTCCGCAAGATCGTCCTGCCGCCCGCTGTGGTGGCGGTACTGCGGGAGTATAAAAAGACGGTGGACTCCCGCTGGATGTTCCCGTCGCCTGTGAAGGAGGACTGTCCCATCACACCCGGCGTGGTGAGGCGCAGACTGCAGATCATCCTGGAACACGCAGGATGCAAGCATGTTAGATTTCATGATCTGCGCCATACGTTCGCAACCTTGGCGCTGGAAAACGGCATGGATGTGAAAACGCTCTCCGCCATGCTGGGTCATGTGTCGGCGGCCACCACACTGGACATCTATACCCACATCACCGACGACATGCGGCTCACGGCCGCCGCCAACATCGACCGCGGCATCGGCAAAGCAGCGCCGCAGGAGGACGCTTCAGAGCCGGGGCAGGAAACTGCCCCGGCCCAGGCGGAAAAGCCGAGTATGACCGATTTCAAGCCCTACGTGGGCCGCAAGCGCAAATCCGGTACCGGCTGTGTCAGCGAGATCAACGACCATCTGTTTGAAGGCCGCTACTCTCCCAAATGGCCCGACGGTAAAAAGCACGCCCGCAATGTCTACGCCCACACCCGCGAGGAGTGCGAGGAGAAACTGAAGGCACTGATCGTGGAGATGAAAACCGAGATCGCGGAAGCGCAGCGGCAGAAAGCGGAGGGAATGTTGCCGCCGCAGGAACCAGAGAAGAGTAAGAAGAGAAGCTAATTAAAAAATGGCCATGAGTAATGTCATTTACTCATGGCCATAAGAGTAAGAATTATTACGGGGTATCTATCCAAAATAATAGCATCAACGAAAATATATTTGAACTTATTTAGGAGGAACAAAAGTGAAGAAACTTTTTGAAGTGTCCATTAGAGGATCCTTATACTTTTATCTGAGTACAATCAGTGAACAACAAGTGTCTCAACTTCAGCAATTCGCCAATCAGTTTTACAGATCAAATTCAGCATATAAGTATCGAGCTGATGACGAAATCATGGCATGCTTTACCATATCTGTAAAACAGAAATTTGATATTGAGTTAGAGCGTATTCCTGTAACTGCTGTGCTTGTTATCAAGTAGTTTCTAATTCCTCGTTAGTGAAGTCAAATGCTTCTGCAAGAATCCTACCAGAAAACTTTCTATACTGGCTCGATGTATACGGGAAACCATTTTTTGAGAAATCAATAGATAGTTTTCTCAAGCAACTGCTATAGAAAGGATAATCACGAACCCCATATTTATTCAACTGTCTATTAAAGGCAATGATAAAACCATTGATAGAGATTACAGAAAGCATTTTAGATGCCGGATCGTTCCAAGAGGATTTAAAAGCATCCCTAATTGCCGAGAAGTACAAATCTATGCTATTGGCGCAAAATTCAATATAATCATTAAGGGAAGCTTCGTCCTTTTGCTGAAATGCTGCCTTATTACCCTGCCAGTAAGCATATAGGCTTGTCTTTCCTTCGGCAGGGGTAACGGTTACCAGATAGCGAAGTGCAAATTTAATAATAGACGCAACCTTAATCTTGCTTTCGTCAAGGGCAGACAATTCAAATCGGTTTAAGAATACCCGTTTCTTATTCAGTCGTTCAATTACACGGCGTGCCAAACCAATATCAGAGAATGGATCTTTAACCATCTCGATATGCGTGAGTACATTGGGGGCGACTTTTTTAGTGTTATCATTAATATCTAAGAAAATCTGGCTTTGAATTTGTTTGCGTTCGGGTTCCTTCATCTCCGTTGGAAAAATTAGGCCAGTAACCAGAAGATGCAGTTGCCTTCTTAATGGTGCGATTTGCAACTCGTACTTTTCAGTAGCAGGGGCTTCATAATGAGCAAAAATTCTATGTTGCCCATCAATAATACAAATGCTATTCATTTCATCGGGTAAAACGAGTTTGCAGTGTTGGAAATCTCCAATATTCTCCACTAAAATAGGAGTTCCTGCATCATCTTCGAATGTTACGTTGTCAGGGAGAGCAACAATGATGTTGTTGTAAAATGCCTCACCTTTTTGTGCTAAGAACGCACGGATGCTTTTTACCTTGTCTTTTTCGATCAATCTTTGATACAAGAACATGGATTCTTCCCAGCTATCTTTTCTCAAAACATAGCTGGTTCGCAACAACTTTTCAGCAGACATCATAAACGACACAACTCTTACACCATTGCGCAAACCAGTCGCTTCCTGAGGATAGATGATAGGGGCTTTAATTGTTGTTTTTCCACCTTCACTTCCGCTGAATCCAATCTCGTCATTCTTTAACCCTAAATAACGGAATATCTCATATCGAGCAGAATGCTGGATGCATTGGGCCATCCTATTAAAATAGGAAAGCGTCTCAGGATCCCAGAAAAGCAAATTGCTATATCTGTTTTTCTCGTCTTCTGTAATTTCAAGTTCTGTTTGAGAAATGTAAATATAATACAAGAAGTAACGTTCGGGTCGGTATTGCTTAACCATTGTTGCTTTCTCTGGGAAAGTATTGGAAAGCCAGTTAAGGAAGGCTGTCTTATTGTTCCTTATTTCTGCAAAACTCTCGTTCTTGTTTCTAATATGGTCAATATCCTTCTTTTGCTTGGTATTGTCCTCGCAAATGACGATGATATTTTCATATAAAAACAGATAGTCTAACTCCACAGTACGGGTGCCGATTGGGAAATGCTTAGCCAGTGTGGAGAAATATGTAAAGCCTGCGTCAGTGAAACTACTGCGAATTTTCTTTCTAAATGCAAGTTCTTTGCGTTTTTTTAATTGTGCAGCTTTTTGCTCCGCTGTTAGTTTCTTTTTGGTGCACTTCTTTTTCATACTTTCTCCCCTCGTGCCTTTGCAAATTCATCCGGGAGTTTTGCTACCGCTGTATTTGCATTGGGTTTGGCAACAGGCTTATCCTCGCGAATCTTAACAGTTCCGTTTATGCTTTCTTCAAGACGACTTACAGCAATCTCATAATATGCTTGCAAAATTTCGGCACCTATAAAGCGTCGGTTTTCTATATATGCAGCTACTCCCGTGGTTCCAGACCCCATAAATGGATCAAGGATCAAGCCGTTCGGTGCAGTAAGAGCTTTAATAAGGCGTTGAGGGATGGCAACAGGAAACTGGCAAGGGTGATCTGTTTTTTCAACATGCATTGCCTTAACGTTGGGAATATCCCAAACATCAGAGGGGTTTTTCCCCAATGGATTTCCGCTGAGATTCCCTTTATTGGGGCCTTTGTAGGATTTTTTCCCAGGGTATTTTTGAGGAACCCTTACATCATCGAGATTGAATACACTTTGTTCGCCCTTAGTAAACCAAAGGATCATTTCATGTCTTCCACTAAATCGTTTTGTACTATTTAGCCCATGGCCAAAAGTCCAAATAATACGATTGCGGAGAATTAACGGGTTTTCAAAGTTAGCACTTCTGCTCGTGAAAATATTGTACACAACATAATCAAGAGGAATGACACATTGATCTGAAACATGATAACCTACCTGCCAGCAAATGCTTCCACCTGTTTTCAGAACGCGATATAAGTCATCAAAAATGTCTTCATGCTGTTTTTTGAAAGTTTTAATATCATCATGGGGATCTTCATAGGCTTTTCCGATACAATACGGTGGGGAAGTGATAATCAAATCTACCGAATTAGACGGAATGGACTTCAAGAGTTCCGAGCAATCACCATTGAAAAGCGTCAGCCTATTCGATTCGTTAAACTTTCTTTTTATTATGCTCACAGTGCGCTGCCCTCTTCTCTGCCGGAAATAGCTGACGGTATACACCGCCCCATATTAATAAATATTATACTCCCATTCGACAACAAATTCAACAGAATTATATTTATACAAGTGGATTGAAAAACGATTGCTATGCTGAACAATGCAAGAAGTCTCGCGCAATGTATGCGTATCCATCTCACCATATGCGCCGCAATAGACAAAGAATAAGAAAAATCCCTCTGAAATCAACGATTTCAGAGGGATTTTGGTCCGAGTAGTGCGGCTCGAACGCACGGTCTCCTGGTCCCAAACCAGGCGCGATACCAACTTCGCTATACCCGGATATTCAATTTCTGCCATTATACCACGACGGGAGGGAAAATCAAAGTTTTTTCTGTCTGTGGTCATTCCTGTGGTCAAAGCCGCTTTTGTGCCGCTTTCGGCAATCGGAGGAAATCCAGCAAACGCAGGCGTTGCAAGGCTTTGCGGCGTTTCGCCCTGACCTGTCCCGGATACCGCCACGGCCCTCCCAAATGTGGCACGGTACCAACTCCGCCATACCCGGATAGGGGAGGGGGTACGCCGCCCGATCACGGACGGCGTACCCTTACTATATCAGATTTTCTCCGGTCTTGCAAGGGGGAAATCAGCCGTTCAGAGCGGCCTTCAGAGCCGCCACACGGTCGGTAGCCTCCCAGCGCACGCCCAGATCCTCACGGCCCATGTGGCCGTAGGCCGCCAGCTGGCGGTAGATGGGTCTGCGCAGATCCAGATCCCGGATGATGGCGGTGGGGCGCAGGTCAAAGACCTTCTCCACAGCCTCCTCCAGCTTTTCATCGGACACCACGCCGGTGCCGAAGGTCTCCACCAGCACGCTGACAGGACGGGCCACGCCGATGGCGTAGGCCAGCTGCACCTGGCACTTGGTGGCCAGACCCGCCGCCACCACGTTCTTGGCCACGTACCGGGCGGCGTAAGCGGCGCTGCGGTCCACCTTGGTGGGGTCCTTGCCGGAGAAAGCACCGCCGCCGTGGGGGGCGCTGCCGCCGTAGGTATCCACGATGATCTTCCGGCCGGTGAGACCGCTGTCACCCTGAGGGCCACCAATGACGAAGCGACCTGTGGGATTGACGTAGATCTTGGTGTTCTCGTCCATCAGCTCAGCGGGAACCGTGGGCTTGATGACCAGTTCGATCATATCCCGGCGGATCTGATCCAGAGATGCCTCGGCGGCATGCTGGGTGGAGACCACCACGGCATCCACACGGGAGGGCTTGCCATTCTCGTCATACTCCACCGTCACCTGCGTCTTGCCGTCGGGGCGCAGGTAATCCACCAGCTTCTCCTTGCGAACCTGCGTCAGGCGCTTGGCCATCTTCTGGGCCAGGGAGATCGCCAGCGGCATCAGCTCCGGCGTCTCGTCGCAGGCGTAGCCGAACATCATGCCCTGATCGCCGGCGCCGTTGTCCAGCGCACTGTCACCGGACTCCTTGGCCTCCAGACTCTTGTCCACGCCCATGGCGATATCGCCGGACTGCTCGTCGATGTTGGTGATAACGGCGCAGGTGTGGCCGTCGAAGCCGTACTTGGCCCGGTCATAGCCGATGTCCAGCACCACTTGACGGGCGATCTTGGGGATATCCACGTAGCAGTGGGTGGTGATCTCGCCCATGATGTGGATCAGGCCCGTGGACACGCAGGTCTCGCAGGCCACACGGCCATTGGGGTCCTTCTCCATGATGGCGTCCAGAATCGCATCGCTGATCTGGTCGCAGATTTTGTCGGGATGTCCCTCCGTCACGGATTCCGAGGTAAACAGTCTCTTTGCCATAGCTTTTCCATGCTCCTTTATAAAATATTTTCCATACGGGTGAAAGCTCTCTCAGGTTGACCGGAGCATGAAAAAACACGCTCCGCCATTCGACGGATCGTGTTAGAATAACGCTCCTCATCTGTCGAAGGACGAATGCGGGACTATCACTTCCGCACTCAGCATACGCCGGATTTGGCACCTTGCTTCGCAGGTTGCCGTGGCTTCATCGGGCCGATCCCTCCGCCACTCTTGATAAGGTATGAACTTGTAAGAGAACTCTACAATTTCTTATGATAGCAAGAAGAGATTGTTTTGTCAACCCCTGATACACAGATTTTATCGAAATGTTCGGGAAAAACCGACGAAAAGGGGAGGAGTGGGGAGAAAAGTGCGGAAAAGGATTGCCTGTTTCGGGGAATGATAGTATAATAGTACGCAGCACACCCAAAAAAATTTACTTGAGGTATGAAAATGAAAACTGAGGAAAAGCTGAACATGACCATGCTCTGCGACTTTTACGAGTTGACCATGGGCAATGGCTACTTTGAAAGCGGTTACAAGGATCATATCACCTACTTTGACGTCTTTTTCCGCCGGGTGCCGGATGGCGGCGGCTTTGCCATCGCCGCTGGTCTGGAGCAGCTGATTGATTATATTGAGAATCTGCACTTCTCTCCGGAGGACATCGCCTATCTGCGGGGCCGGAACCTTTTCAGCGAGGAATTTCTGTCCTATCTGGAGGACTTCCATTTCACCGGCGACATCTACGCCATGCCGGAGGGGACCCCGGTGTTTCCCCGTGAGCCCATGGTCATCGTCCGGGCCAAGGCCATCGAGGCCCAGCTCATCGAGACCTTCACGCTGCTGACCATCAACCACCAGAGCCTGATCGCCACCAAGGCCAACCGCATCGCCCGTGCCGCCCGTGGCCGCACGGTGCTGGAGTTCGGCTCCCGTCGGGCACAGGGGGCGGATGCCGCCATCATCGGCGCCCGTGCCGCCTACATCGGCGGTGTCGCCGGTACGGCCTGCACCATCTCTGACCAGATCTACGGCGTTCCCGCCGGCGGCACCATGGCCCATGCGTGGGTGCAGATGTTCGATTCGGAGTATGACGCCTTCAAGACCTACTGCCAGATCTATCCCCACAACGCCACGCTGCTGGTGGATACCTACAATACCCTGAAGTCCGGTGTCCCCAACGCCATCCGGGCCTTTAACGAGGTGCTTAAGCCCATGGGCATCACCAAGTGCGGCATCCGACTGGATTCCGGCGACATGGCCTATCTGACCCGGAAGGCCCGGAAGATGCTGGACGAGGCGGGCTGGACGGAGTGCCAGATCTCCGTATCCAACTCTCTGGACGAGTACCTGATCCAGGATCTGCTGCTGCAGGATGCCAAGATCGACCTCTTCGGCGTGGGTGAGCGGATGATCACCGCCAAGTCCGAGCCGGTGTTCGGCGGCGTGTATAAGCTGGCGGCCGTGGAGGATCAACAGGGGAACATCACCCCCAAGATCAAGATCAGCGAGAACGTGGAGAAGATCACCATTCCCCACTTCAAGAAGGTCTACCGGTTCTACGGCAACGACACCGGCAAGGCCATCGCCGACTACATCACCGTCTATGACGAGACGTTGGACGACACCAAGGATCTGGAGATCTTCGACCCCAGCGCCACCTGGAAGAAAAAGACGGTGTATAACTTCACCGCCCGGCCTCTGCTGGTGCCGGTGTTTCTGGGGGGCAAGCGGGTGTACGACAGCCCCAGCCTGCCGGAAATTCAGGCCTACTGCCGCCAGCAGGTGGACACCCTGTGGGACGAGGTGAAGCGCTTCGACAATCCTCACAGCTACTATGTGGATCTGTCCGACAGGCTGTGGAACATCCAGCAGGATCTGCTCCGCAATCGAAAATAAGCAAAAAAGCAGAGCTGTCCGATTTGGCGGACAGCTCTGCGCGGTATCCCAAAGGGAACAGGAGGTGACCCGTTGAAAACGCATCAGGTACAACAGAAAACGGAACGTCGTATCTCGGCGGCGCTGCGGCTGGTTTTCGTGGCGGCGCTGCTGCTGGGGCAGATCGCTTTGGCATTCTTTCTCAGCACGGAGCTGCGCCAGCGGGCTGCCATCATCTATACGGTGCTGGAGCTGGCGGCCTTCGGCTACGCCGTGCGGATCTATAACCGCACCGACGGTGCCAGCTATAAGTTCGGCTGGATCTTCCTCGTTCTGACGGTGCCGGTGGTGGGACTCATTCTATACTTTCTCTGGAACGGTGACCGGCAGCAAAAGCGGCTGGACCTGAAAAAGCTACCCATGCCGGAGGAGCCGGAAGCCCAACAGGCCGCCCACCGCATCCAGATGGAGAAGCTGCGGCGAAAATTCCCCCAGTGGGAGCGGCTCAGTGTTTATCTGAGCCGTCAAGGATATCTCCTTTACGGTGACACGGAGACCAGGTATCTGCCCACCGGCGAGATGTTCCTGCAGGATATGCTGGAGAAGCTGGAGCAGGCGGAGCATTTCATCTTTCTGGAGTTCTTCATCATTGCGCAGGGACAGATATGGGACCGCATGGCGGAGATCTTCCGCCGGAAGGCGGCGGCAGGTGTGGAGGTCAAGATTATCTTCGATGACTTCGGCAGCATGATGCGCTTTCCCGCCGGACAGATCGAGGCCCTGCGGGAGAGCGGGGTAGAGGTACAGGTCTTTAACCCGGTTCACCACTACGTCAATCGCCTGTACTTCAACTATCGGGATCATCGGAAGATCGTCTGTATCGACGGCAGCACGGCCTACACCGGCGGAGCCAACGTGGCAGACGAATACGCCAACCTTACCGTCCGTTTCGGCTATTGGAAGGACTGCGGCATCCGGCTGGACGGCCCCGGCGCATGGGGCCTGACACGGGAGTTCCTCCATATGTGGCAGCGCAACGGCGGACAGCTGATGCAGGAGCGGGACTACTACCGCCCCCACGACCACCGGGAGGCGGCGGGCTTCTGCCAGCCCTTTGTGGACGGGCCGGACAACAACCCCATCTCCACGGCGGAGGACGTGTTCCTGCACCTCATCAACAACGCCCGCCGCTCCGTCCATATCACCACGCCGTATCTGGCCATTGATGAGCCCATGCGGCAGGCCCTGTGCTCTGCCGGGGACAGCGGCGTGGATGTGCGGCTGCTGCTGCCGGGAATACCGGACCATAAGTTCGCCTATCTGGCGGCCCAGAGCCACTACGGTGAGCTGCTGGTGCATCGTGTGAAAATTTACATCTACGAGCCGGGTCTGCTCCACGGCAAGACCGTGCTGTCAGACGGCGAGGCGGCCTTTGTGGGGTCTGTGAACATGGACTACCGCAGCTTCCAGCTGCACTTTGAGTGCGGTACGGTACTCTACGGCGTACCGGCCATTGAGGGGCTGGCGGAGGATATCCAGCGTATCACGGACCGTTCCCGCCGGGTGACGTATCAGGAGTGGAAGAGCCGCCCGTGGTACCGCAAGCTTTTGAGTACCCTGCTGCGGCTGTTTGAGATGTGGATGTGAGTAACATACAGCCCCGGACGCTTCGGCGTCCGGGGCTGTGTTTCTTCTGGTTGCCGTGCGGGACAGGGGATGCTTACAAATTAGGCAAAAGTCCGGCATCATGGAGCTTTTGCAGGCTCATGAGGACCCCCAGCTTGGCGTGATACCACGTCAGGCCACCCTGAAAATACACAGCGTAGGGGGGACGGATGGGGCCGTCGGCGGAGAGCTCGATGGAGGCCCCCTGCACAAAGGCTCCGGCGGCCATGATAACGTCGCTGTCGTAGCCGGGCATGGCCCACGGCTCCGGGGTCACATAGCTGTCCACCGGTGCAGCGGCCTGGATGCCCTTGCAGAAGGCACACATGGCCTCCCGGCTGCCCAGCTCCACCGCCTGAATGATATCCCGGCGCACCTCCCGGCTGCCGGGAATCACATGGAAGCCCAGCGCTTCATAGCATCCCGCTGTAAAGATAGCACCCTTTACAGAGGAGGCCACCACTGTGGGAGCCAGAAACAGCCCCTGATAGAAGCTGGTGAGCAGACCCAGATTGGCGCCCACCTCCTTGCCGAGGCCCGGTGCACTGAGCCGGTAGGCGCAGCGATCGATGAGATCCTGCCGGCCGCAGACATAGCCGCCGGTGGGAGCCAGACCGCCACCCAGATTCTTAATGAGGCTTCCCACCACTATATCGGCCCCCACATCCGTGGGTTCCTGTCGCTCCACCAGCTCGCCGTAGCAGTTATCCACCATGCAGATGATGCCGGGTTTACAGCTTTTGCAGAAGGCGATCAGCTGACCGATCTCCTCCACGGAGAAGGAGGGGCGGGTGGCGTAGCCCTTGGAGCGCTGGATGGTCACCAGCTTGGTTTTTTCGTGGATGGCGGCCCGGATGCCGTCGTAGTCAAAGCTGCCGTCCGGAAGCAGGTCTACCTGGCGGTAGCTGACGCCGTATTCCCGCAGGGAGCCGGGAGAGGGGCGGATGCCGATGACCTCCTCCAGGGTGTCATAGGGCGCCCCGACGGGGCTCAGCAGCTCGTCGCCCGGCAGGAGGTTGGCCCCCAGCGCCAGTGCCAGCGCATGGGTGCCGCAGGTGATCTGGGGCCGGACCAGCGCCGCCTCCGTGTGGAACACGTCGGCATAGACACGCTCCAGATTGTCCCGGCCCTCGTCGTCGTAGCCGTAGCCGGAGGAGAGGTTAAAGTGGGTGGCATTGAGACGATTCTTGTGCATGGCGGAGAGAACTTTGGCCTGATTATACTCGGCAATATCGTCCACACGGGACATTTCCTCGTCCAGTCCGTCCAGTACTCGCTGTCCAAAATCCAGCACCTCCGGACTGATGCCCAGCTGCTGATACATTTCATTGGTGGTCATGGGATCGTTGCTCCTTACTTAGATTCATTTCCTGGGATATGCTCCGGGAACCGGATGCCCCGGCACTTCATTAGCATCCGGATGGGGTAGTCCCGATCCAAATAGTTCTTGCTGTACCACTCATAGGTGGCGGCGGGCAGATGCTGCAGCTCCGGGGCCTGACACCGGAACAGCTCGAAGGTCCGGCGGTCACCGGAGAGCAGTGCCGCCATCAGCTCCAGCTGTCCCTCCTGCCGCAGCCGCTCCAGACAGGCATCCATGATGACGGCGCAGGAGCGCTCCTCCTCGTCGGCGTAGAGCTCCTTGTTGCCCAGCCAATAGAGAAATTCCTCCGGATCCAGATCCAGCTTGGTGGTGATCTGGCTGAGCTTGTAAAATTCCTTCCAGTCCCGTTTTTGCAGCACCTCCATCAGGTACTGCACCAGACCGTCATCCAGCGCCACGCAGTCCAGAAACACCTCGAAGGCGTGCTTGCCTGCATCGGGATCCGGGGCTGTCTCGGAGGGCTCCTCCGCCGGGGAAGCCTCCTGTACGGGGGCCAGCTGTACGGCGCTTTGCAGCAGCTGCTGAAGGCTTGTGGTATCGTCCGCCTGCCGGTAAATTTCCTCCGGCAGCGTAACGCCGTCCTGATGGGCGCAGGCACGGACAAAGGCGGTGGCCCCCATCTGCTGAAGCTGGCGGCTCAGGGAAGCGGCCCTCTCCGTCACGTCCCCCTCCGGCAGAGTGATGCCCTCCGGCGGCGTGCGGCGGCCCTCCATCAGCTGGGTCATGTATTCCAAATAGTGGTCAAAAAGAGTCATACTTTCTCCTCACTTTCCCCAAAACTCTATCACATGGCGGTTGTAATTGCAAGGGCATCCGTGCTATACTGGGAAAAAGGAGGTGGGAGCGTGTATTTTGTATACATGGTATACTGCGAAGGAGATACCCTTTACACCGGAGTTGCACAGGACATTTGCCGCCGGATGCGGCAGCACAACGGTCGAGGAACGGCCTGCGCCCGGTACACACGGACCCACCCGGTACAGGCATTGGCGGCGCTGTGGGAGGCGGAGGACAAGGGAGCGGCCCTGCGGCTGGAATACCGCATCAAGCAGCTGACCCGGACGGAGAAGGAACGCCTCATCCATGAGGATACCGCATTTTCACAGCTGCTGCCGCAGCTGGAGGTGTCCCGCTACCGGCGCAGACCGGGCATAACGCTGGAGATGTGTTTGGAGGGGAAAATCGATGCATGAGTGGTATGCAGCGCCCATGGAGGGCCTTACCGGCTGGCGCTGGCGGCAGGTGCAGCATGAGATGTTCGGCGGAGCAGCACTGTATGTGACGCCCTTCGTGTCCCCCAATGGAAATTTCAGCTTTCAGCGCAAGGAGCTGGAGGAGCTGGACCCGGAGCGAAACCGGGGTATCCCAGTGGTGCCGCAGATCCTCACCAACCGGGCGGAGTACTTCGTCTGGGCCGCCAAGGAGTGCCGCAGCCGTGGCTGGGAGCAGGTAGACCTGAATCTGGGCTGCCCTTCCGGCACCGTGACGGGAAAGAACAAGGGGGCGGGACTGCTGCGCCAGCCGGAGCTGCTGAGACAGCTGCTGGACGGCATTTTCGATGCCCTGCCGGATATGAAAATTTCCGTCAAGACCCGTATCGGATGGGAGAGGGCAGAGGAGTGGCCGGCGCTGCTGGCCCTGTTGGAGACATACCCTATCTGCCGCCTGACGGTGCATCCACGGGTGCGGACGCAGTTCTACAAGGGGACAGCAGACCGGGAGGTGTTCCGCTGGACGGCAGAGCACACGGCGCTGCCTCTGTGCTACAACGGGGACGTCACCACCGTCTGTGACCTGCGGGAGATGGGGGAGGCCTTTCCCGACGACGCCATCATGGTAGGCCGTGGACTGGTGGCGGACCCGTCCCTGCTGCGGCAGGCGACGGGAGGCCCGGCAGCGTCTCTGGAGGAGCTGCGGGAGTTTCATGACCGGCTGTACGGCCTGTACTGCCGGGATTTTTCCGGCGACGTGCCGGTGCTGCACCATATGCGGGAGCTGTGGAACTATTTCTCCCGGTCCTTCCGGGAGACGGACACCCTGCTGCGGCAGGTGCGTAAGGCCGGGGACTGCCGGGCATATGAGACGGCGGTGCGGCAGTTTTTCTATGACGCAGAGCTGTCCCATTGATAATATCTGTAAAGGAATCATGTTTTACACAAAGAACCCCCGCTTTCCATAGAGGAAGCGGGGGTTCTTTTTTGCAGAGCTTCAGTTGAGAACATAGACGGTGCAGTAGCGCCGACCGAAGGAGCAGGCATCGTCGTAGGAGTCAAACCACAGATCCAGCTTTGTTCCCTTGATGGCACTGCCGGTATCGGAGGCCACGGCCATGCCGTACTCCAGATAACCGTCGTTGGTCAGAATATAGAACCGTGTGCCGAAGGGGAACACCGAGGTGTCCACGGCGATGTTGCCGTAGGCGGTGGGCCGCCCGGAGGCCGTCCAGCCGTGGATGGAGTAGGCGGTGGATTCGCAGGAGCCGTACACGGAGGAGAAGGCCATGGTGTCGCCGGAGGCGAACAGCAGATAGCCGGTGCCGTCATCAAAGGTCGTCACGTCCACCATGTAGTCAGATCGCTCCACGGAGGAGACCATGGTGCCATACTCGACGATCTCGGTGACGGCGTTGTCCTCGGTGGTGCTGACCAGCTCGGTGGAGACCAGCTTGCCGTCCCGGTAGGTGTCCTTGTAGGTCTCGACGACGGTGCCGGGAACGCCCTCCTGCACCACCTCTTCCGTTCCCTTGGCCAGCATATGGTTCACCACACGCTCTGTTTTGTAAGGAGTGGTGACGGTGACGTCACGGGTCTGGGAATACTCTGCCATAACGGAGACGGTAGGCGTCTCGCCGGTGGTGTCCACCACGACCATCTCGCCGTCGCCCACGGTGACGTCGGACCGGCGCAGCAGGTTATCCACCGTTTCCCGCCGGGTGGTCACCAGATAGGTGGCGCCCTGAGCGTCGGCTACCTGCACCTGCTGGCCCTTTACCAGCAGCAGCTGGGCGTCCCGGCTGCTGTTGTCGGCCCGAATGTCCAGCAGACCCGTGGTACGGTCACCGTCGGGCCGGCCGTCGATGATCTGCATTCCGGTCTCGTCCAGGATCATGTATACATAGCTGGGGTTTTCGATATCCTGCTGACAGAGGATCACGGTGGTGGCCAGCAGAGCCACCAGAGTAATTGCCAGCAGCAACCCCTTCAAGAGTCGGGGAGATGCGGATCGGTCCGTTGTTGGCCGGGCCGTCGTCTCCATTCTAATCACTGCTTCTTTCATAAAAAACCTCCCAATTCCGCCCTTCATTTCCAGGGTCCGGGGCGGTGGAAAATCACCTCGCAATGCATTTGTAACTTTTGTTACTTTTTTGAAATATGGGAGGAGTATATCACTTCCACCCACTTTTGTCAAGTTTTTTGGATTTTTCATGGGGTTACACACCACTTTTCACGGTTTTGTTCGGGTATCTGACAGGTAAAAAACGGCAGCTGCCGAGGCAATGGTTACAGAAAGGTTACCGACGGTGACAACGGTTGTAAATAAAGATTGAAGAATGGGGCGGGGCGTGGTATAATAAAGAAAACTATCACAGCGGAGGGGTTCTATGCGGCCTGAATTTATCCCCGTGGGGCAGATCGTCAACGCCCACGGTATCCGGGGCGAGGTAAAGCTGAATCCGGCCGGGTTCGATCCGGCCTTTCTTGCGGCGTTTGACACGCTGTATATCGGCGGAAAAGAGACAAAGGTGAAGAGCGCACGGGTCCACAAGTCCACGGTACTGCTGGTGCTGCCGGGAGTGGAGGATATGGATGCTGCGCTGGCCCTGAAGGGAAAGCCCGTCTTCATCCGCCGGACGGATGCCCACCTGCCGGAGGGCGAATATTTCGATGCCGAGCTGGAGGGACTGACGGTGCTGGACGACGAGAACGGGGAGGAGTTGGGAAGGCTCACCCGTGTGCTGAACTATCCGGCCCACAAGGTCTACGAGGTCCGGGGGAAGCGGGAGTATCTGATCCCGGCGGTGCGGGAGGTGTTCATCCGTGGGGTGGACATGGAGACCGGCACCATGCGGGTGCGGAACATGAAAGGACTGGCCACGGATGAGGATTGACATCATGACCCTGTTCCCGGACGCCATCGACGCCATGATGGGGCAGTCCATTATCGGGCGGGCGCAGGCCAGAGGATTGGTGACCATTACCGCTCACCAGATCCGGGAGTATACCACCAATAAGCAGATGCAGGTGGATGATTATCCCTACGGCGGAGGACGGGGAGCCGTCATGCAGGCTGACCCGCTGTACCGCTGCTGGGACCATATCTGTCAGGAGGCGGGGGAGCGGGTACATACCATCTATCTCTCCCCCTGTGGACGGGTGTTTGACCAGCAGATGGCCAAGGAGCTGAAGGCGTCCTATGAACGGTTGATTCTGGTGTGCGGCCATTATGAAGGAATAGACCAGCGGTTCATCGACGAGTGCGTGGACGAGGAGATCTCCATGGGGGATTTCGTGCTGACCGGCGGCGAGATACCGGCCATGGCGCTGGCGGACTGCCTGTGCCGGATGGTGCCTGGGGTGCTGCCGGAGGAGAGCTGCTACACCGACGAGTCCCACTGGGACGGTCTGCTGGAGTACCCGCAGTACTCACGGCCGGAGGAGTGGCACGGCCGGAAGGTGCCGGAGGTGCTGCTGTCGGGCCACCATGGGAAGGTGGACGACTGGCGGAAAAAAGAGAGCTATAAACGCACCATGACCCGGCGGCCGGACCTCTTTTCCCGGTTTGATGAGACCAGTCTCACCACCAAGCATGATCGAAAGGTGCTGGCGGAGGCCAAGGCGGAATGGGCGGCGGAGCAGGAGTCTCCGGCTGCGGAATAAGACATAAAAAACCGCTGCGTGACGCTCACGCAGCGGTTTTTTCGGTTATTCGACATCGTCCTCCCGGAACAGCAGGGTGATGCACCACAGTCCGGCGATGCCCACCAGTGTATAGATGATGCGGCTCCATACCGATAGCTGTCCACCGAATATGGCGGCCACGCAGTCAAAGCGGAACAGGCCGATGCTGCCCCAGTTCAGAGCGCCGATGATGACGAGGATCAGGGCAATGCGATCTACGATCTTCACGGTCAAACCTCCCATCTGTGAGATTGCTCCGTCAGTTTGCCCATCTGGCGGCGGATTATTCAGAAAATTCGTCAGCACGACAAAAATATTTTCAGATTCTGCGGAATTGACGTTGAAATAGCCGGGGGGACTATTGTATAATACAGGAAGAACAGGAACGAATTAACGGGCGGCCGGCGGCACAGCTCCGGCGGCGTCCACACACAAGGAGGAACAACATGAACAAGACCTTTGAAAAGCTGGGCTTTTACCCGGCGGATATCCTGCTGCCCAAGGATCAGGACATGACCAAGTGGGCCGTGGTGGCCTGCGACCAGTTCACCTCCGAGCCGGAGTACTGGCAGGCGGTGGAGGAGAAGGTGGGCAAGGCACCGTCTACCCTGCGGCTGATCCTGCCGGAGGCCAACCTCAAGGCCCCCAACGTGGATGAGTACATCTCCGGCATCAACGCCGCCATGGAGCAGTATCTGAAGGACGGCGTATTCCGGACGCTGGAGGACTCCCTGATTTATGTGGAGCGCCAGCAGTCCGACGGACGCATCCGCCACGGCCTCATCGGCATGGTGGATCTGGACGCCTACGACTTCACCCCCGGCTCCGGCGCCCTGATTCGTGCCACCGAGGGGACAGTGCTGGATCGCATCCCGCCCCGTGCCAAGGTGCGCCGTCATGCCCCCATCGAGCTGCCCCATGTGATGCTGCTGGTAGACGATCCCGATAAGACCGTCATCGAGCCGCTGACGGCGGCAGCCGATACCATGGAGAAGCTGTATGACTTCGACCTGATGCAAAACGGCGGCCATATTCGGGGCTACAAGCTGTCCGACAAGCAGGTGGACGCTGTGGCCAAGGCACTGGAGGGCCTTGCCTCCGACGAGGCCATGCAGAAGAAGTACGGCGTCTCCGGCGTGGCACCCCTGCTGTTCGCCGTGGGCGACGGCAACCACTCTCTGGCCACCGCCAAGGCCTGCTATGAGGAGCAGAAGAAGGGCAAGACTCCGGAGGAGTATCTGGCGCTGCCCTCCCGGTTTGCGCTGGTGGAGGTGGTGAACAACCACGACGACGCCCTGCAGTTCGAGCCTATTCACCGGGTGCTGTTCGGCGTGGATCACGAGAAGTTCATGAAGGCATTTCAGGCTGCCTACCCCAACGCCTACGAGGGCCGGGGCGAGGGCCACACCATTGAGTTCGTGTGGAACGGTGAGAGTCATTTCATCACCGTCCCTGATCCCAAGGTACAGCTGGCGGTGGGTACCCTGCAGGGGGTCATCGATCCGTACCTGAAGGAGAACGGCGGCGAGGTGGACTATATCCACGGCGACGACGTGACCCGTGAACTGGGCTCCAAGCCCGGCAACATGGGCTTCCTGCTGCCGGCCATGGGGAAGGAACAGCTCTTTAAGACCGTCATGGCTGACGGCGTGCTGCCCCGCAAGACCTTCTCCATGGGTCACGCTCAGGATAAGCGCTACTACATCGAAGCCCGCCGTATCACCAAGTAAACAGAAACGAAAAAATCTCCCTTCGATAGAAGGGAGATTTTTTATGCGTATCAAAGGGGATATACTCACGCCTGCGGCACCGCACCGCTGGCGATGAACATGGCGTCGCCAAAGCTGAAGAACCGGTAGTGCTGCCGGACAGCCTCCTCATAGGCCGCCAGAACGTGTTCCCGTCCCGCCAGTGCCGATACCAGCATGATGAGGGTGGACTCCGGCAGATGGAAGTTGGTGATCAGCCCGTCCAGCACCTTGAACCGATAGCCGGGATAGATGAAAATGTCCGTCCAACCGGCGGAGGCGGTCATGGTGCCGTCCTCGGCGGCCCAGCTTTCGACGGTGCGGCATGAGGTGGTGCCGACGCAGATGACCCGTCCGCCGCTGCGCTTGGTCTCATTGATGAGATCCGCCGTCTCCTGTGGGATGACGCAGTATTCACTGTGCATCTCGTGGCCCTCAATGGTGTCCTCCTTCACGGGCCGGAAGGTGCCGAGCCCTACATGGAGTGTCACGTATCCAACCTTTACACCCATTGTCTGCACACGCTCCAGAAGCTCCGGAGTGAAGTGAAGTCCGGCGGTGGGGGCGGCGGCGCTGCCGTTGACCTTGGAGTAGACGGTCTGGTAGCGCTCCCGGTCCTGCAGCTCCTCCTTGATGTAGGGGGGGAGGGGCATTTTCCCCAGTCGGTCCAGCACCTCCAGAAAAATGCCCTCGTACTCGAAATGCACCAGCCGGTTGCCGCCGGGCAGCTCTTCGGTGATCTCGGCGGTGAGCTGCCCATCCCCGAAGGAGACACGGGCACCGGTGCGCAGCTTCTTGCCGGGCCGCACCAGACACTCCCACGTGTTCTCACCCCGGTCAATGAGCAGCAGGATCTCACAGGCTCCGCCGCCGGGGAGCCGATGACCCAGCAGCCGGGCCGGGAGAACACGGGAGTTATTGAGGATCAGACAGTCGCCGGGCCGCAGATAGTCCGGCAGATCGTAGAAGTGGCGATGTTCCCATGCACCGGTATCCTTATCCAGCACCAGCAGGCGGGAGGCATCCCGCCGGGGGATGGGGGTCTGGGCGATAAGCTCTTGGGGGAGTTCAAAATTAAAATCACTGGTTTTCATAAAAAACGACCTGTTTCTTCCGTAGTTTCCGGGAAAATTCCGTGACTTATATTATACTATACGTTTCCCGCCGCTTCAACCTTTTTATCTCTCTCTTGACTTGACGGCGCAATCTGGTAAGATAGGGGGAGTATAACCACGATGATAAAGGAGAAATTCCATGTTTGAGGTCATTAAAACGGAGGGTACCGCCCGTCGGGGCCGTTTCCGGTGCGCCCACGGCGGCGAGGTGCAGACGCCGGTGTTCATGAACGTGGGAACACAGGGGGCCATCAAGGGAGGCATAGATGCCTTCGATCTGAAGGAGCTGGGATGCCAGATCGAGCTGTCCAACACCTACCATCTGCACCTACGCCCCGGTGATGACGTGGTGCGGCAGATGGGTGGACTGCACCGGTTCATGCGGTGGGACGGCCCCATCCTGACGGACTCCGGCGGCTTTCAGGTGTTCTCTCTGGCGGGTCTGCGGAAGATCACGGAGGAGGGCGTCACCTTCGCCAGCCATCTGGACGGCCACCGCATCTTCATGGGGCCGGAGGAGAGTATGCAGATCCAGTCCCATCTGGGATCGGACATCGCCATGGCCTTTGACGAGTGTGTGGAAAATCCGGCCCAGTACGACTACGCCAAGGCCAGCTGTGAGCGAACCCTGCGGTGGCTGGAGCGGTGCAAGGCGGAGCACGACCGCCTGAATGCCCTGCCGGATACGGTGAACCCCCGCCAGATGCTGTTCGGCATCAATCAGGGGGCTACCTATCGGGACCTGCGGATCTGGCATATGCAGCAGATCGCCAAGCTGAACTGCGACGGCTACGCCATCGGCGGCCTGGCGGTGGGGGAGCCAACGGAGGTGATGTACGACATCATCGAGGCGGTGGAGCCCTATATGCCCAAGGACAAGCCCCGGTATCTCATGGGTGTGGGGACCCCCAGCAACATCATTGAGGGCGTGGCCCGTGGTGTGGATTTCTTCGACTGCGTCATGCCTGCCCGCAACGCCCGACACGGAAAGCTCTTTACATGGCAGGGCTCCCTGAACATCAAAAACGCCAAGTACAAGCTGGATGACCGGCCCATCGATCCGGCGTGCGACTGCCCGGTGTGCCGCCGGTTCAGCCGGGCCTATCTCCGTCATCTGTTCACGGCGGAGGAGATGCTGGGGATGCGTCTGGCGGTGATGCACAATCTGTACTTTTATAACAAGCTGACCCGGCGCATCCGGGAGAGCCTTGACGCCGGCTGCTTTGCGGACTTCCGGGCGGAGTACAGCCAAAAACTCGGTGAAAAGCTCTGATCTGGGTGTTCTGCAGCGGATTTCCAAAAAACTGGCCTGTCCCTCTTGCAAACAGGAACAGAATCCAGTATAATACATACCATATTGTGAAAAAAGGAGTTTTGTCCCATGATTCAGTTCGCATATGCTACAGACGGCACGACGGCTGCCGGTGCCGGCAACATGACCTCCACGATCATTATGATCGTCGTGATGATCGCTATTTTCTATTTCCTCCTGATCCGTCCCGAGAATAAGCGGAAGAAGCAGGCGGAGGAAATGCGCAACAGCCTGAAGAAGGGCGACTGGCTGACCACCATCGGCGGCATCTATGGCCGTGTGGTGACCATCACCGACCGCACCGTGGTCATCGAGACCAGCGAGGATCGGGTCCGCATGGAGTTCGTCAAGTCCGCCATCGGTTCTGTGGGTACGTTGGATCAGCAGATGGCCGCTGCCCAGCGCCCTGCCAAGAAGTCCAAGGGTGAGCCTGTGGTAGAGGAGAAGGTCGAGGAGACCACCGAGGATAAGACCGAGGAATAAAAGCGAATAAAGCACCCTCCCCTGAATATGCTTGCAGTAAGAGCGATTCAGGGGAGGTATTTTTATGTCCGCAGGGAAACTGACGTGGGGCCGGCGGGACTGGCTGGGGTTGATGGCGCTGTTTCTTTCCAGCATTGCGGCGGATGTGATCGGGGCGCTGCTGGCGGTGAAGGGCATCCTGCCCATGGGGAGCGTGGCTGCGTGGGTTTATGGCGGTTGGGCGCTGGGTGCATTTCTGGGCGTGCGGGTGGCGGTGCAGGGGCGCAGCGGCACCGTGCAGGCTTCGCTGCTGCTGGCGGCAGGGGCTTATGTGTTGATCTGGCTGGTGGGTCTGACGGTGTTCGGTACGGCGGCCTTTGCCCATCACGGTCTGGGGATCACGCTGGCGGTGGTGGCTGGTGCGCTGCTGGGAGCCGTGCTGGGGCAGGGGAGACGGCATCGAAAAAAGAAGCCTGTTCGGCGGGGACGGCAACATCGAGGGACGATATAGAGTGTTCCATGGTGAAAATCACGAAAATCTCTCTGTGAGACATTTTTTGCTTGACGGGCCATGACGGCGGCAGCGGATGAAGTATCCCTGCGCCGCCGGGACGGGGGAGGGCAAGATGTGGTGGCGGTCTAAAAAAATCCCGCCCCATATCTTGTCCTTCCTTTGCGAGGGGGAGGAGGGTATTTTTCGAGGTTTTCGAGATTTACATAACACGCTTTACATAACTATTTAACATAATTTACAAAAAACAGCGGCGCCAGCAAAAAGCTCTTGCGAAAATGCAGCGTTTGCCCTATCATATGTTATGGCAACCTCGTGAGTTATGTCGTGCTGCGGCAAGACCGCAGAACTTGCGCTTCTATCCGGCCGGCTTGTCTCATAGGATGAGACGAGGTGACTGGCCGCATGAGACGAGCATCACATTTTCACAGATGGCCCGGACGGCACACCGGCCTATGGCGGCTGGCGCTGCTGGGGTTCTGCTTCTGCGGGGGCATCCTGCTGGGGCAGCTGGCGGCCCGGAGCGTGCCGGAGGCATCCCGGACGGAGCTGGCCGCCTATCTGCGGCAGTACGCCGCCGTATTGGGTGAGACAACGGATCGCACCGCCTCGCTGCTGCGGGTGGCAGGGGTGTACCTGCGCTATCCGCTGCTGGTGACGGTGCTGGGCTTTTGCGGCGCCGCCGGGGCGGCGCTGATCCTGCCGGTTCTGGCGGCGGAGGGATTTTTTCTTTCCTTTTCTGCGGGCTGCTTCGCTGCTGCGCTGGGGCGCAGCGGCGTTTTACTGGCCTTGGCGGCCTTCGGCGTGCGGTGCCTGATCGTGCTGCCGTGCAGCATTTACCCGGCCATGCTGGTAGGGGAGAGGGACCGCTGGAGGAAGCTGGCCGTCTGCGGGGCGCTGCTGCTTCTGGGTATGGCGCTGGAGCTGACGCTGGTACCGAGACTGGTGCAGTGGGCACTGGGAACATTATCATGAGAGGAGTTGAGGACCTTGGCGGATCATATTGCGGCATACGGCAGCTATCTGGAGCAGGAGAAGCACGCCTCCGCCAACACCGTCAGCTCCTATTTGCGAGATCTGAACCAGTTCCGCAGTTGGTTGCTGGAAAACGGGGCAGCCGATCTGCGGCGGGTCAAGACCGATACCATCAACGAGTACCTGAGGTATCTGGAGCGGCGGGGGAAGTCCCCGGCCACCGTGACACGCAGCGCCGCCTCGCTGAAATCCTTTTATGGGTATATGCAGGCCTCCGGGGTCATGAAGGCCAACCCCGCCAAGGCGGTGGTGACCCACCGGGCAGAGCGGAAGTACCCGGAGATACTGACCAACAAAGAGGTGGAGCTGTTTCTGGAGCAGCCCCGCTGCGTGGACGAGAAGGGCTTCCGGGATCATGCCATGCTGGAGCTGCTGTACGCCACCGGCATACGGGTATCGGAGCTCATCGGGCTGAACGTGACGGATGTGAACCTGACAGCGGGCTTCATCCGCTGCAGCAGCCGGGGCAAGGAGCGCATCATCCCCCTGTACCACGGTGCGGTGAAGGCCCTTCAGGACTACATACGGGACATCCGGCCCCGGATCATCGCCAACGAGACGGAGACGGCCCTGTTCGTCAACATGAATGGCGAGCGCATGAGCCGCCAGGGCTTTTGGAAGATCATCAAGCACTATCAGGAGACGGCGGGCATCGAAAAGGACATCACGCCCCACACCCTACGGCACTCCTTTGCAGCCCACCTGCTGGAGAACGGAGCAGACCTGCGAGCCATTCAGGAGATGCTGGGCCATGCGGATATCTCCTCCACACAGATATACACCCACGTGATTCAAAAGCAGCTGAAGGATATCTACAACAAGGCGCATCCCAGAGCATGAGAGACTGGCGGAGAGATATCTCTCCGCCAGTTTTGCATCCCCTGAAGGGCCGCCGTCATCTCCAATGTTTTTGCCGCTGCGTGCGAAGCACGAACACTCTTGCTTTGAAGGAATTGATGCCTACGAGGAAGAAATTGCCCAAGAATATCATTGAGGTGGACTTTGAAATTGGTCTTGACGCAGATGAATAGGATGATATCTACTCCTCATTGGGAGAAATGCCAAAGAGGGTAGCTGAGGCATTCCCTGATTTTAATTTCTACTGTATAGAGCAAACTGATGCATACGGAGTTGCTGCAAATTCAGAAGCGACGATGAAGCATAGTGAGTTTGTATGTGTTTCTGGTGATTCTGATGGAAATTTTGGTAAACGGGTCATTGGACATGTAATCGATGGCAATATAGTTTTTACAGAAGAAAATATTGACATGGCTGAAGTAATGCAAATTTTATTTGAGGAAGAATCATGGAAAACAGGGAGCATCACGCCCCCTGTTTTTTGTCCTTATCAAGAGCGCTGTGTTCAGAATGTCGAAAACCTTCTTCAGGCAGTCTGCGGCTCGATGGTAACCGGTCTTCATAGAAGCTTCACCTCCGTGAGCGAAACTTGGCGCTTTACAGGGGGTGACAAATACGGTATAATAAACTGATATCATATTTTCGGCAGACGGTATGTCTGCCCGGAAGGAGATGACTTTTTGCAGGTAAATCAAGTGCGGGCGGGTGCGATCCTCTCCTATGTCTCCATGGCAGTGAGCACCATCCTCTCGCTGGTATATGCCCCTATCATGAAGGGGCAGCTGGGGACCAGTGAATACGGCGTATACGGCTCCGTAGGCCCCATCATTGCATATCTTCTGCTGCTGAGTATGGGACTGGGCAGCGCCTATATGCGGTATTACTCTCAGGCCAAGGTGGCGCAGGACCGCCGAACCATGGCCAAGCTGAACGGAATGTTCCTTGTGACCTACACGGTGCTGGGTCTGGTGCTGCTGGTGCTGGGCTTCACACTGGCGGCGCATCCGCAGAACGTGTTCGGTGCCAAGTGGACAGAGGAGGAACTGGCGCTGGGCGCCAAGCTGCTGCGGATCATGTCCGTCAATGCGGCTCTGTCGTTCCCCATCAGCGTGTTCGAGTCCAATGTCAATATCAACGAGCGGTATCTGTTTTTGAAGCTGGTAGCCATGGCCAAGTCGGTGCTGAGCCCCATGATCTCCATCCCGCTGCTGCTGTTGGGGTATCACTCGCCGGCCATCGCTATCCTGAGTCTGATGCTGACCATCGTCAGCGGCGTGGTGGAGGCATTCTACTGTCTCATCCGTCTGCGGATGCCCATCAGCTTCCGTGGCTACGACTTCGCCCTCATGAAGAGCATGATGGGCTTTACCTTCTATGTGTTCATCGCCGTGGTAGTGGATCAGGTGAACTACGGTATCGGTACCCTGATGACCACATGGATCCACGGCACGGAGCTCAGCGCCGTATACTATAACGCCAATCAGCTGAACGTGTACTATCTGTCCTTCGCCATGGCCATCTCCAATGTGCTGGCCCCCAGAGTACACCGCATGGTGGCCTCCAACACCCCCACCCGTGAGTTGGGGCGGCTGATGACCCGTGCAGGCCGTTTGCAATTCATCATGCTCATGTGCGTGTTTCTGGGCTTTGTGGCGGTGGGCCGCCCCTTCGTGGTGCTGTGGGCCAAGGGCGACGCCAGCTTTGCCATCGACTATCCCGTGGCGATTTTGCTGTTTCTCTCCACCATCATGTCCTCCATCCAGTTCGTGGGGCTGGAGATCCTGCGGGCCAAGGGGATGCACAAGTTCCGGGCCTGGGTCTATCTGGCGGCGGCAGGCGTCAACGTGGTGCTGATGATCCCCCTGTGCCGGAAGTGGGGTCTGCTGGGCGTTGCCGGCAGCATCCTTATCGTCACACTGCTGGGAAACGTCCTGCCCATCAACTGGTACTACTGCAAAAGGATCGGGCTGGATGTGAGACGGTTCTGGCGGCGCATCGCCCAGCTGCTGCCCTCCATGCTATTGCCGGCCATTGTGGCGGTGCTGATCGCCCGCTTCGCTCAGGTGGGCAGTTATCTGCAGATCGCTCTGTGGGGTTGCGTGTTCGTGGCCGTCTATGCCGGAAGTCTATGGATCTTCGGCATGAACCGCTACGAGCGGGGACTGGTCAGCAGTATGCTGGGCAAGATCTTCCGCCGTGGCAGGAGATGATCCTTACAACATAAAAAAGGACCGAACGGCTGTGCCGCTCGGTCCTTTTTTACAAAATCAGCAGCAGTCCGATGGCGATCAGGACCTCCTCATCGGCCTCCTCCCGGAACAGGAAAAAGAGGATCAGCAGAAGCAGCAGATCCCCGGAGTCGATGTCCCCCAGATGGAGCCGGGACAGCAGCCGGTCCAGAAACCGTCCCTCCGGCGGACGGGGAGATGGCTCCTGCGGCTTGGGCGGCGGCCCTCCCGGCGGACTGCCCGGTGACGAGTCGCCGCCCGGCGGCGGTGGCGGGGGCTCCGACGGCGGGGGAGGGGGCGGTCGCCCGGAAACGGGCCCCGGAGCCGGTTCCTGTTGGGGGATGCGGCTGTATGCCCCCTGCTCGTTGCGGATGTACCGGTTATACACGCTATCCCTCCCATTCCGACAGGAATTTTTTCCCCAGATGGATGAGCCTTGCCAGATGTGCCGCCCGTTCCACCTTGCCCTGTTTTTCCGGCTTCAAAAACGGCCGCAGGGCGTTCAGCAGCTGCATGGAGGCGCTGTTGCTGCGGCCGTATTCCTGTGCCAGCGGCAGAAGCTTCCCCAGCAGCGCCGGGTCCAGCCCGCCCGATCCGCCAAAGCCTGCCGTCCCTCCACCCGTCTGATCCGCAGGACCGGCGGGCGGGGGAGGTGGCGGCTCCGGTGCGCTCTTCTCTGCACCACCCAGAGTTCCGGAAAGCTGCTGGGCCAGCTGCATGATCTGGGCCATGCTGCCGGGGTCTGACAGCAGTGTATTCAGTTTCTCGTCCATCTCCGACACACTGCCGTCCTCCTTTCTATCCCTGCAGACTGTCCCGGATGCGCCGCAGCAGGGCGGCCCCCTCCGGGGTAGACATGACGCTCTTGAGCATCTGCGCCATCTGCAAGGTATTGCCCGCCGCAGCCTCTCCGGCGGCCTGCTGAAGGGTGCGCCCACCGTCCCCGCCAGATAGAAGCTGCATCAGCCGCTGACCGTCGGCGGAGGTCATCAGCGACTGCACGGCGTTAGGGTCTCGGCGCAGTCGGTCGATAAGTTCCTTCTGATCCATAAGCTGCCTCCTTGGATAGGTCTTGATACTGCCAATATATGTGGCGGTAGCGGGAAAAGTGCCTGCTCCTCATGCAAAAAGCTGCCGGAAGCAATGCGTACTTCCGGCAGTCTGATAGAAGTATTCAGTTTTCTGCGCCCTGCCCAAAGTCACAATAGGGCCGCAGGGTACACTCCCCGCACCTGGGAGAGCGGGCGGTGCAGACGGCCCGTCCATGGAGCACCATCCGGTGGCAGAAGTTGTTGGACTCCTCCGGCGGGATGCACTGCCGTAGCTGCCGCTCTACCTTCAGCGGGTCCTTGCTGCCGTCGGTAAGGCCAAGACGGCCGGTGATGCGGATGCAGTGGGTGTCGCAGACATATCCCTCCTGCCCGTAGATATCCCCCAGAACGAGGTTGGCGGTCTTACGCCCCACGCCGGGGAGCCGCAGCAGCTGCTCCATGGTGTCCGGCACTCTGCCGCCGAACGCCTCCCGCAGCATACGGGCCGAGGCTACGATATCCCGTGCCTTGGCACGCCAGAAGCCGCAGGAGTGGATGTATTGTCCCACCTCATCCACGTCCGCCTCCGCAAAGGCCTCCAGCGTGGGGTAGCGGGCAAAAAGTGCCGGGGTCACCAAATTCACCCGTGCGTCGGTACACTGGGCCGCCAGCCGCACGGAAAACAGCAGCTCATAGTCCTTGCCATAGTCCAGAGAGCATTGTGCATCGGGGTACAGGGCCTTCAGCGCCGTGATGATGGCGGAGACCTCCTGTTTGCTTTTCATCTGTGCATCACCTCTCACCCATTGTACCAGACCGGCGGGAAAAATGCAAATAGGGGGTGCAAACCGGAAAAGAATGTGGTATAATCCAACTGATTTTGCGGACACGGAGCTTCCGGCCCGCAGCGAAGAGGAGGTGCCGTGATGCGGCCGCTGGCAGATGAAATACGACCTCAGACACTGGACGAGGTAGCAGGACAGAAGCACCTGCTGGGGGAGGGGGCGCTGCTGCGCCGCCTGATCGAGAGCGGGGCGGAGGCCAACCTGATCTTCTACGGCCCCTCCGGCACCGGCAAGACCACCATTGCCAACATCATCGCCCGCCGGACGAAAAAGACCCTGTACCACCTCAATGCCACCACGGCGTCCCTGCAGGATGTGAAAGCGATCATCGGCGATGTAGACACCATGATGGCCCCCAATGGGGTACTTCTGTATCTGGACGAGATCCAGTACTTCAACAAAAAGCAACAGCAGAGCCTGCTGGAGTTCATGGAGAACGGCAAGATCACCCTCATCGCCTCCACCACGGAGAATCCTTTTTTCTACGTGTATAACGCCCTCCTCTCCCGAAGCACGGTGTTCGAGTTCAAGGCCCTGACACCGGAGGAGACGGTACCTGCCGTGGAGCGGGCGCTGGCGCTCCAGCAGCAGCGCAGCAGCCTGCCTCTCTCGTGGGAGGAGGAGGTTCCCCGGCTCATCGCCGCCGGGTGCGGCGGGGATGTCCGCAAGGCTGTCAACGCTGTGGAGCTGCTGTATCAGTCCGCCAAGCCCAGGGACGGAGGGCTGCTCCTGACGACGGAGGATGCACAGGTGCTGGCCCAGCGCAGCGCCATGCGATATGACCGGGAGGGGGATCAGCACTACGACCTGCTGTCGGCGCTGCAAAAATCCATCCGTGGCTCGGATCCGGATGCGGCGGTGTACTATCTGGGGCGGCTGCTGGCGGCGGGAGATCTGCTGAGCCCCTGCCGCCGGCTGCTGGTCATCGCAGCGGAGGACGTGGGGCTGGCCTATCCACAGGCCATCGTGGTAACGAAGGCCTGCGTGGACGCTGCCCTGCAGCTGGGCCTGCCGGAGGGACGGCTCCCGCTGGCAGAGGCGGCGGTGCTGCTGGCCACAGCTCCCAAGTCCAATTCCGCCCACAATGCCATCATTGCCGCCATGCAGGACATCGACCACGGCAAGGTGGGGCCGGTGCCACGGCACTTGCAGAATGTCCACGCCGACAGCGCCGGAACGGGGAAGGTCCCGACCTACAAATATCCCCACGTTTACCCCAATCACTATGTAAAGCAGCAATACTTGCCAGACCTTGTAAAGGACGCTGTTTACTACGAATACGGTCCCAACAAAACAGAGCAGGCCGCCAAGCGCTACTGGGACGAGATCAAGGGCGATAGCGCCAGCCGCTGACGCTGCCGCCGGTGATTTGATAGTGCAGCGGCGTGGGGAAGTCAGGCTGCCCCAGCTCCTGCACCATCTGCAGCTTGATCTTGCCGGTCTGAGGCTGGATGGAGCGGATGTAGACCGACACCAGCCGTCCCTCCGGGATATCCTCCCGGCTGTCCGCCAAGCCCGACAGGTTGGGCGTCAGCTCCACGAAGCAGCCATAGGGCTTGCAGCTGCGGACAATGCCCGGCACCGTCTCGCCCACCCGGAAGCGGGCGGCGTTCTCCAGCCACGTTCCCAGCAGCTCCCTGTGACTGAGGACGATGCGCTTTTGCTGTGGGTCGATGCTCTGCACCACGGCACGGATGCGCTGGTGCAGGGCGAAGCGCTCCGCCGGATGGCGGATGCGTGCCACGGAGATATTCGCCAGCGGCAGCAGGGCCACAAGGCCACAGCCTACATCCACGAAGGCCCCGAAGGGTGCCAGATGCGTTACCTGCCCCCGAATCACCATGCCGGGCGTCCCGTGGCGCAGGATGTGCTCCATGGCCTCCTCCTGCGCCAGACGGCGGGAGAGGAGAAATTCCGTGCTGCCGTCGGCTGCTATGCGCTGACCCGTCACCTGAAAACAGACGCTGCGCCCCACGCAGGACAGCGCAGCGATATCCCGCTGAGCGCCGGAGAGAAACGGTGCCGCCACCTGATCCTGTGGGATGATGCCGCCGCAGCCTCCCGGCCGAAGGTGCAGATTGCGCTGGGCATCGCACCGCAGGACGGGAGAGGCGAGTGTTTCGTGGGACGCCAGCGCATCCTGCAGCTGCCGGAGCGTACAGGGCTTCCGGAATCCCTCCGGCAGCGGCCATTTATATTCTTCCATCATGACACACCCTTACATTCAGATATCCCATACTATGCGCCGGTACAGGCGTGCTTGAACGAAAGGAGCGCCTATGGATCTGAAGCTGCACGATATCGTAGAGATGAAAAAAGAACACCCTTGCGGCAGCCGCCGCTGGGAGGTGCTGCGGGTAGGGATGGACCTGAAGCTCCGCTGCTGCGGCTGCGGACACGAGGTCATGGCCCCCCGCCGAAAGCTGGAGAAAAGTATCAAACGCATAATCACAGAGGAGGAATCGATATGAGACCCAAATGGACCCGTTATCTGGCCATGGGCGTGGCTCTGCTGCTGGCTGTCTTGATGCTGGCAACGCTCATCGTGCCATACCTGAGCCTGTGAACCCACGGCCGGGGATCGGCGTATGCGGTACATGGGGAGAGGACCGATGGGTCCTCTCTTTTTTTGACGCTTTTTTCCGGCGGCGGACGGTATAATGTGTCCAGCGGAAGGGGGGAAGCGGCGTGACGGTGGTGTATCTGGACCGGGTACTCCTGCTGAATCTGTTGGTAGACTATCTGCTGCTCCTGACCACGGCCCAGCTGGCGGGTATCCCCCTGCGGAGGGGAAGGCTGGCTTTGTGCGCCACCGTCGGGGCGCTGTACGCCGGTGCGGTGTTCCTGCCGGGGCTTAGCTGGCTGTCGCACCCTTTGTGCCGGACAGCTGTGGGAGCCGCCATGGCGCTGGCGGCGTGGCGGCGGGAGGCCCATCCGTGGCGACTGACGGCGCTGTTTTTTCTGCTGGCCGGAGGGCTGGGCGGTCTGGTGCTGGCGCTGGGGCTGGCCTCCGGCTCCGTGGCGGCATATGTGGGTCGGCTGTATCGGGCAGAGATCAGCTGGCCGGTGCTGCTGGGCGCAGCGTTGGGATTTTTTGGACTGCTGCATCTGGTATTCCGGCAGGCGGCCAGACATGGGGGAGGAGAGATCATGGACGCAACCATATCCATCGGAGGACAGAGTCGTGCCGTGCGGGTGCTGCACGACACGGGAAACACCCTGCGAAGCCCCGTCACCGGACAGCCGGTGCTGGTGCTGGAGCAGACGTCGCTGGGCGGGCTTCTGCCGCCGGAGGTGGAGCGAATCGTGACCCGGCGGGCCCCGCCGGAGGAGCGCATGGCCCAACTCCACGCCACGGACTTTGGCAGACGGTTCAGTCTGCTGCCCTTTTGCAGCATAGGAGCCCCGGAGGGACTGCTGCTGGCGGTTTGCAGCGACAGCGTGCAGATCGGCGGCACTACATATCCCCGGACGCTGGTGGCCCTGTCGCCGGGGCCGGTCAGCGACGGCGGCGGGTATCAGGCCCTGTGGGGCGGAACGGAGAGGGGGAAGCATGAAAAAGCTGTTCAGGCGGCTGCTGGCGTGGCTGCACAGTCTGCGCAGGCGGGATAAGATCATGTACATCGGCGG
>OLRC01000360.1_pt1 | contig 35183 bp, 25 predicted proteins | sample 1672081 | NCBI WGS metagenome assembly OLRC01 (sample SAMEA3136643, study PRJEB25190) | human gut metagenome | biome: human gut; feature: human-associated habitat; material: faeces | place: Austria | collected 2013
GGACTTGCAGCGACGGATCTCAGGACACTCTTACACCACGTCTGCGCGCGCCACCCTCGCTGTAGCGGGTGGCTATGGCGGCTCGCACCATGCCGGTGCTCATGAGGTAGGTCACCAGGAAGTAGCCACCGTATGCTGCCAGGAAGATTGCACAGGTGAGGCCCACGGTGCCGCCGATGCTCATATTTCCGAAAATGCTCACCAGCTCGATGATCACCTTAAGTGCCACAAAGGAGTGCGCCAGACCCACTGCCAGCGGGAACAGGAAGAATACCGCTTGCTGCGCCATCACCGAATGGCGAATCTGGCGGTCGTCGCAACCGATCTGTGCCAGCACACGATAGCTGCGGCTGCCGTCGGCCACGTTGGAGAGTTGCTGGATCGACAGAATCGCCGCGCATGCAACGACCAATACAAAGCCGATGTAGATGGCTAGGTAGCTAATAAGACCGTTCATTTGCGCTGCTTGCGTGTACATCTCGGAGCGTGTGATGAAGGTTCCCCACGACCCCGGCTCTTTGCCGTCAACGAGCAGATTGTCGAGCAGAGTGTATTTAATGCTCTCGTCTGCCTCGGTCGTATCCATCCCCTGTTTGTAGTTAACGAGCAGGCTACTGGAATACGGCTGCAGATTAAGTTGGGACAACAGCTCGTCGGCAACGACGACGGTACCCGGATTACTACCCATCGCCGAGTTGGCGATGGCCGCCGTATCTTCGTCCGACTTATCGGTTGCGGGCTTGAGCGTATGCCCACCCAAGGTAAGGGCATGGCCGCCAGCCATATACTTGGTGTACATGTCGAATAGCTCGCCGCCCATATCACACGTGAGCAGATACTGGTCGTGACCGATGTGCACCGGCTCCTCGCCCATCAGCTGGCGCAGTTTGTTGTACTGGCTCGCCGGCGTCACAAACAGACCCATCGTATCGGCATTGCTACCCCCGAACGCCTTGGGAAGCTTTTCGCCCATGGTCTTGCACATCTCACTTGGGGTCACCGAAGGATTCGAGCCGCCAAACGGGTAACTCAGATACGAATCGATCTGCACATGCTCACCGGCAACATCGGCGATATTGACCTTCTTGCCGGTCTCGTCGTTGTTGTCCGCCGACTTGCCCTTAATACCGTCTGCAACGTTATCGGAATCGATACGATCGCCGTGCCATGGATCGCCGTGCCATGCGGGGTACAAATCGACCGTTGTATCGGCCAGCACCATGCGATCGGCTTCAGGCGGATTGACGTACTCTTTGTAGTAGTCGAGCGTATCGGGCGTGTAATAGACATACGTCTGAGACACGTCAACAGGGTTATAGCGCTCCAGGTTTTCGTTCATCACGTTGGCAATCGACATACCGCACGTCACCGAGGTGATGGCCAAAAACAGGAGCATCGCGATGACGCCCATCGAAAAGCACACCGTGTTGACCTTGGCCGCAAGCTGGCGCACGGTAAACATGTTGAGGCCGCGCCAATACACGCCGCGCAGGCTCTGCAGCAGCTTGATGAGCATGCCTGAGAGTCCCCAGAACAGGGCAAAGGTGCCCACGGTAACCATAGCGGTTGTAATACCAAACTGGTTCATGGCCTCTTGCAGCTTGCTGTCCGTCGCGGTTAGCGGGAACCCATCACGTAGCAGACGGTAATAGGCCACGCCCACAAGCGCCACGCCCACGGCAAAGATGGCAATCGCAATCCAGGGGTTGCGTGTCTTGATGCTCTCGTTGCGACGCTCGGCACCCATAAGCTCGATGAGTTTGGTACGACGCACGGCGCGAAGGTTCAGCAGCAGCGTGAGCACAAACATTACGAGCATGCAGGCAAGGGTCAGGTTGAACGCATGCACCGAGAAAAAGAAGTGGAAATTGGCGATCTGTGTCTTAAAAAGCGAGGCCGTAAAGAACGTCATGAGCTGGGAGAGTCCCACACCCAGCACAATGCCGGCGACAAAGGCCACGACCGACACTATCACGGTCTCGAGCGCCATGATCGTGGCGACGCGCCCACGCCCCATGCCGAGCACCTGGTACAGGCCAAACTCCTTCTTGCGGCGTTTCATGATGAAGTTATTGGCATACACCATCAAAAAGGCCATGACACCGGCCAAAAAGTACGTCAGGTCGCCGAGCATGCTGCCCATTACCTGCGCCAAGCCCTTTTCATCGATGCCGGCGATGTCGACCTGCATCGAGATGGTGTTAAAGGCATAGAAGACCGTGACACCCAGGGTGAGCGTCAAAAGGTAGACGAGGTAGTCGCGGCCGGCGCGGCGGACGTTACCCCAAGCGAGTTTACAGAGCATCGGAGCCCTCACCGCCCATCATGGCAACGACCTCCATAATGCGGTCGAAGAACTCTCGGCGGTCGGTGTCGCCGCGGCGCAGCTCGGTGAAGATCTTGCCGTCGCGAATAAACAGCACGCGGCTCGTGTAGCTGGCGGCAAAGCTGTCGTGCGTGACCATGAGCACGGTAGCGCGTAGGCGGCGGTTAAGGGCCTCCAGGCTCTCGAGCAGCAGGCGAGCGCTCTTGGAATCGAGGGCGCCGGTGGGCTCGTCGGCCATGATCATGGTGGGATCGGTGACGAGCGCGCGAGCCGCGGCAACGCGCTGCTGCTGACCGCCGGACATCTGGTAGGGACACTTGTCGAGCACCTGACTGATGGACAGGCGCGCTGCCACATCCTGCACGCGGGTCGAGATCTCTGCCGAGTTTGTGCGGGCGATGGTGAGCGGCAGGGCGATGTTCTCGCGTGCCGTGAGCGTATCGAGCAGGTTGGAGTCCTGGAAGATAAAGCCGAGCTCCTCGCGGCGGAACTGCGAGAGCTTGGCCTGCTTCATGCGTGTTACGTCCTGCCCGTTGATGCGGATCGTGCCGCTCGTGGCGCTATCGATGGTCGACACGCAGTTGAGCAACGTCGACTTGCCCGAGCCCGAAGCGCCCATGATGCCGACGAATTCGCCACGGTTGACGGTAAAGCTGACGTCGTTGAGCGCGCGGGTCACGTTGCCCAGCGCTCCGTATACCTTTTCGAGATGAGCGACCTCCAGTACCGGGGTCGCCATGTGCGTGATTTGCATACCGAGTCCTTTCTTGCGATTAGTCTACGGCATCTATAGTCGCAAGAAGACGAGTCGGCTACCATCGATATGGCTTACGCTTGCCTTACCGTTGTGTAAGGTACGGGTAGCTACCCTGCCGCGTGTTGATGTTGAGAGAGGACTCCTGTTGAAGACTGTTCATGTTGCCGCTGGGATCATTCGCAAGGAAGGATCCGATGAGCTGCTTGCCGTGCAGCGCGGCTACGGCGACATGCAGGGGCTTTGGGAGTTTCCCGGCGGTAAGCTCATACGCGGCGAGACACCCGAAGACGCCGTACGCCGCGAGCTCATGGAAGAGCTGCAGGTAAAAGTCACCAACCTGCGCGATCTTTACACCGTTGAGTATGACTACCCCGATTTTCATCTCTCGATGGAGTGCTACTACTGCTCACTGGCTAAAGAGTCTGGCGAGCCCCAGAAACACGACCGCCAGCTTGATATCCGCTGGATTCCGCGCACCTCACTTGCCACGGTGGAATGGATGCCCGCCGACAAGGGGCTCATTGATGCTCTGATTGAGTTAAAGGAAGATCGGCTTGAGGCCAACAGCACTGCCAAAGATGCCACGGCCGCCACGACCGACGAGCCCGCCACCAAGCCCAAGCGCGCACCTAAGCGCCGCAGCAAAAAGCGTCCCAAGCCCGGCCTACTCGACGGCATCGACACCTCGGACCTTTCCGCCGACGAGCGCGAACTGGTGCGCCGCCGCGCCGCTATAAAAAAGTCCATGAAGGGCAACAAGCGCGCCAACACCAAGCCCGAGCTGCTCGTACGACAGCGCCTGCGGGCCGCGGGCCTTACGGGCTATCGTTTGGAATGGAAGGTACCCGGCAAGCCCGGCATCGCCTTTCCCGGGCGCAAGATCGCCATCTTCGTCAACGGCTGCTTTTGGCATCGCTGCCCCAAGTGCAACCCCAGCCAGCCCAAGCGCAACGTTGAGTTTTGGGAGGCAAAGTTCCGTCGCAACGTCGAGCGCGACCGCGCTGCCGTGGCAGCACTCACTCAAATGGGCTGGACGCCCATAACCATCTGGGAATGCGAGCTCAAAAAAGACCACATCGACGCCACGATGGAAAAGGTCATCGAACAAGTACGCGCCGCCGCACCGCAGCGCTAGGAACGAGCCGTCCACACGCCCCACACAGGCAAGCCACATCCGTGCCACAAACCTTAGAAAGCCCTTAAGCCCAAAACCTTTCAAGAGTGTTACCCGATAGCTTTGACCTGCGGTTTCATCGTTACATCAAACCTGATTAAGCCTTTCTTTAGCGCTTCTTTGCAACAGCCGCGGCATAATACTGCCAACGCACGGGACCTAGCAGCACACCCCGTGCGCAACCTTTTGGTGGACATCGAGGAGGCCGCATAAGCATGCATTCTTCCAACGACGCAGCACAGCAGCCATCCCTAAAACATGCAAACCTTTTCTCCTTCCCCCCCGACACAGAGAAACGGCCTCCTCGACTCCCCCACCACAAAAACCAAACGCTCTGCAGACCAACACCTCAACCTGCAGACATCCTTCGAAAAACTCCAAGCCTCACTAGACCAGACATTCCCCAACCAAGCCCGGGCATACTAATCCCCCATCAGCAAAGAAGCCCTAACGCCCCACCCATTTCCGCTCTAACGCCACAAGGGCGATCGAGCAGGACGGCTTGGGCGGGTCCCCGTACTTAGTTTCCAAAATCATTCCGCAGCGCGAAGGCCCCCGTTGCCAACGCTTCGTAGAAGCGAGACAACGGGGGCCTTCATGCGCGAGGACGTTTTGGAAACTAAGTACGGGACCCGCCCAAACCGTCCGGTGGGATCAGAGTACCCTTGCTGTTACTCTGCTTTGCCCACAGAGTTGAGGTTGGTCATGCGGATCTTAACCAGCTCGGTGATCTCACGCATACCCTCCTTGGCCGGCTTCTTGGGATCGAAGCAGGCAGGGTTCTCGGCCATGTAGGCCATGAAGCCCTTGGTGTAGGCCTGACGCAGCTCGGTAGCGTAGTTAACCTTGCAGATGCCGTTCTTCACAGCCTCGGCAACCTGCTCATCGGGCACACCGGAGGTGCCGTGCAGAACCAGCGGCACGTCGACGGCGTCGCGGATGGCCTTGACCACGGACTGCTCGATGTGCGGATCGCTCGTGTACACACCGTGGCTGGTGCCAACGCCAATTGCGAGGGAGGTGCAGCCGGTACGCTCGACGAACTCCTTGGCCTCGGCCGGATCGGTGTAGGGGCTCTCGCCCTCAACCGCGGGACCGTCGTCCTCCTTGCCGCCAACCTTACCGAGCTCGGCCTCGACGGGCACGCCCATGGCGCGGCCAGCATCGGCGACGGACTTGGTCAGAGCGATGTTGTCCTCGAAGGACTCGTGCGAACCGTCAATCATGACAGAGGTGTAGCCCGTACGGAAAGCCTGCATGCAGCGATCATAGCCATCGCCGTGATCGAGGTGCAGAGCGACGGGCACGGAAGCGCGCTCGGCGGCAGCCTTGACCATGCCGTAGAAGTAGTCCAGACCAGCGGTCTTGATGGTGCCCGGGGTGGTCTGCATGATGACGGGGGACTTGGTCTCCTCGGCAGCGGCCAGAACGGCCATAACAAACTCGAGGTTCTCGACGTTGAACGCGCCGACGGCGTAGTGGCCGGCCTGAGCGTCCTTGAGCATCTTTTCGGTGGTAACAAGTGCCATGAGCGTTTGCTCCTCTCCCTCGCCCGCATCTGGACATCGGGCGTAGTTGTTCACAAGGCGTTTTACCTTGCGTTTTACTGCGCTCATTGTATGAAATTCAGCGCCTTTACACGCGCGAGATATTGAGCCCATGCAGGTCAATACCGTCGTTTTTGAAAAGCAAACGGAAGGAATTGAAGCCAAGTGGGCGTGTTCGATATTGAATTTTAGGCGTTCAGCGTCTTTCTTTTATAGAAAAGATAAGTAATCGAAAGGTGTTTTCTTACTCAAAAAGAAAATGAACGAAAATAGAGTCAACACAATTCCTGCAAATTTAGCCGAGAATGGAGCAAGCATGGCCCAAGCCACCAACCGTGCTTTTGCCGACGAACGCCGTACCGCGATTATGGAAATGCTCGATCATAACGCCTCGGTGCAGGTAGCAGAAATCGCCCAGACCTTTGGCGTGTCCTCCGTCACCGCCCGCGCCGACCTGGACGCGCTCGCCGAAGCAGGCAAGCTGCGCCGCACGCACGGCGGTGCCGTCTCGCTCCACAAACGCCTGACCGTCTCCACGCAGGATCGCCGCATCAATGTCAACGTCGCTGCCAAGCAGGCCATCGCGCAAAGCGCCATCGAGCTCGTCAACGACGGCGACACGCTGCTCGTCGACTCAGGCACCACCGCGCTCGAGTTCGTCCGGCTCCTCGATCAGCGCGACGGCATCACCGTTATCACGGCCGACATTACCATCGCCGATTATATCGACGAGAGCATGCCCTCGGTCGATGTCGTCATGCTGGGCGGGGCACTGCGCAAAGGCCATCGTTATTTGTACGGACCGCTCACCATGCAGGCGCTCCAAATGGTCCACGCCGACCTTGCCGTCATGTGCCCTGGCGCTTTTGTTCCCGGCTGCGGCTTTACGACCGACTTTCCCCAGATGGCCGAGACCAAAACGGCTATGATCGGCGCGGCCCATCAAAGCGTCACCCTCATGGACGCCAGCAAGGTTAACGGACGCGGCATGTACCGCTTTGCCGAGCTGACCGATGTCGACACCATCGTGATGGACCGTGACCCCGATCATTCCGTCGCCACCTCAATCGCCGAGGCCACCGATGGAACCACCCCAGCCCTCATCATCGCCGGCGCTTAAACAAAACCACCACAAAGGTGCCTGTCCCCTTTGTGGTGGTTGTGATGGTTGAGTGTCAAAAGTGAACGTGTCGCTACTTGGAGAGCTCGTCGGCGAGGGCCTCGATCTGAGCGCGCGAGGCGTCGTTGAGCGAGCCCAGCACTGTCACCTTGTTCTGCGTCAGGGTGATGTCCTTCATACCCTCGAGCTCCTTGGTCATAATCTTGGCCGCTGCAGGCGCCCAGGAACCGGACTCGACAAGCGCCACGGTACGGTTCTGGTAGGCATGCTCGGCAAGTGTGTGGATAAAGGTGCTCATGAACGGGAAGATCTCGCCCTGATAGGTGATGGAAGCGAGCACCAGGCGGTCGTAGCGGAACGCATCCTCAACGGCCTCGGCCATGTCGTCGCGAGCCAGGTCAAAGACGGAAACCTTCTGGCCGCGAGCCTCAAGCGCAGATGCGAGCTCCTCGACGGCAGCCTTCAGGTGGCCATAGACGCTCGCATAGGCGATCGTGATACCCTCGTCCTCGGGCTGATAGCTCGACCAGGTGTTATAGGTGTCGAGGTAGTAGCCCAGGTTCTCGGTCAGCACGGGGCCGTGGAGCGGGCAGATGATCTGGATGTCCAGGTCGGCGGCCTTCTTGAGGACGGCCTGCACAAACTTGCCGAACTTACCGACGATGCCAAAGTAGTAGCGGCGAGCCTCGCAAGCCCAGCCCTCGGGATCCTCGATGTCGTTGGCGCCAAACTTGCCAAAGCCGTCGGCACTAAAGAGCACCTTGTCGGTGGACTCGTAGGAGAAGATCACCTCAGGCCAGTGAACGTTGGGGGCGCCGATAAAGGTCAGGCTGTGGCCACCCAGGTCGAGTACGTCGCCCTCTTTGACGACCATCTTGCGCTCGGGGTAGTCGGTGCCAAAGTAGTTGACCATCATGCGGAAAGCACCCATGCTGGCCACGATCTGCGCCTGGGGATAGCGCTCCATAAAGGCAGCGATACCGGCGGAGTGATCGGGCTCCATGTGATGAACGACCAGGTAGTCGGGCGTACGGCCATCGAGCACGGCCTCGAGGTTGCCGAGCCACTCGTCGACAAAGCCAGCGTCGACCGAATCGGCGACAGCGATTTTATCGCCCAAGATAACATAGCTGTTGTATGCCATGCCGTTCTCGGACACGTCGTACTGGCCCTCGAACAGGTCAATGTCGTGATCGTCGACACCGATGTAGCGGATATCCTTGGTGATCTCCATCAGGCAAAGCCTCCTAGATAGACAAAAGAACCCGTCTATCATAACACTCGCCTTCATAGCCACGGCTATCCGTCAGCATCCTTACCGATTGTAATTGAGGCGGAATATACTGCCGTTTACCTGCAAAAACTATGCGCGCAGTATCGCCGTGCTATGTCGAATAATGAGCTGACCGGGAATACGAATGGCAACGGTTTTACCCGCCGTACCCGCCTCGGGAACCGCATGCTCAAACACCTCGCGTCCGCGCTGATGTAGATCGAATCGCACGGTCGTGAGCTCGTTGTGTGCCACAAAATCATCGAGCGAATCGTCGACGCCCACCACGCTCACGTCCTCGGGCACACGCAGGCCGCTATCGCGCAGCGCCGCAATTGCGCCGTTTGCCATCTGGTCGTTTGCCGCGTAAATCGCCGTCATGGTGCGATCGTGCTCGGCCAGGTACCTGCCGGCCTCGTAACCGCTGTTGGCAGACCAGTCACCCTCGAGCGGCTCCGCCGGCTCGATGTGTTTACGCTCGAGCGCATCCCGCCAACCGGCGCGACGAAATTGCTCGTCGACCGAGAACGACGGGCCGCCAATATAGCGAATCTGCTCGTGTCCTAGCTCAAACAGGTGATCCATAAGCAAGAGCGAGCAGCCGTAATGATCGGAGTCGACCGTGGTCACCCGCGGGTGCGCGTACATGGTAACGATGACCGTGCCAATGCCCGGCAGTGGATCAAACGTCTCAAAATCGGGCGCCATGCGGCTCATGCCGATGATGATGCCGTCCACCGGCAATGCGGCCATACGACGCGTGGCCTCGGCAAGCGAAAACTCCTCGGTCTTGGACATCTCGACCAGCGTGATGGCACAATTATGCTCGCGAGCAGCGCTGGCGATGCCGTCGATCATTGAGAGGTTGCCAAACTTGGTGACATCGTTGACGCATAGGCCAACCGAATGGTATCGACCGTCGCGCAGCGAGCGACCGGCATAACTCGGACGAAAGCCGAGCTCTTGCATAGCGGACTGCACGCGCTGGCGCGTCTGCTCGTTAACGTTGGGCAAGCCGTTAGCGACGCGCGAAACCGTCTGCTGCGAAACGCCAGCAGCGCGGGCGACGTCGGCCATGGAGACCGGACGCGTACCTGTATCGTTGGACGGGCGCCTTGCCACAGGATCACCTTCACCCTTGCGAGATCTGAATAGCGTGAATGCCGGCCCGGGCAGAAATACATCCCGCGCCGAGGCCCGCTATCGTCGGACGCATGTTAACGTACTCTACTTTTTCAATCCGCATCTCTTCTGCTTTATAAGTCCATACGGCAGTACCGTTCACGGCCGTATTTCTACCGATTACCAGATTCTCAAAAAGTGACAAGCGTTGTGTTATGAGTACGTTAACATAGCCCGTAACGTGCGGTATCGTGAACACTTGGTTCATGCCGCTTCAAGTTGTTAACGTACTCATAACGACGCAAAACTCATCCGTGCGCGCCAAGGAAAGGACTCCCATGACCACCCCCGACGAAAAGACATTCGCCACGCTCACCAAGCTATTTGAGGAGGAGTTTGGCCCCATCGGCGACCGCCAGGTGCTCTACGTACACGCGCCCGGCCGTTCCGAGATCAGCGGCAACCACACCGACCACGAGGGCGGCCACGTCATCGCCGGCTCGCTCGATGTCGCTGTCGACGGCATCGCCGTGGCAACCGATTCCAACAAGGTTCGCGTTGCCGACGAGGGCTATCCCACGTTTGAGATCGCGCTCGACACGCTAGACGTTCAGGAGTCCGAGAAGGGCACGTCCGCGAGCCTCGTCCGCGGCATGGCCCACGAGGTCGCAGCGCTTGGCGTTGAGCCCCAGGGCTTCGACTTTGCCTTCACCTGCTCCGTCCCCTCGGGCGGCGGCCTTTCCAGCTCCGCTGCTGTCGAGGCGGCATACGGTCGCGCCATGGAGACGCTCTGGGGCGCACCCGCCATCGAACCCGTCGCGCTCGCCCAGATGAGCCAGCGCACCGAGAACAACTATTACGGCAAGCCCTGCGGTCTGATGGACCAAGCCGCTGTGTGCCTGGGCGGCCTCGCCTACATGGACTTTGAGGACCAGGCTCAGCCTAAAACCCAGAAGCTCGAGCTCAACTTTGAGGATCACGGTTATGCGCTCGTGCTCGTTAAGGTCGGTGCCGACCACGTGGCCGCCACCGACGACTACGCCGCCGTTCCGCGCGAGATGCAGGACGTCGCTGCCGAGTTTGGCAAGGCACGCCTGTGCGAGGTAAACGTGGCGGACTTTGACGCCAAGCTCCCCGAGCTGCGCGCCAAGCTGGGCGACCGCGCCTGCCTGCGCGCCGTTCACTACTGGTACGAAAACGGCCTGGTCGACAAGCGCTGGGCGGCCCTGAACGCCGGCGACATCGATCAGTTCCTGGTCCTGACGCGCGAGTCCGGCGCCAGCTCTGCCATGTACCTGCAGAATGTCGTTGCCAAGCTGGGCTCCGAGCAGCCTTCGATGTATGCCCTGGCACTGGCCGAGCATGTGCTTGACGGGCGCGGCGCCGTTCGTATCCACGGCGGCGGCTTTGGTGGCACCATCCAGGCCTTCGTGCCGCTCGACCTGGTCGACACCTTCATCACCAAGATGAACGGCTGGCTGGGCGAGGGCTCTGCCCGTCACTACGCAATTTCTGACAAGGGGGCTTACGCGGCATGGCTGTAATGACTGACGTACGCGAGGCTGCGCAGGGCCTCATCGAATATGCCATCCACCGATCGATGATCGGACAGGACGATCGCATCTGGGCCTACAACACCATTTTGGAGTGCATCGGTGCTACGGGCCCGGCGCTCGACATGGCCTGGGCGCTCCAGGTCGAGAAACTCTCGCTCTTGCACCCCGATACACTCCCCGACTTTGACCTGGAGGGCACGCTTGCCGCGCTTTCCGAGGCCGCCGTTGCCAACGGTGCTGCCGAGGACACGGCGTCGGGCCGCGACCGCATCGCCATGCGCATCATGGGCGCGCTCATGCCGAGGCCTTCGGTTGTAAACGAAGAGTTCAACGGACGTATGGGCGTCAACGAGCCCCGCGCCGCGACCGACTGGTTCTACGGCCTGTGCTGCGACGCCGGCTACGTGCGCCGTGCCGCCATCGCGCGCAATATCAAATGGAACACCCCCACCAACTGGGGTGACCTGGAGATCACTATCAACCTGTCAAAGCCCGAAAAGGACCCGCGCGATATCGCCGCGGCAGGTGCAGCCAAGAACACGGGCGAGAAGTATCCCGCCTGTCAACTGTGCATCGAAAACGAGGGGTATCCCGGACGCTCCGCCGCAGCCGACGGCGGCGCTCACCCCGCCCGCCAGAATCTGCGTGTTATCCCCATCCAGCTCGACGGCGAGCGCTGGGGTTTCCAGTACAGCCCGTACGCGTACTTTAACGAGCACTGCATTGCCATGAGCTCCGAGCATCGCCCGATGCACGTCGACCGCAAGGGTCTGACCTGCCTGCTCGATTTTGTGGACCTGTTCCCGCACTACTTCATCGGCTCCAACGCCGACCTGCCCATCGTGGGCGGCTCGATCTTGTCGCACGACCACTTCCAGGGCGGCGCGCACGAGTTCCCCATGATGCACGCCGCTGAGGTCTCGCAGTTTAGCGTGTCCGGCTTTGACCAGGTCAGCGGTACCGTGTTGCAGTGGCCGCTTTCGGTGCTGCGACTGCGCTCGCACGACCGCGCTCAGCTGCTCGACGCCGCCGAGAAGATTATCCTCGCCTGGCGCGAGTGGACCGATGAGTCGGTTGGCGTCATCGCGCACACAGCCGACGACGTGGCGCACAACACTGTGACGCCCGTCATCCGCCGCGTCGACTCCCGCGGCAACGCCGGCGGCGAGATTTACGAGGCCTACCTGGCGCTTCGCTGCAACATCACGACCGACGAGCATCCGCTGGGCGTATTCCACCCGCATGCTGAGTACCACCACATCAAGAAGGAGAACATCGGCCTGATCGAGGTCATGGGCCTGGCCATTTTGCCGCCGCGCTTGGTTCCCGAGCTCGGCGATGTCCGCGAGCACTTGCTGGCGGCCAAGGCCGATGCCAGCTACGACCTTGCTGGCGCGCTCGAGGGCGACGGCCTTTGCCGCAACCACGCCGCATGGGCTGAGGACGTCTTTGCCCGCCGCGCCGACGAGCTTACGGCCGACAACGCCATCGACATCCTGCACGAAGAGGTCGGCGTGGTGTTTGGCCACGTGCTCGACAACGCCGGCGTCTTTAAGTGGGACGAAGCCGGCCGCGCCGCCCAGCAGCGTTTTATCGACTCGCTGTAGCACGCGAGCTCGAACGTTCAACAGCAGCCCGCACGACATAGCCACCTACACGACAACGGCGCCCGCCGGCAACATCGCCGACGGGCGCCGTTTTCTGATGCAAGGGTAGCTAATTTGCACCAAAACAAGGAGTGTTCCAAACTGCCGGCAGAGAAGGAACGCCCCCAGGTGCCGACCTAAACCCCCACACTATTCGATGGAAAAACGTGGTTGCCTCCCACATTATTCGATGGAAAAACGTGGTTTACTCCCACATTTTTCGATGGAAAGACCGAAACGGTCTTATACTAACCATGATCGTTAGGAGGCAGTATGCAGCGACAGCTAATGGACGAACTCATCGCTTGGAAATCTAGGGCAAACCGCAAGCCCCTCCTGCTTAAGGGGGCCCGCCAGACGGGAAAAACCTGGCTTCTTAACGAATTCGCAGGCCAGCAGTATCAAAACGTCATCCGCTTTGACTTTATGCTCGAACCGGGCGCACGTTCGCTGTTCGACGGAAGCCTTGACCCCAAACGCATCATCTCCCAGATAGAGCTCCTGCGCGGCCAGACCATAACGCCGACAGACACGCTCATCATCTTCGACGAAATCCAAGAGGCACCGCGTGGCATCACCTCGCTCAAATACTTCAACGAGCTGGCGCCGGAATACCATATCGTGGCAGCCGGCTCCTATATGGGGCTCGCGCTCCGACGCGAAAACGAGTCGTTCCCCGTCGGCAAGATCGACCAGCTCACCATGCGCCCCATGGGGTTTGTCGAGTTCGTTCGTGCCGTCGATGGCGATCCGCTCGCAGATGCCATCCTTGCCGCAGACATGGACCTGCTGACAAACGTTTCCGAAAAGCTCGAGCGCCTGCTCAAGGAATACCTCGTTGTCGGTGGCATGCCAGAAGTTGTCTCCGCTTTCGCCGCCTCCCACGATTTCATCGAGGCCCGCAGGCTTCAGCAGCAAATCATCGAAGCTTATGAATCCGATTTTGGCAAGCATGCGCCAGCCCGCATCGTCGAGCGCATGAGGCTGGTTTGGAAATCCCTTCCCGGCCAGCTCGCAAAGGAAAACAAGAAGTTCGTCTACGGCGCGCTTCGTCCCGGGGCGCGCGCACGCGATTTTGAGGAAAGCCTCCAGTGGCTCATGGACTATGGAATCGTTCATAAGGTACCACGTGTTTCCGCCCTAAGAGCACCGCTCACAAGCTACGAGGATCTCTCGGGCTTCAAGCTGTTCTGCATCGACACCGGCATCCTCGGAGCACTCTCCGGCCTCACGCCAGCCATTGTTCTGAACGGGCCCGCTGTTTTTACGGAGTTCAAAGGCTCGCTGACCGAGCAATACGTCGCACAGGAGCTTTTGCTCCAAGGCAAAACTCCCGCGTATTGGTCATCCTCCTCCGGCAATGCAGAGACTGACTTTGCCATCGACCATGCGGGGACCGTGCTTCCGCTCGAGGTCAAGGCGGCAGAGAATCTCAAAGCAAAGAGCCTGAGGACTGCCTGCGAGAAGTTCAAACTCGGGCGCTGCGTGAGAACATCGTTAGCGGCATATAGAGACGAGGGCACGCTCGTCAACATTCCGCTCTGGGAGATTGGGCAAATCGACAAGCTGGCATAGGCGCTGTGGAGGGGGGGGTGCCCCGTAAGGAGTGTCCCAAACAGCCAGCAGAAAAGGAACGTCCCTATCTGCCGCAGTCATTTAAGAACGTCCCCAATGACCACGCCGATGTTTTGGCCACGACAGCGAAAGCCCGCCAAAGCGAGCAAGGTGCCTTGAAGCGAGGCGGCATTGACCTTCTGGTCATGCCGCCGAAGCTGAAAGGCAGATTGCCGCTCTGGCGGGCTTGCAGCGTCGGCTGGTTACGCGGTTTGGTAAAACCGCGTAACTCTAAAGCTCCGTTACTTCAACGTTGTTGTAGATCTCGTCCCAGCGGTCCATGACCAGGTGGCCGGTCTTGGGATCCATGGCGTTGAGCTTGCCGCAGGTATTGGCGGTCTTGAGCACCGTGACGTCGTCGGCACCAGCAGCAATGGCATGCGCAAAGCCGGCGATGGTCGAGTCGCCGGAACCCGTCGCGTTCACAGCCGCAATCGCGGGCGTCTTGGCGCGGAATGCGCGACCCTCATGGAAGCCCACCGAACCGGCAGCGCCCATCGAAACGACAACCCAGGGAATGCCGGCAAAGCGGCCATCGGCGGCGAGCGCCTCGCGCAGGGCATCGACATCATCAGTCGTAAAGGACGTACCCAGCAGGCCGTTAATCTCGGTCAGGTTGGGCTTTACGAGCTCAGGCTTAGCGTCGGACTCAAGCGCGGCCTCCAGCGATGCACCCGAAGTGTCGAGCAGCACCTTGGCGCCCGCCTCCTCGGCGATCTTAACGAGCTCGGCATAGTAGCCGGCATCGACACCACGCGGCAGCGAGCCCGAAAGCGTCACAACGTCCGCCTTCGCTGCAAGCTCGGCGAACTTGACCGTAAAGGCCTCGAGCTCGGCCGGGGCGATCTGCGGGCCGCTCTCCAGCAGCTCGGTCTGATTGCCCTCGTGCAGGATATTCAGGCAAATGCGCGTCTCACCGGCGATGGGCACAAAGTCGTTCTTGACGCCGTCGGCATCCATAAGCTCAGCCATATAGGCACCCATGTGGCCGCCAAGCAGGCCAGTCGCGAGCACGTCGTCGCCCAGCTGCAGCAGCACACGGCTCACGTTGAGGCCCTTACCGCCAGCAGTCTTTTCGGGCGTCACACGGTTCACGTCGTCGATGATCAACTTGTCGAGCTGATAGCGCGTATCAATCGACGGGTTCATGGTAACGGTCAGAATCATGTTGAACTCCTGTTTAGGAAACCGGCCCGCGCCCCTCACAGAAACGCGAGCCGTCAATTGAAAAGCTGCAGAATGCCGGGGACCGCCAAAACGAAGCACACAAGCTCAGCAAGCAAACGTGTTATCGGAGCAGCTTGCCGAACCAGAACGCTTCCCAACAACAGCGGCGACCCCACAGGCACCCCCCAACGTCAGCGAGCGCCGCGCAGCGTCGACCCGTTACGCGGTTTGGTAAAACCGCGTAACCTCCTTAGTCGTGATACTCGCCGCGGTCCCACTTCTCGAGGAACTCGTCAAAGAAGTGCGGGTCAGCCTGAGCCTCGGCGTCGGCCTTATTGCAGGTGTCGATCTTGGCGATCAGGGCGTCGTGCTCGGGAGTCTTCTCGTAGGGCTCCTCCAGGAAGGCAAGCATGATATCGGCCATCAGGAACTCGCCGGTGATCTTGCCGCCAAAGCCCACGATGTTGGCGTTGAGCTCGCGACGGGCATACAGGGCAGAGGTCATGTCGCGGACCAGGGCGCAGCGGGCGCCGGGAACCTTGTTGACGGCGTTGGTGATGCCGATGCCGGTGCCGCACAGGGCCACGCCAAAGTCGGCCTTGCCGCTGGCAACAGCCTCGCCCACGGCCTTACCGTAGATGGGATAGTGCGTACGGGTGTGGCTGTAGGTGCCGCAGTCGAGCACCTTGTAGCCAGCCTGCTCCAGGCGGTCGGCCAGATAGATCTTCTCGTCCGTAACGATATGGTCGCAACCGATTGCGATGGTCTTCTTCATCAGAACGTCCTTTCGTCTGAATTCACAAGTTGAGGTAGAAGTTCGAGTTCTCGGTGGCTCTCGTTAGGCCATCTTGTTGAGCATGTCGACACGGATCTGGTGACGGCCGCCGGCGTACTGGGCGCGCAGGAACTCGCGGGCAATCTTTTTGGCGACCTCGGTGCCCACAACGCCCGGGCCCATGGTGACCATGCGCGAGCCGTTGTGCTCGCGGGTCATGTAGGCGGAACGCTCGTCGGAAATGTTGGCGACGACCATGCCCTTGATCTTGACGGCGGCCATATAGGAGCCGACGCCGTACTTATCGAATGCGAAGCCCTGGGAATCCTTGTGCTCCAGCAGGTCCTTGGCAACGGCGGTCGCGGAATCGACAAAGTCCGCGGCAGGGGTCTCGGAATAGTCGACGACCTCGTGACCGTCGGCGATGAGCATCTCCTTGATGGACTCCTTCATCGACATACCGTCGGCATCGGAAGCGATTACAACCCTCATGACATCCTCCTTGAGAGATACGCAGGTGCGTAGTTTCTGTTTGGAAGTGTTGAATCGCGTTCAGGTCCGGGCATCTGAATGTGCGGTTCTTCACTGTTCATGTTTATTTGAACACATTCGAACATCGACTGCAACCATTATTTGTTTATCTTTGTTCTTTTTTGAACAAATACCGTTTACGGATGATTGCTGACCGTTTGGGCCGGCACGGACGTAGCGACCACGTGTTCAACAAACAAAAGGGCGACCGAGAACGCGTCTCGGCCGCCCTTCGGCGGTATTTCCCGGTATATACAGCTGTTTTAGCTACTCGGACTGCCCACCCTTTTTGGCATGCTTGGACGGAGCGCCCAGAAAGCGACCCGTCAAATAGTTCGCGGGACCGGAGATATCAATCCCCAACAGCGTGTGTCCCAGCCACAAAAACGCCGCGAGCACCAGCAATGGAATCACGCACGAGGTCACGATCATCACGATGACGCCTTCGATAAGGTCGGTCACCTGCTGCACGATCTCGTCGGTCATCTGCTTGGCACCACTGGTTACCGACGTGACCAGGCTCGAGGCACCGTCAGCAAGCTGCTCAAGCACACTCTTGGACTCTGTGGACTCGGTCTTTTTCTTGCTTGCTTTGGAGCTTCCGCTATCTGCCGCACCCGCAGCGTCGGCCGCCTTCTGCTCGGCCGCCTCGATGCTCACTCGATACGTTTCGTCGACCTTTTGCGACACCCATACGCTCGCGGGTACCAACACCATGCCAATTATGGCGACCACCAGCACGCGAGTCGCCACGCGGCGCAGGACGGCGCTCGTACTCCAGCGCCCGTGAATGCCGAGCGACACCGCAAAGAGTACCAACGTAAACGGGATTAAGATGCCCAGGCCAACCGACCATAAAATTGTGAGCAAATATTTTTCGAGGTAGAGCACGGCAAGCACGATGCCCAAGTTACCCGAAAGCTGCGCGAGCTGCTCGGCAACCGGTGTTCCCGTATCACCCGGCAGCGCGGTAATGCCCGCAGACAGCGCCACGCACGAGGTCGTGAGCGCCAAAACATTGCCCTTCTTTTGATCGATGACCTCGATGGTGGAGTCCCAAGTCTTGGTATCGGCAAAATGCGGCCGAGCTACAAAGCCCGACAGCAGCGCCAGGACCACAAGCGCAACGATAAAGCCAATCTGCAGCTTTTTGTTTGCGCACACGACATCGGACAGGCTGGGCTGCAGCTCGGTTACCGTCGTGTGCTCGGTTATCTGGACAGGACGCCCATGAGCCATCTCGTGCGCGCCTCTTTTTTGTATTGACCCGTTATCCGGCATTTGGATACCTCCTCAGTCCGGCGTTTAATGCGAAAGGAAGTATACCCACCGAGCAAAAATCGAACGGGAGGACGAACGGAGCGCACCAAGACTGTCCCCAACGACTAGTCGTTTAAGAACGTCCTCAATGACTATCTCGGGATAAGTTGCGGTGGAATAGGGATTGTTTTGCGCCCGCCGGCCCCTATTCAGTCCCTATTTCACCGCAATTTGGAGGAGAACAGAAAACCCCGTCGCGGGTGCGACAGGGTTTTTGGAAGGAAGCAAGGTTATGCGGGCTCGTTAGGCGAGCTTGGCCTCGAGCTCGGCGATGCGCTTGTAGGCATCGATGGTAAAGCGGGTCTGCTTCTCCAGGATCATGGTGGTCATGAGGGTATCCTGAGCGTGAGCCATAATGAAGGTCATCTCCATCTCGCCACCGCCGGCCTCCTGCGAAAGCAGCTTGGTCTGCGTATCGTGGGCGCCGATGAGTGCATCGCTGGCATCCTTGTGCAGCTGTTCGGCCTTCTCAAAATCACCCTCGCGAGCAGCATCGAGCGCTGCAAGCAGATCGGTCTGGGCGTCACCTGCGTATGCGACAATCTCGAATCCAACCATCGAGATTTCTTCTTTGGTTGCCATATTGCGTTCCTTTCACATATGAACCAACGGAGAGCATCGCGTCCGGGCATACGCGCTGCGCTGTGTATGACAGAAACAATAACATTCAAACAAAAAGGAACAATGCAAACCGTTATTTCATGCCGTGAACGGTCTTTTTTTACCCGTGAACGGTTTCCAAACTATTTCAAACAATATCAAACATGATTAGCGGAAACCTAAACAGGACGCACCCTAACGCAAATCGCGCACCGTATCACCCTCTACGAGCACGCCGGGGATCAGCATGTGCTCCACGCCAGACACAACTCCCTCGGCACCGGCAATCTTGTCGACCGCCCACATGCCGACGCGCTTGTTGTCAAAGCGCACGGTGGTCAGGCGACGATCGGGCACGATATCGCCCAGACTATCGTCAACACCCACCACGCTCACGTCCTCGGGCACGCGCTTTCCGCGCGACTCGAGCCCGCGAATGCAGCCGTAGGCCATGGCATCGTTGGAGGCATAGATGGCAGTACAGGCCGGATCGTCCGCCAGAGCCTGACCGGCAGCATACCCGCTCTGTGCCGTCCAATCGCCACGGACGAGTCGCGGCGGCTCAATACCATGCGCACGCAATGTCTCGCGCCAGCCCTCCTCGCGCTGCATGCCCGAAAGCGAGCGCTCGGGACACGAGATAAAGTGCACGGTCTTGTGTCCCTGCCCCAGCAAGTACTCGACAACCTGGCGCGAGCAATCGAACTGGTCGTTATCGACCGTCGAGCACAGCGGGTGCTCCAACATCGTAACGAGCACTGTCTGCATGCCAGGCAGCGGCTCGAAGGTGCCAAAGTCCGCCGGCATGCGATTCATGATCACGACCATGCCATCCACCGGCAGTGCGCTCATGCGCGACGATGCGCTCTCGAGGGTATACGGATGCCCATCTACTTTAGTAAGGGTGATGGCATAGCCGTGTTTGTCGGCGGCGGCGGCAAAGCCCTCCATGCGGTCGAGGTTGCCGGTACCGGTAATATTGAACATGGCGACGCCGACAGTCTTAAACTTTCCGCGACGCAGTGACCGGCCGGCAAAGTTTGGACGATAGCCAAGCTCGCGCATGGCGGCGCGCACCCGCTCCTTGGTCTCGGGGCGTACGCTGGGCGAATCGTGCACGGTGCGCGAGACCGTCTGTTCCGAGACGCCCGCGAGGCGCGCTACGTCTTTGACGGATACCGATTTTTTAACAGCGGCCATAGGTCGATCTTTCCGTGTCAACGATGCCATTGGTGGCATCCTACGCAGTCATTTTTAACGCCTTCAAGTATATCCAACGCCTCCCCCACAATACGCTTACCACCCAAAACCTACCGTTCACCGACAATCTTGCTTCTCCGAGCGGCTTTTGTAGCACAAATGTTAACGTTGCCATTGCGCAAACACAGAGCCACCGGGCGGCTCAAACGTTTATGCGCAAGGAATCGGCGGTCCACAGGCACAGGGTCCACCGGTTCGCGTCTTTTTTTGTGTCGTAAAATGGCAACGTCAACATTTTGGCAAGCAAACGTCAAAAGCTACCATCGTTGCCAACCCACCGACTCTTAGGAGCTTTGCATGGAGCAACTCATCGCCACCATCGAAAAGGGCCAGCCCTTTTTCAACGCGATCGCCCGCAACAAGTACCTCAAGGCGATCCGCGACGGTTTTATCTCCGTCATCCCCATCATCATCTTCTCGTCCATCTTCTGCCTGGTAGCCTCAGTCCCCAACATCTGGGGTTTCTACTGGCCCGATGACATCAACAACGCCCTGTGGAAGTGCTACAACTACTCCATGGGCATCCTGGCCATCGCTTGTGCCGCCACCACCGCCAAGCACTTCGCCGACGCGCAGAACCGCGACCTGCCCAAGAATAACCAGATCAACTTCATCTCGTGCATGTGCGCGGCCATCATCGGCTTCCTGCTCCTTTCGAGCGACACGATCGCCACGGACGCCGCCAGCGGCTTCAACACCACCTACCTTGGTTCCAAGGGCCTGCTGACTGCCTTCATCGCTGCGTTTGTGACCGGCATCATCTACAAGTTCTTCATTAAGCGCAACATCACCGTCAAGATGCCCGAGCAGGTTCCGCCCAACATCTCGCAGACCTTTAAGGACATCATCCCCTTCTCCGTCTGCATCACCGTCTTTTGGGTCTTTGACATCGTCTTCCGCGCTGCTTTTGGCTTCTGCTTTGCCCAGGGCGTCATCCAGGTGTTCCAGCCCCTGTTCACCGCTGCCGACGGCTACATCGGCCTCGCTGTGATTTACGGCGCCATGAGCCTGTTCTGGTTCGTGGGCGTCCACGGCCCCTCGATCGTCGAGCCCGCCATCGCCGCCGCTCTCGTTGCCAACATGACCGACAACCTGGCTGCGTTCCAGGCCGGCCAGCACGCTTCCGCTGTCCTGACCCAGGGTGCCCAGTACTTCGTCGTCTGCATGGGCGGCACCGGCGCCACGCTCGTCCTGGTCTTTATGTTCTGCTTCCTGGCCAAGTCTCAGGAGATGCGCGCCGTCGGTAAGGCCGCTATCGTCCCCGTGTGCTTTGCCGTCAACGAGCCGCTGCTGTTCGCCGCACCCATCGTGCTCAATCCCGTCTTCTTTGTCCCGTTTGTCTTTGCCCCGATCGCCAACATCTGGATCCTCAAGATCTTTATCGACTTCTTGGGCATGAACGGCTTTATGTACACCCTGCCCTGGACCGTTCCCGGCCCCATCGGCACCATCATGGGCCTGGGCTTCCAGCCGCTCGCCTTTGTGATGCTCGCCCTTATCCTGGTCGTCGACTTCGTTCTGTACTATCCGTTCTTCCGCGCCTATGACGCCCAGAAGTGCGCCGAGGAGGCCGAGATCTCCCAGGAGGAGCTCGCCGCCAAGAACGCCGAGAAGGCCGCCAAGCTCAACGATGCCTTCCAGGGCAAGGCTGACGCCAAGAGCGTTGCCGCCGGCGCTGCTGCCGAGGCCGTGAAGGCCGACGCCCCCGCCGCCTCCGCAGCACCCGCTGCCGAGGCAACGACCGCCAGCGACCTCAACGGCAAGCGCGTGCTCGTGCTCTGCCAGGGCGGCGGTACCTCGGGCCTGCTCGCCAACGCGCTGGCCAAGGCCGCCAAAGAGCGCGGCATCAATCTTGAAACCGCTGCCGAGGCCTATGGCAACCACGTTGACATGCTCCCCGACTTTGACCTGGTCGTCCTGGCCCCGCAGGCCGCCAGCTACCTGGCCGACCTGCAGAAAGACTGCGAGCGCGTGGGCAACAAGTGCGTCGCCTGCCGCGGTAAGCAGTACATCGAGCTCTCCCAGAACGGCGACAAGTCTCTCGCCTTCGTTTCCGAGCAGCTCGCTCAGTAAGTAACGCCCAGGGCCAGCCGACCATCAACAGCCGGCTGGCCCTTCGATTTAGACGATTGGATCATCATGTCCGTTAACCCTGCTAGCGTCACCAACCCGCCTGCACAGTTTCCCGAGGACTTTGTCTTTGGCGGCGCTACCGCTGCCTACCAGGTAGAGGGCGAGACCCGCACCCACGGTAAAGGCAAAGTCGCCTGGGACGACTTCCTGGAGGCCCAGGGGCGCTTCTCCCCCGATCCCGCTTCGGACTTCTACAACCAGTACCCCGTCGATTTGGAGCTGTGCGAGGAGTTCGGCATCAACGGCATTCGCCTCTCCATCGCCTGGAGCCGCATCTTTCCCAACGGCACCGGTAAGATTAACCCCGAGGGCGTCCAGTTCTATCACGATCTCTTCGCCGAGTGCCATAAGCACCACGTTGAGCCGTTCGTCACGCTGCATCACTTTGACACGCCGCTGCCCCTCTTTGAGAAGGGCGATTTCCTCAACCGCGAGACCATCGACGCCTTTGTGGACTTTGCCACCTTCTGCTTTAAGGAGTACGCCGACCAGGTGACCTACTGGTTCACCTTTAACGAGATCTGGGCCGACGCCTCCAACACCTACATCGAGGGCACCTTCCCCGGTGGCGTCAAGGCGCATCTGGCCGAGGCTTTCCAGTGCGAGCACAACATGATGCTCGCCCACGCCAAGGCAGTACTAGCCTTCCACAACGGCGGTTTTAAGGGCAAGATCGGCGTCATTCAGTCGTTGGAGTTTAAGTATCCGCTCAACGAGAACGACCCCGCCGACATCAAGGCCGCCAACAACGAGCACGTGCTGCAGAACCAGTTCTTGCTCGACGCCACCTTCCGCGGCGACTACGCGCCCGACACCCTCGAGTGCGCCAACCGCCTGGCTGCCGTCTCGGGCGGCACCATCGAAATCCTAGACGAGGACCTGGAAATCATGCGCGAGGCTGCGCTCTACAACGACTACCTGGGCGTCAACAACTACCAGTGCCGCTTCCTCAAGGCTTACGACGGCGAGAACGACCTGCACCACAACGGTACGGGCGAGAAGGGCACCGGCCGTTGGCGCGTTAAGGGTATTGGCGAGCATGTGAACAAGCCTGGCATCCCCACCACCGACTGGGACTGGATCATCTATCCCGAGGGTCTGTTCGACCTGCTCGTCTACATTAAGCAGCGCTACCCCAACTACAAGCAGATCTTCATCACCGAGAACGGCATGGGCTACAAGGACCCTTACAAGGACGGTTTTGTGGACGACCAGCCGCGCATCGACTACATCGAGCAGCACCTGCGCTGGTTGCTCAAGGCCATGGAGGTGGGCGTCAACGTGGGCGGCTACTTCCTGTGGAGCCTGCAGGATCAGTTCTCCTGGACCAATGGCTACAACAAGCGTTACGGCTTCTTTTACGTTGACTTTGAAACCCAGAAGCGCACGCCCAAGGCAAGCGCCTACTGGTACAAGCACGTGGCGCAGACCCGTCGTCTGGACTAGTGGCTGGCGGGGTTGCCCGCTCACACAACCTGTCCCCATTTCTCAGCCGGGGGCGGCACGTCACACGGCGCGCCGCCCCCGGTCTTTTTGTTTTTGGGCTGGTCGGGAGCCGTTTGTCTCGATCTGTAACATCTAGCCGAGTTTTTTGGTCCTAGCTGTTACAGATTGAGACGAACAGGATTGCTCTTTCCGAAGAATCTAAATCTGTAACACGTAGCCCGCTTTTGACCGTCTACCTGTTACAAATCGAGACAAACGGAGTAGGACCTAACCCCGTATGTCCCTAACAGTCGAGCGTTCGACCAGCGTACTCGGCACATGAATCGCCTCGATAGACGAGCTCTCTCCAATCGCCGCCTCAAACGCAAGCTTACCGACACCGCGCAAATCAAATCGCAGCGTCGTCAGCCGATTGTGAGGAACAAGTCCCTCGAGTGCGTCGTCGATACCAACCACGCTCACGTCGTCGGGCACGGACAGGCCCGCGTTCTCGAGCGCGGCGATAACGCCCAGCGCCATCTGGTCATTTGCCGCAAGCACGGCAGTCGGCGCCTGCGACCCGCCGGCAAGCACCTCGGCCGCAATCCGCTCGCCCATGGCGTACCCACTGTCCGCACTCCAATCGCCACGCAGCATCGGAGCGGCATCGACATGAGCACGACCCAGCGTATCGCGCCAACCGGCCTCACGAAAACGCGAGGAAATCGAGTTTTCCGGACCCGCCACAAACCGCATATTCGAGTGACCATGTTCCAGCAGATAATTGGTCAACAGCTCGCACGAACCATACTGGTCGGAGTCGATCGTCGTGCAGCGCGGATGCGCATACATGGACAGGATGACCGTTCGCACTCCCGGCTGGGGAACAAACTCCTCAAAATCGGGAGCCATGCGGTTCATGTTGAGAATCATGCCGTCGACGGGTCGCTCGACCATGCGGCGCGAGGCATCGGCAAGTGTATAGGGCTTGTCGCCGCCCATCTCGATCATAGTGACGGCAAAATCGTGCTCGCGCGCCGCTTGCATGATACCCTCGAGCGTCGCCAGGTTACCGACACGTGTGATGTTGTACATGCACAGGCCAATAGAACGATACGACCCGCCGCGCAACGCCGCTCCAGCAAAATTGGGACGAAAGCCCAGCTCTTCCATGGCGGCCAGCACACGCTTGCGCGTCTTTTCCGTCACGTTGGGCATACCGTTGACCACGCGAGACACAGTCTGGCGGCTCACGCCAGCGAGCGCCGCAACCTCTGCCGCGCTCGCCGAATGACCATTCCTTGTCTGCTGAGCCATGCCTTCCACGCTAACCTGCTTCCCAACTATTCCCCGCGCCCATGGCGCATCGTACATACATCGATAACGTGCTCATGATACCCGAGCCATATACCACAACATGAAAACTTCTGTCAATCAAAACCGCTTACCGAACAAATACAACCGTTCGCGGCTGTTTGAAGTTGTTTTGTTTCTATACATCCCAGCCGGATGTTAACGTGCTCATTGTCAAATGTTCACATGCTCATTTTGGTTCTAATCATTTTAAGATAGTGTTTATCGGGCTTTTTCACCGCTGAACGCTAACCAGGGAGCCTCCTGAGCGCAAACGCACAATATCGAACAGCGAGACGAGAGGGTGTATGCATATGTCTTTGCTAAACCGCGTACAGCAGCTGCCGAAGGGCTTTGTTTGGGGCGCCGCAACCGCCGCGTACCAAACGGAAGGTTCCACGAAGGTGGCAGGCAAGGGTAAGACCATGTGGGACGATTACCTTGTCGCCCAGGGTCGCTTTTTGCCCGACCCGGCCAGTGATTTCTACAACCGCTACGAGGAGGATATCCGCCTTTCTGCCGAGCATGGACTCAACGCCATCCGTGTGTCCATCGCCTGGACCCGCATCTTCCCCAACGGCGACGATGCCGAGCCCCTCGCCGAGGGCGTTAAGCACTACCACGAGCTGTTCGCCTGCTGCAAAAAGTATGGCGTCGAGCCCTATGTGTCCCTGCATCACTTTGACTCCCCCGCCGCCCTGTTCAACCAGGGCGACTGGCTCAACCGCAAGACCGTCGACGCCTATGTGCGCTATGCCGAGTTCTGCTTCCGCGAGTTCCGCGAGGTCAAGAATTGGTTCACCATCAACGAGCTCATCAGCCTCTCGCACTCCCAATACATCCAAGGCAACTTCCCGCCCAACCATCACTTTGATGTGACGAGCGGCATCCAGAGCCAGCACAACGAGCTCGTTGCCCACGCCCGCGCCGTCAACCTGTATAAGGATCTTGACGAGACCGAGCACCTGGGCGGACGCATTGGCATGGTCAACGTCCTGACGCCGGCATATCCTGCCACAGACTCGCCCGCCGACCAGCACGCCGCCGACCTGTACAACGCCTTCTACACCGACTTCATCATGGACGGCGCCTTCCTGGGTCACTACTCCGCGCGCACCCTCTCACTCATCAACGAGATTCTGCGTGCCAACAACGCCACGTTTACGGTTGAGGACAGCGACATGGAGGAGCTCGCCAAGGCGGCGCCCCGCAACGATATGTTCGGCCTCAACTACTATCAGTCGGCGTTTATCGCCGCCTACGATGGCGAGTCCACCAACAGCTTTAACGGCACCGGAGACAAGGGCACCTCGTGCTTTAAGTTTAAGGGCGTCGGGCAGCAGGTCGATATGCCGGGTATCCCCACCACCGACTGGGATTGGCTCATCTACCCGCAAGGCCTCTACGACACGCTCAAGCACATCAGCGCCACCTATCCCAACCTCCCCGTCATCTATATCACCGAAAACGGCCTGGGCCACAAGGACCCCGAGCCCGACGCAAACGGCATCGTCGCCGATCCCGAGCGCATCGACTTTGTCGACCAGCACATGGAGAAGGTGCTCCGGGCGCGCGCCGAGGGCGTCGACGTCCAGGGCTACTTTATCTGGAGCCTGCAGGACCAGTTCTCGTGGGCCAACGGCTATAACAAGCGCTACGGCCTGTTCTACATCGACTTCGACACGCAAAAACGCTACATCAAGCAGTCGGCACTCTGGTACAAGGAGCTCGCCGACACTATGGCGGACGCGCAGTAGCGCATCGCCTCGCTTTCCCCCGAGAGGGGAGCGGCCCTATGCGATACAAACCCAGCCGCTCCCCTCTCTCCCCCTGGGACCGACCCCGCCTGCACCCGGGCTTTTAGCAAGCGGGAGACCATATAGGTTTTCAACGTCCATGCCATTAAGATTTCATGCAAAGAGGAGCGTGAACTATGGAATCGATCGTTAAGTTCTTGGAGAAAGGTCAGCCGTACTTCGACAAGGTCTCTAAGAACATCTACCTTCAGGCCATTAAAGACGGCTTTTTGGCAGCAATGCCCATCATCCTGTCTTCTTCTGTCTTCCTGCTTATTTCGACCCTGCCGGGCGTTGTCGCCACGGTCGGCGGCTTTACGCTGCCCGACTGGTGGAACGTCGACGTCGTGAACTTCTGCAACAAGGTTTACAACTTCACGATGGGCGTCGTGGGCATCATGGTCGCCGGCACCACCGCAAGCGCGCTGACCGGCTCCAAGAACCGCCGCATGCCTGCCGGCAAGGCCATCAACGCCACGAGCACCATGGTCGCCGCCATGTGCGCTATGCTCATCTTGGCCGTTACCCAGACGAGTGCCAAGATCGACGGCGCCGATGTCTCGGTGTTCTTTACCGACAACATGGGCACCAAGGGCCTACTGAGCTCCTTTGTCGCCGCATTTGCCACGGTCAACATCTATGCCTTCTGCATTAAGCGAGACATCACCATCAAGCTGCCCAAAGAAGTCCCCGGCGCCATCGCCCAGAACTTCCGCGACATCTTCGCCTTCAGCTTCTCCATCCTGTTTGTCGCCGTCATCGACGTTATCTGCCGCACCTGCTTGGCCGTCCCGTTTGCCAACGTCATCTCCACGCTGGTGAGCCCGCTGTTCGCCGCTGCCGATTCCTACGCCGGCCTCGCCCTCATCTGGTTCATGATCCCGCTGTTCTGGTTCATGGGCATCCACGGCCCCTCGGTCGTTAAGCCTGCCCTCAACGCCGCGCTGTTTGGCAACATCACCACCAACCTCGCCACGCTGCAGGCCGGCGGTCACCCCGCCCTCGCCCTGACCGAGAACTTCGGTAACTACATCGGCGAACTCGGCGGCACCGGCGCCACGTTCATTGTCCCGATCATCTTCCTGCTCTTTATGCGCTCCAAGCAGCTCAAGGCCGTCGGCAAAGCCTCTGTCGTACCCGTGATGTTCGCCGTCAACGAACCGCTGCTGTTCGCCGCGCCCATCATCCTCAACCCGTACTTCCTGATCCCGTTCCTGTTTGCCCCCGTGGCCAACGTCCTCATTGGTAAGTTCTTCATCGACTTTTTGGGCATGAACGGCTTTATCTATGCCATGCCGTGGGCACTCCCCGGACCGATCGGCACCTTCATCGACACCAACTTCCAGCCGATCTCTCTGGTCCTGGTTGTCGTCCTGCTGGTCGTTGACTTCTTAATCTACTACCCGTTCTGCAAGGCCTACGACAACGTCCTGTGCAAGCAGGAGGCCGAGACCCTGGCCGAAGAAGAGGCCGAGGAGACCAAGGCCGTCAAGACCGCTGCCGCCCCCGCCGTTGAGGCTCCTGTTGTCGAGACCGCTTCTGCCACTGAGGCCTCCGCAGCTCCGTCCGCCCTTAAGGGCAAGGATCTGAGGGTTCTGGTTCTGTGCGCTGGCGCCGGCACCTCTGCACTGCTCGCCAACGCGCTTAAGGAAGGCGCCGACGAGCTGGGCATCGACATTACCGCCAACGCCGGTGCCTACGGCAGCCACTACGCCATCATGGACCAGTACAACGTCATCGTCCTGGCTCCGCAGGTTCGCACCTATTACAACGAGATGAAGGCCGACACCGACCGCCTGGGCATCACGCTGCTGTCGCCCAAGGGCAAACAGTACATCGACCTCACTAAGGATCCCAAGGGTGCCGTCGCCTGGATCGAGGAAAACCTCGAGGCATAAAACGCTGACGCCACCTGCCGCTCGCAGAAAAAAAATGGCCCGTGCATCGATGCGTGATGCGCGGGCCATTTTGTTTAGACCGCACCCGTCCTCCTGTTCATCTTAATCTGTAACATCTAGCCGAGTTTTTGGGTCCCAGCTGTTACAGATCGAGGTGAACGCACAGGCCAAGCCAAAAATCTCAATCTGTAACATGTAGACCGCTTTTGACCGCTTAGATGTTACAGATCGAGACAAACAGATGGGTCAATCCAATCAATCTAGATCTGTAACACCTGGCTGGTCATTTCACTCCTAACTGTTACAGATCGAGACAAAGATGATGGCTGGGTAGACAAAATCTCAATCTATAACACCTAGTCGAGTTTTCGGGTCCCACCTGTTACAGATTTAGACGAACAGGCCGAGCACGTCTACGCCCGCAGGTCCTTTACACTGGAACGCTCGACCAACACGCCCGAGACGAGCGTACGGCTTCTGGAACTCGGGGCTTCCAGACCTGCGACGACCTCGTTAAGCGCACGGATGCCCAGCTCGCGGTGGCGAAACTTCACCGACGTCAGAATCGAGTTGGGAATCGTCTTGTAAAGCTCGTCATCAAAGCCGATCACGGACACGTCGTCGGGCACACTGAGCCCTTTGTCACGTAGAGCCATCATCACGCCGTTTGCCATGCAGTCGTTAGCAGCGAGGACCGCCGTGCAATCGGGCTTATCGGCAAGCACAAGGCCCGCGGCATAGCCACTATCCGCATTCCAATCGCCTTGCAGAGGCTCGGGCGGCTCAATGCCATGCGCCTCGAGTGCCGATCGCCAACCTTTCATACGGCACTGGCTCGACAGCGCTTCTTTCTTACCAGAGACGAAGTACACGTTCTTGTGCCCGTGATTCAAGAAGTACTCGCACGCCATGCGCGCGCCGCCCTCTTGGTCGTCACTGACGGTGGAGCAGGTAGGATGTTCCATCGGTGTGATAATCACCGTCTTGAGGTCTTTCGGTGCCTCAAAAGTATCAAAGTCATCGACCATCTGACGCAGGTTGAAGATCATGCCATCAACAGGCAGCTGCGACATCCTACGCGCCGCTTCGGCAAGGGTCATCTTCTCCCCCGCCCGCTTTTTGATCATCGTGAGCGCAAAGCCGCGTTCTTCGGCGGCATCTGCGATACCGTCAATCATGTCCACGGCACCGCCCGACAAGTGGAACAGCACCACGCCGATGCACCCGTAACGGCCCAACTTGAGCGAACGCGCGGCAAAGTTGGTTCGAAACCCGAGCGCTTCCATTGCGGAATGGACCTTATCGCGTGTCGACTCTCGCACGCTACCGGGCTCGTTGATCACACGCGAAACCGTCTTGAGAGAAACACCCGCGGCAACTGCCACATCATTCATTGAGACATTTTTCTTGTCCATCGTTGCCACTACTTCTCCAGTCGGTCTTGCATCGCTTGTTTTTTGCTTTCTAGCATACACTACCTGCCTGACTGATAAATCAGCCGTTTATCGGACGATATCGACCGTTCACCTGTAAATCCTTGTTGCTCTTCCAAAGATGTCTTACGTTGTCATTAACGAAATGACAACGTTGTCATTTCGCAATGCCTTCCTTAAGCAGGAAGGTTTCCGGGCAGTCCTGACCATCCATCGACGACCAGTTCCATCCACATGCATCGCGCATCAAGTAGCAAAGGAGCTCTACGGACGCCATCGTAAAGATGCTCGAAAAGCATCAGCCGTTCTTTGAGAAGATCTCGAGGAACGTCTACCTCCAGGCCATTAAGGACGGATTCCTTGGGTGCATGCCCATCGTCCTCACCTCTTCAATCTTCCTGTTGATCGCCACCCTTCCCGGCGTCGTTGGCATCACGCTGCCCCAGCCGCTCATCGACTGGTGCAACAAGCTGTACAACTTCACCATGGGCGTCATGGGCATCATGGTTGCCGGCACCACCGCCAAGAACTTCACGGCTTCCATGAACCGTCGCATGCCCGCCGGCAAGGTGCTCAACGACGGCTCCACTATGGTTGGCGCCCAGTGCAGCATGCTGCTGCTCGCTGTTACGCAGTTCACCACCAAGTTCAACGGCTCCGAGCTTTCGGTCTTCGATTGCACCAGCATGGGCACGCGCGGTCTGTTCTCCGCCTATATCGCCGCGTTCATTACCGTTTGGGTCTACAAATTCTGCGTCTCGCGCGATCTGACCATTAAGCTGCCCAAGGAGGTCCCGGGCGCCATCGCTCAGAACTTCCGCGACATCATCCCCTTCGGTGGCGCTGTCATCATTTGCGGCATCATCGATGTGGTTGTGCGCAACCTCATGGGCGTTCCGTTCTCCGAGCTGCTTATCAAACTGCTCTCCCCGCTCTTCACTGCAGCAGAGACCTACCCCGGACTCATCCTTATCCAGGCAGCCACCGCATTCTTCTGGTTCATCGGTGTCCACGGTCCTTCGATCGTCCAGCCGGGCATCGACCCCATCCGTCTTGCCAACCAGGCCGAGAACCTGCAGGTTCTGCTGGCCGGTGGTCACCCCGCCCACTCCCTCACCTTTAACATGTCGCTCGTGGGTGAGTTCGGCGGCACCGGCGCCACGTTCATCGTGCCGCTCCTGCTGATTCTCTTTATGAAGTCCAAGCAGCTCAAAGCCGTCGGCAAGGCCTCGATTGTTCCTGTTGCCTTCGCCGTCAACGAACCGCTGCTCTTTGGCGCGCCGATGATCCTTAACCCCTACATGCTCATCCCCTTTGTTGCCGCCGGCTGCGTCAACGTGAGTGTTGCCAAGTTCTTTATCGACAACGTGGGCATGAACGGCTTCTCCTTCGTGGTGCCTTGGGCTACCCCTGCCCCCATCGGCATCTTCATCACCACGAACTTCCAGCTTATCGCCCTGGTATTTGTCGCAATCATCATCTTGCTGGACGCCATCATCTACCTGCCGTTCTTGAAGGCATACGATAAGCTGCTCTGCGACCAGGAGGCCGAGCGCGCCGCCGAGCTGGGTCTCGAGTCCGATGGTGCTGCCACCATCGCCGCCAGCACCTCTGCGCCCGCTGTCGAGCCGACCGCCGCTGCCGCCGACAGCAAGCCTGTCGCCGACCAGCCCGAGCCCGCCTCCGACGCATCCGCTAAGAAGGATGTCGACGGTCTGAAGGTCCTCGTCCTGTGCGCCGGCGCCGGCACCTCTGCCATGCTTGCCAACGCCATCAAGGAAGGTGCTGCGCAGACCGGAGAGAACATCGCTTCCTCCGCAGGCGCCTATGGCCAGCACACTGCCATCATGGATCAGTACGACGTCATCGTGCTCGCCCCGCAGGTTCGTAGCTACTACAACGACATGAAGGCCGACACCGATCGTCTGGGCATTAAGCTGCTCGCCCCGCGCGGCAAGGAATATATCGACCTTACCCGCGACCCCGCTGGCGCCATCAAGTGGCTCCGCGAGAACCTCGACTAGTTCCTCCCTCTGTTGGTGCCCGGATCCCCAGTTCGGGCACCTCTCCCTATTCGTATCCCACAGAAAGGATGACTCATGACCAACCCCATGCAGTTCCCCGACGGCTTTGTGTTTGGCGGCGCCACCGCTGCTTACCAGGTTGAGGGCGAGACCCGTACGCACGGCAAGGGCAAAGTGCCCTGGGACGATTTCCTGGCTGCTCAGGGTCGCTTCTCCCCCGACCCCGCAAGCGATTTCTACAACAAGTACCCGGTCGATATCGACCTGTGCCAGCGCTTCGGCATCAACGGCATCCGTGTCTCCATCGCCTGGAGCCGCATCTTCCCCAACGGCACCGGTGAGATTAACCCCGAGGGTGTTGCCTTCTATCACGAGCTTTTTGCCACCTGCAACAAAGCTGGCGTTATCCCCTATGTCACGCTCGATCACTTTGATACGCCCGAGGCCTTCTACCAGGACGGCGGCGAGGGCTTCCTGACGCGCACGACGATCGACGCCTTTGTCGAGTACGCCAAGTTCTGCTTTGCCGAGTTCACCGAGGTCAAGCACTGGTTTACCTTTAACGAGATTCCCGCAACCGCCGAGGGCAGCTTTATCGTCGGCAACTGGCCGCACGGCGAGAAGTATCGCCTGGACAAGGCCTTCCAGCTCATGCACAACATGATGGTGGCCCATGCCAAGGCTGTCGTCGCCTTCCATGAGGGCGGCTTTGAGGGCGAGATCGGCATTGTCCAGAACCTGGAGCCCAAGTATCCCCTCGACCCCAACAACGCCGCCGACTGCGAGGCCGCCCGCATGGCCGACGTCATCAACAACCGGTGGGTACTCGACGCCACCTTCCGCGGCCACTATGCAGCCGACACCATGGAGGCTGCGACCAAGCTGGCCCATATCGCCGGCGGCGAGCTCGACGTCCGCGACGAGGACATCGCCGCGCTGACCGCCGCGCTCCCCTACAACGATTGCCTGGGCGTCAACACCTACAAGTGCCAGTTCCTGCGTGCCGCCGAGGGCGAAAACGACATCAACCATAATGGCACCGGCGACAAGGGCTCCTCGCGCTGGTTCCTCAAGGGCGTGGGCGAGTCATGCGTGCGCGAAGGCGTACCCACCACCGATTGGGACTGGATTATCTATCCCGAGGGCCTGTACGACCTACTGCTCCGCATTAAGAACGATTACCCCAACTACAAAAAGATCTACATCACCGAGAACGGCATGGGCTATAAGGACGACTTTGAGGACGGCTTTATCGACGACGCTCCTCGCATCGACTATATGCGTCAGCATCTCGCATGGATCCTCAAGGCAATCGACGGCGGCGTAAACGTCGACGGTTACTTTGTGTGGTCGCTGCAGGACCAGTTCTCCTGGACCAACGGCTATAACAAGCGCTACGGCCTGTTCTACATCGACTTTGAGACCCAGAAGCGCTATCCCAAGGCAAGCGCGTACTGGTACAAGAACGTCTCGGAGACCGGCCTGCTTATGGCCTAACTTTTGCCGCATACCCCCTGTCGGCCGCATACGAATCCCTCCATGGGTTCGCATGCGGCTTTTTTGTTTTGGTGGGCCCGAGCGGATCATTCGTCTCGATCTGTAACATCTAGTCGAGTATTTCGGCCCTAGCTGTTACAGATTTAGACGAACGGGTGGCCCGGGCCGAACAATCTCGATCTGTAACATGTAGACCACTTTTGACCGTCTAGATGTTACAGATCAAGACAAACAGAACGCCCGAGCAGAAATATCTAGATCTGTAACACGTAGCCCACTTTTAACCGTCTAACTGTTACAGATCAAGACAATAAGATAGTCAAATCCGAACTTTCCAAGCAGTTATGAACCATGGTTTCCAGTTTTCGGTATCACGAACATACTTTCGGTATCATTTAATGGTATTATGATATCGAAAGTATGTTCGTGATACCGAAAGGAGCCGCATGCGCCAGTTCGATTACACCACAGTCCCAGCGGAACTCGAAGCAACTCCAATCACCAACCTCCTCCTCTCGATACGCGAGCATAAAGGCCGTCAGCTTGCTCTGAGTCAAGTCAAACCCGAGCTTCTATCGTCCCTAATGGAGGAGGCTAAGATCCAAAGCACCCGATCCTCCAACGGACTTGAAGGAATTGTTACCACCCAAAAAAGACTCAAAGCGATCATGGCGTATTCCGCCAAGCCAAGCTCCCGCGCAGAGGAAGAAATCGCTGGATACCGAGATGTGCTGTCGCTTATTCACGAGCAACACGATTCCATTCCCGTAACGCCATCGGTCATTCTGCAGTTGCATCGTGACCTCATGGCGCACACGGCAATCTCGTATGGAGGCCATTGGAAAGATGGCGATAACGAAATCGTCTCCATTGACGATCAAGGTAATCGATTTGTGCGCTTTAGGCCCCCTTCGGCTCTAGCAACCCCGGGACTTATTAAAGAAGCCTGCCAGTCCCTCAACGATGCTTTATCTCGCCAAGTTTGCGATCCCCTCCTTATATCGCTCCGCTTTATCTTCGATTTTGTTAGCATTCATCCCTTCAACGATGGCAATGGCAGGATGAGCCGGCTCCTTACAACGCTGCTGCTCGAAAAGACTGGATACGACGTTGCGCGTTACATCAGCATCGAACGACTTATTGAAGACAACAAAGCGCTTTACTACAACGCTCTCGCTGCAAGCTCCACTGGATGGAATGAAAATCAAAACACCGAAGTACCCTTTATCCGTTTCATGCTCGGAACAACCCTGGCCGCCTACCGACAGCTCGAGCAGCGTACCTTAATTGAATCAAGCACTCGTCCCATGTCGAAGCAAGCGCGCATCGCTGTTCTATTTCAACAGAGACCCGGCGTCATTAAGAAATCCGACATCCGGTCCAACTGCCCCGATATCAGCGAGGTAACCGTTAAACGAACCCTCGGTCAGCTTGTTAGTTGCAGCGCAATCGAAAAAACAGGAGCGGGTCGTTCGACGGGCTACATACTCAAAGACGCCCATGCTCTAGAACTATTCTTACAAGCCACAATACCCGATGGCGAGGCCGCAATAACAAAAGAGGCTCCAAAGGATAAGCTCCTTGAACGTGTAAACCACGCCGAGGATGAAAGCAGAGAAGGGCTCTATGAAGACTACGATTCATTCTCAAGGGACATAAAGACGAGATACGGAGTCTAGTCATATCTCAGAATAGCCTCATCCTTGTTGCCCAAAGTTATTTGCGCGTCATTGTAAAGCGGTACCCCCGCGCCGGCAGGGGGGCAGAAGTATCGCCTGCCAATCTTGCTGGAGTCGGCGATCAGATAGCGCGAGTCGGCCTTGCTAAAGGCGAGCT
>OLRC01000375.1_pt1 | contig 34425 bp, 30 predicted proteins | sample 1672081 | NCBI WGS metagenome assembly OLRC01 (sample SAMEA3136643, study PRJEB25190) | human gut metagenome | biome: human gut; feature: human-associated habitat; material: faeces | place: Austria | collected 2013
CGTCATCGACCCGTACAGCGAGTTCGCCGTGGAGCGTGCCGTGCAGCTCGTGGAGGAGCACGGCGGCGACGTGTCCGTCGTGTGCGTCGGCGGCGACGAGGCCGTGCCGGCGGTGCGCCACGCGCTGTCGATGGGGGCTTCGGCGGGCTACCTGATCGACGACGCGGCGCTCGCGGAGGCCGACGCCGCCGTCATGGCGCGCGTGCTGGCCGCCGCGCTCGCGCGCGTGCCGGCCGACCTCGTGCTGGGCGGCTGCAAGTCGGCCGATACGGCCGGCGCGCAGACCATGGCGCGCGTGTCCGAGCTGCTCGGCCTGCCGTGCGTGCAGGTGGTCACGGCGCTCGACGTCGACCCTGCGTCGCGCGCGCCACCCGAGAGATCGACGACGGGTCGGCCGTGATCGACGTGGCCCTGCCGGCCGTGATCACGGCGCAGCAGGGGCTGGCCGAGCCGCGCTACCCGAACGTGCGCGCCATCATGCAGTCGAAGAAGAAGCCCGTCACCGTGTGGACGCTGGCCGACCTCGGCATCGAGGCCGCAGCCGTCGGGTCCCAGGCGTGCCGCACGCGCGTGGTGCGCTACCGCACCAAGCCCGCGCGCCAGGGCGGCCACATCGTGGAAGGCGAGACGGCGGCCGAAGCGGTGGCCGCTGCGGTGGAGCTGCTGGGCAGCGAAGCCAAGGTCTGGTAGGACGGGAAGGGAGAGCATCCATGGCAGGAATCTGGGTATACGCGGAGCCGCGGCACGGGGAGTTTCCGCGGGCGACGTTCGAGATGCTGGCCGTCGCCCGCCGGATGGCGGAAGAGGCCGGAGGGGACGTGTCGGCCGTCGTGCTGGGCAGCGGGCTGGGCGAGGTCGATTTCGGCCCGCTGGGCGCGGCGGGGGCCGATGCCGTGCTCGTGCTGGACGATCCGGCGCTGGCCTCCTACGCTACCGACGCCTACGCGGCGGCGCTGGAGGCGCTGGTCGCCCAACAGCGTCCCGAGGCGCTGCTGTTCGCCGACGGAGCCACGGGGCTCGACGTGGCGCCCGTGCTCGCGCAGCGCCTGGGCACCGGCTTCGTCGCCGACGTGGTGGCCGTCGAGGCCGACGCGCAGGAAGGCTTCGTGTTCACGCGCGAGCCGTACTCGGGCAAGGTGCGCGCAGACGTGGCGTTCGCCGCCGACGCGCGGCCGATGCTGGCCACCGTGCGCCCGAAGGCGTTCGAGCCGGACGCGCCCGTCGAGGGCCGCACGGCGCCCGTGCTCGCGCAGCACGTCGACGGGTTCGGCGACGTGCGCCAGACGGTGGCCGACGTGGTGCGCCGGGCGTCGGGCCGCGTGGAGCTGACCGAGGCCGACATCGTGGTGTCGGGCGGACGCGGCACGAAGGGCGCGGAGGGCTTCGCGCTCGTTGAGGAGCTGGCCGATGTGCTGGGCGCCGCCGTGGGGGCTTCGCGCCCCGCGGTGGACGAGGGCTGGACCGACATTCAGTTCCAGGTGGGGCAGACGGGCAAGACCGTCGCGCCTTCGCTCTACATCGCCTGCGGCATCTCGGGCTCCATCCAGCATATGGCGGGCGCGGCGGCGTCGAAGTGCATCGTGGCCGTGAACAACGACCCGCAGGCCGACATCTTCAAGACGGCCGACTACGGCATCGTGGCCGACCTGTTCGAGGCGGTGCCGCTTCTGACCGAGGCCTTTCGCGCGGGCAAGGCGTCCTAGCATGGATGCGGCGACGCCTTCGCGCGAGGCGCTGTGGAACATCGAGGGGTCGTGGCTCGTGTACCCCTGTTTCCTGTTGGTGCTGGCCGTCGCCGCGTACTTCTTCTGGCGGCGCTACCGCCTGTGGAAGATAGGCCGTCCGGCACGTCGCGCCGACCGCCCGCGCGAGCGCTTGAAAGGCGCGTTCGCAGACGCGCTGTTGCAGGCCACCGTGGTGCGCGAGCGCGGCATCGGCATCGCGCACCTCGGGATGTACGTGGGCATGGCCGTCATGGTGGTGGCCACGGCGAGCTATGCGGTGCAGGTGGACCTGGGGCTCGACATCGCCAAGGGCGACTACTACCTGTACGTGCTGGCGCTCGGCACCGACATCGCGGGGCTGGCGTTCTGCATCGCGATGGTCGCCTGCATCGTGCGGCGGGCGGCCGGCAGGAACCCGTCGCTCGAGACGAAGCCGGCCGACATCGTCGTGCTGGCATGGCTGCTGGTCATCGGCGTCACGGGCTTCGTCGTGGAGGGGCTGCGCATCGTGGGTACGAACGATCCGTGGGCCGCGTGGTCGCCCATCGGCAACCTGTTCGCGCCGCTGTTCGCAGGCTTGAGCGCCGCCCAGGTGTCGACGGCGCACCAGGTTCTGTGGTGGTTCCATATGGCCATCGCCTTCGGGATCCTCGCGTACTGGATGTACTCGAAGCTCGTGCACGTGCTGCTGGTCCCGGCCACCGTGTACTGCCGCCCGCTCGAGCCGAAGGGGACGCTGCCCTACGTCGACCTCGAGGACGAGGAACTGGAAGAGTTCGGCGTGGGCAAGCTGGAGGACTTCACGTGGAAGGACCTGCTGGACGCCGAGGCGTGCGTGCGCTGCGGGCGCTGCGAAACGGTGTGCCCTGCGCACGGAAGCGGCAAGCCGCTGTCGCCGAAGGACCTGATGCAGGCGCTCGACGCCCATCTGGGGGAGCGCGGGCCGCTCGTGCGCGCCGAGAGGCGAGCCGAAGCGGCGGGCGGCGCGTTCGAGCCGACCGAGGAGCAGCGCGCCGTGCTGGGCAAGGCGCTCGTGGGCGACGCGGTCGCGCCCGAGGCGCTGTGGTCGTGCACCACGTGCGGCGCGTGCATGGAGGCGTGCCCGGCGCTGCTGGAGCACGTGCCGAAGGTGGTGGGCATGCGCACCTACCAGGTGTCGATGGAAAGCGCGTTCCCGTCGGAGGCCAAGGCGGCCTTCCGCAACCTCGAGACGAACGGCAACCCGTGGGGCGTGGGGTGGCAGAGCCGCATGGCGTGGGCGGAGGGGCTCGACGTGCCTGCGCTGGCCGACCGGCCGCAGGCCGAGTACGTGTACTGGCCCGGCTGCTCGGGAGCGTACGACGCGCGCAACCGCAGGGTTTCGCGCGCCCTCGTGGAGCTGCTGAGGCATGCGGGCGTGGACTTCGCCGTCATCGGCCCGGAGGAGAAGTGCTGCGGCGACGCGGCGCGGCGCATGGGCAACGAGTTTCTGTACTACCAGCTTGCCACCGAGAACATCGAGACGCTGAACGCCTACGGCGCGAAGAAGATCATCGTGCAGTGCCCGCACTGCGCCCAGGCGCTGGAGCGCGACTACCCGCAGCTGGGGGGCGAGTTCGAAGTGGTGCGGCACGCCCAGCTGCTCGAGAGGCTGGTGGCCGAAGGAAGGCTGCCGGGCGCAAAGCGGGCGGGCGCGCAGGCGGCGTTCGAGCGCGTCACGTACCACGACTCGTGCTACCTGGGGCGCTACGCCGACGTGTACGACGAGCCGCGCGCGGTGGTGAAGGCGTGCGGCGCCCAGGTGGTGGAGATGGAGCGCACGCGCGAGAAGAGCTTCTGCTGCGGCGCGGGCGGCGGGCGCATGTGGCTCGAGGAGCGCGAGGGGCGGCGCATGAACGTCCTGCGCGCCGAGCAGGCGCGCGAAACCGGCGCGGACGCCGTGGCCACCGCCTGCCCGTTCTGCCTGTCCATGCTGGAAGACGGCCTGGCGTCCCAGGACGACGCCCTGCCGGTACGGGACATCGCCGAGCTGTTGTCCGACGCGTTGGTCCTGCCGCGGTGATACCATGAGGGAAACCCCTTCTGCGCGACGCGCCGAGGGGGACGAACCGAGCTGGATGGTATGCATGCGCAAGGAGGGGCTATGAACGCGTGGAGGTCGGGCGAGACGCTCGAAGTGCCGATGAGCGAGCAGCTGGCCCGCGCCTACGAGGGGTTTCGCGCCGCGGGGGCGGCTCCGGCCGTGCCGCGGCTGGCGGCCACGGTGATGCTGGTGCGCAGCCCGCGCGAGGTGTTCATGCTGCGTCGGGCGGCGACGATGGCGTTCGTGCCGGAGGCCGTGGTGTTCCCGGGCGGGGGCGTGGATCCTGCCGACGACGGCGCGCGGTGCCCGTGGATCGGCCCCGGCGAGGAGGTTTGGGCGCGTCGCATGGGCACGAGCGCCGACGCGGCGCGCCGCGTGGTGACGGCGGCCGTCCGCGAGCTGTTCGAGGAGTGCGGCGTGCTGCTGGCCGGCGACGAGCGCGGCGTCTGCTCGCTGGACGCCTCCGAGCCCGCATGGGCCGAGGAGCGCCGTCGGCTCGCATCCCACGAGACCTCGCTCGCCGACGTGCTGCAGCGCCACGGCCTCGCCTTGCGCGCCGATCTGCTGGGCCTGCGCTCGCATTGGCTGACGCCCGAATTCGAGCCGCGCCGCTACGACACCTACTTCTTCTCCGCGCTCGCGCCAGAAGGGCAGGAGCCCGACAGCCGCACCAGCGAGGCCGACGGCGCCGGATGGGTGGATCCGCAGGTTATGCTCGCGCGCGGCGCGCAGGGCTCGCTTCGCCTCGTGCCGCCGACGGCCTACAACCTGTCGCACCTCCTGCATGCGCCCAGCGTGGAGTCGTTCGCGGCGGGCGTGGAGGAGGCGGGCCGCGTGATGCTGGAGCCCGCCGTGCGCGAAGGGGGAAGGGCGGTGCTCTCATGCCGGCTGCCGTGACGCAGCGCCCCGTCGCCGCGACGGGGCGGGCTTCGTGGGGAAGCCGCCGCGCATCGGCTCATGCGCGCGTGATCCTCGCCGACAACCCGTCGCCTCTCACGTACCTCGGCACGAACACCTGGATCCTGGCCGATCCGGGCTCGCCCGCGTGCGTCGTGGTGGATCCCGGCCCCGACAGCGCGCCGCATCTGCGCGCCGTGAAGCGCGCCTGCGCCGAGGACGGGCGCGAGGTGGCCGCCGTCCTGCTGACGCACGACCATGCCGACCATGCGCAAGGCGCCGAGCGCTTCGCGGCGATGACGGGGGCGCCGGTGCTGTCGCGCAGGGGCGGCACGCTGCCCGACGGGCCGCTCGATCTCGGCGCCGGCGCGCCGCGCCTCGAGGTGGTTCCGCTGCCGGGGCATGCGAGCGATCTCGTGGGCTTCCTCATGCCGTCCGACGCGTCCATCGTGACGGGGGACATGCTGTTCAAGCAGAGCTCCACGCTCATCTGCTGGCCCGACGGCAGCCTGGCGGCGTACCTGGAAAGCCTCGAGCGCCTGCGCGCCACGGTCGTCGAGCGCAACGTCGCGCGCCTGCTGACGGCCCATGGGCCGCTTATCGACGATCCGCTCGAAGCCATCGATCGGGCCTACCGCCATCGCCTCGACCGCTTGGAGCGCGTGCGCGCCGCCTCGGAGGCGGGCGCCGGGTCCGACGTCGACCGCATCATCGAGGCCGTGTACCAGGACGTGGACGCGCGCCTCGATCCGGCCGCGCGCATCAACATCCAAGCCCAGCTGGAATACCTCGGGCAAACCGGCAAGCTGCCGTCCTGAGCGCAGGCGGTGCGACAGGGTGTCATCCTGAGCGAGCGCAAGCGAGCGCTGAACCGCTCAGGATGACACCCTGTCGATGCCCCTGCATGCGAGAAGGCCGGGGCGCTTGCCCCGGCCTTCTTCGATCGTCTGCGGTTTCCCTGGTTCCCTACTCGTTCTCCATGCGCCTCGCCAGCTCCTTGGCCAGCTCGAAGCGCTTCACCTTGCCGGTCGCCGTCTTCGGGATCTCGTCGATGTACTCCATGCGCTCGGGCCACAGGCGCTTCGCCACGTGCTTCTCGGCCAGGTAGGCCGTCACGTCCGCCACGGTGGGGCGTCGCTCGTCGACGGGCACCGCGAAGGTGCAGATGCGCTCGCCCAGGCGCTCGTCGGGCATGCCGATGGTGGCCGTCTCGCCCACGCCCGGGCAGCCCATCAGATCGTCATCGATCTCGCGCGCGCAGATGTTCTCGCCGCCGCGGATGATGATCTCCTTCTTGCGCCCGTTGATGCGGATGCGCCCCTCTTCGTCCATGTAGCCCAGGTCGCCGCTGTAGAACCAGCCGTCGTCGTCGAGCGCGCGGTCGGTGCGCTCCTTGGCGTTGAGGTAGCCCACGAACTGGTGCGGCCCGCGCGAGATCTCCTCGCCCTGCTCGCCGCGCGGAACCTCGTTGCGGTCGCCGTCCACGATGCGCACCTCGATGCCGGGGAAGGGGACGCCCGACCAGGCGCCGTTCCATTCCAGGCATTTCGCGGGCGGCACGAAGATGTGCGGGCAGCTCTCCGTCGACCCGTATATCTCGGCGAGCATGACCCCGTGTCCGTGCGCGCACTGCACGAGGTTGCCGGGCACCGGCGCGCCGCCGCAGAGGAACAGCTGCAGCGTCTCGAACCGCGGGCCGTTCTCGAACTCGATGCACTTGAGCATGTCGTAGATGAACGGCGTCGCGCCCATCGACCAGGTGCAGCCCTCGCGGTTCATCTCCTCGATAGCCTGCGCGGGACGGAAGTTCTGCTGCAGCACCGTGCGCCCGCCCAGGATCATAGGGGAGATGAGGCCGTGGAAGAATCCTGTGGCGTGGTTGAGCGGGGAGGCCATGAACATGACGTCGTCCGCCGTGCGCTCGGTTCCCTTCACGAACGACCGCTCGGAGAAGATGAGGTTGTTGTGCGTGAACAGCACCGCCTTGGGCCTGCCCGTGGTGCCGGACGTGGACAGGATGCAGGCCACGTCGTCGGACGTGATGGCGGGGCGCTCGGCGAGCGGCTCGTAGCGCTCGCAGATCTCCGCCACGGTGGGCAGTTCGGAGTGCTTCGGCGCCGCCTTGTCGACGAGCGCCACGGGGCCCAGCGTGGGGATCTGGTCGACGATGCCCAGGATCTGGCTTTCGAAATCGACCTTCGCCACCTTCGTCGGGCAGATGAACGCCTTCGAGCCCACGAGGTTCATGCCGTAGACGAGGTCGGCATCGTTGAAGTTGCGCGGAAGGGGGTGCATGACCGCGCCGGCCTTGAGGGCCGCGACGTAGACGATGCAGAATTCCGCCCAGGTGGGAAGCTGGAAGGTGACCACGTCCCCGGGGGCCACCCCTTGGTCGACGAGCCATGCGGCCAAACGCGCCGCCTTGTCGTCCACCTCGCCGTACGTGTAGGACGACCCCTGGTCGTCGGTGACGTACGTGCGCTCCGGATAGGAGGCGACGCGGTCGGCCCACACGTCGCCGAGGGTTTTCTCGGTCCAGTACCCTTTCTCGTAGTAGAATCGTTTCCGCTCGGCATTGATTTTGAGATCGGTAATCATCACCCCTGAGTCCTCTCTTGATGACGGCTCGCTTCTCCCACCCGGCGTCCCCCGCCGGATGCTCCGCTTGAACTCGATCTTCCGCCCGTTTCGACGGGCCCCCTCAAGCCCGGCTCCGCGCGTTTCCGCGATGCGCCGGACGACACGATCCATGCCCGCGTGTCCTACTCAGTGTCTCTCATTGTAGACCCTTGGGTGATGGTCGATGAGCGATATTTGTGGGTCTACCGATAGGAACTTCCTATGCGTTGATAGCCAAAGACTATCGATGAAAAAATACCTGATCATAGAATAATTCTGCCGCATGGGCAGCGTCTGCGTTCCTGGGGTCATCTTTTCGATTGGAAAGCAAGATGCAAGGGTTTTTCTCGCCGTTTCCAGCAATTAACAGGACAAAATGAATTATATGTTGGTCGTTGGTTCCGTATCTTAGACAGTATCGGTCTATTGTCCGTAGATAAATCCCACTGTTGCGGCGATCATAGAGAAGGGCCGATGAGCACGGCCCGCCGAGCGCGCGTCCCCGACGCGGCGCCCGCGAAACGAGCGATATGAAACCACAGGGAAAGGGGTAGTGCCAATGAGCGTGTATCAAGAGGATTACCATCTGCCGGAGTTCGAGTACGACTACGAGAAGCTCATCATCGACCGCCGCGGTCCGGTGTACGTGTGCAGCTTCAACGACGCCGCGAACCTCAACGCCATGTCGTACGCCCAGATGGCCGAGTTCAACGACTTCCTCATCAAGGTGCGCATGGACAAGGATTGCCGCGTCATCGTGCTGACGGGCGAGGGCAAGTCCTTCTGCGCCGGCTTCAACCTGAACGACCTGGCGCTCGAGCCGCCCGAGGACATGGGCCGCATCCAGCGCGACTTCTACATCATGCAGCGCATGTGCTCCGATCAGATCATCAACATGCGCCGTTGCGAGCAGCCCATCATCGGCGCCCTCAAGGGCTACGCCGTGGGCGGCGGCCTGTCCATCTCCTGCGCGTGCGACATGCGCGTGCTGGGCGAGTCGTTCAAGATGAACGCCGGCTACCTGTCCATCGGCTACACCGGCACCGACATGGGCGGCGCGTTCTTCCTGCCGAAGATCGTCGGCTACGCCCGCGCCTGCGAGATCCTCATGAACCCCAACCGCTTCGGCGCCGAGAAGCTGTTGGAGTGGGGCTTCGCCAACAAGGTGGTCGCCGACGACGACGTGGTCGAAGAGGCCGTGGCCTTCGCCCAGCAGATGTGCGACGCCACCGCCCCGTTCGGCCTGCGCCTGACGAAGGAGTGCCTGCAGGCCTCCCTCGACGGCACGAGCTTCGAGAACGTCGTCAAGATGGAGAACCGCAACCAGGTGCTGGCCTCCAACACCACCGACGGCCGCATGGGCGTCGGCAAGATGAACCCGAAGAACAAGCAGGACGTCAAGGACAACCCGGAGAAGTACCAGTTCCACAACCTGTAAGGCGCACGGCGCACGCACGCATCCGCCATCGCCGCCCCCGGACCGCTCAGCGGTCCGGGGGCGCTTCGCATTTCGAGAGAGGACGAGAACATGCGCATTCTGGCCATCAACGGAAGTCACCGGCCGGGCAAGGGGACGGCCGCCCTGCTGCAAGCGGCGCTCGACGCGGCGCAGGGAGCGGGGGCCGAGACCGAGCTCGTGGAGCTCGCCCGGCTGGACATCGGCTACTGCATCGGGTGCAACGCCTGTTTGGCGAAGCCGACCTGCACGCTGTCGGACGACATGGACGGCCTCGTGGCGAAGATGAAGGCGGCCGACGGCATCATCGTGGGCTCGCCGGACTACTTCGCGAACGTGTCGGCGCGCACCAAGACGTTCATCGACCGCACGCGCCCGCTGCATATGGTTGCCAACGCGCTCAAGGGCAAGGCGGCCGGCGCGGTGACCACGTCGGGGCTTGTCGACTGCGGCGCCGAGGAGACGCTCGGCGTGCTGGACCGCTTCTTCGCCGCGCACGAGATGCTGGTCGTGCATCCGCGCCCGGCCGGCCCCGTGAAGGCCAACGGCACGGCCGCGTCCCAGTTCGCCGGTTTGGACGAGGAAGGCCGCATCCGCTGGCGCCGCGTCCAGGACGACGCGACGGCGTTCGCCTACGCCCGCCAGCTGGGCGAGGACATGGTCGAGCTGCTGAAGCGCCTGGGGTAGCCGCAGGCGCTTCAGCCAAGCGGGCGACGGAGCTTCAACGTAAAAAAAGAACCGCAGCGGCTGCTGCGGTTCTTTTGGCGACGATGCGAGCGTTCGGGCGATCTACCACTTGCAGGGAGCCTCGCCGGCGATCTGGCGCTCGGACTTGAAGATGACGTCCGGCACTTCCTCGCCGTGGTAGCACTTGATGGCTTCCTTCTCTTCCATCTCGGCGATCTCGGCGTCGCTGTAGCCCAGATCCTGCAGGAACTCGGCCGTGTGGTAGCCGATGGGCTTCGAGAGGATGATCGGCGGATCGCCGTAGTCGTCGAAGCGCAGCGGCGACATGGGGATGGCCTTCTTGCCGAACGCCTCGTACTCCACCCAGCGCAGCGAGTCGTTGTCGTAGGCCTCTTCGTCCTTGATGATGTCGGTGTAGCGGAAGCACTTCTGGTGGGGCACCTCGTGCTCGCGCAGGATCTCGTCCCATTCCTCGAACGTCTTGGTGGCGAAGGCGGCTTCCAGCCAACCGATGACCTCAGGCTGCTTGCCGGACGCCTTGAGGGCCGGCAGGTTGCAGGTGTCGGGCTGGTCCTTGTGCTCGTCGTTGCCCGTGATCTCCATCATCATGTTGTAGTACTTGTCGTACTGCGGCATGCAGATGAGCATCCACTTGTCGTCCTTCGTACGGTACGTGTTGTTGAAGGGGTTCGGAACCGCCTTGCGCGACTTGGGGTAGGGGGCGCCGAACTGCGTGGCCATGACGCCGATGTTGCCGCCCCAGATGGCAGCGCCGTACAGGTTGCAGGTGACCTTGTCGCCCTTGCCCGTGCGGGTGCGGTTGAACAGCGCGGCCAGGATGCCGCCGGAAAGGATGGACGCCGCGTTGTAGTCGCCGAACGCCTGAGGCGGGATGGCGGGGGACTGGCCGTCCTCGCGGAACACGTTCGCCACGCCGCCGCGCGCCGCCCAGCACACCGCGTCGAAGCCGGGGGTGTCGCGCTCGGGGCCGAACTCGCCGTAGCCGCGCATCTGCGCCCAGATGAGGGTCGGGTACTGCTCCTTGAGCGTGGCGTAGTCCAGACCCAGCTTCACGAGCGCCTTGTCGCGCAGGTTGTTCACGAACACGTCGGCCGTGGCCAGCAGCTGGTGCATGACCTTCGAGCCCTCGGGCGTCTTCAGGTTGAGCGACAGCCAGTTCTTGTTCGTGTTGTTCAGGTCGATGGTGGGATCCTCGCGCTCGGTCTGCTCGCATCCGAACCCGGGGCCCTGCGTGCGCTGAGCGTCGCCGTGCAGGGGCTCGACCTTGATGATCTCGGCTCCCATCTCGGACAATACGCGCACCGTCGCAGGCGCCGCCACCCATTCGCACAGCTCGACGACCTTGACGCCGTTCAGAGGACCATACCCGTTCAGTTTCTCTGTCACTGACATACGACGGTTCTCCTTTCCTTGATGACTCGTTGATTTCCTCCTGGGCATATGCTCACATGTTCTCTGTTTTGTTGCTATGGACAATTGTTTTTAATTGATGGTCGCTCACTATTTTTGTCATGTCCAGATGGTTTCACTCACAGGTTCACCGATTTGTTGGCCATATGCAGGACAGTGTGGGTGCAAATCGGCGGTTCCGTCCATGCTTTTGGTTAATTCGGCCGATTTGGGGGTGATGCGGCGGGGCTGTCTCAGTATACTGGTAACAAGTAATCCCTGATTGCAGCGCTGCAGGGCCTGCGGAAAGAGCGCGGCCGCTGCGGCTTCGAAGGAGAGAGGGCACCACGTGGATTTCGAACTGACTGACAAGCAGCGCAAGCTCGTGCAAGCGTTCCGCGCCTTCGGCGAGGAGACGTTCACGCCCGAGCACGTGCATCAATGGAGGCGCGACCAGGGCCTGCCCGACGAGGTTGCGAAGGGGTTCGTCGATCTGTACTTCGGGCTGGAGGAACTGGAGGACGGCGACGGCACGTTCAGCCTGTGCTCGCAGGCGCTCATCATCGAGGAGCTATCGAGGTGCGCCGGCGCCACGCTCCCGTTCCAGAACGACCTGTTCAACCTGTCCATCGTGCGGCAGTTCGCCGACGAAGGCGAGTTCGCCGACGTGCTGAAGGACTACCGCGAGACGGGACGGCTGCTGTTCGCGCTGGCCATCTCCGAGCCGGAGGCGGGCTCGGACGCCATGAACATGCAGACGTACACCCGCACGGTGGACGAGCACCTCATCCTGAACGGGCGCAAGACCTACGTGAACAACGGCGAGTACGCCCCTTATATCATGGTGGCGGCCATCGATCGCGACTGCGAGGCGCCGGGGAAGTACCCGCCCATGACGTTCTGGCTGCTGCCGCGCGACCTCAAGGGCGTGAGCGCGTACCCCATCAACAAGATCGGCCAGTCGATGCTGCCGTTCGCCACGCTCGTGTTCGACAACGTGGAGCTGTCGCCGGCTTACCGCCTGAACGGGCGCCAGGAGGGCTTCCGCCAGCTGTTCCGCCTGCTGGAGTTCGGCCGCGTGTTCACCTGCGCGTCGTCTTTGGGCATGGCGCGCGCCGCCATGGAAGACGCCGTGGCGCACGCGCGCAGCCGCAAGGCGTTCGGCGTGCAGATCGGCCGCTTCCAGCAGATCGAGCAGATGCTCACCGACATGGAAGTGAGCATCTACAACATGAGCTCGATGCTGTACCGGGCCGCGCTCGCGGTGGACAACGGCGGCCCCGACGAGCGCCTGTCGGTGGCGCTCATGAAGCGCTACGTGCCCGACGCCGCCACCGAGGTGGCATCGAGCGCCATGCAGATACTCGGCGGCATGGGCTACACGGAGGGCGCGCGGGTGAGCCAGCTGTGGCAGGACTGCCGCGGCAACCAGATCGCGGAGGGCACCGACCAGATCATGGTGTACATCGCCTCGCCGCTCATCATGGATAAGTACTGACGCCGCCGCGCCGAACGCGCAAGCGAGGTTCGCAGGGATGCCTGCCGCATACGTCGGCAGGCATCCCTTTTTTGCGGTTTGGGTGACAGGGTTACAAGATAGTCCTGTGCATCTGCTCAAAACTATTACTCAATTGTCTGATATTATCCATTGCGTCACCTATTTACGGGTCAGTTCTTACTTTATGACCATTCTCGCATGCTGGACGGCGCGGAATAATGACTGCTAGAGAGCCTGCTCTAAGCAGACCGTGTCAGGGGTGCCGTTCCCTTCCGTGTGCGCTCAATTCCACGAAGGGGGACGACGGAAACTTTAGGAGGACAAATTGAGTACCGTAGCTAAGAAAGAGAAGATGAGCGTGCGCCACATGCTCGTCGTTCTCACGGGCATCATGATCACCTTCGGGTGCTCTGCCCTGTGCTTTTCCACGTGGGGCCTGTTCCAGCCGGTCGTCGCCGAGGGCCTGGGCGTCGAGACCACGGCGTTCGCCATGTACGTCACGGTGATGTACCTGACGATGACCGTCGCCTCGCCGTTCATGGGCAAGCTCTTGCAGACCGTGGACATCCGCATCATCCTGTCCGTTTCCGCCTGCTTGGTGGGCGGCGCGTTCCTGCTCATGAGCGTGTCGAACGAGATCTGGATGTTCTACCTGGCCGCCGTGCTGCTGGGCCTGGGCGAGATCTCCATCCTGTGGCTGGCCATCCCCACGCTGATCAACCGCTGGTTCGCCGACAAGGCGGGCACGTTCATCGGCCTGTGCATGGCGTTCACCGGCATCGGCGGCGCCGTGTGGTCCGCCGTGTTCACGGGCCTGCGCGCCGGCGGCATGGACTTCCACACCATCTACCTGATCTGGGCCGTCATCGCCCTGGTCACCTCGCTGCCGTTCACGCTGTTCTGCGTGCGCAGCAAGCCCGAGGACTGCGGCCTGGCTCCGTACGGCGCCTCCGTGGTCGCCGGCCAGGCTCCGGCCAAGCCCACCGGCCTGTCCGCCGCGGCCGCCATGAAGACCCCGGCGTTCTACTCCGTGTGCGTGTTCGCGGGCCTCATCAACATCGCCGTCCTCATCGCCATGCAGTTCCCCACCTACACGAAGTCCCTCACCGATGTCGCGTTCGACGTGCTGGTGGTCGGCGGCGTCATGACCACGGTCATGATGGTGGGCCAGGCGCTGTTCAAGCTCATCCTGGGCGTGGTCGCCGACCGCAACGCCAAGGGCGCTTTGGTGTTCGCGTTCGTCTGCGGCGTCGCCGGCGTGCTGCTCTGCTGGTTCGGCATCGCTTCCGAGTACATCCTGTACAGCGGCGCGTTCATCTTCGGCGCGTTCTACGCCACGGCCGTCGTGCTGGTACCGGTCATCGTGCGCCAGTCGTTCGGCTCGCGCGACTACTCCGTGATCTACTCCCGTGTGAGCACCGTGTTCAACCTGATCGCCGCATTCGCATCCATGATCTGGGCCTGGATCGGCTCCAGCTTCGGCTTCAACGCCGTGTTCATCGTCGGCTTGGTGCTGCTGGTCCTCATCCTGCTGCTCGGCTTCTACACGTTCGCGAACGCCAAGAAGTTCAAGGCCCAGTGGACCGAATAGGCTCTATACTCTGCTAGAACAGCTCTTCGGCTTGATCGGGGGCCCGCTTCGGCGAGCCCCCGACGGGCGTCTTCTTCAACCGGTCGGGATCGCGGGGGAGCATCGCAATGAACCTGTCCCAGCTCTACTACTTCAAGAAGCTCGCCGAGCTGCAGCACTACACGCGCGCGGCGAAAGAGCTCTACATCGCCCAGCCGACGCTCTCCGACGCGATCAGCTCGCTGGAGAAGGAGCTGGGCGTCGCGCTGTTCTGCCGCGACGGGCGCAGCGTCAAGCTGACGTCGAACGGCAGCGAGTTCTACCGCTACGTGAGCGACAGCCTGCGCGCCCTCGACGACGGCATCGACGCGATGAGCCGGCGCAAGGCGCAGCTGGGCGGCGCCGTGAACCTGGGCGCCACGTTCACCGTGCAGGACGACTACCTGCCCACGCTGCTCAAAGCCTATCGCGAGCGCGTCGGCGACGAGGTGCGCATCGAGACGTACCAGGCGTTCACGAACTACCTCACGCAGAGCCTGCACAACGAGACGCTCGACGTCGCCTTCTGCGGACGGCGCGAACACGAGCCCGACATCGAGTACTTCCCCGTGCTGAACCGCAGCTTGGAGCTGGGCGTGCGCGCGGACCATCCGCTGGCGAACCGCTCTTCGATCGCGCTGGAAGAGCTGCGCGGCCAGCGCCTGATCACGTACCGGCGGGGCACCCCCATCGGGGAGGCGGTGCAGCGCATCCTGGAGCAGAGCCCGCTTGCGGGCGTCGAGGCGCTCTACGACGACGACATCACCATGGCGTCCGCCCTGTCGGTGGACGGCGGCTTGGCCGCGCTCATGCTGAACTCCATCGGCCTCAAGGTGTTCTCGAACATCACGACGGTGCCGCTCGAGGGCGTGCGCCCCGATTTCTACTGGGTGTACCTGGCCGTCAACGCGAAGCACGCCAAGACCGCGGCCGTGCAGTCGTTCATCGACTTCGTGAAGGAGTTCGACGCCGAAGGCGCCGGAATCGACCTGGGATACCGGCCCGATCGGCCGGAGGGGGCCTCGCCTAGCGCGTGACGGCCTCGCGGTGCACGCTCTGCGCGACGAGCCCGACCTTTTCGACGTAGGCGTACAGCTCGAAGCCGCGCTTGCAGCGGAACGTGCAGCTGACGCAGGGATCCTCGTCGCAGTACGCGTAGGCGTCCTCGTCGCCCAGCGCGAACACGATGGGGGCCCGCTTGCCCGGCACCACGTACTTCAGCTGCATCCCCGTGAACGTCTTGAGCGCGAACCAGCGCGGCTCGCAGCCGGCCTCGCGCACCTTCCAGAACACCCTGAGCGCGTTCGCGTCGAAGCCGCCCACCACGTCGTAGGAAAGCTCGATGGCGTCGGCGCGGTCCGCGGCGCTCGCCGCCGCGAGGCGCTCGAGGGAGCCGCCGCAGGCGGCCGGATCGGGCGCCGGGGCGTAGGGGAGCTCGATGACGGGGCGCCTCCCGCCGCCAGAGAGCTGCGGGCCCTCTCCGCCGTCGACGCCCACGAACACCGCCGAGCATCCGTCGCAGCCGTAGAAGGGCAGCGGCTCGTCGGACACGCCGGGCTTCCAGGTGGCGCGCGTGCGCGTGGGGCTCAGGGTATCGGCGTCTGCGGCCGTCATGGCAATCCTCCAAAGGGGTCGGGTCAGTCGATGTAGCGGGCGTTCGGATCGGGCTTGAGCGCCTTCGTCTCGATGACGTGCTGGATGAAATGGTCGACGCAGTACGGGTGGTAGTTCTTCGTGCTGTAGGCCATGTACACGCGGTGGTAGCAGCTGCGCCGCTCGAGGGCGCTCAGGTAGAAGGGCCTCACCACCACGTCGTCCACGCTGCGCAGTAGGAAGGTGTCCAGCATGACGGCCGCTTCCACGCCGTTGGCCGCGAAACCGGCCAGGATGGACTCGTCGAGGTAGCTGTACTCCACGTTCTTGATGTCGCGATCGTCGAGCATGCACTTGACGGCGCGCCCCAGCGGGATGGTGTCGACGTACGTGATGAGGTGCTGCTCCAGCAGGTCGGCCGGGGTGATGAAGGCCTTCTCGACCAGCGGGCAGTCGGCGCTCATGGCCACGACCACCTTCTGCGTGAGCACGGGCACGTAGGCGAGGTCGGGATCCTCGTCGCCCTTGGCGCAGAACACCACGTCGTAGCAGCCGCTCAGCAGATCCTTCACGAGGGGTATCGAGGTGTCCTCGCGCACGCTGAACGCGACGCCGCCGGCGGCGGCCTTGTAGCCGTTGAGCAGCTTGGGGATGAAGTCGGTCTGCACCGTGATGATGCAGCCGAGGTCGATCTTGCCGCCGTCGCTCGTGCCGGCGTAGTTCTTCATGATGGCGATGCCCTTGTCGATCTGCTCGAGGCCCTTGTTCACGTAGACGAGGAACTCGCTTCCGTACTTCGTGAGGTGCATGTTGCGCCCCGTCTTCTGGAACAGCGACACGCCCAGCTCCTGCTCGAGCGAGCTGATGGCGTTCGACAGCGAAGGCTGCGTGATGTAGAGCTCTTTCGCCGCCTTGGCGTAGTGCTGCAGCTCTGCGAGCTTGCGGAAGTAGTACAGCTGCGAAAGGTTCATCGGTAGCCCCCTGGAATCGTGCGCCGCGTCGAACACCATCCTTATTATACGGGGGAATGGAGCGGAGGCCGTTACACAAAATGGGGGATATGGGGTGTCGTCCCGTCGTTCCGTCCCGAGCGAGTTCCGCGCTCGCTCGGGACGGCGGCCTGCTAGGACAGCTTCTCGACGAGGGCCGGCAGCGCTTCGTGCAGATCGGCCACGAGCCCGTAATCGGCCTGAGCGAACACCGGCGCGTTCTGGTCCTTGTTCACGGCCACGATGACGTCGGCGTTGTGCACGCCGATCATATGCTGCATCTGGCCCGAGATGCCGACGGCGAAGTACACCTTCGGCGACACCATGCGGCCCGAAACGCCCAGGTAGGTGTTCTTGGGCAGCCACTTCTCGTTCTCGGCGAGCGGGCGGGAGCAGGCCAGCTCGCCGCGCGCGGCGGCGGCCAGGCTGCGCGCCAGCTCCAAGTCCTCCTCGCGGGCGAAGCCGCGGCCGGCCCCCACGATGACGGACGCGCGGCCCAAGTCGGCTCCCGTGCGCGGCACTTCGTGCGTCCCTCGCAGCTTGAGGGGGTTCTGCGGCGCGACGAACGCGCGCTCTTCCACGACGTCGGTGCCCGAGGCCTCGAGGCCGCCGAAGGCGGCGCCGCTGCAGGAGTAGAAGGCCACGGGCCCGACGGCGCGCTGCTTCTTCGTCGCGAGGCCGCCGAAGTACAGGCTCTCGGCCTCCCCGTCTTCGAGGGCGGTGATGTCGCTCATCACGCTCGCGTTCGCATGCGCGGCAAGGCGGCCGCCCACGATCTTGAGGCGCGGGGTGGGCTCGAACAGCACCGCGTCCGGCGCGGTCTCGTCGTACAGGGCGGCCACGGCGTCGTAGGCGTTCTCCACCAGCTCGCCTTGCGGCAGCTCCACGAAGAAGGCCTTGTCGGCCACGCCCGTGCGGGGCGCGCTGCCGATGGAGACGAGCAGGACCTCGTCGGCGAGCGTGCGCGCCCCGGCGCACAGCTCCTTCTGGGCATCGGCGGATTCAGCGATGACGAATGCTTTCATGATGCATGCCTCTCTTTCGTACTGCGGCTACGCGCGGACGGCTGCGGCCACCGCCGACGCGAACGCGTCGAAGTCGCCCTCGTTTTTCATGTCGAACACCTGGCGCTTGCGCTCGGCCAGCTCGGGGGCCGTGACGCTGGCGGTCTCCACTGCGGCGCTCACGTCAACGCCGGCGTCGGCGGCCGAGGTCACCGTCGCGGGCTTCTTGCCGGCCGCGAGGATCTCGCGCATGCCGGCGATGCGCGGGTAGGCGCATTCGGGCGTGACGGCCACCACGGCGGGCAGCGGCACCTCGATCTCCTCCACGACGTCGGGAAGCGTGCGCTCCACCACCGCGACGCCGTCTTCCAGCTTGACGGAAGTGACGGCGTTGATCACCGGCATGCCCAGCTCGGCGGCCAGCTGCACGTCCACCTGGCCGGCGTACATGTCGGCCGAGCCGTCGCCGCACACCACGAGGTCCACCTCCCCGATGCCCCGGACGAGCGTCGCCAGGGCTCGCGCCGTCACGCGGGCGTCCGCGAAGGCGAACGCGTCGTCGGCGATCATGCGCAGCTCGGCGGGGCCGCGCGACAGGATGCTCTACTTCACCTTGAGGTCGTCGGCCTTCGCGTTGCTGGCGCTGACGGCGTACAGGGTCGCGCCGGCCTCCTCGGCCAGCAGCGTGGCCGCTTCGATGGCGTTGAGGTCGTACTCGCTCACCACCTGGTGCGCCTTGGAGTAGTCGAGGGTGCGGTCGGCCGCGACGGCGATGTCCTGGTCGTCGGGCACCACTTTCACTGCTACGGCAATGTTCATGCGGGTTCCTTTCGGTCGATGGGTGCTTGCTCTCGTGTCTGCGCGGCGCGTCACTTCGCGTAGCGCTTGAGGATCTGTCGTCCGGCGATGTAGCTCATGATCTCCACGGTGCCGCCGGCCAGCTGGTTGCCGCGCAGGTCGGTCCAGATGCGGCCGACGCGGGTGGCCGTGGTGTAGCCCAGCGCCGCGAATATCTCCAGCGCCATGTCGGCCACCTTCGTGCAGCCCACCGTGGCGTAGCGCTTGAGCAGGGCCGCCTCGGTTCGCACCGATTCTCCCTGGTCCAGCTGCCACAGCGTCTTGTACAGCATGTTGCGCGAGTTCTCCAGGATGGTCTCCATCTCGGCCAGCATGTCCTGGATCATGGGGTTCCAGCCGATGGGCTTGCCGAAGGCGTAGCGCTCGTTGGCGTAGGCCGCCGCGTCGTCCATGCAGGCCTGCGCGAGGCCCAGGGACTGGGCCACCACGAGGCATCGCTCGATCTCGAAGTTCTTCATGAGCAGCAGAAAGCCCTCGCCCTCCTTGCCCAGGCGCATGTCCTCGGTGAGCCTGACCTCGTCGAAGAACACGTCGACGAACGGGATGATCTGCTGGCCGATCTTGTCGAGCGGGGCGGTGGACAGGCCCGGGGCGTCGGTGGGGATGAGCCATAGCGACATGCTCTCGTTGGCGTGCGCCGGATGCTCGTCCTTGGACACCACCAGCATGTAGGGCGTGTTGCCGCCGTTCGTGACCCAGGTCTTCTGGCCGTTCATGATGTAGGTGCCGTCGTCTTGGCGCTTCGTGTAGGTGCTCATGGCCTTGTTGTCGGAGCCCGCGCCCGGCTCGGAAAGCGCGAGCGAGGCTATGGGCTTGCCCGACTTGTTGTACTGGTCGACGACGAGCGACACCTGCTCGGGCGTGCCGAACTCGGCGACGTCGGCCGTGGCCAGCATGGCGGTCATGAACGGCGTCATGCAGCCGGTGCGGTGGTACAGCGTCTCGGTCATGAGGCCCAGCGTGAGCTTGTCGCACGGGATGCCGCCGCATTCCTCAGGCAGGCCCATGAAGGCGAACCCGGCGTCGCGGTACGCTTCGCCGATCTCGTCGGGGATGCCGTGGTTCTCGTACATGGCGTTCACGGTGTCCTCGTCGAAGTACCTCTCGGCGAATTCCTGGATGCTCTCGATCAGCAGTTCCTGATCGACGGTCAGGCTGAAATCCATAGTCAACGCTCCTTCTCTGTCCAATTGTCTGCAGTGCTCGTCCCGCCTGCGTGCGGCTCCGCCAGCGCGTTTCCCCGAAGGGCGGGGCGCTGGCGCCGCACTCGTCTCGTTCTAACCGTTGCTTCGTACAGTTTGCACCCAGATTCGCTTTGGTGTCCAATAGGTTCTTTTCAGTGATTCATAGGCCGATTCATAGGTTCCTCCTATCGATAGCGGATGGCAACCGGACAAAGCCGTCGGTATGCTGGTGGCGTGTCATGGGTATGAACTGGTAAAATATAAGATATTGCAGAAAAGGGGCGAAATGCTCCCTCCAGTGGGAACCGAAGATCGACGACGAACCATAGCCAAAACCTATTCTTTGGCAAATGAATCATCATCGATTACCTATTGGACAAAATATTCGTTTAGGGTGCAAACTGTGGCCAATGCGGTTGCCACTCGCCGACACGACGGGGAAGCAGCCCGAAACCGACAGTCTGGCAAGACGTTGAAGGAGGATGTATGAGCAAGCTTACCCCAGAGGAGTTCCGCGAGTACCTCAAGACCGTGCGTGCGCTCGCCGAGGGCCCGTTCGAGGAGATGCAGAAGGAGGTCGAGGTCACCAACAAGTTCCCGCAGGAATTCTACGACCTGGCCATCGAGAACAACCTGTACCGCTACGCGCTGCCCGAGGAGTACGGCGGGTGGGGCCTGTCCGAGAAGGAGATCCTGCAGGTGCAGGAGGAATTCTCCCGCGGACCGGGCGGCATGCGCATGCACCTGCACTACGCCGCCGACCTGAACTGGCGCATCCTCGACGACTACGGCAAGCCGGAGCTCAAGGCCGAGTTCATGGACAAGTTCCAGGACAAGACCATCTTCACGAACTTCGCGCTGACCGAGCAGACCGGCGGCACCGGCGCTGATTTGCACACCACCGCGCTCAAGGACGAGAACGGCAACTACGTGCTCAACGGCGAGAAGTGGCTCATCTCCCACACCGATTGCTCGCAGTACGCCTACGTCATCGCGGTGACCGACCCCGAGAAGCAGGGCGACGAGCGCCTGTCCGCCTTCTTCGTGCCCATGGACACGCCGGGCTTCGAGCTGGTCCCCATGCCGCACATGATGGGCTGCCGCGGCGCGGGCCACGCCGGCTTCAAGATGACCGACGTCGTGCTCGATCCGAAGTACCTGCTGGGCGAGGAGGGCCAGGGCATGGAAGTGGCCATGCACTCGCTCGCCATCTCCCGCGTGCACATCGCCGACTCGAACCTCGGCATGGCCCAGCGCATGCTGGAGATGTCCATCGCCCGGGCGCGCGACCGCGTCACCTTCGGCAAGCCGATCATCCAGCGCCAGGCCATCAAGATGAAGCTGGCGAACATGGCCACGAACATCCACGCGCTGCGCTGCATGGTCATGGACTTCGCCGACGACTACGACAAGGATCCGCACAACGAGTTCGTCGACGAGAAGGCCGCCATGTGCAAGCTGTTCTCCATCGACACGGTGAAGATGGTGTCCGACGAGATGCTGGAGATCTTCGGCGGCGACGGCTACTTCGAGGATTCGCCGTACGGCCCGACCGAGCGTCTGTACCGCGACTGCCGCGCCATGTGGCTGGAAGAGGGCGCTCCCACCGTGCAGCGCATCACCATCGCGCGCGGCGTCGACAAGCACGACGGCCACGTGGAGTACGGCGACTGGATCGCCGGCACGGCCCTGTAGGGCGCTTCCGCGAACCGCTTTCCCCGCGTCCCCTCGACGACGAACGGCCCCGGCACCCCGCCGGGGCCGTTCCCGCTTTCGCCGCCGCTTCGCCGACACGGCTTCGGAAACGCGGTCACATTTTGCGGTTGAGGCGCCGCTCTTCCAGCTCTCGCCTGATAGAGTCGTGGATGAGGTTCTCTTGGGGCTCGATGGCCGCCGCGATGCTCGCGCAGCGGGGATCCTGGAGTATCTGGACGAACGTGTTGATGAAGGCCGTCGTATAGAAATCGGCGATGAACACGACGTTCTTCGGCTTGAGGTAGCGGTTCCCCAAGATGAAGTACGCGTCGTTGCGCACGACGGGGATGTACAGGTCGAACAGGTGGTTTCTGAACAGGTTGAACCGCCCGCCGTCCAAGAGCTGCGCGTAGATCGAGCGATGCAGATCGAGCGCTTCGGCGAAGCAGCGGAAGAAGCCGGCATGGTCCAGCGAGCAGAAGCCCACTTCGTTGTGAACGTAGTAGGGGAAGCAGCGGTACGGCTCCTCCTCGTCCAGTCCGTCGGTGCGGGCGTTCTGGAAGACGAGCTGCCCCTCGTCGTACGCATCCCGGAGCAGCTTTCCCAGATCGCGGCGGAAGATCCAAAGGACCAGGTGCTCTTTGTCGATGAAATGGTAGTAGAACGTCTTGCGGTTCTTGCCGCAGTTGCCGACGATGTTGCCGACGGTGATCCTGTCGGCGGGCGCATCGTTCGACAGTTCGAGGAACGAGCAGGCTATCTCATGCATCGTCGTTTCGGATTTCATGCATCTCCCCTTATGCGCGGCAACGTCCATGACCGCTAACCCGGCTCTGATTGTACTGCATGGACGACGGGAAACGAAAAGGGGAGGGCGGCATTTTCCATATTTTTTTGGACAAAGGCATGCGCTTGTCTATATTTTTCGATGGTGAATGCGGATATGGTAAGCGAAGGCATAAGGCGTCGATCTTCGGTGAGCGGAAACTTCCCAGTCTGCGAAACAGGATCACCTCATGCCGGAGCCTTTCGAAAAAGGGCACAATGGCTTAGGTGCGTGATCCTACACAACCTAAGGAGATAGTCATGGGTATTGAAGTCCCCCGCTTCGGAGCGCTCGAGGGTGTGAAAGTGGTGTCTTCCGGAATATCGGTGGCGGGCCCGTACGCGGCATCGATGATGGCCGACCAGGGCGCCGACGTGACCTTCGTCGAGTCCCCGTTCATCAAAGACCAGGTTCGCACGACCATCACCCCGTCCTTCCTCGACCGGGAGCGCCGCAACCACAAGACGATGGCTCTGGACATGAAGCAGGAGAAGGGCCGCGAGGTGTTCCTCAAGCTGATCGCGGAGGCCGACATCTTCGTCGAGAACTCCAAAGCGGGCGCGTGGGCGAAGCGCGGATTCTCCGACGAGGTGCTGTGGGAGGTCAACCCGAAGCTCGTCATCTGCCACGTTTCGGGATTCGGTCAGACGGGGCTGCCGGAATACCTCGAACGGGGCAGCTACGACACCATCGGCCAGGCCATGTCGGGCTACATGAACTTCAACGGCGAACCTGACGGCGAGCCCATGCCCGCGCCTTCCTACACGTGCGACTACGTGTGCGCCATGGTGGCGTCGTGGTCGTGCTTGGCCGCGTACATCAAGGCGCAGAAGACGGGCGAAGGGGAGTCCATCGACTGCTGCCAGTACGAAACCATGATGATGGTGAACGGCTACGGCCTCTACGACTACCTGAACTGCGGTATGGACCATGCGCGCTCCGGCTCGTCCAACCCGACGTTCGCCGGGTGCAAGAACTTCAAGTGCAAGGACGGTCTGATCTACGTTTTCTGGCTGAGCACGCCGTGCTTCAAGGAAGGCCTGCCCCTCATCGGCTTGGAGTACGGGTCCGAGGACTTCCCGGAGGGCATCTTCACGGCGGGCAAGGGCACGCCGCAAGGCGACAAGCTCGACGAGGCGCTCGCTCGCTACTGCGCCTCCAAGACGGTGGCGGAGGCCGAGAAGGAGCTGAACGATCACCATGTCACCGCCGTCGCCATCCTCGACTGGAAGGGCATGGCCGAGCATCCGCAGCTGGCCGCGCGCGGCTCGATTTCCGAGTGGGAAGGGTTCCGCGGCGAGAAGGTTCGCGGCGTGGGAATCGTTCCCCAGTTCACGAAGCATCCCGGCCAGATCTGGCGCGCCGCTCCCCATTACGGCGAGGACAACCGTGCGATCCTGGAGCATCTGGGCTACCGTCCCGAAGAGATCGAGGCGATGTACGAAGGCAAGGTCGTGGTCGAGGACTCTGATTTCTAGAGCTTTAGAAACGGGGTCGATGATGTATTCGAACAAAGATTGCGGAAGCCTTGTCGATCATTGGGCGGAGCGCCAGCCCGAGCGCCTCGCTTTGGTGGACGGGGCGTCCAGATGGACGTACGGAGACCTCCGGAAGGGGATTAGGAACTGCCGCGAGTTCTTGAGCGGCCAGGGCGTCGGGAAGGGCGATGCGGTGGTCACGGTGCTTCGCAACGGGGCGGAGTTCCTCGCCGTGTTCTTCGCGGCGCTGCAGACGGGCTGTTCCGTCGTGCCGTGCGACACGGCCATCGATGCGAGCCTCCTCGGCGTTCGCGCGGAGGTGTGCCAAGCGGGTCTGGCCATCGTCGGCAGCGAGGCCGAGGTCGACCTGGCCGTCCGAGCCGGTTTGCGGTGTCCCGTCGCAGTGGCCGACTTCGCATCGGACGGCTTCGCCGATATCGCGAAGCCCGGCATCGACGGCGATTCTCGCGCGGAGGGCGGCGCCATGCCCGACGACGCGTTCCTCGTCGCCTTCACCTCGGGCTCGACCGCGGCGCCCAAAGGAGCATGCCTGAAAGCGGAGAGCCTGTTCGTGTGCGCGGAGAACCTCGCGCGCCGGCTCGAGTTGACGTCGCAGGACGTGGTGCTGGTGCCGTTGCCCTGGTCGCATATGTTCGGCCTCGTGGCCGGCATGCTGGCCACGCTGTTGGCGGGAGCCGTCATCGTGTCGATGCGAAAGCACGATCCCAAGGAGGCGATCCTCCTGATCGAATCCGAGGGGGTGACCGTGCACCATGGGGTGCCGACCATGTTCTTCAAGGAGCTTTCGGCCTTGAAGGCGTGGGAGGGGCCCGTGGACCTGTCGAGCCTGCGGATGGGCATCGCGGCGGGATCCTTCGTGTCGTGCGTGCTCGTCGAGCGTGCGGAGCGCGAGATGGGCATGCGGATGGCGAGCGCGTACGGGTCCACGGAAGTCGTGAGCGTGAGCATGAACCGTCCTTCGGACCCTCTGAAGGTGCGTCAGGAGACGTCGGGGAGGGTGTTCGAAGGCGTGGAGGTTCGCGTGGTCGACATCGACGGCACCCCTTTGCCGACGGGGTCGATCGGGGAGCTGTGCGTGCGAGGGCCGGGCGTGATGACCGGGTATCTCAAGGCGCCCGAGGAAACCGCGAAGGTGATGAGCCCTGACGGGTGGTTCTCGACCGGGGACCTCGTCTCGATCGACGAGGAAGGTTTTCTCCGGGTGCTCGGGAGGAAGAAGGACCTGATCATACGAGGGGGCAACAACGTGGCTCCGTCTGCCCTCGAGTGCTTGTACCTCGGGCACCCCGATATCGAGGACGTCGTCGTCATGGGATACCCTGACGAGATGTTCGGCGAGAAGATCGTCTGCTTCGTGGTGCCCCGCCAAGGCTCGGTCCTGGAGGCCGAAGAGGTGAGGGCGTATGCGCGCGGTCGGGTTCCCAAGTTCTCGATACCCGACGACGTGGTGTTCAAGGCCAGGCTGCCCAGGCTGCCGAGCGGGAAAACCGACAAGCGGCTTTTGAAGAGGGAGTTCATGAAGGAAAGAGGGCTGGAACAAGATGACTGATATGGTTATCGATAGAGCAGGGCGAAGTCTTTCCAACCTGCTATAATTCCAGCAGCAACCGTCTTGCGTCCCGGCTTGCAACGAGAGGCCGGGACGCAGGCGTTTTTTCAGGGAGGACCGGACATGATCGCGAACTACGCTTTGAGCCCCGAGCAGCAGGAGATACTGGAGGGGGTCCGCGCTTTCGGCGAGAAGCACTTCACCCACGAGAACATCAAGCAGTGGCGCAAGGACCAGAGCCTTCCCAACAACGTGGTGAAGGAGTTCCTCGACATGGACTTCGGGCTCATCGAGTTCGTGACGGGGGAGTCCCATCTCAGGCAGAGCCTGTTCACCGTGTCGCTCATCATGGAGGAGCTGTCGCGAAGCGCCGGGGCGACCATACCGTTCTCCGCCGATTTGCTCGACATGCACGTCCTCTCCCATTTCGCCGCCCCCGAGCATTTCGAGAGGATAGCCGAGGAATACCGCAGGACGGGGCGCCTCGGGTTCAGCTTCGCGGTTTCGGAGCCTCATGCCGGGTCCAACACCGCCAACATGAGCACGGTGGTGCGCAGCGTCGACGGCGAGCTCGTGCTGGACGGGCACAAGACGTTCGTGAACAACGGGGAGTTCACCCCGCTCATACTCGTCATCGCGCTCGACGGCGACGTTGAAGGCGACGACGGAGCGAAGCCCTTGGCGGCGCTGCTCGTGCCGTACGACCTCGAAGGCGTGCGCACCTATCCCATCGAGAAGCGCGGCCAGCGGCTGCTGCCGTTTTCCGACGTGCTGTTCGACGGCGTCAAGCTTCCTTCGTGGTGCAAGCTCTCCGAAGGCGGCTTCACCCGCCGCGATCTGAACGGCTTCTTCCGCTGGGGCCGCGTGATCACGTGCGCGAGCTCGGTGGGCATGGCCCAGGCGGCCTTGGAGGACGCGGTTGCCTACGCGTTCGAGCGCGAGGCGTTCGGCGAGAAGATCGCGACGTTCCAGCAGATCCAGGAGATGCTCGCGGAGATGGAGATCAAGGTCCGGACCATGCGCCACATGCTGTACCAGGCAGCGTTCGAGATCGACGAAGGATCCGAAGACGCCCGGCTGAGCACGGCCTTGGCGAAGCGCTACATCCCTCGCACGGCCGTGGAGGTGGCAAGCGACGCCATGCAGATATTCGGCGCGCGCGGCTACTCCGAGAAAGAGCGGGTGTACGGCATTTGGGAGGACTGCCGCGGCGTTCAGATCATGGAAGGAACCGATCAGATCATGGTGAACATAGCCGCTCCGCTTCTGAAGAAAAAATATCTTTCCTGAGCCCAGGCCCCCTTCGTTTCCGCTCTTCATGCGCTCGTCCTGCCCGGCCCCTCCTCGATGGAGGGGCTTCTTTTTTACCCATGCGACATCGAATGTTTCATTTTGAAAGCGTTTTCGGACAAGGGGATGCGGTTGTCCCTCGGGTATCGGGCGAACCCGCACGATGATGACGACGGGAAGTTTCTGCAAGCCGGATCGGCGGGCGCATCATGCGCCGCGCTTGTGCCGACCGCTTCTAGAACAAGGAGGAACGAAGTGGAAACAAGCAGTAAGAAGAAGAGCATCTTCCCGTACCTCGTCGTGGCTACGGGCATCGCCTGCTGCATCGGCCCGTCGGCCATGGCCTTCAGCTGCGCCGGCATCTTCTATACGCCGGTGAGCGAGACGCTGGGGGTGGGCAAGGGCGTGCTGGCCATCTACATGACCGTCTTGTGCCTGTCCATGACCATCACGCTTCCGTTCGCGGGGAAGCTCATGGAGACCAAGGACATTCGCGTGCTCCTCTCCACGGCCGTCGCCTTGGTGGGCGGCTCGCTGATCGCGATGTCGTTCTTCAACCAGGTGTGGCAGTTCTACATCACGGGCGCTTTGATCGGAATCGGGGAGGCGTTCCTGCTCTACCTGGCGGTTCCGACGCTCATCAACCGCTGGTTCAAAAAGCGCGTCGGGTTCTTCATCGGGCTGTGCATGGCGTTCACCGGCATCGGCGGCGTCATCTTCAACCCCATCGGCGGCGCTTTCATCGCGAGCGGTCCCGAGGGATGGCGCATGGGGTATCTGGTCTTCGGCATCGTCGCCTTGGTCGTCGCCCTTCCGTTCACGTTGTTCTGCGTGCGCAGCTATCCCTCCGACAAGGGGCTCCAGCCGGTGGGGGCTGACGAGGTCACGAGCGAGGGCGCGGCTCCCGCGGCCGCTCTGACCGGGGTGTCCGCCAAGGTGGCCATGCGTTCGACGGTGTTCTACATGATGGCGATCTTCGCAGGCCTCATCAACCTGTGCACGGTCATCTACCAGTTCCTGCCTTCGTACGCCACCTCCCTGGGAGACCAGCTGCCCGAGATCGCCGCCCTGTCGGCCACGCTCGCGTCTGCGGCCATGCTGGGCCAGGCGATCGGCAAGGTGGCGCTCGGCGCCATCAACGACCGTTCGGTCTACGGCGGCTTGGCGGTGGGCCTCGGGTCGGGCGTCATCGGCCTCGTGCTGATGTGGCTGATCCCCGGATCCGTCCCCGTGATGCTGGCCGGCGGCTTCCTGTTCGGCATCTTCTACGCTTCGGCGACCGTCCAGGTTCCGCTCATGACGCGCACCATCTTCGGCACGCGCGAGTACTCGAACATCTACTCCCGCGTTTCCATGGTGGCCTCGCTGTGCTCCGCGTTCGCCGCAACGCTGTGGGGCTTCCTGATCGACGCGACCGGCTACTCCTACATGTTCATCATCGGCATCGTCGCCGTGGTGCTGATCGGCTTCGGAGGGTACTACGCGTTGAAGGCCGGTCGGAAGCTTGAGCACACGACCGAGTAGCGTGCGGCTTTCCCAGGCTCCCAAAGTCTCGATTGCTTGAAACAGACGTCTAGCAAGGAAAAGAGGAACCATGAAACTATCCGATAAGCCCGAGTTCGGCCCTCTCTCGAACGTGCGCGTCGTATGCGCGGGCGTGGCCACGGCCGGCCCCTTCGCCGCCACGATGATGTCGGACTTCGGCGCCGACGTGGTGTTCGTCGAGAGCCCGTTCGTCATGGACCAGTACCGTACCACCGATTCGCTCTCCTATCTGAACAAGGAGCGCCGCAACCAGCGCGCCGTGACGCTCAACCTGGTCAAGCCCGCTGGCCAGGAAGCGTTCCTGAAACTCATCGAGCAGGCCGACATTTTCATCGAGAACTCGCGTGCGGGCACCTGGGACAAGCGCGGCCTCACCGACGAGGTGCTGTGGGAGCATAACCCCAAGCTGGTCATCTGCCATATCACGGGCTTCGGCATGACGGGCGACCCGGAGTACCTGGCCCGCGGCTCGTACGACTCCATCGGCCAGGCGCTGTCCGGCTTCATGAACCTTAACGGCGATCCCGACGGCCCGCCGATGCAGGCGCCGGCGTACCTGTGCGACTACGTGGTGGCCATGCTGGCGTCCTGGTCGTGCCTCGCCTCCTACATCAAGGCGCAGGAAACGGGCAAGGGCGAATCCATCGATTGCGCCCAGTACGAGGCGATGATGCTGTTCAGCTCGTGCTGGCCGATGGACTGGTTCCAGTACCGCCTGGAGCGCAAGCGCGCGGGCGCTTCCAGCCCCACGTTCGCGGGATGCGGCAGCTACGAATGCAAGGACGGCTGGCTGTACGTGTTCATCCTCTCCACGCCCACGATGAAGAAGGGGCTTCCGTTCTTCGGCCTCGAGTTCGGATCCGAGCTGTATCCCGAGGACCAGTACGCGGTGTTCAAGGGAACCGAGGCCGGCGACATCCTCGAGGAGAAGGTGCGCGCCTACTGCGCCACCCATACGGTCATGGAGGCCGAGAGGGAGCTCAACGCCAACGGCATCACGGCCAACGCCATCTTGAACTACCAGCAGATGGAAGAGCATCCGCAGTTCATCGCCCGCGAGAACATCGTGGAGTGGGACGGCATCGAAGGCGAGAAGGTGCGCGGGCTGTCCATCGCCCCGCGTTTGAAGAACTACCCCGCCCAGGTGTGGCGCCGTCCCGCCCACTACGGCGAGGACAACGAGGACGTTCTGGCCGAGCTGGGATACAGCGACGAAGAGATCAAGGCCATGTACGAAGCCGGCCTCGTCCGCAAGGATATGACCAAATAGCGGGCGCGCCCGTTTCTGGGAGGGAGGATCGCCATGCGATCGTTCGAAACGATTCGGTTCGAGCAAGAAGGCGCGGTGGGCATCGTGACGCTCGACCGTGCGGACAAGATGAACCCGCTGAACGCGCTCATGTTCGCGGAGCTGCAAGAGGCGTTCGGCGCCATGCGCGGCGACCCGTCGGTCAAGGCGGTCGTCCTGACGGGCGCGGGCAAGGCGTTCTGTTCCGGAGGGGACGTGGGCGAGCTGCAAACCGGCTCGCTCGCGGCCCGCAGCTTCATGGCGGCGCGGACGGCTTCAAGGGATTTCGCGATGGCCGTCAAGGCGTTCGAGAAGCCGGTGATCGGCGCTGTCAACGGCATCGCCGCCGGCGGCGGGGCGGCTCTGGCGATGATGTGCGACGTGGTGTACGCCTCTGAGCGGGCTGCGTTCTCCATCATCTTCAGGCGGGTGGGCATGGTGCCCGATTGCGGGTCGCTCTACCTGCTCACCCAGCTGGTCGGACCTGCCAAGGCCAAGCAGCTGGCGATGTCCGGCGAGATACTGGGCGCGCGGGACATGCTCGACCTGGGCATAGCGCAGAAGGTGTGCGAGCCTGCGAACCTCATGGAAGAGGCTAAAGAATTCGCCCGCGAGTGCGCGGAGGGACCTGCGCTCGTGCTGGGGCTGAGCAAGATGCTGATCGATCGGGCGAAGACCATGTCGATCGAAGAGTTCTTCGATTACGAGTCGCTCTGCCTTCCCCTCGTGATGGAAAGCGAGGACTTCCACGAAGGGGTGAGCGCGTTCGTCGAGAAGCGGCCCGCCGTGTTCGGTCGCTCGGCTCTGTAAGGTTAGACGGAGGCAAGGGGCTTGGGGCCCGGAGAAAGGGAGAGGCTATGCAATTGCTCGAAGGTTTGAAGGTCGTCGACTTCACCCGGTACTTTCCGGGCCCCTATGCAACGCTGCGCTTGTCGGACTGGGGCGCCGAGGTGGTGAAGGTCGAATCCTGCGAGGGGGAGCCCGGCCGGTTCCTCAACACGCACGAGGGGCGGGAAGGCTCGGTCTTCCGCTCGGTGAACCGCGGCAAGAAGGGCGTGCTCGCCAACTTGAAGGACGATGCGGACAGAAGCCGCGTCCTCGAAATCGTCGAAGCGGCGGATGCGCTCGTGGAGGGCTTTCGCCCGGGAGTGATGGCCCGCTTGGGCCTCGACTACGAGGCCGTGAAGCGCGTCAACCCCTCCATCGTGTACTGCTCGCTGACGGGGTACGGGCAGACCGGCCCCTACGTAGAGCTTTCCGGGCACGATTTGAACTACATGGCCCTGAGCGGCTGCCTCGACCAGCTGCTCGACGCCGAAGGACGCCCTGTGAAGCCCTTGATCGCCCTCGCCGACCTCGTCGGGGGCATCGCTGCGAGCGAGGCGATGCTCGCAGGCCTCGTGCGCCGCGGCCTCACGGGCGAGGGGTGCTACCTCGACGTGTCCCTCACCGAAGCGGCGTTCAGCCTGATGGGTTTGCACGCCACCCATGCTTCGCTGGGCGGCGGGGTGCACGGCCAGATGGATCCTTCGATCGCCTACGGGGTGTACGAGACGTCCGACGGGCGCTACGTCACCATCGCGGCCATGGAGGACAAGTTCTGGCGCAACTTCTGCGAGGCTGTCGGCCGTCCCGATCTGGTCGACGGCAAGAACACGTTGCCGTCGGAGGACAACCGCTACTACCGGGAGCTGCGCGACATCTTCGCGTCGAAGGATTTCGCCTGGTGGCGAGGGTTCTTCGAACAGGCCGATTGCTGCTTCGCGCCGGTGCTGACCGTGGAAGAGGCTCTCGATGTCAGGAGCTTTCAAGAGCGAGGCCTGGTGGGGGAGAAGTGGGGCGCTCGCTACGTGGCCACGCACTATTTGGACGGCGAGCCCTTCTTGGAAGGAGACGAGCCGTTCCCGAGCCTGGGCTGACCGGAAGCCCAGCTGCAAAACACAGAAAACGATCCGAAAGGAAGGCACTGAAATGGATTTCAACTTGACTGACGAGCAGGAGCTGCTCGTCGAGAGCATCAACGAGTTCGTGGCGCGCAACTTCACCGAGGAGAAGATCGCGGAATGGTACGCCGCCGGCGGCGTACCGGACGAGCTGACGAAGGCGTATCTGGACGCCGGATTCGGACTCATGGGCATTCCGGAGGAATACGGCGGCGTTCCCTGCGACAACGTGACGCTGGGCGTGCTCACCGAGGCGCTGTTCCACGCCACCGGCTGCATGACGCCGTTCGTGAGCAACACGCTGGCCATGTTCGACATCGCGGAGTTCGGCAATGCCGACCAGATCGCCATGTGCATGGAATCCTACCTGAGCAACGGCAAGCCGATCTTCTCCCTGGCCATCTCCGAGCCGTGCGCCGGTTCGGACAACATGGCCATGGCCAGCGTCACGCGCAAGCAGGAGGACGGGACCTACATCCTCTCGGGCACCAAGACGTGGGTGACGATGGGCGAGTACTATCCGTACGTGCTCGCGGTCGCGAAGGACGAGGATCCCGATCGCGGCAATCCGAGCATGTCGATGTGGCTCTTCCCGAAGGACACCCCCGGCGTTTCCACCGCTCCGCTGCATAAGATCGGCCAGACCATCATGCCGTTCTGCGAGATGTACTTCGACGACGTCGTCCTCACCGAGGACATGCGCGTGGGGGCCGAGGGAGCGGGCTTCATGAACCTCATGAAGAACTTCGAGATGGAACGCTCGCTCATCGCGGCGCAGAGCATCGGCTTGGCGCAGGCCGCCATGGACGATGCCGCCGCATACGCCAGCGAGCGCATCTGCTTCAACAAGCCCATCTCGAGCTTCCAGCTGATTCAGCTCAAGCTGGCCGAGATGGAGACCGTGCTCCAGAACGCGCGCAACATGATGTACAAGACGCTTTGGAAGCTGGACAACGGCATGTCGGTGCAGATCGACAGCGCGCTGCTCAAGCGCTACACGGCCATGAACTGCACATGGGTCGCCTCCGAGGCGCTGCAGATGTACGCCGGCCTGGGCTATACCACCGAGACGCGCATGGGTCGCATCTGGGAGGACTGCCGCGGCAACGAGTTGGCGGGCGGCACCGACGAGGTGATGGTCTACATCGCGGGACGCCAGCTCGCGAAGAAGTACAAGAAGTAGCAGGCGCCCGAAACGCTTCGGATCGGCACTGCCGCCCGAAGCCCGCACGATCGTGCCCCGGCGCGTCGCCGGGGCACGTTGAAGTCTAAGAGAAAGGTAGGAACAGGATGAACATCGTCGTCTCCTGCAAAGTCGTCCCCGACGACCAGGACATCCAGATCGCTTCGAACGGGGAGCTCGACTATTCGAAAGCCCATCAGATCGTGTCGACGTACGACCTCAACGCCATCGAGGCCGCAGCGCAGCTGGCCGACGGAGGCTCCGTCACGGCCATCGCGGTCGGACCGGCCGCCATCGACGACTCCAAGCTCAAGAAGAACATCCTCGCCCGCGGCGTGGACGAGCTGGCCATGATCGCCGACGACGCGTGCGCCGACCTCGACGCGCACGCCACGGCCGAAGCGCTGGCGGCGCTCGTCCAGAAGGTCGAAGGCTACGATCTCGTCGTGTGCGGAGACGGCTCCGCCGACAACTACGCGCAGCAGGTCGACGTGCAGCTGGCCGCGCGCCTAGGCGTCCCGTCGGTCAACGGCGTGACGAAGATAACCCCGGCTTCCGGCTCGGTCGTCGTCGAGCGCACGCTGGAGGACGTGGTCGAAGTCGTCGAGGTGCCGCTGCCGGCCGTCGTGTCGGTGTCGCCCGACATCGCGCTTCCGCGCATCCCCGGCATGAAGGACATCCTCGCCGCCGGCAAGAAGCCTGCGGACGTGTCCGCGGCGACCGCGCCGTACGAAAGCCGCGTCGAGGTCGTCGATTGCAAGGCGCTCGAGGCCGCCGACCGCCGCTGCGAGGTGCTCGACGCCTCTGCCGACGGCGCCATCGAGCAGTTCGCTGCCGCCCTCAAGGCCGCACTTTAGAGAAAGGTTGGGTGAATCCCATGAAAGCACTCGTAATCGCTGAACGCGCGGACGCCGCTCTCGAGCTCGCCGCCGGGGCTCGCTCCGTGGCCGACGAGGTCGTGCTCGTCGCCATCGGCGGCCTCGAAGCGCCCGAGGCCTGCGCCGACAAGATCCTGCGCATCGCCCTGCCGGAAGGGGCCGTGTACGATGATGCAGCCGACACCGTGATCTCGGCGTTCGATGCCGAACAGCCGGACATCGTCCTGGCCGAGCTTACCCGCCATGTCAAGGCGATCGTGGGCAGGCTGGCCTTCCATGCCGGCTCGTCCGCCATCACCGACGTGATCGGGTTCGAGGACGGCGCGGCCGCCAGCATGTACTTCGGCGGCGTGGCGCGCAAGGTGCAGCGTGCGAAGGGCACGGCCGTCTACACGGTGGGCGCGGGCGCGTTCGAGGGCGCCGAGGCCTCCGGCGCGAACGCCGTCGAGGACGTCGCCTGGGTTGCTCCGGCGACGCCCGTGAAGCTGGTCTCCTCCAAGCCCATCGAGAAGAGCGGCGTGGACCTGAACAAGGCCGACGTCGTCGTGGCCGCCGGCCGCGGCTTCGCCGAGGAGTCCGAGCTCGACCTGGCTCGTGCCCTCTGCGACAAGCTGGACGCGGGGCTGGGCTGCTCGCGTCCGTTGACGGAAGGCGTCGATTGGTTGCCGCGCGAGACCTATATCGGCGTGTCCGGCCTCATGCTCTCCCCGAAGGTCTACGTGGGTTGCGGCATCTCCGGCCAGATGCAGCACATGGTGGGCGTGAACCGTGCCGGAGCGGTGTTCGCCGTGAACAAGGACAAGAACGCCCCCATCTTCAAGCAGTGCGACTACGGCCTCGTGGGGGACTTGAAGGACGTCCTGCCGAAGCTCGCGGCGGCGCTGTAGGCCTTTTCAACCTGACCGGGAGGGTGCCCGGCATGCCCGGTCGCTCAGACAGTCCTCGCTTCGCTGCGGAACTCGCTTGGTGGGCACGCCGGGCACCCTCCCTTCCGTCTACCGTCCTCGCTACCGCTGCGTGGCGGCGGGGCGCCCTTACCGTGTTGGAAAAAAAGAATGAGAGAGGAGAGAACGTGTCTGAGACTGATTTCGACGCGATCGTCGTGGGCTCCGGGTGCGCGGGCGCCGTGGCGGCCTACG
>OLRC01000377.1_pt1 | contig 34325 bp, 33 predicted proteins | sample 1672081 | NCBI WGS metagenome assembly OLRC01 (sample SAMEA3136643, study PRJEB25190) | human gut metagenome | biome: human gut; feature: human-associated habitat; material: faeces | place: Austria | collected 2013
AGAGAAACGCCGACATGATGGCCATCATCGAACAGGTGACGGTCAAGAAAATCTACGCTGCGCTGACTGTTCAGCTGCCGGTACGTTGAGTTCAGGCTCTCAATGGCGTTGATGGTATAGATCACCATCCGTACATCCTTGGAGAACTTGAAAATCGGGCTGATAGCATCCCGGTTGTCATACCAGCGCTTCATGGTTCGGGGATATTTCTGGATGTCCACGAGCGTTTCGGAAATCTGCCGGGTGGCCATTCCTTTTGCATACATCGAAATGATCTTCTGATTCCATCGTTTCTTTGATCGTTCCGCGCAGAAGATCTTTTAGCGCTTCCTGTATATCGGTGGCGCTTTCGATGTTGTATTCCTGCAGCAGCCCCTGGATGATGTTCCTCTTCCCTTCTGTCATGGGTTCCAGTTTGTAGTACTCTTTCTTTTTGTTCGCCATAATTCAGGCCTCCTATGTTATTTATCCTATCACAGAAGACCTTGGTTTTCACCTTTTGACAGACTTTTTTTCACAGGCTCGTTTTTTCATTTCTTTATTTTGTCTACCCGCCCGGGCATACTTGATCAATACTCTTCAAAATGCTATACTTTTTATGTCTGAATAAATGGATCCTCAGCGGGAAACGTGCGCTGTGCTGGACATGGGCCGGAGAAGGGGGAGAGGAAGAATGAAGCATGCCTTCAACCGAATCGGACACGTCTCACTTCGAACGTATCTGGCGCTTCTGCTGTGCCTCGTCCTGCCCCTGTTCCTCATGTTTGGCTGGATCAGGATTCAGTACGAGACCTATATCCAGCAGCAGCTCAGCGAGCAGATCATCAGCAGCATCTCCAAGTCCGAGGAAGCTGTCTACGACAGCTTTCGCAACATGGCGGGAATTTCCAGCGCCATTGTCACCAACAGCGCGCTGCTGGAGGGGCTGAGCAACCCGGCAAACTCGTACTATTCGGTTAACAAGCTGTTCGACGAATGCGTCAACTATGCACAGGTGAACAATCTGTACTCGAATGGCGACATGCTGATGACCCTGTTTGATCGCACAGGGCGCTGCTATACCAACTGGAGCAGGAATTTTCAGGATTACAGCTATCTCAGGCAGGAAAGCTGGGTCATTGAGGCGGAGAATGGCAAGGGGCATCTGGTCTGGAACTTGTTTTCGCCCACGTTTCTGATCAACAAGGGGGAGAAGTATATCTCCGTGGCGCGCGCGGTGTATGACGGCGCGCTCGATGACGAGGCGCTTGGCGTGCTGATTGTCAGCATGCCGCAGAGCCATCTGAGCCGGGTGCTCAGGGGCTACTGCTACGAAGAGCGCGACAGCGTGTATGTGCTGGGCGACGGCGACACGCCGATCCTCCAGTACACGCCGGCGGGAGACACGGATCAGCTTTCGCGCGTGCTGCCGATGATGCGCGAGAATGAATCCGGCAGCTTTCGGGTGAATACCGCGGAGGGCATGCAGCTGGTGAGCTACTATACGCTGGACGCGCCGTGGACGCTGGGCGAGGAGGCGCTTCGTATCGCCCACTTTACGGATTTTGAGGTGGTTGTGCAGCGGATGGAGCAATTCTCCCGGCGGATGAGCCTGATTCTCGCTGTGGTGCTGCTCATCACGCTGCTGATTGTAGGAATCACCGTGCAGATGCTCGTCAAGCCCGTCCGTCAGCTTGCCCATGTCATGGGGCATTACCGGCTGGGGGACTCGCTGGAGGGGCTGGATATGGACAGGAAGGACGAGATCGGCCACCTGAACCGCTCCTTCAAGCGGCTGACGGCAAACATCCAGGAGCTGTTCGCCAATCTGGACAGGGAATACCGCATCAAGGAGTGCTATCGCTACGAATCGCTGCGCTCCCAGCTCAACCCGCACTTCCTGTTCAATGCGCTCAACACCATCCGCTACATGTCGATCATGCAGCATGCGGATGCGATCACCAAGGGGATCGACGCGCTGGCGGCGGTGCTCAAATACAGCGTCGGGCATGAGGAGGAGCTCAGCAGGCTCAGCGAGGAGATCGCGCATGTCCGGGGCTATCTGGAGATTCAGAACATGCGCTTTGGCCAGCGGATTCACATGGAGGAGGACTTTGAGCCCGGGGTGACGGCGCTGTGCATGCTGCGCTTTGCGCTGCAGCCCATCGTGGAAAACGCGGTCATTCACGCCTTTGGCGAAAACATGCGCGCGGGTCGCGAATGCCTGATCCGCCTCTACGGCTACACGGAGGACAATGTCCTTCACCTGTTTGTGGAGGACAACGGCGAGGGAGTCCCACCCCAAACGCTGGAGACGCTCAACAGCGGCCGCCGCAAAAAGGACAAGATGACGGGCATCGGCTTCTCCCATGTCAAGGAGCTGATTGAGATCACCTTCGGCGAGGGCTATACGCTGGAGATCACATCCCATCCGGGCATCGGCACGGTGGTGCATTACGTGCTCCCCGTGATCACATCGATTGAGGAGGAAGACCATGAAAAAAGTGCTGATCGTGGACGATGAGCTGCTGGTGCGCATGGGCTTCCGCTCGATCCTGGACTGGGAGAGCTGCGGCTTTACCGTGGTCGGCGACGCGGAGAACGGCGAGGAAGCGTTGGAAAAGATCCGTCTGTTCCAGCCGGATCTCGTTTTCACCGATCTGAAGATGGATCGCATGGACGGCCTCGAGCTGATGAGCGCCTGCATGCGCGAGTATCCCGCGGTGAAGTTCATCGTGCTGAGCAGCTACAACGACTTTGAAAACGTCCGGCAGGCGATGCGCTGTGGCGCGCTGGACTACGTCTTCAAGCTGGAGGTCACGCCGGAGCAGCTGCGCAGGATTCTGTCCGAGATTAAATGGGAGACAGCTGAGCCTGAGCCGGTCGGGCAGAGCGGCAGGCGCGCCATGCGGGCCAGCGTGGTGCGCCGGGCGATCGCGGGGGACATCCCGGCGGAGGAGGCACGCGGGAGCTTCGCGCGGATGTTTCCCGCCGTGCGCTGGGAGCGGCCGTTCAGGCTGATCACGGTGGCTATCGATGACTATGAGCTGCGCAAGGGGAATGCTCATCAGCGCCTGTCGCAGAGCACCATTGCGGAGATTGAGAGCATCCTGGAGGAGGTGTTCGCTGAGAAGGCGGTTGTGTGCCCCTTCCAGGCGGATCGCGCGCTGATGATTTGGCAGCAGGAGAACGTGGAGGCACTTGGCGGCTTGCAGAGCGCCTACGCCAGAGCAGAGGAATATGTCAAGCGATACCTCAATCAGTCGGTGACGGCCGTCATCAGCGAGAGCCACCCGGGGCTGCAGGCGCTGCCGCAGGCACACCTGCAGAACGAGGAGACGCTTTCCTATCGGTATCTGCTCGACCATGGAAGAATCCACGGCTACCATCCGGGCGCGCAACCTGACGCCGCGGCGCCGCCCATCGACATGGGGGCGCTGGATGCGGCGCTGGCTGGGCATGATGCGCAGCGTCTTGCCGCCGTGTGCGAAGCGGCGTTCTCCCAGATGAGCAAGCGCCGCGGGTATCCGCTGCACAAGCTGCGGGTGAATCTGCTGGACATGCTCTTTGCCATCAAACGCGTCTATCCCGCGATTGCTGCGTGGACGGATGAGGACGGCTACACACTGGCCAACTTGATCCAGCGCTCGGACAGGTTGAGCACCGTGCGCGAGGGCTTTGCCAAGGCGGTCGGGCAGTGCGTGGGCGAGCAGGAGGTGCGCCCGCTCCGGCCGGAGATTCAGATGATCGTTCGCTATGTGCAGGAGCATCCCGCGCAGGAGCTCAGCGTGAGTAGCGCGGCACAGCTTACCCGGCTGAGCGAGAGCTATTTCGCCCATATCTTCAAGCGGGAGATGGGGATGAGCTTCGTGGACTGGTACAACCGGGAGCGCATCGAGCGCGCGCGCCGGCTGTTGTGCCAAACGGACATGCGGGTCAACGAAATCGCGGCAAGCGTGGGCATCGACAATGCCAATTATTTCAGCATCCTGTTCAAGAAGCTGACGGGCAAGACGCCGATGCAGGTTCGCGATGAGGCCAAAAAGCAGAATCGTGAAGAGAAAAGCAGAAATCAGATAGTCTAATGCCCGCTGTGACCGCAGCGGCGTCGCCCATACAACAGCATTGCAAAGAAAAAGCGCAGGATCGTTCATTGTTTGACGGCCTGCGCTTCTATATAATATAGACAGAATCAGGCGGGAGAAGCACCGCTCAAAAGGAAACAGGAGGGAAACGGTATGAAAAAGTGGTTGAGCATGCTCATGGCGGCTGTGCTGCTGGTGACTGCGGCGGCGGCGCTAGCGGACGATGTGATCACCCTGCGGGTGTGGGGCGGCGTGCCGGCGGAGGCCGGCCCTCAGGCGAGCATCGATCTGTTCAACGAGGCCTTCAAGGACAAGGGCATCCAGGCGGAGTACGAGCGCTTCGTCAACGACGACACCGGCAACCTGAAGCTGGAGACCAGTCTGCTTGCGGGCAACGATGTCGATCTGTACATGACCTATACCCCTGCCGTTCTGCAAAAGCGTGCCAGCGGCAATATGGCGCTGGACCTGATGGAGCTGGTCGAGCGCGACGGCTTTGACATCGAGGGCATCTTCGGCAAGATGGCGCTGGCGTACTACATCGACGGCAAGCCCTACTCTCTGCCCACCAAGATGGACCAGTACGGCATCGTCATCAACAAGGACATGTTCGATGCGGCCGGCATCGAGGTGCCGACCGAGTGGAGCTTTGAGGAGTTCCGCGAGATCGCCAGGAAGCTGACCCACGGCGAGGGGGACAGCAAGGTCTACGGCATGTTCTTCAATTCCCAGCAGGATCTGCTCTACCCGTTCAACTACTTCTCCGTGCAGACGCTCGGCGGCGACCCGCTCTACCATGCGGACGGCACCGCGAACGTCAACGATCCGGTCAACGTGGCGGCGATTGAGCTGGTCAACAACATGATGAACGTGGATCATACCGCGCCAACGCACACCGACAGCGTGACGCAGAAGCTCTCCCAGGAGGGCATGTTCATCACCGGTAAGTCCGCGATGACCATCGGCCCGTGGATGGTGCGCAGCATCAAGGATCGCGACAACTATCCGCACGACTTCAAGACGGCCTTCGCGCCCTATCCGACGATCGACGGCGTGCGCACCTACACCCAGGGCGGCTACGGCGATCACCTGTGCATCAACCCCAAGTCCAAGCACATCGACGCTGCGTGGGAGTTCATGAAGTGGTACGCGACCGAGGGTATGCTGCCGCTGACCTCCGGCGGACGCGTTCCCTCCGCAAACACCTATGATTCCGTCGAGGTGACGGAGTACTTCCTCAAGGGTGCCGAGGATCTGCTCGATGCCGAAACGGCTCAGAATGTGTTGATCGTGCCTGCGAGCAACCACGCGGTGCCCAGCATCACCACCAAGCTGCCGGAGATCAACAAGGTGCTCACCGAGGAGCTGGAGAACATCTACACCGGCGTCAAGACAGTGCAGCAGGGCATGGATGACGCGCAGGCGCGCGCCGAGGCGCTGCTGGCCAAGTAATCTGCAATCGGATATCGCCTGGCGGGGAGGAGGAAACTTCTCTCCGCCTTTTTGAAGAAGGATGGGTGACGCTATGCAGCGGACGATTTCATTAGGGAAAAGGGGCATCAGCCGACAGCTCAAGACGGATCTGACCGGCTACGCCTTTATCGCGCCCAATGTGCTGGGCTTTACCCTGTTTACGCTGGTGCCGATGATCATATCGCTGATCATCAGCTTTACCGACTGGGACTATACGCAGGGCTTTGGCAACTGGATCTTCAATGGCGGCGCCAATTATGTGGAGGTGTGGGCGGACAAGTGGTTCGTCGATTCGCTGGTCAACACCATCGTCTTCGCTGCCGGCGTGGTGCCTGTGACGATCTTCCTGGCGCTGGTACTGGCTGTGGTCATCGACAAGTTCTGCTACGCTAAGCTGCCGATTCGGCTGGCGATGTTCATGCCCTACATCTCGAACGTGGTGGCGGTCGCCATCGTGTGGGTGATGATGTATTCCCCGTGGGGACCGTTTACCCAGATGGTCAAGATGCTGGGTGTGGAGAATCCGCCGCAGTGGCTGGGCGATCATCACTGGGCGTTGCCGGCGATCATGCTGATGACGGTCTGGTCGGGCGTGGGCTACGCGATGATGATCTACACCTCGTCGATCACGGCGCTGCCCAAGGACATCTATGAGGCGGCGGACATCGACGGCGCGGGGGAAATGACCAAGTTCTTCAAAATCACCATCCCCTTCCTCTCGCCGACGACGTTCTTCCTGGTTATTACGACGTTCATTTCCTCGTTCCAGGTATTCGCGCCGATCCAGATCATGACGCGCGGCGGCCCCGGCACGGCGACACATGTGCTGGTTTATTACATCTACACGACGGCCTTTACCTTCTATCGGATGGGATATGCGGCCAGCATGTCGTGGATTCTGTTCATCATTCTGTTCATGATCACGCTGGTACAGTGGCGGGGGCAGAAAAAGTGGGTCAGCTATTGAGGAGGGAAGAAGCAATGAAAGCAACGGCTGCATCTGCCGCGCGGGGAGCGGGCGGCCACTATCGGGAAAAGCAGGTGCTCGTCCGGGTGATCTGGACAGTGCTCATCGGCGCGTTTGCCCTGACGATGATCGTGCCCTTCCTTTGGATGGTTTCCGCGAGCCTGAAGCGCCCGCTGGACGTCATGAAGCTGCCGATCGACTGGATCCCGGACTACTGGTATCCCCAGAACTACATGAAGGTCTGGAATGTGGGCGGCGTGGCGGCGCGCGACTATCACTTTGGCCTGGCGTATTTCAACAGCCTGAAGATTGCCTTTATCAATCTGACAGGCTCCGTGCTCACCAGCACGCTGGCGGGCTATGCGTTTGCCAAGATCAAATTCCGCGGCTCGACGGGCATCTTCTTCCTCTATCTGGCGACGATGATGATCCCCTCTCAGGTGACGCTGATCCCCAAGTTCATTCTCTTCAATGAGATTGGCATCTCCGGTACGCACTTGACGCTGATTCTGCCGGGACTGATCACTGTGACGGGTACGTTCCTCATGCGCCAGTACTTCATGCAGGTACCGGACGAGCTGCGGGAGAGCGGCTATGTGGACGGCGCAAGCGAGCTGCGCATTTGGGCGCAGATCATGGTGCCCATCGCCGCGCCGGGCATGGCGTCCCTGGCGATGGTGGTGTTCCTGTGGAACTGGAACAACTATCTTGACCCGTTGGTGTTCCTGACAAACTGGCGGCTGTACACCATTCCCATTGCGCTGACGAACTTCATCGAGGAGAGTGTGACGGAATACAACCTGGTTATGGCGGCGTCGGCGTCGGCGCTGCTGCCGGTGTTCATCGTCTTTCTGACGGGGCAGAAGTTTTTTGTCAAGGGTCTGATGGCCGGTGCTGTCAAGGGATAAGGAGGAAGCAGCAATGAAAAAGACCATTCTGGAGGGCGCGCGTGAGGTACCTGTCCTTGCCGAGGTGGATGTGCTTGTGCTGGGCGCCGGCCCGGCAGGCGTCTCCGCGGCGATTTGCGCGGCACGCGAGGGCGTGAATACGATGCTGGTGGAGCAGAGCGGCGACGTGGGCGGCGTGGCGACGACGGGGCTGATGAGCCACTGGACGGGCAACACGCATGGCGGCTTCTATGAGGAGCTGCTCACGCGCACGGCGGAGCTTTCCGGCGACGAGACGGGCATGAACGGCGGCTCGCGGCAGATCATCAATCCGGAGTCACTCAAGACACGCCTGCTGGAGATGCTGGAGGAGGCCGGTGTGACGCTTCGGCTGTACAGCTTTGCGTCCGCGCCGGTCGTGGAGGGCGACACGATCAGGGGCGTCATTCTGGAGAGCAAGGCTGGACGGCAGGCGGTGCTGGCGCGCGTGGTCATCGATGCGACGGGCGACGGGGATATCGCCGCCCGCGCCGGCGCGCCGTTCTTCAAGGGGCGCGAGGAGGATGGCAAAATGCAGCCGGTCACCATCATGTTCAAGGTGGCGGGCGTGGACACGGAACGCGCGGTGTTCCCCGGTGGCTTTGAGGAAAACCCGATGGTTCCGGCCGGGCCGATTCAGGATGTGGGCAGGGCGCATCTGCCATTCCCGGCGGGGCATGTGCTGCTCTACCGCACGAGCCTGCCGGGGGTGGTGACCTGCAACATGACCAATTGCATCGGCATCGATGGCACAGACCCGGCGGACATGACTCGGGCGACGCTCGTCTGCCGCATGCAGATGGAGGCGATGATCCCGTTTCTGCAGACCTATGTGCCGGGCTTTGAGCGGTGCTATCTCATCAGCAGCGCATCGATTCTCGGTGTCCGCGAGACGAGACACTTTCTCGGCGAAGCGACCATCACCCGGGAGGACATTCTCACCGCCCGTGTCTTTGATGATTGGGCGGTGACACGGGCGCACTTCAATTTCGACGTGCACAACCTGACTGGTAACGGCCTGGATGATACCGGCGCGCAGAAGCATTTCCGGCAGACGAGGGGATACACCATCCCGTATGGCTGCCTGGTGCCCAGAAAGATCGAGAACCTACTGCTGGCGGGACGCGATATCTGCGGCACGCACATGGCGCACTCCAACTACCGCGTGATGCCGATCTGCGCCAATATGGGACAGGCGGCGGGCGTGGCGGCCAGCCTGTGTGTGAAGCGGAATGTGACGCCGCGCGTGTTGGACGTGAAGTTGCTGCAGAAGCGTCTGGGCGAATGGGGCGTCGAGCCGTAAGGGGAGGACGGGAGCATGGAACAGCTTTCCTTTGATTTTGTCGTCGTGGGCGGCGGCATGAGCGGCCTCTGCGCAGCGATCGCCGCTGCCCGGCATGGCGCGCGGACGGCGCTGGTGCATGCCCGGCCGATGCCTGGTGGCAACGCAAGCAGCGAGATCCGCATGCACATCTGCGGTGCGGATGACCACATGCGCAGACCCAATGCCAGGGAGACGGGCATCATTGAAGAGATCCTGCTCGAGCACAAGCGGCGCAATCCAGCGAACAGCTACGCGGTGTTCGACTCGATCCTCTGGGAAAAGGCAGCGTTTTGCGAAAACCTGACGCTGCTGCTAAACACCTGCGTGGACGGCGTGACGATGCGGAAAGGGCGCATCGAAAGCGTCACCGCCTATCAGCAGACGACGGAAAAGCGGATGACGCTCTGCGCACCGCTGTTTGCCGATGCAACGGGCGACGGCAGCCTGGGCGCGTGGGCGGGCGCGGACTTCGTCGTGGGGCGGGAGGCGCGGTCAGCCTACGATGAGCCTCATGCGCCGGAGAAGGCGGATCATTGCACGATGGGCAATTCGCTCATGTTCAAGGCGCGCGACGCGGGGCATCCCGTGCCCTTCATCAAGCCGGACTGGGCAAACACCTACACGGAGCACGACCTGAGGCGCAGGATTCACGAGGACGTGACCTCCGGCTACTGGTGGATTGAGCTGGGCGGCGGACGGTACAATACCATCGCCGACGCGGAAACCCTGCGCGACGAGCTGCTCAAGGCGGTGTACGGCGTGTGGGATCACATCAAGAACGGTGGTGAACACGGCGCGCAGAACATGGAGCTGGAATGGGTCGGTATGCTGCCGGGCAAGCGCGAGAGCCGCAGACTGCTGGGCGATTATGTGCTCAACGAGGCGGACTGCGCGGGCGGCAGGCGCTTTGCGGATGCCGTGGCCTATGGCGGATGGCCTATGGACGTGCACACGGTCGAGGGCTTCCTCAACGACAGCGACGATCCGACTGTGTGGCTGCGGCTTGAGGACGTGTACACGATTCCGTATCGTTGCTATTATTCTAGGAATATCCCCAATCTGTTCCTGTGTGGGCGCATCATCAGCGCGTCGCACATGGCGTTTGCCTCGGCGCGCGTGATGGCGACCTGCGCCGTCGGCGGGCAGGCGGTCGGCACGGCGGCAGCCATCGCCGTGCACAGGGGGATTCTGCCCCGAGAGGTCGGCGCGCACATCCGGGAGCTTCAGCAGACGCTGCTGCGCGACGACTGCTATATTCCGGGTATCCGCAATGAGGATGCAGACGACCTCCTGCGGGATGCACAGATCTCGGCAAGCCACGCGCTCCCCGAATGCGAGGCGGAAAATGTGCTTAGCGGCGTATCGCGCACTGTTGGCGAACAGACCAACTGCTGGGCGGCCTATGCGGCGGATCACCCGACGCTGACGTTGCGCCTGGCCGCGCCCGCTGCTGTCAGGCGGATTCAATTGACGTTTGACAGCAATCTCTCCCGGGAGATCACGATCAGCATCAACCGGGAGGTGCTGGGTAGACAGAGCGCGGGCACACCGCCGGAGCTGGTTTGCTCGTGCAGGCTTGTATTTGTACGGGATGGCGCTGATGTCCGACACATAGACATTGAAGGACTTTGGCAAAGACGCTACGTGCTTGACCTGGAACAGCCGATTCTCTGCGATGCCATCCGCATCGAGAATATCCGAACACACGGCGCTAAGATCATCAGAATCTTTGAGGCTCGGGCGTATCGGGCATAACCGTTGCGTGACACAGTATTCTTGCTTTAGCAGGCACAGAAATCAAGAACCGCAGAGCATGGGGGAGGAGCTGTTTCTCTGTTGTACCCATTGAGCGGGATTTACATTGGATGAGCCTCGGTATCTGAAAGCTGATTCGGTTTTTGTTAAAAATGACTTTGGTGTACAGATGGTATTAAGTCGTCCACCCCTTCGTCAGCGAAACGAACTGTGCTTTTAGAAGAAAAGCAGGCTTCTATAGCGGACAGTCATTGAGCATTTGTAACTGCTCAATAAACCCCCGATACAGAAAAGTCGTGGTTTCCAGCACTCACACTGCTGAGAACCACGACTTCATTTCTTCTGACCAAGGAAGCAAATCATCAACCTTACCGAGCCATTGCCGAGTATTACGCACAGGCAACACCGGAGATGCAGCGGCTCATGGAACACTCGGCGCTGGTCATCATCGACGTGGATGACGCCATTGCGCTGGGCTATGCCAAGCTGAACGGAACGATTCGGGACATGATCGGGGAGGACGGCGGCGATGCGGAATGATTTTGCTGTGTTGATTCTCTCACACGGGCGCGCGGACAGAGTATATACAATTCCGACGCTTCGTACGCATTCATTGACGTGCCGGAGTATTACGCTGATCAGCTGTTCATCCAGCATCAGGTGACGGTTCGTTTCGGAAGTGAATTCCAGCATCCGGAGCAGCCGTATGTTATCATCTTTTGCAAAGTACGGAAGCGAGATCGTAATCGGTTCCTTTCCGCACTGTCAGACCTGAATCGCAAGATGATCCTGTGCGGCTATCCCAGGTACGAGAAGTTCTGCGCATCCTTTATTTCAAAAATGAATGGCGGAGCAAAGGCGCTCCGAAAAAAGAGGTGCAAGTCCGATGAAGTATATCCCATTGGAGAAACAGAGCAAACGTGCTCAGAAAGAGCATCATGACAAACAGCGCGGTTCGTGGAATGGTGTGGTACCCGTTACGCGGGTGATACCAAACAAGAGGGCTTATGACCGCAGCGGAACTAAACAAGCAGATCGGAATCTCCGAGCAGCAGAGGGCTGAACTGATCCCGCCGTTGCCGAAACAGCGAACGGGACGTGCATACAGACGCATGATGAATGAACGGAAGTTCAAGCGATTGCACCGCATTGTGACCAGCAGCTACGTGCCTCATGCCGGCTATTCTTGAAAGTGCGCGAATCATGGCACACACATCCGACTTCGGGGTTGCCGAAAGCCGCCGAAAGCTGATCGGTGAGCGCTATGCACACCTGATGACGCTGAAACCATTTGCAGATCGTTCCCAACGCGCTTTGATCAAGGACGCAGAGCGGGCTTACAGGAAAGCATGGTGAGGCAGACTATGAAATGGGAAGACTACTATGATCGGTTCGGGAACTGGGCTGAGAGTACACAGATCAGCCGAATATCATCGCTGACCGATTTTACCTCTTCTGCAGAGGTTGTTGAAATAGCCAATGAAAATTCTTCGATGAGAAGATTGGAGCGCGTCTGGTGAAGCGGACGCTGGATTAGGGAATACGCTTTTCTCCGTCTGAAATCATTGAGCTTGGCAGCTGCGTGACGGACGCCGTGTTCTATGAGGCAATTCGGAACCGTCAGGGGCGTTTTACCGCAGAGCAGTACGAGGAACTGGAAGGTCCTTGCTGCGATGGAGATCTCCTCGAAGCCGTCGCCAGGGAAGACGACATCCGGCGTGAAATGGATGAATTGCCCTTTCAACCGCAGATTGCCGTTACGCAGCCAGTGAGAAAGGGGCCAGGTTTCCTCGCCGCTTTACTGGGGCTTACCTCAAATACAGGTTCTGCGCCCAAGCATCCCGGCCGTTGCACAGGAGACTGTGCCCATTGTCCCGCACATTATGGTTATCGTTATGGCCGCTGGTATTATGGTCACCATCATACGCACGGCTGCGAGTTCGGCGGGAATGATGGAAGCGGGAAGCCATAGTCGCTAAACCTTTTCAGAGTATTCTTTTTTCACATAACAGGAGAGGTGCTGGCGATATATGCCAAGCACCTCTCCTATTTATGCAGTTGCAAAATGATGTCGATCATATCCCCAACAGCTTGCTGCTCTTTTTCTGAAAGCTGATCCCATCTGTTGAGGAGATGTTGTTGCTCTGCTGACAGAAGCAATCAACTACTACAGCGACGGCGATTGAGTTTCCTTCACTCTGAATCGGTGATATGATCCACGCACAACTGTCGATTTACTTCGCCGAGCGCATGCCCGAATAACACCGCCGTATCCAGACGTCAAGAGTAAAGGCTGCAAGCAGCCCGGCTTCGCCGCCCTTGACATCCGGTTCCGTCGGCGTTATGGTAGAGAAAAGGCGGCATCGATCAGACCGCTACCGCCTCATACCAGTTTCTGCTGTTTACACTCGCGGAGAATGTTTACACAAAATTCGGGATAGACCCGCAGGCTATGGAAGCAAAGCTCTCCTCTCCCGAGGGATATTTGCTTCGGGTGAACCGTTCCATTCAGGCTGAGGACAACTTTGCGTATGTGAAGCAGGAGCTTGATTTCAGGCGTTTTCTGCTTCGGGGCAATATGAAGGTTGCTGCTGAATGGCTGTTGTTCAGCCTCGCCCTCAACATCCTCCATCTGCACCATAAAATCCAAAACAGGCGCTTTGGAAGCGGTCTGAAGATTCCATCATCTTTTCCTGCCGGTTTATAACTCATTCCACTTGGAATTCCTTATGAAAATAATTCCTTGAGTGCCGTTTTTTCTGCACTCTGTTTTCGATTGCCCAAAAATGTTGCGGAAAAAGGTGCTGCCTCTCATGGCCTGCTTTAGCCATTTTGAGACAGCACCTTTTTGTCTACAGTTTGAAAGCCCAGCAAACGTTGGTTTTTTCTTTTTTCCTTGTATAATCAGGAAAAAAACGATCTCCACAGGCGGATCGTCCACATTGGATATTTTCGTCCTATCCGCTTATTTTTATGACACGAATTATGACACGCCGTGCCTCTTCGTTTTTCTGCGTTCACAACCGCTTCCCCTTACAGGGTCTCCGGATCGATAATGCCTACAATGGTGATATCACTGGGCGGTGGATCATCCCGATCCAGCATGAGCGCGGCCTCCTTGCGCCCGATCATGTAAACGACATCGCCGATTCCTGCCTGACGGGTTCCGTCGCAGGCGACCAACAGCCCTTTTTCCTGCCCGTTGACGATCTGCCGAACGACGAGCAGCTTGATTCCGCTCAAAGAAGGCGTCTTGACCGTACACACCACGGAGCCGACAACTTTGCCGATATTCACGCCTATACCTCCTAATGACAGTGGACGGTTTGCCTCTGCCAGCTATAGGAATCAATCACGCCGCAGATGGTGACGCTGGCGATGAGCTTGGTATCGCCCATAATCATCTGCGCCGCGCCGCCGTCGTTGTTGACCAACACAATGTCGCCAATACCAGCATCGGCGGCATCCAGCGCAATCAGTTCTTCCCCCGTGGGCTGCCCGTCAAGCGTCAAATGGCGAACCCGCAGCAGCTTCATCCCCACATATTTCTCGTATTTGATGGTGGATACCACCGTTCCCGTGACCCGTGCAATCTTCATCGCTCATCGCCTTTTCTGTATTTGCGTTCGCCGAGGATATCCACAAAATCCACAATGCCGATGATGGAGCTGTCTACCGGTTTATTGGTGGTCAAATCCGTCTGTCGGGATGAGCTTCCGCCCGCCCACATGACGATTTCGCCTTCTCCCGCGCCTACGGTATCGACCGTGATGAAGGGTGCGCCCTTCTCTTCAAACGTATCCATATCAATCGGCACAGCTACCAGCAACTTCAGCCCCTGAAGGCGTTCGCATTTGCGGGTACTGACCATGCTTCCGATTACTTTTGCCAACTGCATGCTACGATCTCCTTTGCCTTGTCGTAGGTGCGCGCGCCGCGCATATCGATGGAATCCACAATGCCATAGATGCTGAAATCGGACGCAACCTTTTTGGTGGTGTCGGATTGGCGCGCTGAGCTTCCGTATGCGCAGAACACCAGATCGCCTTCGCCCGCGCCGACGTCGTCTACACAGATCACGTAATCGTCCTTCATTTGCAGCGTTTCAAGATCGACCGGCTGCACGATGAGCAGCTTGGCCCCCCGTAGCGAATCGCACTTGTTCGTGCTGACGACATTGCCTGTCACACGGCCTACCAGCATGTTGATTCCTCCGCTCAGTCGTCCACCGCGCGGGTGCTGTTGCGAACGATCAGCTTGCCGCCGATGTGCATGTGCATGCCCGGCCAATCCAGATTTTTGATGCGTTTGCGGATCAGATCCACCGCCAGTGTGCCCATCTGGGATCGGGAAATGCGCATTGTGGTCAGCGCGGGCATGGTCACCGCGCTGAAGGGAATATCGTCAAAGCCGACGATGGAAATATCCTCGGGAATGGAATACCCGGCCTCCCGAATGGCCTTGATCGCGCCGATGGCAACGGTATCGTTGTCGGCAATTGCCGCGCCGTGCGGCACATATTCTCCGCTTTTAATCAGCCGCTTCATATCCTCAAACGCGCCGTCCACGGTGGGCTTGAGCATGATGGGTTCAGACGGCTCCAGCCCCAGACGGTGAAGCTCCTGCAAATAACCCTCGTAGCGCTCGTCGCAGTTGTTGACCGGCTGGGTGAACTTGTAATACTGGATTTCGCGGTGCCCCAAACTGTACAGATACCGCACGAGCTGCGCGGTCAACTCCCGGTTCGCCATCACCACGCTGTCCACGTTCTCCAAGAGGATGTTGTTATCCAGCACCACGAACGGCACGGTGAACAGCTTAAAGAGCTCGTAATCCGCCTCGCGCAGTTCTGTGCCGATAAGGATCACGCCGTCGGGCGGGTTTTCCATCAGGCTCCGGATGGTCGTCGCGGCCGTGGCCGGTTCGCAGTTGCACATGACGAGGTCGAAGGCGAACCGTCTGCATTCGCTCTCGATCCGGTCGATGATGGACGCGGTAAAGCCCTGATTTTCCTCCAAGGCGATGCCGTGCGCACGGAATTTGAGGATCATCAGGCGGAAGCGGTCGGCCTTACGCCGAACGGGTGCAGGCACGTAGCCGCATTCCTCCATGATGCTCTGAATATGGCGGCGCGTCTCCGCGCTAACCCCTTTTTTGTTATTGATAACCAGAGACACCGCCGCCGGCGATACGCCGGCGATGGCCGCAATCTCTCGGATGGTCATGGCAATCACTCGCTGTCTGCTTTAAAATCAGCGTATCCCCTCATCAGCAGAGCGGCAACAGCTGCGCCGGGATCCAGCAGTTCACGCGACTGCTCACCGCGAATAGCCATTCGACCATGTTTGGCGAGCATTCCTTTTGTGTTTTCAAAGGCAGTCCATGCCGCCTGCGCCGCGAGGCGCGCAGCCTCTGCCTCCTCTATACCGCTGTTGATGGCGTTGTCCAGTGCTTCGATGGCGGGATACAATCCGTCCAGGAAGGTTTTGTCGCCCAATTCGGCCTTGCCGCGGCTCTTAACCCCGTCAAAGTATGCCCGGAAAAACCCGACCTCCTGTTTGGCATTACACTGTTCGACGCCCTTGAACGTTTTTCCTGCATTCATTAGACCGCTTGCCATCAAAGTTCCCATCGTGGAAGGAACCGCACTCGCCATCGCCTTTCCGGCAAGATACGCCGTCTTTCCGACATCGACGGCGGGTGCCTTGTTGACCGCATCTGCGGCAGCGCGGAAGCCATCGCTCATAGTCAGCCCCAAGTCGCTGTCGCCCACCACGCTGTCCAACTGGATGAGCCAATCGCGGTGATCGGCCATCACAACGGCCCAGCGCTCCATCAACGCGCGGAAATCGGCTGCATTCATGTCAACCCCTCCCTTCTCACAGTTGGAACTGCTTGAAGAACGGGGTATCGGCCGACGCGGAGAGATAGGTCTTCAGCTCGTCGTCCAGCCGGAGCAGCGAGATGGACGCACCCGCCATTTCCATGGAGGTTGCATATTCGCCCACATAGGTGTGGAACACTCTGATGCCCTTCTCGTCGAGAATCTGCTTTACGCGGCGGAACATAACATACTGTTCCTCCAGCGGCGTCGCGCCGAGGCCGTTGACAAGCACCGCCACCTCGTCGCCTGCGGCGTAAGGGATATCAGCCAGAATGGGGTTCATCATCTCGTCTACGATTTCGTCGGCAGGGCGCAGTTTGCCGCGGTGGATGCCTGGCTCGCCGTGAATACCCATGCCGATTTCCATTTCGTCCTCACCGATTTCAAAGCTGGGATGACCCACGCGCGGCACGGTGCAGGAGGTCAGCGCCACACCCATCGTGCGGACGTTGGCACAAGCCTTGAGCGCAACGCGCTTGACCTCGTCGAGCGTCAGTCCTGCCGCGGCAGCAGCGCCCGCGCATTTATACACGAAGAAGATGCCCGCCACGCCGCGGCGGTGATTCGGCTCGCCCTCGGCGGAAGGCGCGGCGGAGGCGACGTCCTCACCTGCGACGACGCTTTCCACGCGGATATCCTCTTCCATATCCGCCATTTCGGCTGCCATATCGAAGTTGAAAATATCGCCGTTATAGTTTCCGTAGATGTAGAGCACGCCCGCGCCTTGGTCGATCGCTTTGGTCACGGCAAGCATCTGCTCGGCGCTGGGAGACTGGAACACATCGCCGATGGAACAACCGTCGAGCATGCCTTCGCCCACGTAGCCAAGGAACAGCGGGAGATGTCCGGAGCCGCCTCCGGTTGCAATGCCCACCTTGCCCGCGTGTTTGCGTTTGGAGACAAGGCAGTGAAGATCACCCTCAACGCACATCAATTCGTCAGGGTGAGCGGCATAAATGCCTTCCAGCATTTCGGGAATGAATGTTTCCGGTGCGTTGATGATTTTTTTCATCGCCTTGTCTCTCCTTCTATACGATAATGCTCTGATTTTTAGGGAAAACGGGGGAATATCCGTTTTGCGATACGCCGCCGCATGCAAAGTCTGACTTCGCTTCGCGGCGGTTTAAAGAAGTGTTTTAAGGGAAATCCGTATCAGATGATGCAGCCCTTTTTTATGATGATACAAGCGTAAAGTGCATTTTCACCCGTTGCCACGGTTGCGTAGGCATTCTTAGCGCGGTCATAGAAAGCAAAGCGATCAATCGCTTCGCTCTTCGTGCCGGGCTGATGCTTTTCAACGATTTCGGCAAACTCCGCCCAAATCGGCGGGTTTCCATCCATCGCGCCGGGCGCGGGCGCCATCACCGTGACGGGCGCCTCCACGAACTGATCCAGCGGGAACAGGGCAAGAATCGCGTCAAGCAGCTCCGTGCCGCGGTGCCCGTCGCAACGCACACAGCGCCTGCCCATGGATTGCGCAGGAAAATTGCAGTCGCCGATAACCAGCTCATCGCCATGCCCCATTTCAGCAAGGATTTTGAGCAGTTCCGGTGTGAGAATTGGAGAAATACCTTTCAGCATGGCGTTTTTCCCTCCCGTCGCTTACAGCTTGGGCAAAATGGCTTCCACATCCTCGTGTGGGCGCGGAATGACGTGCACGCTGACCAATTCGCCCACGCGCTTGGCCGCCGCGCCGCCCGCTTCCACAGCGGCCTTCACCGCGCCGACGTCGCCGCGAACCATCACCGTCACCAGACCGCCGCCCACATGCTCCTTGCCGATCAGATGCACGTTCGCCGCTTTGACCATCGCGTCGGCAGCCTCAATCGCGCCGACCAAACCCTTGGTTTCAATCATGCCCAGCGCTTCCATCATGGTGAATATCTCCTTTTTCTTTGCTTTTTGATCTTATTTTCTGGATTTTGCTTTCTTGTTTTTTGATGCGCTTCTCTGCGCCGCCGTCATAGCAGCGCGCGAATGATGTCCATGTGCGGCGAGGGGATCACGACGCTGGAACTGATGAGCCCCTGCGTCTTCTCGCTTCCTTCCGCCGCCTGCACGGCGGCCTCCACCGCGGCGACCTCGCCCGTCACGATGACAAACGATTTGCCGCCCATGCCGCGCCCTAGACGAACCTCGATCAATTCCACGTCCGCTGCTTTGACGGCGGTATCTGCCGCGCTGATTGAGCTGGCCAGCGAGAAGGTTTCCATCACGCCCACGGCCAGCACCTGCTCGACCGGGCACGCGCCCGCCATCGCCGCCACGACGCGCTCGTCCACGTTGGCGATGACAAGACTGTCCACCAGTGCGCTTGCCGCGCTTTCTACGCCTGCCGCAACAGCAGAGCGTACCGCCGCAACCTCGCCGCTGACGACGACGATGTACTTGCCCGCGCAAACCGTCTGTGCCGTCACAAGTTCCACCTGTGCCGTTTTGACCATCTGATCACCCGCCAGCACACCCAGCGGGATGCTGACCGTCTCCACCACGCCAATGGCGGTCATGCGCTTTCACCTCCTGCGACCTGTATCGCTTTTGCATCGACACGGGTGACGATGCCGTCAATCGGCGCGTGAATCCTTGCGCCCAGTGACTTTTCTGGAACCTCGGCGACCACGTCGCCCACATGTACACGGTCGCCCGTGCGCACGACCGGCACGGCAGGCTTCCCCACATGCTGACGGAGCAGCAGCGTCACCGAGTCGGGCTGATAGCCTGTTTCGGTATAGGGAGCAGGCACGTCATAAGCACTCAAACCCATTCGGGCAATGAGGCGGCTGACCGGAACCCGCTTGTATGTGATAAAGGGGTCGGGGGTGATATCCATTTCCGGCTCGGGACGAATACCGTTTTTGCTCAGCTCGCTTTTGTACAGCGCCATCACCTCGGAGGGGACAAGCCCCATGTGACAGGCATAATTCGTACAAACGCCGCAGCTGGAACATGCCAAAATGGTCTTAGGATCTCCCAGCAGCGCACCGTTTCCGGTGATGAGCGCGCGCATCGCCTTATGCGGCTGCACATTCAGCCCCAGCGCGTTGCGCGGGCACATCTGCGTGCATTGGCTGCACTGGCAGCACACGGCGCGAGCCACTTTTAGCATCCTCTCCGGGCTTTGAGTGCGGCGGGCAATCAGGGAATGCGTCCGCCTGAGCAGAAGCAATCCGCCCGTGGTCTTGGTGATGGGCGCATCCCAGTCTTCCTCCAGTCTGCCCATGCAGGGACCGCCGACGATCAGAGCGAAGTTCTCGCGGCTTCCACTGAAACCGGAAAGCGCGATGACCTCGCGAATCGGAGAACCGATGGGCACCGTAACCGTGATGGGATGGGGAACATCGCCGCTCACGGTCACATCCTTGCGGATGACAGGCGTCCCGTCCACAGCCGCACTGATGTTGACCAGTGTTGCCACATTGCTGACCACACAGCCCACATCGAGCGGCAGCTTTCCGCTGGGAACCACGCGCCCTGTGACCTCGAAGATGATGGATTTTTCGTCCCCGGAGGGATAATAGCTGTCCATCAGGTGCAGCGTGATATCGCTTCTGCCGCCGAGCACCTGTTCCAGCGCATGTACAGCGTCGTGATAATGCGCCTTGGTGGCGATGACACCGCGTGCTGCACCTGTGGCTTCCATGGCCAGCGCCACGCCGCGCACGACGCGCTTTGCCTCGCGCTGCATCAGCAGCTGATCCACGCGCAGCAACGGCTCACATTCAGCGCCATTGGCGATTACATACTCGGCCTTACCGTTGAGCTTGACGTGAGCGGGAAAACCCGCGCCGCCCGCACCGACGACACCGGCAGCGCGGATGGATTCAACAATGTTCATAACCAACGCATCCTCTCGTGATCAGCAGATGCGGAAGTCTCCGTACAGCACGCAGCGGCGCAGGCGCGTGAAGGAACGCGCACTGGTCACGCCTTCGCCGGTCGGGGTGGCGATGGTCATCGTCGTATAGCCCTCTCCGTCGAAGCCCAAGCCGGAAAAGCTGGAGGAGTTCTTCACAAAAATCGTGGTATTGAGCTTACGCGCCGCCTTGCTCATGTTGTGCACGTTGCTCGAATGAATCATCGCGGAGTGCTTGCAGCCCCGCTCGGCGCGAAAGGCTTCTTCTATCGCTTCGTCGATATCGCGCACGCGCACGATTGCCAGCACCGGCATAAGCATTTCGGTGGTCACAAACGGGTGATTGCGATCGACCTCGGCGATGACCAGCCTCGGGTCGCCGGTGAAGCGAACGCCCGCGTCGCGCAGGATCACCGCCGCGTCGCGCCCGACGTATTTGCGGTTGATGACGTAGTGTCCGTCCTTATTGATGAGCGTGGTGCGCATCACCTTGTCGATGTCCTCGCCGGAAATGCGGAAGGCGCCAACCCGCTCCATTTCGCTCATCAGCCTGTCGGTGATGTTCGAGAAGGCAAAAACTTCCTTCTCCGCAATGCACAGAACGTTGTTATCAAAGGATGCGCCGTCCACGATGCGCTTAGCTGCGTCGGGAAGATCGGCGGTGTCATCCACGATGACGGGGGGATTGCCGGGGCCTGCCGCGATGACCTTTTTGCTGGTCTTCATCGCAACCGCCACGACCGCCTCGCCGCCGGTAATGCTCAGCAGCGGAATGTCCTTATGGTTCATGATGACGTTGCCGCTTTCCAGCGTCGGCTCTTTCACCGTGGTGATGAGCGTCGCCGGACCGCCGGCGGATATAATCGCCTCTACCATCAGGCGCATCGCTTCCTGCGAGGCGCGTTTCGCCGCGGGATGGGGATTGAAGACCACCGCGTTGCCCGCCGCAATCATACTGATGGAGTTATTGATGACGGTAGATGTGGGGTTTGTCGAGGGGGTGATGGAGCCAATCACGCCGAAGGGCGCCTGCTCGATGAGCATCATGCCCTTGTCGCCCGTCTCGCATCGGGTCACCAGATCCTCTATGCCGGGGGTGCGGCGGCTGACGAGCAGGTTCTTCTGCACCTTGTCGGCCACGCGTCCGTATCCGGTTTCTTCATGGGCGAGCCGCGCGAGGTATTCGGCGTTGTCGATGCCCGCCTTGCGCATGGCGGCAATCAGCTCGCCGCGCTTTTCCAGTGTCATTTCGGAGAGCTGCGCTTGCGCGGCCTTGGCGTTGGCCACCGCTTCCTCCGCAGTGTCGCACAGCCAGCGGCCGGTGCAGCCGTCCGTTTGCGGCGGCGCGGCAGGCGCTTCCTCCTTCATGGATTTCGTAAGGCTTCGCACGATTTCATCCGTGATCTGCCTAATTTGCTGTTCTGTCAATGCCATGGCTGTTTTTCCTTTCCTGAAAGCGGGTCTTCCCGCGCGGGATCAGTGAACCGCCGAAGCCAGCTCGATGCGCTTTTCTGCGGCGATATCCCGCGCCAGCGGCGTGAGAATCGCATCCGGCGCATAGCGGATGATCCGGTAGCCGCGCTGCGCCGCGCGGCGCACATCGTCCTCGGTAATCAGCCTGCGCGCCTCGCCCGATAGGTCGAGCATCGCGTCCCTGCCAATCGGCTCACTCTGAGCAGGGCGGGGTATTGGAGACTGTGCAGCAGCTTGGATTGGTGTGCCGCCCAGCAGCATACCGCCCAGCGCAGACGCCAATCCGGTGTTGCCGGGTGCGCAGACATCTGCGCCTTCGCGCCGAATCACGCGGCAAAGCTGACCGTCCCGCAGGGCGCAGGCATTCGCCTCGTCCGTATCAATATGCGCCTCCAGTCGATGCGCCTCGCCGCTTCGCACGATGAAGCCATCCAGTGTCGCCGGGCGCGGTCCCTCCACGCGAAGGCTGACCACGTCGCCATCCCGAAGGTCAAAGGCTTGCGCCTCCTCCGGAGACATATGCAGGTGGCGTGCCGCCACGATGACGCCGCTTGAAAGGGTGATTCGGGCATTGCCGCTGGACAGCACACACCCCAGGCTCCCCTCCAGCTCGCCGCTCATGCGGATGGGCGGCCGCAGCCCCAGCTTGATAGCATCGGTCAGCGACAGCTCCACCTGCGTCCGGTCGCGGGCAGGGCCGACCACGCGCAGCGTCGTCTTCCCCTTCTCGGTCTCGATGGTGACGCGCTCGTTACAGGCGAACTGCCCCGGCTGCACCAAATCGCGCAGCTTCGTCAGCCGATATCCCGCGCCGAAGAGCCGTTCTACATCCGCCTGACACAGGTGGCAATGGCGGTTAGAGGACATCACCGGCACATAGGGCTCACCGATTTTAGCCAGCTCCGACAGAATCACCCGCTCCACAGCAGCGCGCAATTCTTTCTCGTTCATAGCTCTCCTTTATGGAACGCCCGCCCGTCCCTAAATGGGGCGGGCTTCGGCGTTCCGCTCTCACTTCTTTTTGGCGGCCTCGGCTTCGGCCTTCTTCTTGAAGATTTCCTTGAGGCTCTCGGTATAGGGCGGGCGGGCAATGCCGTATTCGGTGACGATACCGGCAATCAGCTCGTTATCCGCAAAGTCGAACGCGGGGTTGTAGACCTTCACGCCCTCGGGCGCCATGCGCTTCTTATACCACATCTCGGTGACTTCCTCGGCAGGACGCTGCTCAATGTGGATATCCTCGCCCTTTTCGATGGACATGTCGATCGTCGAGGTCGGGCCCAGCACATAGAAGGGGATGCCGTAATACTTGGCGAGAATCGCCACGCCGGAAGTGCCGATCTTGTTGCAGGCGTCGCCGTTGGCCGCCACGCGGTCACAGCCGACGAACACCGCGTTGACCCAGCCGTTCTTCATGACCTGCGAGGCCATGTTGTCGCAGATGACGGTCGTATCCACGCCGTCGGCCTGCAATTCGAAGGAGGACAGGCGGGCACCCTGAAGCAGCGGGCGGGTTTCATCGGTGAACACGCGGAAATTCATGCCGCGTTCACGTCCCAGATGAATGGGCGCCAGCGCCGTGCCGTACTTGGAGGTTGCGAGCTGACCGGCGTTGCAGTGGGTCAGAATGCCGTCGCCGTCCTTGATGAGGCTCAGGCCGTATTCGCCGATCTGGCGGCACATCCACACGTCCTCATCCTTGATGGCGACACATTCCTTGTGCAGCAACTCCTTGATTTCGGGAATGGACTTGTCCTTGTTGTCCGTGACGACCTTCTCCATGCGGTTGAGCGCCCAGGAGAGGTTGACGGCAGTCGGGCGGGAGGAATCGAGATATTCCTTCGCCTTCTTGAACTGGGCGTAGAACTCGTCATAGTTGTCCGCCTGAATCCGCTTAGCGGCCAGATACACGCCGAAGCCGCCGGCCACGCCGATGGCGGGCGCGCCGCGCACCTTGAGCAGGTAAATTGCGTCCCAGATATCCTTCTGTTCGGTCAGGTGCAGCACCTCGACCTCGTAGGGCAGCTTGGTCTGATCCAAAATCACCAGCGCGCTCTGCTCGTCATCCAGCGCGACGGTTTCATAACTCATAATGTTCTTTTGCTCAGCCATGGTGGTCTCCTCCTTTTCCTCGGCGTTACTTGGCAGCCTCGTCGGCGCGCGTGACAGCGGCGATGAAGTCCGCACCGTTCTTGAACGCCGTGCGGTTCATAATGTAATCCTTGGCGCAGAGAATGTTGACCTTCTCGGCGTGGGCGCGCTTGGCCTCATCGGCGATGGTGGTCACGTCCTTGACGTTCGCCATGCCCACGGTGCGGCGAATCAGCTCGGTACCGGCGTAAGCGGCGGTGTCGGAAAGTACGCTTTCCAGATAGAACTCCTTGAAGCCGGGGGTCTTGGCCATCAGGTCGGTCACGCAGGCGTCAAAGCACACGAGGAACTTCTCGCAGAACAGGTCGATGGTGTCGGCAATGGCCTTGAGGCACCAGTCGCAGAAAGCGTCCGCGCCCGCGGCGCGGCCATTGTCCCACGCAAAAATCATGTTCGCCACGACGTTGCCGATGTCATAGCCCATCGGGCCGTAGAAGGCGAATTCCGGATCGAACACGCGGGTGGAATCCTGCTTGACGAAGATGGAACCGGTGTGCAGGTCGCCGTGGATGAGCGCCTGCGCGTTGTTCATAAATTCAAACTTGATCTTGGCGACGGCCAGCTTGAGCGCCTCGTCCTCGTAGAGCTCCTTCTTCACGAAGTCGGCAATGGGCGGGAAGACGTTGTTGCGGTGGTTGCAGTCGTTATACGGCTCGGTCAGCACCAGATCCTCGGTGATTTCGCACAGTTCGGGGTTGATAAAGCTCTTGACCATGGCCTTCTTTTCCTTGTGCTCCATGGCCACGTCGGTGGTCTTGAGCAGGGTGTTGACCATGTAGGTCGAAATATCCTCCGCAAAGCGCGGGAAGGTTTCATGGCGCATGAGCGCATAGCGCATCAGGGCGTGGTCGGAAAGATCTTCCATCGCGCAGGCGCACATCACGGTATCATAGCCATAGATTTTGGGCACCAGACCGGGCGCGTACTTATCCTGAATCTGGAGAATTTCGCTCTCGATGCGGTTCCGATCGGTGGATACCTTCATCTCTGCGGAAATGCGAAGCGACACGCCGGCCTGCTTAACGATGATGGACTTGCCGGTGGCTTCCTCGATGACACGGAAGACGTAGTTCAGGTTGCCGTCGCCGATTTCCTTGACGGTCAGCACGGCTTCAGGCGCGAAGAAATCGGGGTACTTTTCCTTGACGTATTCGATGACGTCGGCTTCCTTCATCAGAAAATAGGTGTCGAAACGAGACATAATGCTGGACTTCCTTTCTATCTTGTTTTTATCGTTTCCAAAGGAGCAATCATCGGAACTCGATGCTCCGGTAATCCATGGGGTCGATCTCGCGCAGGGCGCGCAGCTCCTCCGACGTGGGGGGCGGCGTCTGCTCGATGGAAAAATAGCGGATGGGGAAGCCGGTGTTAGCCGCCACTTCCTCAATCGAGGAGGTCGGGTGAACGGATTTCAGAATCAGCTCGCCTTCGTGCATGGTGAAGACGCACAGCGGGGTGACAATGTCGGATACGTTACCCCGCGCGGTGACGAAATCCACCTTTCCGGTGAAGGTGCGCTTATCGTGCTTGGTGCGCCAGATGATCGCGCGCCGTGCCGTCGGAATCAGCACCGCGCTGCCCGCGCCGCCAGGAAGGCGAACCTTGGGCTTGTGGTAATCGCCGATGACGGAGGCATTGACATGACCGCGAGAATCGAACTGCACGCCGCTGAGAAATGCGACATCCAGCCCGCCGCGCATGCTCAAATCGAAAACCTCCATCAGCGGCAGCTTTGCGCAGGCGCTTTCCCACAGCTCGCCGCCCGCGCTGGTGTATTCCCGCAGGGCAGGCTTGACAGGATCAACGCCGCCGGGAATATTCAGATGCACGGCGTTAGGCGCGTGCGTCTTTTTTGCCAGCAGCGTGGCGATCATGGGCATGTGGGAGGATACGCCATGGAACACCGTGTCGCCGTCACCGATCAATCGGGACATCGCGACGACCATCATGTCGCAGGGTCTGATCATGGCTCTTTCCTCCCCTGAACAAAATCGAGAAGCGCTTCCCTGCTGTCAAGAGCAAGGAATTCACGAATCAGCGAATCATTCGGCTCGTAATAGCCGTAACAGGCGCAGGGGGACGCGCCGCGCGGGACATGCACGACAGCCGCAGTCATAAAGTGCGGGATATCCGCCTTTTGCTCACCCGCCGAAAACCAGCCGTCGCCCACGATGCGCTCGGCGGTGACGATCACCCTTTTGGCCGCGCGGGAAAGGAGCACGTCCTCATACGGCGGCCCTTCAAAACAGGCGTTGCCGTTCGCGTCGGCCGTCTGCGCATGAACGATGGCGAAGTCCGGCCGGATGGCCTGCACCGCCGCCAACGTTTCGCCCGTAAAGGGATCAGTCACATCGGCAAAGTAGTCGTTGACCCGCCGAAGGTCGCTGACCTTCAGCCCGCGCACCGGCATAAACGGGATGCCGTAGCTGGCGGCGCGCAGGGCGGAAATGACAGTGTAGCAGGCGTGCTCATTGGCGCGAACCAGCCCCTTTTGCACCGAGGCGCGGTAGCGCTGCGCCAGCCCGTATTGGCTTTCGTAGCTGACAAACCCCGCGTCCACAACGTCGGCGCAGCCGCCCAGACACAGCGCATCCACATCCATCGCGCCCGCCGTCTTGACGACGCGCAGGTTTTTCCGCCCCTGACGGATCAGCTCGAAGACGGCCGCCATGGGCGCGCGGTTGAGCGTGTTGCCGCCCAGCCCCACGCAGTCTCCGTCGTGAACGAGGGAAATCGCTTCGGCGAGCGTACAGAGTTTGTTCATATGCACCTCACTTGGCGGCGTTTGCGGCGATGTGAACCGCGTCCCATACGCCTGAAAAAGGCGGCGCATAGGCGAGATCCACCATGCCCAGCTCGTCCGTCGTCATGCCCGCATGAATCGCCACAGCGAAGATATCGGCGCGCATCACCGCGCCCTTTTCGCCTGCCACGCAGGCACCCAGAAGACGGCGAGTGCGGGTATCATAGATGAGTTTGATGACCAGTTTGGTGGGGGCGGGGTAATACGCGGGATGATCGTTGGCCGTAACGAGCTTGGTGCTGTAGTCGATGCCCAACCGCGCCGCGTCCTTTTCGCTCATGCCGGTGCGCCCCATTTCAAGCCCGCAGACCTTGATGGCGGCGGTGCCCAGCGCGCCGACGAATTTCTCGTGCGCCCCGGCCATGTTGCCACCGGCGATGCGCCCGCATTTGTTGGCGTAAGTGCCCAGCGGAATGAAGTAATCCTCCTCCATCAGCCGGTGATAGACAACGGCGCAGTCGCCCGCGGCGTAGATATGTTCCAGCGACGTGCGCATCTCTCGATCCACGAGTATCGCGCCGTTGCGCGCCATGCGGATGCCCGTATCGCGCAGAAAATCCGTCGCCGGAACTACGCCAACGGACATGAGGATCATATCGCAGGGGAAATCTCCCTGACTGGTGCGCACGATGCGCTCGCTGCCGGCATCGGCAATTTCCTGCACACGGCAGCCCACGCGCACGCGCACGCCGTTTTTCTCCAACTCCTGCGCCGCCAGCTCGGAAAACTCCGGCTCAAAGGAGGCGAGCAGGCGCGGCCCAGCCTCGATGAGCGTGACATCCTTGCCTAAATGCAGCAGCGCCTCGGCCATCTCCAGCCCGATGTATCCGCCGCCGACCACGGCCACGCGGGTGACGTCGCGCAGGCGGAGAATCTCATGCAGGAGCAGGCCGTCCTCCATCGTCTTGAGGTAGAAGACGGCGGGCGAATCCGCGCCGGGGATTTTGGGATTGACGCTGTTGCAGCCGGTCGCAACCATGAGCACGTCATAAGCGTCTTCAAAGACGGCGCCCGTATCCAGATTTCGAACCGTCACGGTCTTCCTTTCGGGATCGACCCGCGTGACCTCGTGGAACAGATGCGTCTCGATGCGCATCTCTTTGTAGACGGCCTGCGTCCGGGCGATCAGTTTCGCGGGATCGTCGTTGAAGCCGCCCACATAATAAGGAAGGCCGCATGCGCCGTAGGAGAGGAAGCCGCCGCGCTCATACACCACAATCTGCGCGTCCGGCTTGACGCGCCGGAGCTTGGAGGCAGCGGACATTCCGGCCGCCACGCCGCCGATGACGATGGCTTTCATATCGCATGCACCTCGGTTTCACGTTTTTATGCGGGGTTCGCCGGTCTTTCGCGTCAGCGAATCCCCTTCAGGCGTTCGAGCACCGCGCGCGTAATCGCTTCCAGCTCGGCCTCATCGTTGGCGGCGCTTCCGCCCGCGCAGCCACAGGAGGAAGGCGCGGCTTCCTGCGCGCCGTAGGTCTTCAGCGTGCGGGGCTCGCTCTGCACGGGGTTGTGCCCCGCGACCACGTCTGTGGTGTTGGTGGGGCGCGCGGTGCAGGCCGGAATGCCGCCGCTGCTGATGCCCATGCGGCGGCGGATCTCCACCAGCTCGCCGACCTGATCGCAGCTCAGCACGTTGGCCTTGCCGATGATGTTGCCGGTATACATGATGACCATGGCGTAATGCTCGGTTGATTCAAGGCGATACCACGCTTCCATCAAATCCTTGCCCCATGCCAGCGCGCCGTGGTTGGCAAGCAGCAGCGCGTTGTAATCCTTACAATAGGGTGCGACGCTGTCGGGGATGCCCTGAGAGCCGGGGGTTTCGTAGTGAACGCAGGGCACCGTGCCCAGATTGACCAGCGCCTCGGGATAGATGGCGCGATCCAGACTCATACCGGCGATGGCGAAGGATGTACTGATGGGCGGATGGGCGTGGCACACGCCGCCAACCTCGGGATTTTCGTTGTAGACGCGCAAATGCATCTTGACCTCGCTGGAAGGGCCGCGCTCGCCCTGGGAGATCACCGTGCCGTCCAGCCGGAGCTTGACGAGCATGTCCTCCGTCATAAAGCCCTTGGATACGCCGGTTGGCGTGGCCCAGATGGTGTTTTCATCCACCTTGCAGCTGATATTGCCGTCGTTGGCGGCAACGAAGTTCTTTGCATACATTCTGCGGCCGATTTCAACGATCAGTTTTTTTGCCTCGGCGTCCGTGGGGTAGCGTCTGTTTTCCATAAATCTGTCACCTGCTCCTTGCGTTCTGCGCCGCTAATTCGTTTAGTTTTTGTTTAATGAATTGTTCAGCTGTTTACCACTTACTATTATATGGCCATTGTTTAGCAATGTCAACAGGAACGGCGATGATTTTTAGCACATTTGACAGGATGTGTTTGAGGCTGACTAAACATCTGACGATCTGACCATTTAAAAAGCCTTGACACATCTTAAAAATTCCGTTTTTGTTCACAGCTAAACAACTAAACTTAATACAGCATAATTTTATTTGAACAATGCTTGACAAATCAGTGTCCAAGGATTATACTAAATGCAACAAAAGGGCACGGAGATTGCCCTGAAAAATTGAACAGGAGGGTTACCATGAAAAAGATCCTCGCTATCGTTCTGGCTCTGATGCTGGCGCTGACCATGTGCGCGGGCGCCGTCGCGGAGACCGAGAACCCTGTCGCCGGCAAGAAGGTCGCTTACGTGATGCTGCTGCCTTCCGCCACCATCTTCCAGATGTGGAAGGATTCCTGCGCCGACCTGTGCAAGGCGCTGGACGTCGATTTCGACTTTTTCTTCTGCAACGGCGATTTCAACGCCTGGATGGACACCATCAACAGCTGCGCTGCCGCAGGGTATGACGGCCTGCTCATCTCCCACGGCAATCAGGACGGCTCTTATGTCTTCCTGAAGGAAGTGGCCGAGAAGTACCCGGAAATGAAGATCGTGTGCTTCGATACCCAGTTCTACACGGACGGCGAATACCAGAAGATCCCGGGCATCACGCAGATGTTCCAGCAGGATAAGAGTCTGGTCACCGTTCTGCTTGACGACATGATCGCCAAGTTCGGCGAAGGCGCCCGCCTGATTAAGGTCTGGCGCGGCCCCAACTACAACAGCCCGTTTGACCGCCGCGAGGTCGGCTGGCAGGAATACGAGGCTGCCGGCAAGATCAAGACCGTCGGCGAAATCCAGCCGCTGCAGGACAGCGTTGACTCCGCCAACGCCGTGACCGCCGCGTATCTGCAATCCATCAACCGTGAAGATGTGGACGGCGTCATCGCTTACTACGATCTCTACGGTCAGGGTGTTTACAAGGCGATCGAAGAGAACGCCATGTTCAACGGCACCGAGGGCGCCGCGCTGCCGATGGGCTCTGTCGACATCGATCAGGTTGACGTGACCAACATGCAGAACCGCCCCGACCTGTGGGCTGCGGCCGGCACCACCGACTGGACCATGAACGGCGAAATCGGCATGCGTATCCTCATGCTCGAAATGGCCGGCGAATATGATAAGATCTATGATCCTGCCACCAAGACCTACGGCGTGGACGTGGTCGAAGTTCCGGGCACCGCCATCAAGGCTGAGGCGCTGCGCGAAGATCACACCGTCGAGAATCTGGCCGACGTGGCCGGCGAGACCTACGGCAACCTCGGCTATCTGTCCGTGGCTGACTGGATGCCCGCCGAACTGATTCACTAAGTTCCGGTAAGCACGTCAAAAAACCATTCTGAGCAATGTTTCTTGACAAAGAAGCGTCGGAGTCTTTGCTCCGGCGCTTCTTCTTCGAAAAGAACCCCTGAAAAATCTTCGAACCCGTCTTTTGAAATCAATCTTTTGAAATCAATCTTCGAAAAGAAACTGCCTCGGGCAGAAATAGAGAAGAGGGAAATCCATGGACAAGCTGACTCTTGGAACCCGGAATGTTTCCATCGAATTTCCCGGTGTGAAGGCGTTGACCGATGTAAACTTCGAAGTCAGCACCGGCGAAATCCGGGCGCTCGTGGGCGCGAACGGAGCGGGCAAATCCACTCTGATGAAGGTCTTTGCGGGCGCAAACCCCGACTATACCGGCGAGGTCTATCTCAACGACAAGGTTGTGGAGCTGCGAACGCCCATGGCCGCGAAAAAGCTGGGCATCCAGATCGTGTATCAGGAAGTGGATATGGCACTGGTGCCGACGCTCTCCGTCGCCGAAAACGTGATGCTCAACGATATGGTCATGTCCGCAAAGGGCAAGCCCCTGATGAACTGGGCTCAACTGCGCACCGACGCCAAACGGGTGCTGGAGAAGCTCCATATCGACGTCAACGTTCGCACGCTGGTGCAGGACCTCTCCCTCGCGCAGAAGCAGATGGTTCTCATCGCCCGCGCCATAGCCAACGAATGTAATTTCCTGATTTTGGACGAGCCGACCGCGCCCCTGAGCGACACGGAAACCGCGGAGCTCTTCCGGCTGGTCAAGCACCTTCAGGAAACCGAGAATATCGCCATCATCTTCATTTCCCACCGAATCCATGAAATTCTCCAAATCTGCGAGAAATATACCGTCATGCGCAACGGCGTGATCGTGGATACCTCCCCGGTGACCAAAGAGACCACCTCGCGTGAAATCGTCGAAAAAATGCTGGGACGCACCTTTGAAGAGCAATTCCACAAAGAAAAGGTGCAGATCGGCGAAAAGGTCTTTGAGGTCAAGAACCTCTGCGGCGCAGACGGCAAGGTCGAAGACGTATCCTTCTATGTGCGCAAGGGCGAGATTGTCGGCATCGCTGGTTTGGTCGGCGCAGGCAAATCCGAGCTATGCAAAACCATCTTCGGCGCGTACGAGCGCACCTCTGGCAGCGTGCTGCTGGGCGGTCGCGAGCTGAAGATCAACAACCCCTCTCAGGCGGTGAAAAACGGAATCGCGCTGGTTCCTGAAGAGCGCCGCAAAGAGGGCGTGCTGGTCAACGAAAACGTCACCCTCAACCTGTCTGCTGCTGCACTGAGCAAGTTCTGCAACGGCTCTTTCGTCAGCAAAGCCAAAACGGAAAAGAACGCGCATGAATACGTGGAGGGGCTGGATATCAAAACGCCTTCCATCAAGCAGCATGTCAAAAATCTTTCCGGCGGCAATCAGCAGAAGGTCGCCGTAGGCAAATGGCTGGCGGCAGACTGCGACGTTTACATCTTCGACGAGCCCACCAAGGGCGTTGACGTGGGCGCCAAGCAGGATATCTTCCGCCTGATTAACGACATTACCCTGCGCGGCAACAGCGTAATTTACGCATCCTGCGAAAACGCCGAGCTGCTTTCCATCACCGACCGCATCTACGTGCTCTTTGACGGGCGCGTGATGGCCGAATTGGAGACAGCCAAGACCGACGAGGATGAAATCATGCATTACGCTGTCGGCAGCACAACCAAGTACGCCCGCTAAGGGCGATCACAGGAGGGTGTTACTATGCAAACGACCCCAAAACCGATCTCGACAAAATCCCCGCGGAAGACCAAGAACGCCGCGCGCTTCTTGCTGGATTGGGCAGCCGTCATCGCGCTGGCGCTGTGCTTCATCGTCTTCACGCTCATCAAGGGCAGCCGCTTCATGTCGTTCAACAACATGATCAACATCCTGCGCGCCATGTCTATCACCACTGTGTTCGCCATCGCTGCTACGGTTACCATGGCGCCGGACGGCTTTGATATGTCTGCCTGTACGCTGGCAAGCTGCTCGGCCTATGTGTTCGTGAGCATGTATCTGTGGTACGGCCTGCCGCTGTTCGCGTGCGTGCTGATTACCATCGCCGTGACGCTGATTATGTATCAGTTGACCATGTTCCTCATTCTCGTCTGCAAGATTCCGGATATGCTGGCGACCTGCGCGCTGATGTTCGTGCATCAGGGTCTGGGGCAGTGGTATATCGGCGGCGGCGCGGTCTCCACCGGCATGCGCACGCCCGCAGGCGCACAGCCCGCGCGCATCAAGCTGGAGCCCTCTTTCAGCGCCATCGGCAAAGAGCCTTGGCTGATCATCATCATGCTGGTCTGCGTGCTCATCGCGCACATCTTCCTCGAATATACTAAACACGGCCGCTTCATCTACGCCATGGGCGGCAACAAGCAGGCGGCCAAGCTGAGCGGCATCAACGTCAAGGCTTACCGCTATCTGGCCGGCATGATTACCGCGGTGTTCGTCGCCATCGGCGGCATCCTCGTTGCCTCCCGCGGCAGCTCCGCGCAGGTCATGTGCTGCGATAACTACCTGATGCAGTCGTTGGCAGCCGTGTTCGTCGGCCGCTCGGTCGGCGGCGCGGAAAGACCCAACGCGCTGGGCACCCTGATCGGCGCGATGATGGTTTCCACGCTGGAAAACGGCCTGACCATCTGCGCGGTACCGTTCTATGTGCTGCCCGCCGTCAAGGGCGCGGTGCTCGCGCTGGCGCTGGTTGCAGCCTACGCCACCAAGAAGGAACAGTGATGGACGGCTTGAACCGTTATCACCGGTTCGAGATGATCCAGCTGCTGTTTCAAACAGAACAGACACAGGACCGGAACGGGAAGTAAAGCCCGGACTGGTCCAGTTTCATCTATGCCGCAAACCCCAGATCGCATCTGCCACAGAGAACCCTGTCACAATTCCGGTCACTATATATTCAGGAGGAATGCCTGCATGAAGATTCTCAACTACGGTTCCATGAATATAGACAACGTCTATCAGGTTGAGCACATGATTCATCCGGGCGAAACGCAAATGGCAATCGCCAAGAACGTGTTCGCCGGTGGAAAAGGGCTCAACCAGTCCATCGCCATCGCCAAAGCGGGCGGCACGGTGTATCACGCCGGCGTAGTCGGTGAAGACGGCGCCATCCTGATGGATACGCTGGCAAAGCACGGCGTGGATACGCGCTATGTTAAGCACGCAGCCGGTCCTTCCGGGCACACCGTCATTCAGGTAGACTCAAGCGGACAAAACAGCATCATCGTCTTTGCCGGAGAAAACATGCGCGTTCTGGATGAAGATATTGAGCGTGTGCTTTCCGAATTCAATAAAGGCGATTTGCTCATCCTGCAAAATGAGCTGGATCATTCGCCTGCCATCATGCGCATGGCTTCCGAGCGCGGCATGACAATCATCTTTAACCCCTCTCCCGTAAACAGTACGCTGAACAGCTATCCGCTCGCATGCGTCGATTGGTTTCTGCTCAACGAAATCGAGGGCAAAGCACTCACACAGGAGACCGAACCCAAGCGGATTCTCGCAGTGCTGAAAGCACTTTATCCCAACGCAGGCATCGTGCTGACGCTGGGCGAAGACGGCGCATACTGCATGCGCGGAGACGAGATTCTCTATCAGCACGCCTTTCCGGTTCAGCCGGTCGATACCACCGCCGCAGGCGATACCTTTACGGGTTATTTCGTCACAGGGCTTTCCCACGACGAAGATTTATCCAAGGTGATGGAGCGAGCCGCCAAGGCTGCCGCTATCGCTGTAAGCCGCGCCGGCGCCGCAGAGAGCATTCCCTACGCTAATGAGGTGTAACCCCCCAAAAAGGCTTCAAGCGCCGTCTCATGCGACGAATTTGCGCCATTCCCTATACATCAAAAAGGCTCAGCTAAGAAAGAGACTTTGAGAAATCAGAGTCTCTTTTGTTATGCAAGAT
>OLRC01000384.1_pt1 | contig 33850 bp, 29 predicted proteins | sample 1672081 | NCBI WGS metagenome assembly OLRC01 (sample SAMEA3136643, study PRJEB25190) | human gut metagenome | biome: human gut; feature: human-associated habitat; material: faeces | place: Austria | collected 2013
CGGAGAAAAGGGGCTTTTCAAAGCCACTTTTCTCCGTCCCCATTGGTTTTTCGGTAAGCCCCCGGTGTCGTATGCACCTCTTTCCGAAATACCTGCGAAAAATAAGACTGGGAAGAGAATCCGACGGACTGTGCAATCTTGGCAATCGGCAGATTGCTGTGCGTCAGAAGTTCCTTTGCCTCATCAATCCTCCGGTTGATCAGATAACTGATCGGAGATACTCCTTTATAGCGTGTAAAAGCATGAACCATATAATATTTATTCATATATGTCAGCTCACTCAGGGTATCCAGATTGATCTCCTCCGCGAAATGCTCATCGAGATACTGTTCAATAAAATGACATTCCCGCGAAAGTTTGTCTGTGGTGGAGAAATCCGGGGTGGCGATGGTGTTGCGGTCGACCAGCTGGATCAGGATCTCAAGAAGGTTCTGACAGATGTTGATATAATTTTCCTTTTTTTCCCGGAGCTCCTGGGTCAGGGTCTGGGTGTAAAAAAGCATTTCTTTTCGGTTGGAACGAAGATTGCAGATCGTGTATGGCAAAAATGTATTGTTGGCAGAACGAAAAGAGATTCCGCCCAGTCCCAGAACGATATATTCCAGAGCATTTTCCCCGTGGCTGAACTCCGTATGTGTCACGTTCGGATTGATCAGTACCAGGTCGTCTTCTACAACCGGGAAAGAATCATTTTCTGTCTGAAAAACACCGGTTCCGTGAATGACATAAAAAAGTTCGGCGAAAGCATGGGAATGAAGAATACTCTGCCAGTTCCGGTCATAGCGGGATTTGCTGATATAGAGAAGCCGGATGTCCAGCCGTTCGCTGGATAAGGCTTCTTTTTCAGGTGCGGTAAATATATAGCGATGATATGCCATGCGTTCCTGTTCCTCCTTTTTTATGTGCAAAATGCGAAAAAGTATAGAAGAAGTATAAAATGTGTTATATAAATTTACAAGAAATTATTTAGGATAAAGCAAGAAAACTAAAAAAATAGACAACATAGAGATATAGAAACCGACAGAAGTGTGATACGATGCAAGTAGAACCAATAACCAGACAAAAAAGATAAGGAGGAAATCATGAAGGAGAGAACAAAGAGATTGCAGGCACTTTTCTGTGCACTTGCAGTAACGGCAACTTCTGTTGGCTCACCGTTGGTATCGGTCCCCGTATATGCGGAGGAAACACAGGGAGCAGAAGATACTTCTGAACATCCGGAAACAGAGAACGGAAAAGCAACAGATACATCAGACAATGCGATATCAGAAAGTCCGGATCAGGTAGAGAAACTGATACCGGAGAATCCGAATCCGGAGCCAGTGACAGAGGACGAAGGGGATAGCAGTCAGAAAACAACAGTGGCGGCAGAAGCGGCACAGACGCCGCAGGCAGCAGCGGTGCAGGAAGCACAGATACAGGAAGCACAGATACAGGAAGCCGAAACCGTAACGCCAAAAGAGAGCACTCTGACAGTAAAAATCAACGGAACCGCAGCGAGCGGAGAAAGTCTGGAAGCAGCAGTGACCGCAAGCGGAACGGAAGCTGCCGCAGTGACCCGTCTCGATCTGATATCCGGTACGATCACACAGGCAGATCTGGCATATATCACAACCCTGACCAGTCTGCAGGATTTTCATATGCAGCTGGGAAGCGGACTGAAACTGATCGGAAAGACCGGAAGTGCAACGACAGTGCTCGGAAAAAATACCGCGGTACTGAATTTTGCACCAAAAGCATCCGGAAGTAGCAAGGGTGCGCTCAGATCTGTGGAACTTGGCGGCGTGACCGAGATCCTGACCGGCGGAATCGTTTCGGACTCGATAGAAACGATCAGCATGCCGGATGTTGTGAACGTGGGCATGAATGCGTTTAAGGGATTCGGATGGCTGGAGAGCATCTCACTGCCAAAGGCAGAAACCATCGGTTCGAGTGCATTTTTTAACTGTACCAGAATGACCAGTATCACACTGGAATCCGTAAAAACACTGGAAACAAGCAGCTTTGAAAATACAAACAGCCTGACAAAACTGACCTTACCGGCAACCATCCAGACGATTAAAAATATCAAATTTGGTACGGTAAGCCAGGGAAATAAAGTGGGAACCCGACTGGTGATGAAAGGCATGACACCGCCGAAAGTGACAAAAGGAGCATTTTCCGGGATTTCTCAGAACAAAATCTCTACTGTGACTGTACCGGTAGGTGCTCTCGATGCATATCTGGCACAGATCAATGCAGAAAACAGCTCTGCGGGACTGATCAGCAAAAGAGAGACGATGTGGAACAATCTGTACCTGAGAGAAGAGGGCAGTTATGCAGTAGAATATTACAGCGAGTATGTCACCGGCGTGAAAGTGGCATATGTGAAAGCCGGAGAGGGAGTCACCGCAGAAAAAGTGGCATCTGCGACGAAAGCAGGAAATATTTTCAAAGGCTGGAATACAAAGAAAAACGGAACGGGAGAAGCTTTCGGAGAGGGAAGCGTACCGACCGATGATATCACCGTGTACCCGGTATTTGCAGCAGCATGCACGATCCAGGTACATCAGGAAGATGGAACCACAACAAAACTGGAAGTAGAGAAAGGTCAGGCGATCAGAGAAAACCTGCCTGCAGCACCGACAAAAGAGGGATATCTCTTCAAAGGCTGGAACACCAGCGCCGACGGAACCGGAACGACGGTGACTGCGGATACGATCATTACAGAAAATATGGATATTTATCCGGTTTACGAAGAAAATCTGCCGGATGTTATTAAAGTTCTGGTAAATGGCATCAGCGTGGACGGTTCAAGCCTGGAAGACGCGATCAAAGACAGTAAGGTAGCAGTAGCCGATGTGACGAGCATCGAACTGGTATCCGGGGAGATCACACAGAACGATCTGGCATATCTTGCACAGATAACGAACCTGAAAAAATTCACGATGCATCTGGGTGAAGACCTGATCCTGCACGGAAAAGACGGCAATCCGACAACGGTACTGGGACCAAACAGTGCGGTACTGAACTTTGCACCGAAGGCAGCAGGAAGCAGCAAGGGAGAACTGAGAGAAGTGCACCTGGAAGGTGTGACGGAGATTCAGAAGGGCGGAATCGTTTCGGACTCGGTAGAAACGATCAGCATGCCGGATGTTGTGAATGTGGGCGCGAATGCGTTCAAGGGATTTGGATGGCTGGAGAGCATCTCACTGCCAAAGGCAGAAACCATCGGTTCGAGTGCATTTTTTAACTGTACCAGAATGACCAGTATCACACTGGAATCCGTAAAAACACTGGAAACAAGCAGCTTTGAAAATACAAACAGCCTGACAAAACTGACCTTACCGGCAACCATCCAGACGATTAAAAATATCAAATTTGGTACGGTAAGCCAGGGAAATAAAGTGGGAACCCGACTGGTGATGAAAGGCATGACACCGCCGAAAGTGACAAAAGGAGCATTTTCCGGGATTTCTCAGAACAAAATCTCTACTGTGACTGTACCGGTAGGTGCTCTCGATGCATATCTGGCACAGATCAATGCAGAAAACAGCTCTGCGGGACTGATCAGCAAAAGAGAGACGATGTGGAACAATCTGTACCTGAGAGAAGAGGGCAGTTATGCAGTAGAATATTACAGCGAGTATGTCACCGGCGTGAAAGTGGCATATGTGAAAGCCGGAGAGGGAGTCACCGCAGAAAAAGTGGCATCTGCGACGAAAGCAGGAAATATTTTCAAAGGCTGGAATACAAAGAAAAACGGAACGGGAGAAGCTTTCGGAGAGGGAAGCGTACCGACCGATGATATCACCGTGTACCCGGTATTTGCAGCAGCATGCACGATCCAGGTACATCAGGAAGATGGAACCACAACAAAACTGGAAGTAGAGAAAGGTCAGGCGATCAGAGAAAACCTGCCTGCAGCACCGACAAAAGAGGGATATCTCTTCAAAGGCTGGAACACCAGCGCCGATGGAACCGGAGAAACTGTGACTGCGGATACGGTGATTACTGAAAATATGGATCTTTACCCGATCTTCGAGGAAGACATTCCACCGGTAGTGGAAGTACGAGTAGTATTCGATGTGGATGGACAGAAGAGCGAAGTGAAGGTAGTGAAAGGAGAGGCAATTGGAAGTAACCTTCCGGTGAATCCAGAGAAAGAAGGATATACCTTTAAGGGTTGGAATACCAAAGCGGATGGAACTGGAGAAGCTGTGACCGCGGAAACTGTAGCGACGGACGAGATGGAAGTATATGCAGTATTTGAGCAGAATCCAGCACCGATTGAAGAAGTGAGAGTAATCTTCGATGTAGACGGTGTGAAGAGCGAAGTGAAAGTAGTCAAGGGAGAAGCAATTGGAAGTAAACTTCCAGCAGCCCAGAGAAAGAAGGATATACCTTCAAAGGCTGGAATACCAAAGCGGACGGAACCGGAGAAGCCGTGACTGCGGAAACCGTAGTGGCAGATGAAATGGAAGTATACGCCGTATTCGAACAGAACCCAGCACCAATTGAAGAAGTCAAAGTTGTTTTTGACGTAGACGGTGTGAAGACGGAAGTGAAAGTCATTAAAGGAGAAGCGATCGGAAGTAACCTTCCGGCAGATCCGACGAAAGACGGCTACACCTTCAAAGGCTGGAACACCAAAGCGGATGGAACGGGAGAAGCTGTGACCGCGGAAACTGTAGTAACGAATGAGATGGAAGTATACGCCGTATTCGAACAGAATCCAGCACCGATTGAAGAAGTCAAAGTTGTGATCGACGTAGACGGTGTGAAGAGTGAAGTAAAAGTCATCAAAGGAGAAGCAATCGGAAGTAACCTTCCAGCAGATCCGACAAAAGAAGGCTACACATTCAAAGGCTGGAATACCAAAGCGGACGGAACCGGAGAAACGGTGACTGCAGATACGCTGGTAAGTGACGATCTGGAAGTATATGCAATCTTCGAGAAGACTGAAACCCCGAAAGATCCGGAGAAACCGGATCCGGGAAAAGGTGATGATACGAAGAAACCGGAGACCCCAACCCCAACCCCGACACCGACCACGACTCCAACCAACACCAACACAACCAAAAAGAACAACACAACGACAGGTACCACAACACCTGCATCCAAAACAACCACAACAGCGCAGACAGCCAAAACGGTGAAAACAGCCGATGCCACACCACTGGCATCCACCGCAGCCGCAGGAGGACTCTCTCTGCTCGGCATGCTGACAGCCCTGTTTGGAAAAAAGAAAAAATAATCTGATACTCAACACTCCTGGAGTATAAAAAGAACCCCGCCCCGGATAAGAAGCGAAGCGATTCGCGGAAGATCCGGGGCGGTCTTCGGTGATGCCCTGACAGCGTTCCTACGGTTCGAGGAGCGGAAAGAACAGTGTCGTAGACCTGATAAGCACCGTTTTTCAGATGATCTTTTGAGATACCGAGTCCGACTTTTCCAGGAAAAACCAGCGTTTCTTCCTGAGCTTTCGAATCGAAGTTTCCATATGATATGATCTCCCATAGGTGTAAGCATATTTTGGATAAAAAGATATAATTCTATTGTAGCAAGCCAAAACAAAGAGCACCTACTGGAAACAGAGAAAATTCATATTTTTTGCAACTGTATCATTGACATTTTCCTGTAAAAGAGTTATCTTTGAGAAAGATAATAAAACTATTTTATTAAGTTTCGAAAACTCATATATGGAGGGCATTTCACATGGAAGGTAAGATGAAAGTAGCAGTGATGAACGGTATCGGCAAGATGGGATTTACGGAGCGTGACATTCCGACGCCGAAGGATGATGAAGTTCTGGTAAAGCTGGATTATGTAGGAATCTGTGGATCGGATCTGCATTATTACGAGAGCGGAGCCATCGGCGATTATGTGGTAGAACCGCCGTTTGTTCTCGGTCATGAGCCGGGTGGCGTTGTTGTGGAAGTGGGAAAAGATGTCAAACACCTGAAAGTCGGTGATAAAGTAGCTCTGGAGCCGGGAAAAACTTGCGGACACTGCGAATTCTGCAAACAGGGCAAATACAACCTCTGTCCGGATGTCGTATTTTTCGCAACGCCGCCGGTAGACGGTGTCTTTCAGGAGTATGTTGCGCATGAGGCGGATCTCTGCTTCAAACTCCCGGAAAATGTAAGCACACTGGAGGGCGCGTTGATCGAACCTCTGGCTGTCGGTTTCCACGCAGCGATCCAGGGAGACGCCCATCTGGGACAGAAAGCAGTGGTGATGGGCGCCGGATGTATCGGTCTGGTTTCCATGATGGCACTGAAAGCCCGTGGAGTATCTGAGGTTTATGTGGTAGATATCATGGAAAAACGTCTGGAAAAAGCCCTGGAACTGGGCGCAACCGGAGTGATTAACGGCGCAAAAGAGGATGTGATCGCCAAAGCACAGGAACTGACCGGTGGGGCCGGTATGGACCTGATCATCGAGACCGCCGGTACAGAGATTACCACCAGACAGGCGATCCATATGGCGAAGAAAGGTTCCACGATCGTTCTGGTCGGCTACAGCAAGAGCGGTGAGATGACCCTGCCGATGAGCCTGGTTCTCGACAAAGAACTGACTTTCAAAACGGTCTTCCGTTACCGGCATATCTATCCGATCGCAATCGATGCGGTAGCTTCCGGAAAAGTAAACGTAAAAGGAATCGTTACTAATATTTACGATCTGGACGATGTACAGCGGGCGATGGATGAGAGTGTGCATAATAAGGCAGACATTGTAAAAGGTGTGATTAAGATTCATCCGTAAGAGTTGAAAGGCTCGTAAAAAGAAAAAAGCATACAGGTGTCAGGCATTTCTTCGTAAGAACTTTGTAAGAGTGCCTGACACTTTTTAGATTTCAAAAAAAGTCGGAAATGACCTATAAATCAGCCGGAATCCTATCTGGAAAATCTCTTGCTTTTTGAGTAAAATAAAAGTAATAAGCGGCGATTGTGCCGCAGGAAAATAGTTACTGGGCACGGAGTGAACAGTAACAAAAATAACAGGCAGGGCGGTCCGCCGGCGAGTGCGGTGGGACAGCCGGAAAAGAGGTTTGTGATGAAAAAATGGACAAGAGTCATGTATCAGCCAAATCTTCCCCTGGAAGCAGGCAGATATGTAACAGCAAGTAAAGAACATATTGCATTATCCCTGGAGGCAGCGACAGAGGGTATGGTGCTTTTGAAAAATGAGAACAATATCCTGCCGTTAAAGAACGGTTCCCGGATCACACTGTTCGGACGCGGAAGCTTTGATTATGTCAAAGGCGGCGGCGGAAGCGGTGATGTAACCGTATCTTATGTACACAATCTGTACGACGGTTTCAAAACACTGGAAGATAAAGTCCAGGTATACGAGCCGGTAGCAGAATTTTATAAGAAAAATGTGGAAGAACAGTATGCGATCGGAAGAGCACCGGGTATGACCGAAGAGCCGGAACTGCCGCAGGAACTTCTGGACGGCGCGAGAGCATTTGGCGATACCGCACTTATCGTACTGAGTCGTTTCTCCGGAGAGGGATGGGATCGTTCCAGCGTGGAATACAACGGTGAATTCAATCCATGGCCGGATGAGACAAGCATGCCGAAACTGTCCGCAGAAGTGTATCCGGACGGCGATTTTTATCTGACTGCAGGCGAGAAAAAACTGCTGGCACAGGTAGAAGAAGCTTACGATAAGATCGTGGTTGTATTAAACATCGGCGGCGTGATCGATCTGTCCTGGATCAAAAAAGATGACAAGATCGGAGCAGCTTTATACGGCGGTCAGGGCGGCATGGAAGGTGGAACTGCAATGGCACAGGTACTGTGCGGTCTGGTCAACCCATCCGGTAAACTGGCAGATACCTTTGCTGCAAGACTGGAAGATTATCCGTCCACGGAAAACTTCCATGAGTCTGTAGAATATGTGGATTACACCGAAGATATTTACGTTGGTTACCGTTATTTTGAGACGATTCCGGGCGCAGCTGAAAAAGTGGTTTATCCGTTCGGTTACGGTCTGTCCTACACAACCTTCGAGGTGGAGACACAGAAAGCATGGGAAGAGGCAGACTCTATCAACGTACAGGTGAAAGTAACCAATACCGGAGATATGGTCGGTAAAGAGGTCGTACAGCTGTATTACAGTGCACCACAGGGACTGTTAAAGAAACCGGCGAAAGAATTGGGTGCATTTAAGAAAACCCGCCTTCTGCAGCCAGGAGAGAGTCATACGATGGTACTGACCGTCACAAAAGAAGCAATGGCATCCTACGATGATCTTGGAAAAGTAGCAAAATCTGCTTATGTTCTGGAAAAAGGCGCATATGCTTTTTATATTGGAACCTCCGTAAGAAATAACGAAAAAACAGCTTATGAATATCTGGTAGCAGAAGATACCGTGGTAAAACAGCTGGAAGCAAAGCTGACACCGTCAGGTCTGTCTAAGAGAATGCTTTCCGACGGAACCTACGAGGAACTGCCTCAGACTGAAGGAAATGATCCCAATGCCTGTGCATTTGGAAAAATGGTTCCGGGAACCGATGAAGGCATCCTGCCGGAAGTACGTTTCCGCGAGCATCGTCTGGCACTCTATGTAGTGAAAAAAGGTGCAAAACCATTTATCGAGGTAGCAGAAGGAAAAATCACCCTGGACGAGTTCATGAGTCAGCTTTCCGATGACGATCTGATCGAACTGCTTGGCGGACAGCCAAATACCGGTGTGGCCAATACCTTTGGTTTCGGTAACCTGCCGGATTACGGTGTACCGAACATTATGACAGCCGACGGACCTGCAGGTCTTCGTATCGCACCGGAATGTGGCGTGTGTACAACTGCATGGCCATGTGCAACTCTTCTTGCCTACACCTGGAACCCGAATCTGGTAGAAAAGGTAGGTGCAGCCGGAGCAGAAGAAGTGAAAGAAAATAATATCGCCGTATGGCTGACACCCGCTGTCAACATTCACAGAAATCCTTTGTGCGGAAGAAACTTCGAGTATTATTCCGAAGATCCGCTGCTTGCAGGTAAGATGGCAGCAGGTATGGTACGTGGTATCCAGTCTCAGCATATCGGCGCTTCCGTAAAACATTTTGCCGCCAATAACAAAGAGACAAACAGAAAGCACAGCGATTCCCGTGTATCCGAACGTGCCCTTCGTGAGATTTATCTGAAACAGTTTGAAATTATCGTAAAAGAATCCGATCCGTGGACGATCATGAGCTCCTACAACGTGATCAACGGTCACAGAGCTTCGGAAAATAAAGAACTTCTGGAAGACATCCTTCGCGGAGAATGGGGATTCCAGGGCATGGTTACCACAGACTGGTGGACCCGTGGTGAGCATTACAAAGAGATCAAAGCCGGCAATGATGTCAAGATGGCAACCGGTTATCCGGAACGTGTGAAGAAGGCTATAGAACTTGGTGAACTTACCCGTGCTGATCTGGAACACTGTGCAAGACGTGTACTGGAACTGATCCTGAAAATCGATTAAATATAACTAACAGTTACGATTAATCAAAAAATATGCATAAAAAGTGAGAAAAAAAGCAAACAGAAAAAGAATCTACTTTCTGTTTGCTTTTTTTTGCAAAAATATAAAAGGCCATACTGGATTACTGGAAAAAAACAGGGTATAGTAATAAGAAAACAGAACGTGTAAGAGGGGTAACAAACGATGAACAGAAAGATAGAAAATCCTTTCCTCTATGTAGAAGTCAGTGACCGCGGAGCAGAACTGATGCGGATTATGAGAAAGGATACCGGTGCGGAGATTCTCTGGAATGGGGATCCGGCTTTCTGGAGCTACCGGTCTCCGATTCTTTTTCCGAATGTGGGAAGTACCTGGCAGAAAAAAATGAAGATCAACGGAAAGGAATATCAGACCCGCCAGCATGGATTTGCCAGAGAAAAAGAATTCACCTGTGTGGAAGAAAGTACTGAAAAACTTCGCTACCGGTTAATGTCTGACGAAGAGACAAGAAAGTACTATCCATTTGATTTTGTATTATGGATCATCTATGAACTGAGAGAAAAAGAGGTTCTCGTCAGTTGGGAAGTGGAAAACCGATCCGGGGAAGTCATGAGTTTTACGATTGGCGGACATCCGGGCTTCCGTTTTGAAAAAGAAGGAGAACAGAAAGAAGACTACGAACTATATTTTCCGGAAAATACAGAGTTTACCGCTACCGCAGTCGATCTGGTCAACGGTACCGGAAAACCGGATCAGAAATACCGGGTGAAACTGACAGATCATACGCTGGTGTTAAGTGACCAGCTGTTTGATGTGGACACGCTGGTAGTTGACGATGCACAGATCCGGGAAGTATGGCTCAGAAGAAAAGCCACCGGGCAGCTTTATGCGGGAGTCCGTTGTATCGATGAATTTTGCAGTTTTGGAATCTGGTCCCTTCCGAAAGGACCGTATGTCTGTCTGGAACCCTGGGCGGGAAGATGTGATGATGAAGGGTTTTGTGAAGATATTTCAAAAAAGCCGGGAATCAACCGGGCGAAGCCGGGAGAATGCTGGAAAAAGCAGTATGCGATTCTGATCGGATAGAACAGAGTATCTTAAGAGGTGTATTTACAACAGGGAAAAAGAGTGTCAGATGTAAGAATCCGGCACTTTTCTGTTATCTGCAGAAGAAAAATAGCAGAGGATAAATTTTATAATTATAGAAATTACAGGGAGGTTTTTGTATGGGAAGAGCAATTTATGTGAGCAGTGTAAACGGAGATGATGCAAACAGCGGGTATGCACCGGAGAAAGCATTCCGCAGTCTGAGAAAGGTAAACCAGATGGAGATACAGCCGGGCGATCAGATTCTTCTGGAGAGAGGATCGGTATTTGTCGGAGAGTATCTGCATCTGTACAGAGGTGGTACAAAGGAGGCACCGGTTGTGGTAGATGCGTACGGAGAAGGTGCGCTGCCGCGCATCGAGACGGACGGAAACGGGATCTGGTATCAGAACTATGGCGGACATCTGGACAATGTAGTACATATCTGGAAAGGCTATCTGTCCTCAGCGGTTCTTTTATACGATGCAGAATACATTTCCATCCGGAATCTGGAAATTACAAACAACCCATGCGTCCAAAATGAGCGCCTGAACCAGGCAGACCGTATGAACCGCACCGGTGTATCCGTGATTGCGAAGAATCACGGGACGCTCCATGAGATCGAACTCGATCATCTGTATATCCATGATGTAGAGGGAAATATCTACGACAAACATCTGAACAATGGCGGCATCTACATGTCAGTCTCCCGTCCGGATGACGAAGAAAAGACCGGAATTGCCCGTTATGACGGTATTCATATCCACCACTGTAAAGTTGAGAACTGCCGCAGATGGGGAATTGCCGCAGGCTACACGTACCAGCATGACAAATTTACCACACTGGAACTGCCCGATGAAGTGGTGAAAGCCTACGGCTCCACCAATGTTGTGATTGAACACAACTTTGTCAAAGATATCGGCGGAGACGGCATCACACCGATGTACTGCTTTGAACCGCTGATCCAGTACAATGTGTCTGAAAATATCGCTGTGGACATCCACCCGGATCTGTACAACGAAGAAGGAAACCGTGGCGGTATGACCGCAGCCGCCATCTGGCCATGGAAATGCAAAACAGCGTTGTTCCAGTACAACGAAGTCTACAACACTGTCTATAATCAGGATGGTCAGGCGTGGGATGCCGACTCCGGTGACGGAACGATCTACCAGTACAACTACAGCTGCAACAATGGCGGTGGCTGTGTGATGTTCTGTGAGGGTGAGAGCGTCAACAACATCTTTCGCTACAACATCAGTCAGAATGACGGAACAGGCATCCTGACCCCGGTACGAAACGTGGATGCGAAAATCTATGGCAACATCTTCTATATAAAAGAAGGCGTGGACTTTATCCGTCATCGGATCTGGGGCGATACAATGATCGAAGGCGGCGGAATCGAAGTCACCGACAACATTATCATCTACGCCGGAAACGCCCCCAAAGAAGAGTCCTGGACCTACAACAGCCCCAAGGCATATTATCAGAGTAATACATATGTAAACTATCAGAATACCCCGGAAGGTGATCCGGCTCCAATCTGCCTCTCCGCTGCCACCGACATCCTGACAGCTCCGGGCATCGCCCCAGAGACCACCAACGGCAGCAGCCGCATGTACAAAGGCAGTCAGGACTTTGCCGGTTACCGCCTGAAAAAAGACGGCACAGACCTTCTGAAACTGTAAACTTCAGGAACAAAAGAACAAGAAGAAAGGACACAAAATTTTCACAAAAAAATTAGCACTCCCCCTTGACGAGTGCTAATACAGGTGTTATAGTACAAATAGAACAAAGGAAGAGAAATAAAGAAGTTCAACTACCGGATGTTCTACACGAATAATCAATTAAGCAATCACTCCGCCACCGGGCGGAACAAATAGAAGGGAGAAATGACTTATGTTAATGCCTAGTATTTTTGGTGAGAATTTTATGGATGATTTCTTTGGAGTTCCGGAGAGAACTTATACACAGAGTGCACAGAACGCCCTGATGAAAACCGATGTAGTAGAAAACAAAGACGGATTTGACGTATCCATTGACCTGCCGGGATTCAAAAAAGAAGATGTGAAGGGAGAAGTCAAAGACGGCTACCTGATCATTACCGCATCGACCAAACAGAACAAAGAAGAGAAAAACAAAGACGGCAAGTACATCCGCAAAGAGAGATACAGTGGAACCTGTCAGAGAAGCTTTTATGTAGGAGAAGATATCACCCAGGAAGACATCAAAGCAAAATTTGAAGATGGTGTTCTGAAACTGGAGATTCCGAAAAAAGAAGCAAAACCGGAAGTAAAAGAAGCAAAATACATCTCTATTGCATAAAAGAGCAGGGAGATGAAAATTGAGACAAAACACGTATTACGAGTTTTATCCATTCATGCGGCAGGCGCGGACCGGGCGCCTGCCGGATAAATAAACTGTGCGCTCATTACTGTGAAATCGAGTGAACAGAAAAAGGAAAATAACAGGGTTTTAAAACCCGTTCACTATAGAGATTACCACAGAGGGACAGGACAAACTTTATATCCGGAGTCTCTCTTTTTTATATATACAGGCAGCAAGCCGAATGTACAGGATGTAACAAGTTCCCAAAGGAGGTGGAACAAGTGGAAAATAAAAGAGATTACTATGAAGTGCTTGGCGTAAGCAAAGAGGCAGACAGTTCGGCAATTAAAAAAGCCTACCGGAAACTGGCGAAAAAATATCATCCGGACACCAACGCCGGTAATGCAGAGGCAGAAAAACGATTCAAAGAAATCTCGGAAGCCTATGCAGTACTGGGAGATGAGGAAAAGAAAAAATTATACGATGAATTCGGACATATCGCCTTCGAGCCGGGATTCAATGCGGATGCCGCAAGAGCACAGAAACAATATGGATATGAAAACTTCGGCAGTGATAACAGCCAGAATGGTTATCGGGAGTACCATTTTAACGGATCAGGTGGAGATGACATCTTCGGAGATCTGTTTGGAAATATGTTTCGCCGGGGAGCAAAAGGCGGGAATTTCCACAGCGAAGGATTTCATAACGACAGCGGATTCTATCAGCAGTTCCATCAGAGAGAAAATGATGGCTTCTATGGTAAACATGGATTTCACGAAACTTATTCCGGAAAAGGGGAGAATCTGGAAGCAGAGATTTCACTTACCTTTGATGAGGCTGTATTTGGCTGCGACAAGATGATCACATTGCAGGAAGCAGGAGGTAACCGCACTTTGAAAGTGCATATTCCTGCGGGAATCGATACCGGACAGAGCGTTCGACTGCGTGGAAAAGGTCATCCGGGAATCGGAGGCGGTGAACCTGGCGATCTGTTGCTGAAAGCAAAGGTTGGAAGAAAACCGGGATACGAACGAAAAGGCGTCGATGTCTACACCACGGTCAGTATCCCATACACAACCGCCGCTCTCGGCGGAGAAACCAGAGTATCAACATTATACGGGGATGTTAGTTGTAAAATCAAAGAAGGGACTCAGTCGGGCAGCAAGATCCGGCTGCGTGGAAAAGGAATTGTATCTATGAAAAATCCGAACGTCCACGGCGACCAGTACGTCACCGTCCAGATCCAGGTGCCCCGTCACCTGAATCAGCAGGCACGCCGGAAACTGATGGAATACAAACAGGCTTGCGGATAAAAAGAGCAGACAGGAATAACTTTGAACAGTTGTTACTGTCTGCTTTTTGCATGTGTTGTGCCGCATTTCGGGTGCGTTCCGGTTTGAAAGCAGAAAACAGACAACGAGAGTCTACGAGATGCAGTTTACAAAACATCATTTCTGAGCTATCCTATAGAAAGAAAAATAATAAAAAGTAACTATCCAGTAGATAGCATAACGGTGAAGATACTGAACAGTTGCGAAAAGACAATCAGGAGGAAGCAACATGGTAGGTCCGGAAGGAACAAAACGAATATCCAAAATAGATACGTACCTGAATGTAGCCGAAGCATTTGCCTATCGAAGCACCTGCATCAAACGAAAATACGGTGCGGTGATCGTAAAAGATGATGTGGTAATCTCCACCGGCTATAATGGATCCCCGCGCGGCTACGACAATTGCTGCGATATCGGCGAGTGTCCGAGAATAAAACTGGGTATGCATCAGGGAGAGGGGTACGGTCTTTGCCGTGCGATCCATGCTGAGCAGAATGCATTGCTGAACTGTTCCCGCGAACAGACCATCGGTGCCGACCTCTACCTTGCCGGCATCAATCCCGGTGATAATTCTGTTCACCGCGCAAAACCCTGCCCCATCTGCTCCCGCCTTATTATCCAGGCCGGAATCAAAAACGTCTACCTCCGTGTAGGTGCAAAAGCCGGTGAGTACGAAGTGGTTCCGGCCAAAGATCTGGTGTGGCATCTGTAAAACAAAAATGATAACCGGAAAATAAAGACAGAAAAAGCCGCAAGGAAACAGTCCTGGCCAGTAAAGTTCAATGCCCCGGAAGCCCGCGATCCCTCCTCGGTGCGCGCGAACTTGTCGAGTACGAGTTTGAGACTACAGGCTCAAACCGAACGCAGACCTGAGCACGCACCGAGGAGGGATCGCGGGCTTCCGGGGCTCACAACATCCCCAACAAACCTTACTGCGGAATCCTTGCCTTATAATAAAGTGGCGACAACCCAAAATACTTCTTAAACAACTTACTGAAATGATAAGCATCCTCATATCCCACAGCCATCGCCACAGCCTGAATCGACTGCTCCGGGTTCTCATCCAGCAGTTCCCGGGCCTTTTGCATCCGCAGGCTGATCAGATAATTGATCGGCGTATCCCCTGTTTCACTTTTGAAAATCTTCGAAATATAAAAAGAACTCAGATACATATTTGCCGCAATCTGATCGAGCGAAATCTTCTCTTTATAATGAGTCTCCATATAATGCATAATCTGCTGAACCACGTACTTCTTATTTACCGACTTGAACTCATACCGTGGTGCATACTGACGCTTTACATCTTCCTCAAGCTCCTGCTTCTGATATCTGCAAAGCAGACAGATCACCTGAATCAGATAGGACTTCAGCATAAAATACCGCCCTGGCTGGCAGGTCTTCGACTCCTGTTCCATCAGGTTACACAGCCGAAACAACGGTTCTTTATAACTGTCCGGCAATGTTGCCAGCAGCTGATAATTTTTAAAAAGAGGAAAATGCCCTCTGGTACATCCGGCAAATTCCACATTTGAAAAAGCCAGATAAAATTCCCGGGCAGAAGTTCCAGCTACAGGAAGGCTCTGGTGATATGTTCCGGGATTCAGCAAAATCACGGATCCTTCTTCCACATCATACAACTTCTCATCTATACGAAATGTTGTTTTTCCTTTCAGTATAAGCACAAATTCAATAAAATCATGACAATGATAATTCATCTCAGGCTCTGTTCGAAGCAGATTACAGCAGAACAGAAAGCGGGGATTGAGATCATTGTAAGTAAGATCATACACCGATGGTTCCATAAAAATCCCCCTGTCATAAATATAATTTCAACGTAACTGTTCAGTACCTTCACAGTTACGAGCCAAAATGCCTCGCGGGACAGTGGCTACTGAATAGTTACATTTCAACACATATTTGATAAGTTAAGTATACAACATAAACCATCCGATGCACAAGAAAGTACATTCCACTTTTTCGACTGTACTTTATAATAAAACTATCGTAACTGTGAAGATACTGAACAGTTACAGTCATATAAAAATTGGCAGCCAGCGGTAAAAGATGCCACATGGTATGCAAAAAAAGAAAGGATGAAAAAAGAAAATGACAAAAAGTATGACATCAGGAAAACCGGTAAAACTAATCCTTTTATTTGCGCTTCCGCTGATTGTGGGTAATATTTTTCAACAATTCTACAGTATGGCGGATACCGTAATTGTAGGACGTACTATAGGAGTTAATGCCCTGGCGGCTGTCGGATGTACAGGAAGTGTATCTTTCTTTATTCTCGGATTTGTTATGGGATTTACCTCGGGTTTGTCGATTCTCATTGCCCAGCGTTTCGGTGCGGAGGATGAGGAAGGAATCCGTTGCAGCTTTGCTGCCGGTATCATTCTAAGTATTGCACTCACAATTGTGATGACATTATTTGCAGTGGCACTGGTTCGTCCTGCCATGGAATTTTTGCAGACACCGGAGGAAATCCTTGACGATGCGGTTTCTTATATCCGGATTATATTCTGGGGAATCGGAGCAAGTGTATTATTTAATCTGGGATCAAATACGATGCGTGCATTGGGCGACAGTCGGACACCACTGTATTTTCTGATTTTTGCCTGCTGTGTCAATATTGTACTGGACATTGTACTGATTGCCGTAGTCGGTATGGGAGTTGCAGGGGCAGGTGTGGCAACTATATTTTCTCAGCTCCTGTCAGGAATCTGCTGCTTTGTATATATATGGAAGAAAATGCCGGTACTTCGGATTAACCGCCATCACTTTCATCTGGCGCGAAAACAACTGGGTGATCATCTGCGAATTGCTCTTCCAATGGCGTTTCAGATGTCCATCATTGCGATCGGTTCCCTGATTCTGCAGTTTGCTCTGAACGGTCTGGGCGCGGTATCTGTAGCAGCTTATACGGCGGCACAGAAGATTGATTCCATTGCAACCATGCCACTGAATTCTCTTGGACAGGCAATGACTACGTATACTGCTCAGAATTATGGTGCCGGCCAGTATGAGAGAATAAAAAAAGGAGTGTTCCAGTGTATTCTGATTTCTCTGACCGTCAGTGTTTTGATGGGACTTATGAATATTTTTGCAGGAAGCAATCTGTCCGCTGTGTTTGTGGGAAGTGGTGAACGGGATGTAATTGCCTTATCCAAAACATATCTGGTCATCAACGGATCCTGTTACTGGATGTTGGGACTGTTATTTATCTATCGCTTTACCTTGCAGGGACTTGGTAACGGATGGGTGCCTACAGTGGCAGGAATTATGGAACTGGTCATGCGTGCAACAGCAGCTGTTTTGCTGGTAGAGCGTTTAGGATTTGCCGGTGCAAGTTCCGCAAGCCCGTTGGCATGGATCGGGGCATGCATTCCGCTGGGAATTGCATATTATCTTACAATCCGGCAAATGGTTCCCAAACAGCCGGAGACTACTCCTGTAAAAGCCATGTGAGCCTGAAAGTCAGCGGCTTTTCCTTTACTTCCCGGGCTATGGGAAGTATAATAAAGGAAACTGAGAAAACGTGGAGGGTATTACCTATGGAACTGTTATTTTTGGAGCCGGTATTCAAAGAGGCTATCTGGGGTGGAACAAAATTAAGAGACTCGTTTGGATATGATATTCCAAGTGACACAACAGGAGAGTGCTGGGCGATCAGTGCTCATAAAAATGGTGACTGTAAGATTGCAGGTGGCAGATACGATGGAAGATATCTGAGCCAGTTATGGGAAGAAGAGCCGGAACTGTTTGGAAATTATCCGGGCAGCCAGTTTCCGCTTCTGATTAAAATCATTGATGCGAAAAATGATCTGAGTATTCAGGTACATCCCGATGATGCATATGCATCCGAACATGAAAATGGTTCGTTGGGGAAAACCGAGTGCTGGTATGTGCTGGACTGTGAGCCGGGTACAAAAATTGTTATCGGCCACAATGCAAAGGATAAAAAAGAACTGGAAGAGATGATCCGTCAGGGACGGTGGGATGAATTTATCCGTGTGACAGATGTGAAAAAAGGAGATTTTTTCCAGATCAATCCGGGATGTCTGCATGCAATCAAAGGAGGTACAGTGATTCTGGAGACACAGCAGAACAGCGATATTACATATCGTGTATATGACTATGACAGATTGTCCGACGGAAAACCGAGACAGCTGCATGTGGAACAGAGCATTGACACAATTGTGGCACCGTTTGAGCCGGCAAAATGCGATACCTATACTGAGAACCTGCAGGGGGCGGAACATAAACATTTGATCACCTGTCCATTCTATTCTGTAGACAAGTATGATGTGGACGGTGTATTTACTATTGAATTTGACAAATATTTTACGGATGTCAGCGTAGTAGAAGGTTCCGGTACTGTAAATGGAATTCCGCTAGAAAAGGGTCAGCATTTTATCGTACCGGCAGGATACGGAAAGTGCCGTTTTGAAGGCGTGATGAGTCTGATCTGTTCAAATCCGGAAAAACATTAAGAGAAAATCCGGACTTAATAAAAGGAAATTAAAAAGTTAGACGGAATATATATAACAGAGATAATCTGAGAACGGTATAAAAAGCTGTTCAAAACACAGGTAAAAAGGAGAATACAGATATGAGACTGGGAGCACTGGAAGCAGGCGGAACCAAGATGGTCTGCGCAATCGGAAACGAAAATGGGGAGATTTTTGAGAGGATATCTATTCCTACCGAAACTCCGGAGATCACACTTCCGAAACTGATTGAGTATTTTAAAGATAAAGAGATCGAAGCACTGGGAATCGGCTGCTTTGGACCGATTGATGTAAACCGTAACTCTGAAACTTATGGTTATATCACAACCACACCAAAGCTGGCGTGGGCAAATTGCGATATTGTCGGTGCTTTTAAAAAAGCACTGAATATTCCGGTGGGATTTGATACGGATGTAAATGGATCTGCACTGGGAGAAGCCACCTGGGGAATCACCAAAGGCCTGGAAAACAGCGTATATATCACTATTGGAACCGGTGTCGGTATGGGTATTATGAGCAACGGAAAACTGCTTCATGGTATGCTGCATCCGGAAGCCGGACATATCCTGATGAGAAAACATCCGGAAGATCATTACGAAGGCAAATGCCCATATCACAAAACCTGTCTGGAAGGTCTGGCTGCAGGCCCGGCGATCGAAGCACGCTGGGGCAAAAAAGGAATAGAACTGGCAGATAAGAAAGAAGTATGGGAGCTGGAAGCTTATTATATCGGACAGGCTCTGGTAGATCTGATTCTGGTACTGTCTCCGGAAAAAATTATTCTTGGTGGCGGTGTTATGCATCAGGAACATATGATGCCGTTAGTCAGAGAAGAAGTAAGAAAACAGATGGCCGGTTATATTAAGACGAAACAGATGGATGATCTGGATAATTATATTGTACTGCCAAGCCTGAATGATAATCAGGGAATTATGGGTGCGCTGAAACTGGCAGTGGATGAGCTGGAACTGGAGAAATAATATCCTTATATAAAATAAGAAAGCTGTCGTGGTGAAATCTGCGACAGCTTTCTTATTTTTACATGAATAACGAGCCACATTCATATCTTTTACTTGACTTTTTTGTTGACACATGGTATATTAAGTAAGCGACATGGAAGTAGGTCTTTTTTTTATGCCTAAAATCGAAAGACGTGAATTTCGATGGCAAAAGAAAAAAGTCCGTTGCAACAACGCAAATCAACACAGTGGAGGTGGAAGTCGTGCGCGTAAAAATCACATTGGCATGTACAGAATGTAAACAGCGGAATTACAACATGACAAAAGAGAAAAAGAATCATCCGGAAAGACTGGAGACCAAAAAGTATTGTAAATTCTGTAGAACACACACAATGCACAAAGAGACGAAATAAGATTGTCGTGTAAGAGGTGAGGACTATGGCAGAATCTGCAAAAAAAGAAAAGGCTCCGAAAAAGGAGAAAGCTCCGAAAAAGAGCTGGACCAAAGGTCTGAAGTCCGAATTTGACAAGATTATCTGGACTGACAAGAAAACAGTCGGCAAACAGACGGTTGCCGTTGTTGGTATCACAGTAGTCCTGGGCGTGATTATTTCCGTTCTGGACAGTGCGGTTCTGGAGTTCGTTAATTTGCTGATTAAATAAGGACAAGGGTGAGGAAATGGCAGAAGCAAACTGGTATGTAGCCCATACATATTCGGGCTATGAAAACAAAGTGAAAGCCAACATTGAGAAAACAATCGAAAACCGACATCTGGAAGATCAGATTCTGGAAGTTCGGGTACCGATGCAGGATGTGACAGAGTTGAAAAACGGTGCACAGAAGCTGGTATCCAGAAAAATGTTCCCGGGATACGTACTGATCAACATGGTGATGAACGATGATACATGGTATGTTGTTCGTAACACCCGTGGTGTGACCGGATTCGTCGGACCGGGATCTAAACCGGTGCCTTTGAGCGAAGAAGAGATCGGCATGCTGGGTATCCAGCCTGAAACCATCGAAATCGATTTTGCAGAAGGCGACAGCGTAGTTGTTACCGGAGGAGCCTGGAAAGATACTACTGGTATTATCCAGACGATCAACAGTCAGAAGCAGACTGTGACAATCAATGTTGAGTTGTTTGGTCGCGAAACACCGGTTGAGATCAGTTTCGCAGAAATTAAGAAGTTGTAAACAGAATCATCGAAGTATGAAGTTTCGCACGGAAATGATTCGTGGGAGGGAAATCCCCGCAATTACCACATTATAGGAGGTCATTACAATGGCAAAGAAAGTAACAGGATATATCAAATTACAGATTCCTGCTGGTAAAGCAACACCAGCACCACCAGTTGGACCGGCTCTGGGTCAGCATGGTGTAAATATCGTACAGTTTACAAAGGAATTCAATGCTAGAACAGCTGACAAGGGAGATCTGATCATCCCTGTAGTTATCACTGTATACGCAGACAGAAGTTTCAGCTTTATAACCAAAACTCCACCAGCTGCAGTTTTGCTGAAGAAAGCTTGTAACATCAAATCAGGTTCAGGTGTTCCGAACAAAACAAAAGTAGCTACTATTTCCAAAGATAAAGTAAAAGAGATCGCTGAAATGAAAATGCCAGATCTGAATGCAGCAAGCATCGAAGCAGCTATGAGCATGATCGCTGGTACTGCAAGAAGTATGGGTATCGTAGTTGAGGACTAATCTTTACTAATGTAACTTTGAGACCATAAGGTCACAAACAAACGAATATCGTGGGAGGGCAATCCCCGCAATTACCACAGGAGGTTATAGGAAATGAAACACGGTAAAAAATATATGGAAACTGCCAAAGCAGTTGATCGTGCAAAACTGTATGATCCGGATGAAGCAATCGCTTTAGCTAAAAAATCTGCAGTTGCAAAATTTGATGAAACAATCGAAGCTCATATCAGAACAGGCTGTGACGGACGTCACGCTGACCAGCAGATTCGTGGTGCAGTAGTTCTGCCTCACGGAACCGGTAAAACTGTTCGTGTCCTGGTATTCGCAAAAGGTGTGAAGGCTGATGAAGCTCAGGCAGCTGGCGCAGAATTCGTTGGAGCAGAAGAACTGATCCCGAAGATCCAGAACGAAGGATGGTTTGACTTTGATGTAGTTGTTGCTACACCGGATATGATGGGTGTTGTTGGTCGTCTGGGTCGTGTACTTGGACCGAAAGGCTTAATGCCAAACCCGAAAGCTGGTACAGTAACAATGGACGTTACAAAAGCTGTTCAGGATATCAAAGCTGGTAAGATTGAATATCGTCTTGATAAAACAAATATTATTCACGTGCCAATCGGAAAAGCTTCTTTCACAGAAGAACAGTTAGCGGACAACTTCCAGACGCTGATGGGTGCAATCAATAAAGCAAAACCTTCTACACTGAAAGGTCAGTTCCTGAGAAGCGTAACAATCGCTCCTACTATGGGAATTGGTGTTAAGATTAACCCATTAAAACTTGTGTAATTTATAAAATGAAACACTCCGGAGAATTTCTCCGGAGTGTTTTTTGTACAATATAGACAAAAATTTATAGTTGCTTTTGGAGTGTCTGCTTATCTTTTTATTTCCCTCTTGATTTTTGATAACAGTTGTAGTAATATCCATGTATAGCAAAAAAACAAACGTTTGCGCAAACGTTAAAATCACAAAAATATTAAAATAAGGAGGAGGAGATGAAGCTTTTTTACGAACCAAACAATGCATACTTTGGAGATTGTATGCCATTTTACCATGACGATACGTTTTATGTGTTTCACCAGAGAGATGCGAGAAATCCACGTCCTTTTGAACCTTTTGAATGGTCTTTGGCAACGACAAAGGATTTTGTCCATTATGAAGATAAAGGAGTAGCAATTCCGAAAGAAGGAGATGATTCTCCGGAGCAATATATTTTCGCAGGAAGTGTTTTTGAAGGCAATCATAAATTTCATGCAATTTATACTGCTTATAATCGGGATTTTGCTGCACAGGGAAAAGATGCACAGGTTTTGATGAGTGCGGAAAGTGATGATCTTCTCAATTGGAAAAAGACTGGTAAGTTTGTTCTTCCTGCACCGGAAGGATATGATGGCAATGACTGGAGAGATCCATTTATTTTATGGGAGGAAGAAAGCCAACAGTATATTATGATATTGGGGGCCCGAAAATTAAAGGGAAAACAGATGAGAACCGGAAGAACTGTCTGGTTTACATCAAAAGATTTGTCGGAATGGCATTTTGAGGGCGATTTTTGGGCACCTGAAACATTCACGATGCATGAAATGCCGGATTTGTTTAAAATGGGTGACTGGTGGTATTTACTTACCACAGAATACAGTGAAAGAAGTAAAACAATCTATCGTATGAGCCGTTCTTTGAAAGGTCCCTGGATTGCTCCGGCGGATGATGCCTTTGATGGTCGGGCCTACTATGCTGCACGTTCGTGTTCGGATGGAAAACATCGGTATCTTTTTGGATGGGCAGCAACAAAAACTGATAATCAGGATATGAATAGTTGGGATTGGGCAGGAACTTTTGTGTGTCATGAAATCTATCAGCGGCCGGATGGAACGCTGGGTGTAAAACTTCCGGATTCTATGCTTTCAGCTTATGAGCCGGATACAGAGGTTATGAAAGGCCCTGCTACACTTGAAACAGTAGATTCTCAGGCAAACCTTCATATTACAGAAACACCTGAAGACTTCTATAAAGTTGAGATGGATTTTCAGATTTCCGAGAATACCAGAATGTTTGGAATTAGATTGTTCGAAGATCCGGAAACCGGAGATTCTTACAAATATGAAGTTAATCTGGCAGAAAATAGAATTTATTTTGACAGAACACCAAATCAGCCGTGGTATCGCTATTTTGACAAGGGATTGGAAAGACCGATTCATTTAGAAGCAGGAAGAAAATACCATGCCAGATTGATTGTGGATGACTCTATTGTTATAATGTATATTGATGGTGTTTCGTTAATTGCCCGGATGCATGCAAAAGCTGGATGTGACTTAAGCGCATATGTAATTGATGGCTCCCTCAAGATTGAAAATATTACAATAGCAAAATCATTAAGGAGTTAAGATCTATGTCTAATCGAACGGTGAATTTAAAAGATGTTGCCGCAAAAGCCGGTGTATCCATTACGACTGTCTCTCATGTAATAAATAAAACTCGATTCGTTAAACCTGAAACAACAGCTGCTGTAGAAAGTGCAATAAAAGAACTAAATTATGTTCATAATCTTGCAGCCAAAACTCTGCGGTCGAAAAAATCCGGAATCATTGGAGTTATGATTACTGGATTTGGAAATCCATATTTTCTGGAAATTCTTCAGGGTATAGAGCATATTTTAAGCGAAAAAGGGTATCAAATGATTCTTGGGAACATTGGAAGCTCTATGGGGGCGCAGGAAAAACAATTGGACATCTTTAATTCGTGGTGCGTAGACGGGATTATAACCTATGGTCAGGGATACCAAAATTTATCTCAAAAATATGATTCTCTGAATTGCCCTGTTGTCTGCATTGAATCTCCGGGAGGAGATCAAACAGATAATGTTATTATAGATGACTGCGCTCTGATAAAAGAAGCGATTACTGATATGATTCAATGTGGACATCAAAAAATCGGTTGTATTTATGGCGTTTCTGATGCATATACATCGATTCAGAGAACAAACGGATATAAGGAAGGTCTTTTGGCTAATAAAATAAAAGTAGACGAGACCATTATCAGATGTGGACAATCGACATTAGAAGGTGGTTATCGTGAAACAAATTGGCTTCTGGAGAATGCTGAGCTTGATGCAATTTTTGTGGAAAATAATTTGATGACACTTGGATGTGTAAAAGCATTATCTGAGCGTGGAGTTGAAATTCCCAATCAAATCGCCCTTCTTGGGTATGATGATGATGACTGGAGAGATACGGTTGTTATACCGATCAGTTCCATACAGCCTCCACGATATGAAATGGGAGAAAAGGCCACCCAACTTTTGTTGCAGAAAATAAACTATCCAAAACGAAGATCCATTACAATCAAACTATCTCCAGAATTAATAAAACGAAAATCTTATTGATATATGAAGGAAGATTATTCTGTATAAAAAATATTATCTATACTCTTGACAGGTCTTAGAACGGTTTCTTTTGCCGGATGTTCGAATAAAGAAGCCGATAAGAGTAAGTCAAATGAACTGGTGCTTTTTAACGCCAAAGGTGAAAATGAAGCTGAATTTGAAGAGATGTGCAAAGCGTTTACAGAGGAAACTGGCATTCCGACAAAATGGTTTTCTACGTGCAATGGAACAAACCAGTCTTTCAATTGATCCTGCATATATTGGGCATTTAAAAGGTGAGGTGGACATAGAATCCGTGGTATCAGTCATAGAAAAGATTTTTGTACCGAATCATTTTCCTACAGCTATTTTTTGCTGTAGTGATGAGGTAGCCATTGAATTGATGTGTTGGCTTATGCATCATGGATACAAAATACCGGAAGATGTTTCTGTACTATCTTTTGATGGCATACCTTATACAGAAAAGCTGAATCCTTCAATGACTACAATCTGTCAGCCGGTAGAATTTCAGGCAGAAAGAATCATAAATGGAATGTTATATCTGCTGGATGGAAAAGAGCGAAAAAGTGATGATACTGGAAATGATTACGTCTTACAGATAAGAGACAGCACAGGAGTTCCAAGAGAATAAAAGATGGAGATGGGACGAAGGAAGTTAAAAATCGTCAAAGCCAGTAAAATCAATAGATTAGGGCTTGACAGAATAGGAGGTATATGAATGGAAAAAGTGCTATATGAAGAATTGTTTCCGGATGAGTTCGCCGAGCGAATAAAAAAATGCCTGTCGCATTTTTACCTCTTGGTACATTAGAGTGGCATGGACCTCATATGCCATTAGGAGCAGACGGAATACAGTCAAAGGAATTATTTATCGAGCTTGCAGGGAAAATGGGAGGGGTGGTCCTTCCAATGCTATTTGTAGGGCCGGATCGCGTGTTCGATGATCGTGGAGAATTATTTTACGGAATGGATATTAATACAAGTGGCGCTTTAAAAAGTTATCCGGCGCAACGTTTAACTGGTAGCGCATATTGGCTGGATACAGAATTGTTTAAAAAGCTGCTTATGAGCATTGTGGAGCAGCTTTCAAGAACTGGAGTAAAAATCATTATCGGACATGGACACGGACCATCAATAAATGCTTTTGCAAATATTGCAGCTGATGCCCAGAAAATGTATGGAGTGAAATTGTATACTGCATGGAGTTTTGCTGAGAATGAAGAATTAAAATTTCAAAATGACCATGCGGGGGCAAATGAAACTTCAATTGTGATGGCATTTCGACCGGATCTGGTTGATTTTAGCCGTGTGAAAGAAGATGAAAGTAATCTGATTGGAATTGCCGGTCGGCATCCGGTGAAAGAATCTTCTGCGGAGTATGGAAAAAGGATCAAAGAGTATACAATAGAATGTATTTATGCAGGCTTACGTTCGGAATATCCACAATTGTTTGAAGAATAAGCCCTTACAATTCCGGAATGTGCGTTTAGAACTTCAGGTGGTTTTAAAATTTCTTAACGGGGACTGATGCGGGGACGCAAGCCTTATTTGATCAATCGAATATTGTTTATCATTCCCGTATGTCGGGCATGATAGCCGATCTTATGCCGGACTATTGACAATGACCTTCAACCCTATTGTTAGCAGCTGCAAACATTTTACTGATATTCCAGGGTTAACTAAGGCTGACAGAGATGATATTCAGATTGACTGTAATTAATTTGAAAGTATTTTAAATACTATAAACATGACGAAACACAGTGGTGGAAAAATTGTGCAGGAATGTAGATTTTCGTTCGCGTTCGTACGGTAGGCGCCAGCAGAATTTATCTGAAAAAAGTAGTATGGGCGGAAGGAAAATTTATATAGAGGCAACGGAAGATTGACGAATAAGATGTTGTCTGAGTTATTTTCAAGACCTAAAGGGAGGGAAAGAGATGAAAAGAAAAATAGTTGCAGTTTTAACAGCAGCTACGCTTGCAGTTGGTATGTTAGCCGGCTGTGGCGGCGGCGGAAGCAATTCTAGTTCCGGATCAACAGATACAAGCGGAACAGCAGCATCTGAAGGTATTACTACAGAGGTAGGAACTCCTCGTTCCGAGACACTGATCGTTGAGAGTTCGACGCCTACTGATACACCAGGTCAGTTCAACAGTTACATGACCGGTACCCAGATGGGATTTGGTATTCATCAGTTGATGAGCGCACATCTGTGGGAGATGGATACCGTAAAAGGTGAGCAGTGGGGTGAAATCGCTGACGGTATGCCGGAATCCAATGATGACTTTACTGAGTGGACAGTAAAAGTACGTCAGGGTATCAAATGGTCCGATGGTGAAGATGTAACAGCAGATGATGTAGTCTTCACTTTCAACATGATCAAAGACAATGACGGAATCAATGCAAGTGCAGCAACAAACATGTACATTGATTCCGTAGAAAAAGTAGATGATTACACAGTTCTGTTTAAGATGAAAGAATCATTCCCACGTTTTGCACAGAAATATGGTATCACTGCATGGGGAACTGATTACCGTATCGTTCCGGAACATATTTATTCTCAGCAGTCCGATGTTACTACATTCAAAGATGAAGATCCTGTAGTAGCAGGTCCTTATACCGTAAAAGAGTACGATAAATTAGGTGACTGGGTACTGTATGAACTGCGTGATGACTGGCAGGACAGCACACTTGGTGTTGCAGGATCTACTCAGTATGACTATGCAGACGGAGCAACTCCTCCGAAATATGTATGGTTCCGTACATTCGCAGATTCTACCACAAAACAGATGGCTATGATCAACAACGAAGTTGACCTGCTGTGTGAAGTAACACTGGAAGAGTTCCAGACAATGAAAGAATCGAATGACAAGATTAACTGCTGGTACAATGACTTCCCATATGCAAACCCAGATGACCCGGGTGCAAAAGGAATCGTATTCTCCATGGGTAAAGGCGCACCTTATGACAATGCAGATTTCCGTTGGGGTATTGCTTTAGCACTTAATATCGATGAGATTTCCATGAACACGTTCTCCGGTGCCGGACGTGCGGCTCCGATCCCGCTGTTTAACAATACACAGTTCCTGCAGGATACATACACAATCCCGATGCAGGATTGGCTGGAAAACTTTGAACTGGATCTTGGCGATGGAACAACCTTTAAACCTTACGACACAGGTTATGCAAAACGTATGGCTGAGTCTCTTGGCGTTGAAGGATCCGATGAAGAACTGATCAGCATGTTTGGTGCAGGCTGGTGGAAACACGACGAAGAAGCTGCTACAAAACTGCTGGAAAAAGCCGGTCTTGAAAAAGTAAACGGCGTATGGAACTATGAAGGCAAACCGTTCACCTTCGAGATGAGCTATCTTGCTGATACTGAATTCCAGGCAGCACGTGGCGTACAGGCAGCTTACAACCAGCTGACAAAATTCGGTTTCCAGTGTACAATCACTTCCAAATCTTCTGCAACATGGGATGTAGACGGTGGAAAGGGTAACTTTGATATCGCTGGTTACTGGATATCCGCTGGTACCCTGAAAGATTTCTATACCGGAATCAGTGGTTTTGATGCAAATCTGATCAAACCTGTTGGCGAGACTGGTTCCGGACAGGGTCTCCGATGGAAAAACGAAAAAGCTACAGAGATTATTCATGAGCTTGCTAATACTTCTCCTGACGATGAAAAATCTTATGAATTACATCAGGAATTCCTGAAGGAATGTGTAACAGATATGCCTAATATCAACTTCCTCGCTGGTACAAAATTCGTTCCGACCAACTCAACATATTGGGAAGGTTATCCAAATGCGGAAAATCCGTATAGTGGTCCATGGTGGTGGTGGAGCTGCTTCAAATACATGCTGCCGAACATCACTCCGACACAGGCTTAATTGCTATATATAATAAGTCTTTGGAACAATAGTAACATGATGAAACCAACAGAGATCCGGTAGAGGGTTCTGTTGAAATATCAAAAGGGACGGAGTTGTAAGAAGATCTTATGACCCCGTCCCTTTTAACGTAAACCTGAATCCGTGAACTTCACGGATTCAGGACTTTTTTTAAAAAGTCGGAAATGACCTATAAATCAGCCGAAATCATATCTGGAAAATTCTTTGTTTTTTGCGTAAAATAAAGATAATGGGCGGTGATTAGGCCGCAGAAAATAAGTTTGGTGATACTGCACTTGTTGTACTGAGTCGTTTTTCCGGAGAAGGATGGGATCGTTCCAGTGTGGAATACAATGGAGAATTTAACCCGTGGCCGGACGAGACCAGTATGCCGAAACTGTCTGCGGAAGTGTATCTGGATGGAGATTTTTATCTGACTGCAGGTGAGAAAAAACTGCTGGCGCAGGTAGAAGAAGTATATGATAAAATTGTAGTTGTATTAAATATCGGTGGAGTGATCGATCTGTCCTGGATCAAGAGAGATGATAAGATCGGAGCTGCTTTATACGGTGGCCAGGGAGGCATGGAAGGCGGAACCGCGATGGCACAGGTATTGTGTGGTCTGGTCAATCCATCCGGTAAATTGGCAGATACCTTTGCTGCAAGACTGGAAGATTATCCGTCCACGGAAAACTTCCATGAGTCTGTAGAATATGTGGATTATACGGAAGATCGTTTAGTATCGGTTCTGGTCAGGATTCTGACGAGATTTTACGTGCGCAGATGAATTCGGAAAATCCACCGGCAATTTATACTTTAGCCGCTTTAAGAGCTTTGCCGGAATGGAAAGAAAGCGGTCGGGTTTTGAATCTATCAACTGTTGAAGATCCGGAATTTCAGGATATTGTATCTTCTGTTCCTGATACTATGCGTTTAACAGATGGTGGGCCGGAAAGTTATGGGATCCCTTATGGCGTTGAAGGAATCGGTTATATCGTAAATAAGAATATGCTTAGTGACTTGTTCGGGTCAGATAACGGAGAATTAGTGCTTACTGAGCTTAGTACCTGTTCGTGGGATTGATTATCCTATACACAGGTTTTGGTATCAGTATGTCTGTGTTTATGATGACAGGTTACATTAAGAGCATTCCAAAAGATATTGAAGAGTCTGCTGTTATTGACGGTGCAAATATTATGCAGGCCTTCTTTTATATCATGCTCCCTTTGATTAAACCTATGACTATAACGATTATAATTTTGAATGGTATGTGGATATGGAATGATTATCTTCTTCCGTTCCTGGTGCTTGAAACGTCGGATTTCAAAACCATAACGCTTGAGATCTATTATGTTAAGATGACAGCCGGGCAATATGTGAGTCCTTGGGAGACGCTTTTTCCAAGCGTTCTGATTGCAATCCTACCATTGATTGTAATATTTTTACTTTTTCAAAAGCATTTTGTTAAAGGTGTTACTGCTGGAGCGGTGAAGAGCTGAAAATAAGTTGGTTCTCTTTGAAGAGGATGTGATTACATTTAGATCACATCCTCTTTTCTGATTATAGGTAATGCATTCAGATAAATGAAGAATTTTTCTGCATACAGTATAAGCTCTGTTAAATGTAAAGTGAAATATAGGTAACTATTCAGTCGTTAATTAATATCTCTAGGCTGAACTGTAACAAATATAGTTTAAAAAATAGAGAAAAACTATTGACAAGCCACAACCTTGATGGTATTATACCTAAGTATCACGCCGAAGACAGCAGGTGCCGTAAGGCATAAGACTAAAACGCCTGCCGAGGAAGTACATTCTTAGTAAAGAATCGAGGTCCTCTTTGTCGTGCACAAAGAGGTTTTTTTATACCTTGCCTCGGGCAGCCAGAGCCTGCTCCCATGGAAGGATGGCTGACGGAGTGCCCGCAGGTGTATATTTGGCGGTACACAAAATCTATAAGGAGGTGCACCAATCATGGCAAAAGTTGAACTGAAAAAACCGATCGTAGAAGAGATTTCCGCAAATATCGCTGATGCTCAGGGCGTTGTTCTGGTAAACTACAGTGGTCTGACAGTAGCTCAGGATACTCAGCTGCGTAAGGAATTAAGAGAAGCTGGCGTTGTATACAAAGTATACAAAAACACAATGATGAACTTTGCATTCCAGGGAACTCCGTGTGAAGAACTGTGCAAACATCTGGATGGAACAAACGCTCTGGCTATCTCTAAAGAAGATGCAACTGCCCCTGCAAGAATCCTTGCGAAATTTGCAAAGACAGCTCCGCAGCTGGAACTGGTAGCAGGTGTTGTTGAAGGTGGTTACTATGACCAGGCTGGAATTAAAGCACTGTCCGAAGTACCTTCCAGAGAGGAACTTCTTGGAAAACTGCTTGGAAGCATCCAGTCCCCAATCGCCAACTTTGCTCGCGTCATCAGCCAGATCGCAGAAGCAAAAGAAGCATAAGTTTCTTAGCGAAGGCAAGCTGAAAGCGCAGCCTGAGGTTAGAAACTTAGCTGTTCGACAGCGCAAAGCGATGTCGAACTTCCTAGCAGCGTAAGCTGCCCAAAAAAAATTAAAAAAGAAAACAAAACTTATAATTGGAGGTAAATAAAAATGGCAAAACTTACTACAGCTGAATTTATTGAAGCTATCAAAGAACTGTCCGTTCTGGAACTGAACGAACTGGTAAAAGCATGTGAAGAAGAATTTGGTGTATCCGCAGCAGCAGGTGTTGTTGTAGCAGCAGCAGGTGCAGCAGAAGCAGCAGAAGAGAAAGATGAGTTTGACGTAGAGCTGACAGAAGTTGGTCCTAACAAAGTTAAAGTTATCAAAGTTGTTCGTGAAGCAACAGGTCTGGGACTGAAAGAAGCTAAAGAAGTAGTAGACGGTGCTCCGAAAGTAATCAAAGAAGCAGCTGCAAAAGCAGAAGCTGAAGAAATCAAAACAAAACTGGAAGCTGAAGGCGCTAAAGTAACTCTGAAATAATCAGATTACAGCATTTAGTTGAAAGATGGAGAACCCGGAAGAGCTACAATGCTCTTCCGGGTTTTTGTAATGAAAAAATAAAAAAGATTAGAAAATTGGGTTGACACTCTTGACAAACTGTGATATTGTAAAAAATGCACTATTATGGCAAGATATGCCTACTAGTCTAATCTTAAAAGCACGAAAAAGGCATGAGCAGTAATAAATCAAATACACAAGGGGTGAAACGGTCAATGGAAAAAAACAGAATACGTCCTATTACAAACGGTAAAAGTATGCGGATGAGCTACCAGAGACAAAAAGAAGTTTTGGAAATGCCCAACTTGATTGAGGTTCAGAAAGATTCCTATAACTGGTTCCTTGAGGAAGGTTTAAAGGAAGTATTTGCTGATATCTCTCCGATCACTGATTACAGTGGCAAGTTGAGCTTGGAATTTGTGGACTTTACTTTGTGCGAGGATGATGTGAAATATTCCATCGAGGAGTGCAAAGAAAGAGACGCAACTTATGCAGCACCTTTAAAAGTAAAGGTGAGATTGTACAATAAGGAAAACGACGAAATTAAAGAGCATGAGATTTTCATGGGAGATTTGCCGTTGATGACAGCAACCGGTACCTTCGTAATTAATGGTGCAGAACGAGTTATTGTCAGTCAGTTAGTACGTTCCCCTGGTATTTACTATGCGATTGCTCATGACAAACTTGGTAAAAGACTGTTTTCTTCTACCGTAATCCCGAACAGAGGAGCATGGCTGGAATATGAAACAGATTCCAATGATGTCTTCTGGGTACGTGTAGACAGAACAAGAAAGGTTCCGATTTCTGTTCTGATTCGTGCTTTGGGAAAAGGAACCAACGCAGAGATCACAGAACTGTTTGGTGAGGAGCCGAAGATTCTGGCAAGCTTTACCAAAGATACAGCAACCTGCTATGAAGAAGGTCTGTTAGAGCTGTATAAAAAAATTCGTCCGGGTGAACCGCTGGCAGTAGACAGCGCAAGAAGCCTGATCACAAGCATGTTCTTTGATCCGAAACGGTATGATCTGGCTAAAGTAGGTAGATATAAATTCAATAAAAAACTGCATCTGAAAAACCGTATCAGCGGTCATGTACTGGCTGAAGACGTAGTGGATACTACCACAGGTGAGATCCTGGCAGAAGCAGGTACAGAAGTAACAAAAGAACTGGCAACTTCTATCCAGAATGCGGCAGTTCCGTTTGTGTGGATTCAGACAGAAGAAAGAAATGTAAAAGTTCTGTCCAACCTGATGGTAGATCTGACCGCACATGTAGACTGTAATCCGGAAGAACTGGGTGTTACAGAGCTGGTATATTACCCTGCACTGGAACAGCTGATGGAAGAATATGAAGATGCTGATGAACTGAAAGAAGCCATCAAACATCATATTCATGATCTGATTCCGAAACACATTACAGAAGAAGATATTTTTGCTTCTATTAACTATAACTTACATCTGGAATATGGTCTGGGAACCGACGATGATATCGACCACTTAGGAAACCGTCGTATCCGTGCGGTCGGAGAATTGCTGCAGAACCAGTACCGTATCGGTATGTCAAGACTGGAGCGTGTTGTTCGTGAAAGAATGACAACACAGGATCCGGAGGGTATTTCTCCACAGTCTCTGATCAACATCAAACCGGTAACCGCTGCTGTAAAAGAATTCTTCGGTTCTTCTCAGCTGTCTCAGTTCATGGATCAGAACAACCCGCTGGGTGAGCTGACTCATAAGAGACGTCTGTCCGCACTGGGACCTGGTGGTCTGTCCAGAGACCGTGCCGGATTCGAGGTTCGAGATGTACACTATTCCCATTACGGAAGAATGTGTCCGGTAGAGACTCCTGAGGGACCTAACATCGGTCTGATCAACTCTCTGGCATCTTATGCAAGAATTAATGAATACGGATTTGTGGAAGCTCCATATCGTAAGATCGACAAAACAGATCCGAAGAATCCTCGTGTTACAGACGAAGTTGTTTATATGACAGCTGATGAGGAAGATAATTATCATGTAGCACAGGCGAACGAACCTCTGGATGAAGAAGGACATTTCCTTCATAAGAATGTATCCGGTCGTTACCGTGAAGAGACACAGGAATACGAAAGAAGAATGTTCGATTACATGGATGTATCTCCTAAGATGGTATTCTCTGTAGCTACAGCCCTGATCCCGTTCCTGCAGAACGATGATGCGAACCGTGCGCTGATGG
>OLRC01000388.1_pt1 | contig 33651 bp, 29 predicted proteins | sample 1672081 | NCBI WGS metagenome assembly OLRC01 (sample SAMEA3136643, study PRJEB25190) | human gut metagenome | biome: human gut; feature: human-associated habitat; material: faeces | place: Austria | collected 2013
CCTTAGCAGCATAGCCACCTTTATTTTCCTTGTCCAAGAACCGGGGCGCAGTTCAATTCGACCCCTTTAAAGCTCGTTCGGGCAGCAATTCTTTCACGCTTTCTCCGAGCCAATGGATCGAGCGTACTGGCGCTATCGGTATGGTTTCCCGTTCGGGGCGCGGGGGAGGCGCGTTCGCGCATACGGACATCGCGTTCGAGTTCGCGTCGTGGATATCGCCGGAGTTCAAGCTGTACCTCATCACGGATTATCAACGCTTGAAGCGGATCGAGCAGCGAACCACGCCGCTGGAGTGGAACGTTACGCGCGAGCTGGCGAAGATCAACTATCTTATCCATGCTGATGCGGTGAAGGACCATCTGGTTCCCGACGAGGTTGACGAAGCCCATCGATCGAGGGTGTACGCCGATGAGGCCGATGTCTTGAACGTGGCGCTCTTCGGGCGCACGGCGGCCGAATGGCGTGCGCGCCATCCCAAGGCTCCGGGAAACATGCGCGATGGCGCCAATATCTACCAGCTTATCGTTTTGTCGAACCTGGAAAGCTACAACGCCGAGATGATCAAGCGCGGCCTGGGGCAGTCGCATCGGCTGGCCGCGCTGAACCGGGCGGCGCGAGAGCAGCTCTCGCTGCTGCTTCGGTCGAGCGCAGCTGACGGGTTGGAGGGCGGAGAGCTAGGCTCGGGGCGTGCGTTGCCCTCTGCTTCGTAACCGTTTACTAACGAACATCTGTTCATGTTGCAGATGCTGTGATACACTGGATCTCCTGCGAGGTTTTACGTTGCGCGGCTCCGATGCGTCGGTGCTCCGCTGCTGTTCGGAAGGGGCGGTATGGCTCATCTTTCCAATATCGAAGGCATCGAGATGGAGGGCAAGCTGCCCGAGGTTCGTCTTGCCTCCACGCCGTTCAAAGTGGTGTCTCCGTACGAGCCGGCGGGCGATCAGCCGCAGGCCATCGAGAAGCTGGCGACCGGCGTCAAGGAGGGCTTGCGCTATCAGAACCTGCTGGGCGTCACCGGTTCCGGCAAGACGTTCACCATGGCGAAGGTCATCGAGGCCGTGCAGAAGCCCACGCTGGTCATGGCTCCGAACAAGACGCTGGCGGCGCAGCTGGCCAGCGAGCTGAAGGAGTTCTTTCCCGACAACGCCGTGGTGTACTTCGTGTCGTACTACGATTACTACCAGCCCGAGGCGTACGTGCCCTCGTCGGACACGTTCATCGAGAAGGACGCGTCCATCAACGAAGAGGTGGAGAAACTGCGTCATGCGGCCACGTCGGCTTTGCTGTCGCGGCGCGATTGCATCGTGGTGGCGTCGGTGTCGTGCATCTACGGCATTGGCAGCCCGATGGACTACGCCGGCATGGCCGTGTTCGTGGACAAGCAGAAGGACATGGATCGCGACCAGGTCATCCACGAGCTCATCGATATCCAGTACGACCGCAACGACTACGAGCAGAAGCGCGGCACGTTCCGCGTGCGCGGCGATGCGCTCGATGTGTTCCCGCCTTATGCCGACCATCCGATCCGCATCGAGTTCTGGGGCGACGAGATCGAGTCCATCACCGAGATCGACAACGTGACGGGCGAAGTGCTGAGCGAGTTCGAGGCTCTGCCTATCTGGCCGGCCTCCCACTACGTGACCGCGCGTCCGAAGATGGATCGCGCGCTGGGCACCATCCGCGACGAACTGCGCGAGCGCTTGCAGCAGTTCAAGGAGGAAGGCAAGCTGCTGGAGGCGCAGCGCCTCGAGATGCGCGTGAACTACGACCTCGAGATGCTGGAGACGATGAACTTCTGCTCGGGCATCGAGAATTACTCGCGCCACATGGACGGACGCGAGCCGGGAGAGCCGCCCTACACGCTGATCGACTATTTCCCGAAAGACTTCTTCTGCATCATCGACGAGAGCCACGTGACGGTTCCGCAGATCCGCGGCATGCACGAGGGCGATCGCTCGCGCAAGATCACATTGGCCGAGCACGGCTTCCGTCTGCCCAGCTGCCTGGACAACCGTCCGCTGCGCTTCGACGAGTTCGAGGACCGCATCCCGCAGTTCGTGTACGTGTCGGCCACGCCGGGCGACTACGAGCAGAAGGTGTCGCAGCAGCAGGTGGAGCAGATCATCCGCCCCACCGGCCTGCTGGATCCCGAGATCATCGTGCGCGGCTCGGCATCGCAGATCGACGACATCATCGACGAGTCGAAGGAGCGCGCTGCGCGCGATGAGCGCGTGCTCATCACCACGCTGACGAAGAAGATGGCCGAGGACTTGACGGATCACCTGCTGGACCAGGGAGTGAAGGCTCGCTACATGCACTCCGACATCGCCACGCTCGAGCGCGTCGAGATCCTGCGCGATCTGCGCCGCGGCGAGTTCGACGTGCTGGTGGGCATCAACCTTTTGCGCGAGGGCCTGGACCTGCCGGAGGTATCGCTCGTCGCCATCTTGGATGCCGACAAGGAAGGTTTTCTGCGCAACCACCGCTCGCTCATCCAGACCATCGGGCGTGCGGCGCGAAACGTTTCGGGTCAAGTGATCATGTACGCCGACAAGATGACGGATTCCATGGCGCTGGCCATCGATGAGACGAAGCGCCGCCGCGCCATCCAGATGAAGTATAACGAGGAGCACGGCATCGAGCCGCAGACCATCCGTAAGGCCATCAACGACATCATGAGCTACGTCACCGACGAGATGGGCGGCACCACGGCCGAGCAGGTGAACAAGGAGCTTGCCGAGCTGTCGCGCGAAGAGGTGCTGCGCATCATCCAGTCGATGGAGGACGACATGGCCTCGGCATCCCAAAGCATGGACTTCGAGGAAGCCGCCCGCCTGCGCGACCAGGTGGTCAAGCTGCGCGTCCAGGTGGAGGGCGGCAGCGAGGACGACGTGTTGAAGGACCTCAAGAAGAACGCCCGCAAAGGCAGCGCGTACGGCAATCGAAAGAACGCCGCATACGGCAGCGCCCGAAGGTCGTGAGGTTGCCCGAGAGGCCGCTCGTCGCATGAAGCGCGCCGCTCGACGCGATCGTTTCGGGTGGAAAAGCCGCTGGCCGAACACGTCTTTGAGTTCTCAGGGCGCGATGGCATGCCCGCATGCGCGCCACGGTACCATACGGGGCAGGCTGTGCAGGCGAATCGAAGGAGAAAGCATGGACATGGGCTTGAAGGACAAGGTGGTGCTGATCACCGGCGGTGGCGGCGGTATCGCTCGGGGTATCGAGCGCGCATTCGCCACCGAGGGTGCGAAGTTCATCCTCACCGACCTGTTCCCCGGCGGTCTGGAAGCGGCGAAGGAGGAGCTTGAGCGCGATTTCGGCTCCGAAGTGTTTACGATTCTCGCGAACGGATCGGTGGAAGAGGAGGTGCGTGCGGCGGTCGAAGCGGGCGCCGAGCACTTCGGCGGGCGCATCGACGTCCTGATCAACAACGCGCAGGCGTCGGCGTCGGGATTGACGCTGGTCCAGCATTCGGAGGAGGACTTCGACCTGGCGGTTCGATCCGGCCTGTACGCGACGTTCTTCTACATGAAGCATGCCTACCCTTACCTGAAGGAGACGGCGGGATCCGTCATCAACTTCGCTTCCGGCGCGGGCATCGGCGGCAATCCGGGACAGAGCTCCTACGCTGCGGCGAAAGAGGGCATCCGAGGCATGAGCCGCGTGGCCGCATCGGAGTGGGGCCCCGACAACATCAACGTGAACATCGTATGCCCCATCGTCATGACGAAGGCGCTCGAGGAATGGCGCGAGCGCGAGCCCGAGATGTACGAGAAGAACGTGAAGGCGATCCCGCTCGGACGCTTCGGCGACGCGGAGAAGGACGTAGGACGCGTGTGCGTGTTCCTGGCCAGTCCCGATGCCTCGTTCGTAACGGGCGACACCATCATGGTGCAGGGCGGCTCCGGCATGAAGCCGTAAAGCTGCACCAAACGCCAACCCTCCCTAACTCGGCGAAAACGGGGGCTGCTCGACAGTGTCGGACAGCCCCCGTTTCGATGTCTCGAGCAAAAGAGAGCCGCTAGCCCTCTTCCGAGACTGCTCCGATCTCCGCGTTCGCCTCGGCCGCGCTGTCGCGCAGGACGTGCGGCTCGTCATGATCGAGGGCGCGCACGCTCTTGAACAGGTACACGGTCAGTCCCAGCGCAATGCATACGAGGCCGTCCGCCACGAAAAACGCTGCCACGCCCATAGCTTCGGCGGCCACGCCGCCGATGGCGATGCCCACGGGGGAGGCCAGTCCCATGGCGGCCATGGCCAGGCCCAGCGCGCGGCCCGTCTTCTCCTCGGGCACGTTGCGCTGGATGAGCGTGATCAGCGGTCCGTTGAACCAGGAGCATGCCAGCGCCATGACGGCGCACAACGCAACGAACGCCCAGAACATGGTGGGGGCGAGGAATCCGCACGCCGTGGTGGTGACACCCACGATGAGGGAGGCCACCGCGATGAGTCCGGCTAGGCGCTTGCCGCCGCCCCAGGCCATGAGCACGACGGACCCCGCGATCATCCCTACGCCGAACGCGGCTTCCACGACGGACGCCATGTAGCCGTCACCGCCGAAGTGGTCGTACGTCATAAGCGGGAAGATGGCGCCCAGCGGGGCGAACGCCATCATGCCGATGGTGATGCCGGCGATGAGGATGACGAGCCCGCGGGTTGCCGACAGCGCTTTCCAGCCGTCGCGAAGGTTCGCCAGCACGTGCTGGTTCTCGGCGGTCTCATCGGCGACGGTGGGGATCTTCGCCAGCGCAAGCCCCGCCACGGCCACGAGTGCTCCGGCGAAGTCGAGGAACATCACGGAGTGGAACCCGATGGTGGTGTACAGGAAGATGCCGAACGCGGGGGCGCCGATGGACGCGACGGACATGAGCAGCTGGTCGAGCGTGTTGATGCGCAGCAGGTGCTTCTCGGGCACGAGCAGCGGCATGGCGGCCATCATGGCGGGGCCGTGGAAGGCCTGTCCGATGCTGCGCACGATGACGAGGATCATGAGCAGCGGGAACGATACCTGCCCGAACAGGATGACGATGCCCAGTCCCAGCGACACGATGCCCACCGAGAGGTCGGCCACGATCATGACCGTCTTGCGGTTGTACTTGTCGGCGATGACGCCGCCGAAGGGCGACAGCAGTCCTTGCGGCAGATACGCGCAGATGGCGGCCGCGGCCAGCATGATGGCGCTGCCCGTGGTCTCGGTGATGTACCACACCACGGCGTATCCCGCGGCATAGCTGGTGATCATGGAAGCGGCTTGTCCGCCCCAGATGGTGGCGATGATCGCAAGCCAGCGCTTCGGCAGCTCGCGACCGGCTGCGCTCAGGGGCGCGGTCGATGCAGTCATGGATAGCTCCTATAGAACGAGATGGTCGGATGAACGTCAGTGTGAGGTAGCGAACGCGGTTGCGCTACCAATTCTAGATGGAAGAAGGCCGCCGAAGCGGCAACTATGCGTTGCGCGAACGCGCGGCGCGGGGATGAATCGCAAATCGACTGAGCGATTTAGCGGAAAAGGCGACCAGCCATCGAGCATGCTCCTCATGATTTCGAGCGAAAAGTGACGGCCAGTGTATCACGAACCGATGAACGTGCCAAGGGCGGGTTTTACTTCGCGGGCGGCAGCAGCAGGTTGAGGTCGACGGCGGTGCCGATGCCGGCCACGGAGCCGCCGTTGGTGTACTGCCAGATGGCGAAGTCGAACTGCGCGTGCGGCTCGGCAGCGTCGTACTCGGCGAACCAGACGGGACGCCCGCCCAGATCGGCGCGGTCGTAGCGCGCCATATCGCCGCTGTTGCCGTAGATCATCGTCTCGTAGCCGCCCTGCTCGAGGCGTTCGCAGAACGCCCGCGCGCACGCGGTGAGCGTTTCGCGGTCCATGTTGTTCGCACGACCCGCGCCGTCGGCGACGGGCTCGTGGTCGTACGCCACGGGCAGCGCCAGGTAACGGCCGGCCAGCAGCCGCAGCACGAACTCGGCTTCTTCGCGCGCCTCTTCGACGGTGACGGCTTGCGAGAAGAAGTACGCGCCCACATCGAGGCCCGCGCTCGTCGCATTGTCGATATTCTCGGCGTATCGGGTATCGGCATACAGCGCGCCCTCGGTGTAGCCGCGGTTGCCCACGCGCACGAAGGCGAAGTCCACGCCGTCGCTCGCCACAGCGCTCCAGTCGATGGCGCCTTGATGGTCGGACACGTCCACGCCTAACTGGGAGCGCACCTCGCCGTTCTCGCGGAAAGCCAGGCGGTCGCCCGAACGTTCGAGTCCGCTCCAATCGTAGGGGCTCACGTATGCCTGCGCCGCGGGCTCCGCTGCATCTTCGGGGCCGCATGCCGCCATGAAGCCGAGCGATCCCAGCAAGGCGACGGCGGTCAGGGCGGCTGCAACGGTGGTTTTGAATCGTTTCATGCGGCTTATCCTACCAAAGCCCCCGTCGTCCGTGCGCGCGAACCCGTCGGCGCTACGACGACTACAGAACCTGCATGCAAGGCGTGCACCGCTCTGACGCGGTGTTCGGCGCGAGCAGATCGATGGGACGGCGCGTCATGCGGCCAGCGCGCGCAGGTTTCCCAGAATGTGCTGTGCCGCGTTCTGCCCGAGGTAGTCGTAGGACACGAGCTTCCGCAACACTTCCTGCTGGCGCTCGCGCGCGAGGCCAGGGTTCTGAGACAGCGCGTACGCGCTCGGCGCGTTCGGGATGCCGGCCAGCAGCGTGCATTCGTCGGCATCGAGCGCGCTGGGGGCTTTGCCGAAATAACCCCAGCTCGCACTGCCGATGCCCTCGTAGCCGTCGCCGAAGTAGATGGAGTTCACGTATAGCTCCAGGATAGTGCGCTTCGAGAAGTGCTGCTCCATCGTCAGCGCCATGAACACTTCGGCTATCTTGCGCTCGACGGTCTGCTCTTGGGTGAAGTACTGGTTCTTCGCCAGCTGCTGGGTGATGGTGCTGCCGCCTTCCACGATGGCGCCTGCTTTGAGGTCGTTCACGAGGGCGCGCGCCGTGGCGATGGCATCGAAGCCGGGATGGGCGTAGAACCGATGATCCTCCACGGCCACGACGGCCTGCAGGTGCAGGTCCGGCAGCTCGTCGATGGGCGTGAACGACTCGCTGCTCTGGATGGATGCGGCCATCTCGTCGAGGCCGGCTTCCTCGATCGCTTCGCGGTACAGGTTGAACCCGCGTGCAAGAAAGTACACTTCCACGAGCACTACGAGGATGAGCGCCGCCAGGGCGAGGCGCCCGATGAACGTGATGGCTGGATGCGCCGTCGATGCACGATGCGCCGTTCCTTTCATGGTTTCCACCTTTCTGTAGAGGAAAACTCCCCACTACGTTATACCAAGCGGTTCTTAACGCCGCCTTACCGACCGCTTGCCCCATCCTTACATTCCTGCAAGAAAGGCGTGTTCTATCAGGTAAACGATGGGCTATACTTTTGAAAACGACACGAACGAGAAGGGTGCGGCCGTCGCGTGCGGCAAGGCCGGTAACACCATCGAAGGACGGTGCGACGAACATGATGATATCGACACGGGGACGCTATGCGTTGCGGCTCATGATCGACATCGCACGACAAGGGGAAGCCGGCGCGCTGGTCACCATGCGGCAAGCGGCCGAGCGGGAGGATCTGTCCGTCAAATACCTCGAACAGCTGGGCGGGGCGCTGGTGAAGGCGGGCGTTCTCAAAAGCGTGCGCGGCGTGAGCGGCGGGTATCTGTTGGCGCGTCCGGCTGATCAGATCACTGCGGGAGACGTCTTGCGCGCCACCGAGGGCAGCTGCGCGCCGGTGTCATGCCTCGAAGACGGCGCGGAGGCGTGTCCGCGCCGCGATCAGTGCGTGGCCATCAATTTCTGGCGTGGGCTCGACCAGGCCATCGAGGACTACGTGGACAACGTGACGCTGGCCGATCTGGTTCAGATGGGCTAGAGGTCGCGCGTCGCGTACCCGCGAACCGCCGCGCGCTCCGATACGACGTACAAAGCGAGCGCCGCCGCCGTGACGCATCCTCCCACGACGAGCGCGCCGCCCAGCGACTGCGCGGCGACGACGATCCGACCCACGAGGGGAAGGAACGCGTCGAAGTCTATAGTGCGGAATATGTAGATCCAGCCCGCTATCGCCATCATGAACGTGAAGGGGATGTAGTTGATCGCTTTGCGGTGGTTGTCGGAAAACATGAACGGCAGAGACAATCCGAACGCGGCAATCGTGATGGAGAATGTGGCGGCAGAAAACGAGATGAGTCCCGGCGCATCGAAACCCTGCGTGAAATGAGCGATCAGTGGTAATCCGGGTACGATAACGTTGATGACGCATGAAATCATATAGATGGCCGCACCGAGCGACACGCTAGCGGTAACGACGATAGCGATGCTGGCGTAGCGCCCCGCCACCACGTCGGTACGCGAAAGCGGTAGCGCTTGCCGAAAGGCGTTCCAGCCCCGATCCTGATCTCGCATAAGCATGGGCGCGAGCACCGTATGGGCAAACGGGAAGCTGATGAACAGTATGAGGGCGGGGGTGCCCCCGAAGACCAGGCACATGCCGAAGGCGAGGAGGACGAAGAGCAGCGCCCACTTTCGCAGCGATTTCGCCAAAGCGAGGAAATCGGCAAGCATCATGGTCTTCATGGGGCGCTCCTTTTCCGTTCGCTAGAGCTCGCGCTTCTGGTACAGCTTGGTGGAGATTGCGGCCGAGATCGCGTAGACGGCGGCCGTGATCGCAAGAACTCCGGCAGCGACGGCGATGGTGCCCGCGGGCGACTCCAACAGGTTCAGCACGTTCGCGACGAACTCGGGCGGCGGCCCGTTGCCGTCGAGCTGGAACGCGAAGAACACGCCGATTATGATGAGCAGCGGCAGGTAGCGGACGCCCTTCGTCATGCCGAACCGCGAGAACAAGGGCATCGTGACGGACAGCATGACCAAGATGATGGCCAATCCGGCGACGGACGCGAAGAGCATGGCCTGCCACGAGAAGTTCATCATGAGGTCGGCCAGCTGGGGAACGCCGGGGGCGATCTGCGCGACGGCGACCATCACGAGCGTCACCAGCAGGCCTGCCGCGATGCCCAGCAGCGCCAACAGCGCGAAGCTGACGTAGCGGCCTGCGATCACGTTCGATCGCGACATGGGCAAAGCCAGACGGAACTGCTGCCAGTTGGCGCGTTCGTCAAGCGCGAGGATGGTGATGGTCAGCGAGAAGGGGATCATCACGCCCACCATGGGAGCGGCAACGTAGAGGTTTCCTATCACGACGGTGATGAAGATGCCCACGGCGATGGAGACGCCCAGTTGTTGCAGCAGGTATTTCTTCGCGATCAGGAGATCGGACATGATCATGGCTTTCATCGGACCTCTCCTTTCAGCATCATGCCCATGTAGACATCGATATCGGCCTTGTCGACGGCGATGTTCTTGAAGTTCTCGGCGAACGCGAAACGGTCGGGAGCCAGTACGTCGATGCCGTAGGGGTGGCGCATGCTGCGCAGCTCGCCGGGGGCGAAGAAGCCGCTCTCGGCGATGCGCTCGTAGTCGGTCGCGCGGCAGTGCGCGATGCCGGCCAGATCGGTGATCGTGTCCTTCTCGACGGCGAACACGATGCGGCCGGCGTCGATGCACACGATGTAGTCGGCGATCTTCTCGAGGTCGCTCGTGATGTGGCTGGACATGAGGATGCCATGGCGCTCATCCCGCATGTAGCCGCGCAGGATGTCGAGCGCTTCCTCGCGGGCGAGCGGGTCGAGCCCGGCGGTGGCCTCGTCGAGGATCAGCAGGTCGGGGTCGTGTGCCAGCGCGCAAGCCAGCGACAGCTTCATGCTCATGCCGCGGGAGAGGTCCTTCACCGTCTTGCTCTTAGGCAGCTGGAACTGTGCCAGGCGCTGCTCGAAGTCGGCAGGGCTCCAGGAGTCGTAGCTGTACGACATGAGCTTGCCCACCGAGGCGACGGTCATCTCCTCGGGGAACGAGCAGGTGTCGAACACCACGCCCGTGCGTTGCTTGGCGTCCTTGATCGCCTTGCTGCCGGCATGCTCGCCGACGTTCTGGCCGAGCAGCTCGATGGAGCCGGCATCGGGGTATATGAGGCCGAGGATGGCCTTGATGGTGGTCGTCTTGCCGGCGCCGTTCGAGCCGATGAAGCCGACGACGCTTCCGGCGGGTACGGTGAGGTCGACGTTTCGGAGGTCGAAGCCGTCATAGTGCTTCGACAAGCTGCGTATGCGGAGGAGGTCGTTCATCAGTCGTCACTTTCTGCGATGAGGTCGAGCATGTCATGGAGCTCCGGGATGCCGACGTTCGCACCGCGCGCTTCGTCGACGGCTTGGACGAGCAGCTCCTCGATGTGCCGGAGGCGCTCCTCGCGCAGAAGCTCGAGGTTGCCGCCGGCCACGAAGCTGCCCTTGCCGGGCACCGTCTCGATGAAGCCCTGGAGCTCCAGCTCGGCGTACGCGCGCTTGGTCGTGATGACGCTGATGCGCAGGTCGCTGGCCAGTGCTCGGATGGAGGGCAGCTGCTGCCCTTCGCCCAACTCACCCGTCAGGATGAGGGCCTTCATCTGCGAGACGATCTGGTCGTAGATGGGCTTGTCGCTCGCATTCGAGATGATGATGTCCAACTCAGGCTCCCTTTCGTGGTTTCGTGCGCGAGCACCGGGGCGTCCCCCTGCGCTCGGGTGGCGCGTCGCGGCGTCCCGCTTCGCGCCGGGAGAGGCCAAGCACGTTCCTCGTCCCCTCCGGCCGGGCATCGTCCACTCCGTAACGTGTAGAGTGTATATACCCGATATGCACACTATAAACAATAGATACGGAAGCGTCAAGACAGCGCATGCGATCAACTGCCGTCATTGACGTAATACGGTATTGCGCATCTATGCTCGATGAAGCGAAAGGAGCGTGTCGTGGTTGCCGTCATCGACAACGAAGAGCTTCCGAAAGCTTTCCCCTCGCTTGAAGACCTAAGGGGCGGGCATCGTGCATTGACGCCTGAGCAAAAGGCGGAACTGCGGGAGCTTATCCGTTCGACGACGCTTGAGGCGCCCGACGGCTGGGAAGAGCGGTCGTTCAAGGAATTGCTTGAACGAGGCTAGGGAGGAGCGTTATGCGCGCTTGGGAGCTTTCGCGAGGACGGGGTTGACGTAGCGGCCTCGACGCTCGGTCTTCGCACCGTACTGGATGGCGTTCACGGGGCAGCGGTGCAGGCAGGCGAGGCACTGCGTGCAGCCCAGCTCGGCCCAGCGGGGCGTGCCTTCGATGATCGTGATGGTGTTGGTAGGGCAGAGGTCGGCGCACTGGCCGCAGCTGATGCAGGTGGGCAGCGCGAAGAACTCCGAGGTGGAGCGCGGCTTCTCGTCCTTTTCGGTGAACTTGGACAGCACGATGCCTAGGGGATTGCGGTGCTCGGCGCGCACGTGCTCGCGGGCTGCGATGCGATTTGCCGTCTCGCGCGCGGCAAGTTCCGCGCCGGCAAGCAGGCGCTTGCGCTTCTCGCCTTGGGCGGGCGCGTACAGGTATGTGCAGTTGCCCACCGATTTCACGCTGAACGAGGCGTCGAGGTTGATGCCCTGCGCGTCCAACAGGCGCTTGCCGAAGACGCGCGCCGTGCTGCCCACGAACGCGCCACAGCTGATCACGGCGAAGCAATAGTCGGGCGTGAAGGTTTCCTTGTTGCCCGTGCGGAAGCGGGCTCGCTTGAGGAACGCATCGATGATGGGCGGCGTGGTGTAGTTGTAGACTGGGAAGACGAAGCCCAGCTGCTCGCCTTGCGCGAGCGTGAAGTCGAAGTCCTTGTACTTGTAGGCCGCGCCGATGTCGACGAGCAGGTCGTCCGTCGCGCGCGCGATGGTCTGCGCCGCCGCGAGCGAATTGCCGGTGCCGGTGAAGTAGAAGATCATGAGCCGCCTTTCCGTCTGTATGCCTTCAGTATACCAAGCCGAGCCTGCGCGAACGATGACCCTTTTGCAACCGAAGGCGGTTACGATGTTTCACGTGAAACATTTGTACGTTTGATCGACGTGCGCGTCTGCTTCGCCTCGGACGTCCTTCGCCGTTTCCGGTGGAATCGAAGCGAACGAATGTTTCACGTGAAACATTCCGCCGCCGAGGCACGCGGCGCCGTTCGCTTCGCTTTGCGGCTGCTTGAGGCCGCTCTGGTATGATGAGCGGGATACGAAGGCTGCAACGCGAAGGAGAAACCCATGGCGGACGTGCTGTTCATCGAATATCCGAAGTGCTCCACTTGCAAGAAGGCTAAGGCATGGCTCGACGCGCACGGCGTGGCGTACGCTGACCGCCACATCGTGGAGGACAACCCGACGTCCGACGAGCTGGCCGCTTGGCATGCGAAAAGCGGGTTGCCGCTGCGCCGTTTCTTCAACACCAGCGGCATGCTGTACCGCGAGCGCAACGTAAAGGCCCTGCTGGATGCCGGCATGAGCGACGCGGACGCCTACGCGCTGTTGGCCGAGAACGGCATGATGGTGAAGCGCCCGCTGGTGGTGGGCGACGACTTCGTGCTGGTCGGCTTCAAAGAGGCCGAGTGGGAGCGGGCGCTGCTCTAGCGCGACAGCGCGCCGGAGCGTCGTCACATCGTCGCGCTAGAGCGCGTCGGTGTCGAGCCACAGCGTGAACGGACCGTCGTTGGTCAGGCTCACGTCCATGTAAGCGCCGAAGCGCCCCGTTTCCACGCGAGGCACGTCGCGGCGCGCGCGTTCGACGAACCATTCGTACAGCCGGTTCGCCTCGTCGGGCGCGCCCGCCTCGGTGAACGAGGGGCGGTTGCCTCGTCTGCAGTTCGCGAACAGGGTGAACTGCGACACGACCAGCACTTCGCCGCCCACGTCGGCTAGCGACAGGTTCGTCTTGCCCTCGGCGTCCTCGAAGATGCGCAGGCGCGCGATCTTGCTCCAGAGGCGTTCGGCCTGCTCCTCGCTGTCGTCGTGACCCACGCCTAGCAGGATGAGCAGCCCGCGCCCGATGCTGCCCGCCGTCGCGCCGTTGATATCTACCCGCGCGTTCAGCACGCGCTGAACCACCGCTCGCATAGAAGCCTCCTCGCTTGCAGGGCGCTTGCGCCCGTTGGATTCTCTCGTTTCAGTATAACGGGGTTTACAGCGGGGTCGGACGGGCGTATAACAAGCTGATTCGAACGCGGCGCCCGCGCCGAGGCATGTAGGGAAGGAACGCTTATGAGCTACGCGATCGTGTACGACAGCCGCACCGGGAACACTGAGGCATTGGCGCGGGCGGTGGCCGCCGCGCTGCCGAGCGAAGGGCGCCTTGGGTTCGGTCGGGTGGACGAGGTGGATCTCGCCGCCGTCGCGCAGGCCGACCGCGTGTACGCAGGGTTCTGGACGAACCGTGGCGATTGCGGCGACGAGTTGGCCGAGGTTCTGGCCTCGCTCGCGGACAAGGACGTGTTCCTGTTCGGGACGGCCGGGTTCGGAGCCGACGAGACGTACTTCGCGGGCGTCATGGCGCGCGTGGCGGTGCATCTGCCCGAATCGGCGCGGATCGCGGGCACGTTCATGTGCCAGGGCCGCATGCCCGCCAGCGTTCGCGCCCGCTACGCGCAAACCGCCGAGGCCAAGCCCGAGCAGGCTGCGCGCATGCATCAGCTCATCGAGAACTTCGACGAAGCGGCGAGCCATCCCGATGACGATGATCTCGCGCGTTTGCGCGAAGCTGTCCAAGCGGCGAGCTAGCATGGCGAAGCCGGCGAGCCTTCCCGGCATCGGCTTCCATGCCGCGTTGCGGCTGTCCGATGCGGGCGTCGTAGCGCGTTAGCCCTCGGCGGGTTCCTCCAAGCGCGACCTGAGCAGCTGGAGCCCGCCGACCACGGCGCCGCCGATGAGGAAGAACACGATGCTGAACGTGTCGAGGCTCATGGCCGGCTGCGGCTCGCTCAGCGTGAGCGGCCCTTGCGTGATGGAGAACAGCGACCCCAGCATCATGCCGATGATGGCGTAGATGGTCTGCGAGCGGAAGCGCTCGAGGCACATTCTGATGAGTCGGACGAACAGAAGCATGCCGCATGCGATGCCCGCCGCGAACACCATCAGGATAGGCAGGTAGGACAGATCGAGCCCCATCGTCGCGCGCACCGCACCCATGATGGGCACGTACAGCCCGAAGATCAGCAGCAGCGTGGAGCCCGATATGCCCGGCAGCACCATTGCGGAGATGGCCGCCATCGCCGCCAGGAACACGTACGCCACCAGGCCGAGGTCGAGGCTCTTCGCCGCAACGTCGATGCCCTCTCCGCTCACGGGGCTCAGCAGCGTCACTGCCACGACGAATGCGACGCCCACGACGGCGAACGCGAGGTACGGCAGCCGTTTACGCAATGCGTCCAGCTCCTCGCGCACGACGATGGGGATGGCGAACACGATGAATCCCATGAACAGCGAGCTGACCTCGTAGATGTGCGTATCGAAGAAACTGGTCAGCACGAGCGCCGACAGCCCGAACCCGATCGCCCAACCTGCGCCCAGCTTCAGCAGGAAGCGCACGGCTGCGAAGCGCGCAGCCCTCGCGCCGTGGAACAGGTCGTCCAGCGAGCCGATGAACTGGTCGTAAAAGCCCAGCAGGAAGGCGACGGTACCGCCCGACACCCCGGGCACGCTGTCGGCCAGGGCCATGCAGAACCCGCGGACGGAGTTGACGATGAGTTCGGTAAAGCCCTTCACGGATGACTCCCTTTCGGTTTCCAATGCGAACAGCATGGCGTATTCGCAGGGGAATCCTCGGGTCGTACACCGATCGATGGAGGATATTCAGACCGCTTAAGATTCGGTAAAGCCCGTGTAAAGGGAAGGTAAAGCCGCAGCGTTTTCGACGAATCGGGTCTGATGTGCAAGACGACCAAAAAAGCCCGGGGCCGAAAGCGGCCTCGGGCTTCGCGACGATCGCAATCGTGCGCGCTCTAGATATGTATGTTTCCGAACGTGATGACCGAGTAGATAAGGCCGGCGATGCCGAGCGCCAGCACCACGGCCAGGATGACCTTGTCCGACCGCTTCTCGAACAGCTTCGCCTGTCGGTCGTGCTGGCGCACGCCCACGATGTACAGCGGCAGGCCGATGGCGTACACGATGCAGGCCACCATGAGGTAGTTCAGGCCGGCCGCGTAGATCAGCCACAGTCCGTACAGCGAACCGGCCGCGCCCGTGAACACGGCCATGCCGCGGCTGGCGAAGATGCCGGACGGGTACTCCTTCTTGACGGCGATCTTGAACAGGAACAGCGTGCAGAAGAAGTAGCACGGAAGCGCCATGACGCTGGTGATGCTGATCATCGTGGTCCAGGCGTTGTTGCCTATGAAGAACGAGATGATGAGCACCACCTGCACGACGATAGTGGTCCACAGAAGGGATGTGGACGGCGAGCCGTTCTTGTTCTCCTTCACGAACATTTTGGGGAAGATGCCGCTTTTGGAGGCGGCCAGCGGCATCTCGCCCAGCATGAGCATCCAGACGAGCCAGGAGCTCAGCACCGAGACGATCACGCCGGCGTTCACCATGATCTCGCCCCATTTTCCGAACGACTTCAGCATGATGGCCGCCATCGACGGGTCGGCCATGCTGCCGACTTCCGCTTGCGAGTACACGCCGAGGGGCAGAAGCGACACGACGATGTAGAGCGCCAGCGTGACGAGGAAGCCGATGGTGGTTGCTTTGCGCACTGCAGCCTGCGATTTCGCCTTGCCCGACACGACCACGGCGCCCTCGATGCCCAGGAACAGCCACAGCGTGACCAGCATCGTGGACGACACCTGAGGCATGACGTTGCTGAAGTCCAAGGTCAGCGCCACGCCGTCCTTCATGCCCCAGAAGCCCTCCATGAACACCGAGAACTTGAACACGGTGGCCACGGCCAGGATGAAGATGAGCACGGGCAGCAGCTTGCCGATGGTGCCGATGATGTTCAGGAAGCTGGTGGACTTCGCGCCGCGCAGGGCCAGCAGGTACATGATCCACGTGATGATGGAGCCGCCGATGATGGACGGAATGTTATTGCCGCCCGTGAAGTCGGGCACGAAGTAGTTCAGCGTGGCCATGACGAGCACTGAGTAGGCAACAAGCGCGAAGCAGTTGCAAATCCAGTAGCCGTACGCCACGAAGAAGCCGATCAGCTTGCCGAAGCCTTTCTCGGCGTACGTGTACAGGCCGTTCGTGAGCTCGGGTCGCGCGGCCGACAGGATGCGGAACGTGTTCGCGATGAACCAGATGCCGATGCCGGTGACGACCCAGGCGATGATGATGGCTCCTGCGGAGGCGTCTGCGGCCATGTTCTGGGGGAGGTTGTAGATGCCTCCGCCGATCATGGCGCTGATGACGATGCCTACCAGGCCGATCAGGCCAACTTTTTTCGAGCTGTCCTGGGCCGATGATCCGCCGGAACCGGAAGCGGTTTTGTCTGCCATGTTTCCAGTCCTTGTCTAAACGTGATCGAGCCGCCCGGGGGTTGCCTGGACGGCTCGATCAGGGGGATGCCGTCGGTTACGCGATGTCCGTGAGCGGCTCGAAGTCCATTTGCTTGAGCCAGTCGGACAGGTGCAGGTCGTTGAGCGAGGCGAATCCGGTAGCGGGCACGGCGTTGCGGGCCAGCGTGACGTAGGGACCCACCGTGATGGCGTTGCCGATCTCGCCCGGCTTCATCATGCGGTGAGCGAAGCCCACGTAGGTGCGGTCGAACAGCACGTTCTGGTCGCGGCCGCACTCGACGACGGACCAGACGATAGCTTTGCGATGCTGCTCGAGGAACGCGATCATGTCCTCTTCGTTGTCGTTCTCGGTCCACACGCCGGCATCCTCGATGAACAGGTCGGCCGCGAAGTCGCGATCGGCGGAAAGGGAGATGGCGATGAAGGACCACACGCCGTAGCCTTCGCCCTCCTTGAGCGGGCGGTCGGTCTTCGGGCGGTAGGCGACGACGCCCTTGTTCGCGCAGATGGTGTGCGCGCCCGGAATGGGATGGTAGCGGCGGTTCTGCTCGGTGCCGAACAGCTCCACGCCTGCGCTCAGCAGCGGGGCGGCGTCGTACACTTCCAGCTCGCGGCCGTTCCACTGTTTCTCGGTGAACAGCGGCTTGCTCTTGCCGTTGTCGACCGAGTCGTGGCGGGCGAGGTCGTAGCCCCACACCTGGCCGGCCATGCCGCAGAACGACGAGGCGGTCAGCATGTTGATCTGGCCGACGTACGCATCGGCGGCCTCGGCCTTGTCGTACGTGACGATGCGGTCGACCAGCTCGTCGTTGGTCTTCTCCACCGTGCCTGCCGAAACCTTCAGCACGGACACGTAGCCGTTGCCGTAGGCGCCGGGCATGCCGTATCCGTCGCAATAGTCGTCGTACGGACTGATGGCCGTCTTGTCGATATGCGGCGCGCGCATGGTTGCATGGTGGTTTGCCTCGCGAGCGATAGTGCGGTTGCGTCGCTCCTCAACGTTCTTCATGGATGGAACTCCTTTCGTATGCGAACGATTTCAGCGCCGATTGTAGGACCCCTCGTGCGTGTGAAATTTCGCAGGGGGGTTTCGATGGCGAGCCGTGCTTTGCCCGACGATGCGCCGTCACGAAGATGAAAGGAAGGCGTTGCCGGGATTCGTCGCATCTCTTGACGGTGCTGTTGACATACCGTATATTACAAACGTTATATAACGGTTGTAATATACGGGAGGGTGAGGATGCCGGAGCAGAAAGTGGGGCGCGAGACGGTGCTCGATGCTGCACTGGGCTTGCTGCGAGAGAGGGGAGAAACGGCGCTGAGCGCACGGACGGTGGCCGAGCGGGCGGGCTGCTCGGTGCAGCCGATCTACAGCTTGTTCGGCGACATGCGAGGACTCGTGCGCGCACTGTACGACCATGCGCGCGCGTGGGTCGCGGCGTACAACCGCGAGCATGTGGACGACGGCCGCAATGCGTTCGAGGCGAACGGGTTGTCGCATCTGCGCCTTGCGCGCACGGAGCGTCATTTGTTCCAATTCCTGTACCTATCTCCGCACATGGAGGCGACGAGCTTCGCGGAAGTGTACGAGAGCGTGGCCATCGACGGCGTGCAGCAATGCATCGAGGAGCTGGGGCATCTGTCGCCCGCGGCGGCGCGCGCGCTGTACCTGCACATGATCGTGTACACCCACGGTATGGCGGCCATGCTGGTTGCGGGCGTGCAATTTTCCGACGAGGAACTGGGCGAACGTTTGAACGAGGCCTTCACGGGTCTGCTGACGTTGGTGAGATGAGGGAAACCATGGAGGAGTCGGAGAGAAATTGTGCGAGCGGTGTTTCACGTGAAGCATCGGGCGTTTCAGAACACATGTTGCATGATGTCGTTTCGGGCGTGACGCGAGTGGAGGAACCGAATGATCCGGCGCGAAGCGGGCGAGGACGTGTTGGCGCGCGGTCGGCCGACAAGGTGCGCGGGTCGGCGGTGCGATCGGCCGACGAGATACGCGCGCAGCGCGAGCGGGGAAAGAAGCGGCAGAGCGTGCGGAGGCTGGCCCTGCTCGTGTCGTTTCTGCTGTTCCCGGTCATCATCTTCTACTTCTCGCCGGCGCTGATCATCGAGGGCGCCTTGGAAGGGGCGGTGGCTGCCAGCATGCTCGTGTTCTGCCTGCAGTTCTTGTCGGCTATCGTGCTGCGTCGCGCGTGGTGCGGGTGGTTGTGCCCGGCGGGCGGCCTGCAGGAGCTTGAGGCGACCGCCGTAGGCAAGCCCGCGAAACTGGGGTGGAGGGCGCGCGTCAAGTATGTGATCTGGGTGCCGTGGGTGTGCTCCATCGTAGCGTGCGCATGGATCGCCGGTGGTTTCACGACGGTCGACCCGTTGTACGGCATACCGGGCGGCGTGTCTATGAACAGCCCTTTGGGATTGCCTATCTATTTCGGCATCGTGGCGCTGTTCTTCGTTCCCAATCTGTTCTTGGGGCGTCGCGCCATGTGCCACTGCATCTGCTGGATGGCGCCGTTCATGGTATTGGGCGAGAAACTGGGTTCGGCGCTGCGGGTTCCGCAACTGCGCATCGAGGCTGATCCGAATGGCTGCATCGGCTGCGGGAAGTGCGACCGCGCGTGTCCGATGAGCCTGCCGGTGCAAGACCTCCTGGCCGGCGGTGCCGTCGCCGACGCCGAATGCATCCAGTGCGCCGCCTGTGCCGACGTATGTCCCAAAGGCGTGCTGCATCTGCGCATGGGCCGCATGCGGTAAGCGAGTCCGAATCGGAATGTTTCACGTGAAACATTAGTACTGTTTGTCCACTTCGATCAGCGCGTGCCCTTCTTTCGAATAACGTCTGGCGAGGGGAGCGCCGCGCAACCTCAATCCGGTCGAAAAAAATTGCACGCGTCTGTTGACCCTCACGTAACGTGAGGGTGTACGCTGGTTGCACGCAGGAAAGGAGGCGCGCATGGAACGGGAACGGACGGGCGTCGGGTACACGGTGCACGAGTTGGCCGAGCTGTCGGGATGCACGGTGCGCACGCTGCATCATTACGACGAGCTGGGGCTGGTGCCCGCGCAGCGCGCTCGCAACGGGTACCGGCGCTACGGCGCGGCCGAAGTCGACCGGCTGCATCAGGTGCTGCTGTACCGTGAATGCGGCATGCCGCTTGCCGCTATCGGGCGTTTGCTGGACGATCCTGCGTTCGATGCGCGCGACGCGCTGGCCGGCCACCTGCGCGAGCTGCATGCGCGCAAGCGGCGATTGGACGGATTGATCGCGAGCGTGGAGAAGACGCTCGCCTGTATGGAAGGTTCTGCAACCATGGAAGACGAAGAGAAGTTCGAGGCGTTCAAACAAGGCCTCGTGGACGAGAACGAGCAGCGTTACGGCAAGGAGGTGCGCGAACGCTGGGGCGACGATGCGGCCGATGCGAGCAACGCGAAGCTCATGGGCATGAGCGTCGAGCAGTACCGCCAAACCCAGGAGCTGGAGCAGGGCGTCAAGGACGCGCTGGCGGCAGCGATGGCTGCGGGCGATCCGACGGGCGAGGACGCGCACCGCGCGGCCGACCTGCACCGCCAATGGCTGTGCAAATTCTGGAAGGACGGAACGTGTTCGAAGGACGCGCACCTCGGCCTAGCCGAGATGTACGTGGCCGACGACCGCTTCAAGGCCTACTACGAGGCCGTCGCCCCCGGCGCCGCCGAATTCCTTCGCGATGCCATCAAGGCGTACTGCGCATAGGAATGTGCGCCCCGTCGCCTTTCGCGGCGGCGGGGCAGCATCTTCGCTCGTAAAACACGCCTCGGCTCCCAACGCGTGTTTTACGAGCGAAGATGCTTAGTTTTGCCGGAGCGTGGTTATTCTTCTTCGCTTGCGAGCAGGCAGGTTGCTTCTAAGGCTTGCGACAGCTCCTCCTCGGTTGGCAGGCAGAGCACGTACTGCGATGCGAGCACGTAGGGGTCTTTGAGGATGCCGTCGGCTTTAGTTGGCGGCTCGAGGTTCTGGATCTCTTGTCGAACCTCGTCTTTTCATTCTGCGCGAGTGGCCAAAAGTCGTTCGTAGTAGAACGAGTGGATCTGCCGGTCGAGTTGTCGTACCGTCCAGCGCTCTTCGACGGCGGAGCGCACGTAGAAGTCGCGACGGACGGGATCATCTATGCGTATGATCAGGCGATAATGCGACCAGCTCAATTCGGCACACAATGTGTGCCGAATTGGATATGCAAGATACAGCTGGCGCATGGCGCGAAGGTTTCGTTCCGTGAACCCCTTCCCGAATTCGGCTGTCAGCCGTTCGGACAGGTATTCCATCAGATGCTGGCCGTATTCTGCGCGGTCGCCCTGCGCTTCGACGATTTGCCGGCCGATCTCCCAATATGCGGAAACCATTGCGTCGTTGATTGCCGCCGCCGCTTTCGTGCGCGCGGTTTCGAGTGCGGCGCGAACCGATTGATAGACGGCTTCATCCGGGGAAGGATCGTAGATCTGTTCCAAGGACAGCCTCCTTTCGAGAAGGCGGCTGTCCTTTACGGGAAAGTTAGGGTAGCACCCAACCAGTGAATACGATGTGCTTCATTATATAGAACATCAGTTCGTTTATCAAGCCTCTTCTTCTGTCAGATCCAGACGGTTGATGCGGTCGGCCAGGTCGGCTCCTCGTTCGTAGAACAGAAGGTCCTCGTTGTGGGCGAAGTAGCGCTCGCAGCCGTGGTCGTTGATGAAGGCCATGCCATAGCGGTTCACCGATAAGTCGGTGACCAACAGCAGCATCTCCTGGCCGTTGCCGAACGCGTCCTCCACGAAGCGGAAGGCGTTGTCCAGCGCGCTCGACACGGCCGCGATGCGCGCGTCCAGCGCGTCGACCATTTCCCCGAACAAAGTTTTCACCTGCGAGAACGGAACCCCGCCGCCCGCAGCGTCGCAACGCAGCGCGCGGTCGATCAGCGCAAGCGCGCGCTGGTAGGCCACGTACTTCTCGTCCGACAGCAGGCTCGCTTTGCGCTCGGTATCCAAGCGCGCTTGGAGCGAGGCGGCTTCTTCGCGCAGGAGGGGCAGCGCGTTCGCGTCGTCGACGGTCAGCGCATCCCGCATCGCCGCCAGCCGCCCGTGTGCGAACTCCACCGCGCGCTCTTCCAGCACGCCGTCGCGCAGCCGTCCGCCCAGCGCGTCCGTGATCAGCCCCATGAGCGACACCCGTTCGTCGAACGCGGCCTCGCGGGCGCGTTCGACCACGCTCTGCTCGGCGGAGCCATCCAGTATGCGCTCGATCTGGTAGTCGGCGCGATACTTCGTGAACAGGTCGTAGTACACGCTGAAGCGCTTCGCGATCTCGCCGTTCTGCACGTACTGGCCGATCAGCAGCTCGTCCACCGGGATGTCCTGCTCCTCGTACAGCTTCATCATGGCGGAGAGGTCGTCCCAGCCGCGCGCCGTGACGAACGACTTGCCGTCCACGGTAGTCTCCACGCGGTAGAAGTGGTCGCGCTCGATATCGAGGTACGTGAGCACGGCGGGGTGCACGCCCGTCTCCACGGCGAAGTCGCGCCAGGCGGCGAAATCGGGCTCCACGTCGATGCGCTTGAGGCGGTCCCAGGTGGCGATGTCGAAATCGTGCGCCGTACGGTTGTACTCGGGCGGGTTGCCGGCCGTCACCACGATCCATCCGTCGGGCACGCGGTGGCGTCCGAAGATCTTGTACTGCAAGAACTGCAGCATCGCGGGCGTCAGCGTTTCCGACACGCAGTTGATCTCGTCGAGGAACAGGATGCCCTCGCGCTTGCCGGTGGCCTCCATCGCGTCGTACACGGCGGCGATGATCTCGCTCATCGTGTATTCGGACACGTCGTATTCCACGCCGTCGTACGTCTTCTTCGCGATGAACGGCAGGCCGAGCGCGCTTTGGCGCGTGTGGTGCGTCATCGAATACGACACGAACCCCACGTCCAGGTCCTGGGCGATCTGCTCCATGATGGCCGTCTTCCCGATGCCGGGCGCGCCCAGCAGGAACACGGGGCGCTGCCGTTCGGTGGGCAGACGGTAGTTGCCGAACTCGTCCTTCGAAAAGTACGCCAGCATGGCGTTTTTGATCTGATCCTTTGCCTGACGGATGTCCATGGTTTTCCTTTCTAGCGTGGGCGCGATGCGCCTTTCGCGTGCGGGGCGTCGTCCAATATGACGGTTTCGTCGAGCTCCACTTTCATGGCCCACGCAGGGACGTTCGGACTCGCGGCGGCCGAGGCGTCGTCGACGAAGACGAACGCGGTGTCGTAATCGGGCTTGCGGGCGGGATAGGTTCCCTGCCCGTCGGTGAAGTAGATGAGGCCGCCCAGGTTCACGAGGTCGCCGCGCTCCACGGCGTCGTCCACGTAGGCGAACACGGGGCGGAAGTCCGTGCCGCCCAATCCTTTGATCTCGAGGCCGTCCAGGTAGTCGTCCAGATCGCGCAGGTTCGAGATGCGCGCGACGTCCGTGATGGCGGCGTCGCATTGCACGATGAGCACGTTCATGTCGGCGAAGAAGCTGGTCTCTTGGCTGAGGATGGCGTACGTCTTCTCGATGAAACGGCGCACGAGGCCGTCCTTGGTGGAGGCCGAGGTGTCGATGGCGATGACGAAGTCGCGGATGCGCCGCTCTTCCACGTATTCCAACGGCTCGATGAGCGGGAGGTTGCCGTAGCGCTTGAGCCCGTAGCAGTAATAAACGTAGTCGAACTCGTCGTCGTTCACGCGGATCTGCTCGCCCATCCGGGCGAACTTGCGCAGGAACTCGCGATAGTCCTGCTTCTCGCGCGTCACGGCGCGCAGGTTCATGGCAAGGTTCGCGCCCTCGACGCCCCACAGCTTCGCGTAGGCGTCAAGCTGCACGCCCATCTCGTAGGCCGCGCTCTTCCACTGCTCCTTGGACCGATCTAGGTTCACCGTGTCGGCGAAGCGGTCGTCGATGGAGCGTCCTACCTGTTCGGGAGCCTCTTTCTGCACGATGTCGTCCTGGCTGACCGCCTGGTGCGACTTGTGGTTCGGCTTCGCCTGGTCGGCATCGGACGGCATCTCCATGTCGGTTCCGCTCGTGGCGGATTGGGCCGACGCGGCTCCGTCCTGCGCGTCCGCCCCCTCATCGCGTTCGCCCTCTTCCGAATTCGTTTTGCGGGCCTCCTCTGCGGCTGCGAGGCGGTACCACGGATCGTGGTCGTCCATGTAGAACGGTGCGCGCAGATCGGCCAGCTCGGCATCGTCGAGCCCCTCGTCCTGCAGGTACCGGTACACGGTTTCTGCGGTTGCCAGCGGCAGCGCCGCGTCGATGCGCGCGAGGGTCGCGCGCTGGCGCTCGGCGCGAGCGGTGCGGGTGGCGGGCAGGTCGAGTTCGGAGATGGTGCGTTCCACGACGATGTCGCATGCGGCGTCCCAGCGCGCAACGTCCACGTGCGGGCCGGGGTAGAGGTGCAGGAACACGTTGTGCAGCACGATGTGCAGGTAGGCGCGAGTGAGTTCGGCCGGTTCCGCGGCGTAGAGGCGCGCGAGCGTTGCGGGGTCGAAGCGGATGTGAAGGCCGTCGGTGGCCAGCGTGGCATCGCGCACGGGGAAAGGGCGCAGGCGCGCGAACGCAGCGTTCATGAAGCGCAGGTTCACGAGCAGCGCGTTTTTCGCAAGGTCGAGCGCTTGGCGGGCAAGCGGCTCGACGGCTTCGACGGCCATGATGCTCCTTTGAACGAATGTGCGTGCGCGAAGCGCGTGCTTGCTTCGCGGCGGCTCTTGCCTTCGTCGCTTCCCGCAGTGTAGCATGGGGGAAGCCAAGGGTAAACAGGCTCGTTGCCGAGAGGTTTTTGGGAGGTAGCACAATACTATGATGGAGAACACGCTGGTCTATCATGGTGCTCATGCGCCGATCGAAGAATTGCTTGATCATGCGATCAAGAATCCGGTGCGCCTCGACGCGCGCGACGTGGAGGTTGTCGAGGCTGCGCGGGCGGTGGAGGGCGAAGTGTGGTCTCCGCAGCTTCCGGCTTATCGGGCCTGGGCTGCCGAAGGGGAAGCCGGCGACGTCGCGGGCGGTGCGGGTCGCGAGGGGGATCTGTATTCCGCAGGCGCGCTGTGGATGGGCGAGTTCGACGAGCTGCTTGCCCAGGCGGCCGAACGCGATGCCGCCGACGCGCAGGAGACGCCGCGCGCTCGTATGGAGGAAGGGCTCCGCGGAGCCGTGGGGGTGCGGCAGGTGCCCGGCGGATATGCCCTGACCGCGTTCGATCTGCGGAGATTCGCTGCGGCGGTGGGGCAGAGCGACGATTTGGCGGTTCTGCTGCCCGCGTACGTGGACGGGATTCCCGTGGTGCGCGTGGCCGTGGAAGCGTTCGCGCGCCGCTTCGTGCAGGGCGTGGGAGTGCGGCTTCTGGTGGTGCCCGACACGGTGGAGCATATCGCTGCGAACGCGTTCGCAGCGATGTCGGCGCAGCGGATCCATATCGGGCGCGGCGTAAGCCAGCTAGGAGAGCAGCGCTGCGATTTGGCGGGAGTCTCGCCGCGGTTGGCGCGCCGGGAGTATTCGGTGGATGCCGGAAACGCGCGCTATCTGGCGCGCGAGGGCAACCTGTTTTCGGACGGCGGACGGGAGCTCGTGTTCTTGGCCTCTCCGTACGGCGAGCGCGTGAGCCTGCCCGATGGGGTGGAGCGCGTGGCTTCGTCGGCGTTTGCAGACGGTTGCGAGCCCCCTGCAGTGGTGGACTGCTCGGCGGCGCTTGCGCGCGTTGACTCTCGCAGCTGGGACGACGCGGTCTGGCGCTGCCCGGTCGAGGCTCCCGCGTACCGCGCGCTTCGCAAGCGCGGCGTCCGTCTGGCGGGGCCGGCAGCCGTCGAGTTGGAAGGATGCTGGTACGACTTCGACGCGGAGGGCGCGGTGCTGGTAGCGGGGCCGCCGAAGCCGATATCGGTGTCGCGGCGCTTCGCCGAGCAGGCTGCGGTGCGCGCCGTGGCCGTGCGCGGCAAAGACGAGGTTGCAGACGATGCCGACGTCTGCGCGCTTTCGCCCGCTGCGGCGGCTGCCGAGGCGGCCACGGAGTTCGCGGCCTCGGGGGAAGCGGGCTCCACCGTGGGTTACGTGTCGGCCAGCGCGAGCGACGTGCTGGCGCTTCCGCGACAGGTGGAAGGGCGGCCGCTCGTGCGCATCGGCGTAAGGGCCCTGCCGTTCGCGCCGGCCTCGGTGGTGGTACCCGACACCGTGCGCATCATCGAGCGCGACAACGCATGCCGCGGCACGAAGCGCCTGATCCTTCCCGAGGGGCTGGTTTCCATCGGCGCGCACTGCTTCTGGTCGCGTAAGCTAGAGGGGCCCGTGCTTATCCCGGCGAGCGTGCGCTCGGTCGGGGAGGGCAGCTTCGAGTACGCGGTGTGCCGCCTGTCGCACGTGGGGGCGATCGTGCACGTGTCGGCCGATCAGCTGCTCACCTGCTTTCTGACGGACGCCTCCGACGGCGTTCCGTTCGACTTCGGGCGCTACGACGAGCTTCTGCGGTCGGGGAAAAATCTGCCCGATCGTTTGGGTGCGCTGCTGCACCGGCTGGCCGTACCCTACCGGCTCGCCGACGACATGCGCTCGGTTCTGGTGTCGCACCTGAGGGCCTACGGACGCGAGGCCCAGGAGCGCATTGCGCGCGAGGGGGATCGGAACATGGTGGAAGCTCTGGTCAAGGCCGGTTTTATCGACGATGCCTCGTTCGATCGGCAGATCGAGCTTTTGCGCGCCTGCAACCGTACCGACTGCGTGGCGTACCTCATGGAGCATCATCGCGCCCAGGCCAAGTCGGCGAGCGCGAAGGAGCGGTTCGCGCTGTGAGCCGCGGCGTGTAACACGCGTCGGAAAGGCGTGGACTTTGCGCTAGGTTTAAGCGGTTTGAGCGACTGGGCGAATCCGCTTCGGCGGCGCGCCCTCGCGCTGCTATACTTGATGGCTCTGGAACGAACGAGGCTGTAAGAGGTGCGCGATGATCGACGAGATCCAAGTTGAGAACCTGGCGCTGATCCGCGAGGCGACGCTGGTGCCGGCGCTCGGGCTGACCGTGCTCACGGGCGAGACGGGCGCGGGCAAGACGGCGCTGCTCTCGGCGTTGAAGCTGCTCATGGGTGCGCGCGCCGACAAAGACGCCGTCCGCGACGGCGAGGAAGCCCTCGCCGTGTCGGGAAGGTTCTATGGCGCCGTCTTTTCCGGTCTTGCGGCTTCCGACGATCTTGCGGGCCGGTCTTCCGCTGACGCGGTTGAAAGCGGGGAGGCGGACGACGGCGTTCCCGTCGAGCTGGTCGCCATGCGCCGCGTAACCTCGGACGGGCGTTCGCGCGTGTCCATCGACGGCCGCATGGCCAGCGTCGGCGAGCTGGCTCGCGCCATTGCTCCCACCATCGACTTGTGCGGTCAGCACGAGCACCAGCAGCTCATGAAAACGTCCCAACATGTTCGTATGCTCGATGCCTGGGCGGGCGACGCGGTGGTACAGGCGCGCACCGCCTACGAGGAGGCGTTCGCGACGGCGAACGCGGCGGCGGCCGAGCTGACGCGCGTGCGCGAGGCGGGCGAGGCGTCCTCGGCCAAGCTCGACGAGGCGCGCTTCGTGCTGCAGCGCATCGACGCGGTGGATCCGCGCGAGGGCGAGTACGACGAGCTGCTGGACGACCTTGCCCGCGTGGAGCATGCTGAGGCATTGGCTGTCGCTGCGAACGGGGCGCATGAGGCGCTTGCGGGCGAGCAGGGGGCCATCGACGCGCTGGGCAGCGCGGTGGCGGCGCTCGACGGTGCGGCGCGTTACGATGCCAAGCTGGGCGAGTTCGCCGACGCGTTGCGCGAGGCGGGCTACGTGTTGGAGGACATGGCGCGCGAGACGCGCGACTACCGCGAGGGCGTGGAGTTCGACCCCGAGACGCTGGCGCAGCAGCAAGAGCGCATGGCTTCGCTGCAAGGGCTCCTGCGCACGTACGGTCCGCGCATGGAAGACGTGCTGGCGCGTCGCGCCGAAGCGGCCGACCTCGTATCGCTCGTGGACGATGCCGCCGAGCGCGAACGCGCGGCGCAGCGGGAGCTCGACCTGGCCGAAGAGGCGCTCGCGCAGGCGGCGTCCGCGCTGGCCGACGCGCGCGCCGAGGCCGCCCCGCGGTTCGCCGAAGCCGTGACGGCGCAGATGGATCGCCTGGAAATGGGCGGGGCGCAGCTGGTGTGCGACCTCGCACCGCTCGAGCGCGTTCAGTGGACGAAGGCGGGCCCGCAGGCCGTGGAGTTCCTGTTCCGACCTGGCGCCGGCATGCAGGCGCGTCCGCTCGCGCGCATCGCATCGGGCGGCGAGGTCAGCCGCGTCATGCTGGCCGTGAAGGTGGTGCTGGGCGAGGTCGACGACGTGGACACGCTTGTGTTCGACGAGGTGGATGCGGGCGTGGGCGGTTCGACCGCCGTCGCCCTGGCCGACGTGCTGGCCGACCTCGCGCGCACGCATCAGGTGATCGTCGTCACGCACCTCGCGCAGGTGGCCGTGCGAGGCCAGGCGCACTACGTGGTGCGCAAGGCTGCGGGGGACGAGGGGGCCATGCCCGAAACCGACCTGCGGCAGCTGCCCGAAAGCGAGCGTCCCTCCGAAATCGCGCGCATGCTGTCGGGCGATGCTACCGAGACATCGCTTGCGCACGCGCGCGAGATGCTGGCCCGAGCGGCCGGATAGCCCAAGCGGCTCGTTTTTCTTGCGTGCCGCGCCGTTCGCTGTTAGCGGCGCTCCCCGTTGCGTTGTCTGCCGATGGCGGTTGTGCAGGAGATTTCCCCTGCGGCGCACAAAAAGACGCGACGTTTGACGCACGGGGCTGAGAAAAGGCGCGACAAAACGAAAGCGCGCTCCCTTGTTGGGAAGCGCGCTCCCTTGACCTGCTGTTTTCTTCGGCTGCTCGAATTGCTGCTGCAAGCTGCGACCGCGAAACATCAAACGTCGCGTCTTTTTGTGCAAAAAAAGGACGCGTTTCGTGCAAGGGCCCGCCGTGCTGGCGCTCGACGTGCCCTGTCCGTTGCCGGTGCCCTCTCTCTTCGGCTACGAGCGGTTGCTCCGCTTTTTCCGCGTGATCTGCATGGCGATCGCGCAGGTCAGCGTTACGCCGCCGGCGAGAAGCGCGATGCCCAGCGCAATTTGCGGCAGGGGCGCATCGCCCGTCGCGGCGAGTGCGGCGGCGTTCGCCGGTGCCTGCTTGGAGTCGGTCGTGCTTGGCAAGGGCTTGGGCGCGTCGGGCTTCGACTCCGGCTTCGGTGCTGGAGTTTCGGGTTCCGGAGCGGGCGCCGGCGTGTCCGGCGTTGGGGGAACCGGGGGCGTGGGAGCCGCCGCGCCCTGCGCCGCGAGGAGCAACGGCCCGGTGACGACGCTCTTCTTGATCGCGATCGCGCCGGTGGCCGGGTCGTACGTGTAATCGGTGCCCGCGGCCAGTGCGAGCGTTTGCCCGTCGGCCGCCCCGCAGCGCACGTCGATCGCGTCGGGCAGCAGGTAGCCTTCGTTCGCGCTCAGCTGGTAGAGGTTCGCATCTGCGCCGTCCTTCTCGAACGCGGCGGTCAACGCGGCGGACGGTTCCGCCGGGAAGCCTGCAGCCGTGTTCTTCGGCATTGCGCTGGGTACCGCGGCAATGGACAGCCCGGTCAGGTTCGCGCGCAGCGGATACGCGCACGAGGTCACGGTGCCGCCCTGGTCGCTGATGACGTTCTCGAAGATACCGCCTTCGATGACGCCTCGGTTGGTCACGTCGCTAAGGAACGTGCCGCCTGCGATGGTTCCGTGGTTCGTCACGCTGCCGTTGAACGTGCCGCCCGTCAGGACGGCGTTGTTGTAGTCGGGGTCGGGATCGCCGTTGGTTACGGTGCCGTCGAACGTGCCGCCGGATATGGTGCCGCCGCCGGTGGTGGTGTCTTCGTCGTTGCTTGTCACGGAGCTGGTGGAGGAGAACGCGCCGCCCGCGATGACGCCCCTGCTGAGAATCTTGCCGCTGAACGTACCGCCTTCGATGGTTCCGAAGTTGTCTATTTCATCCGAGTTGAACGTGCCGCCTTTGATGGTGCAGGATCGGTTCTCGTCGGGATCGAACCTCATGTATCCGTTCTGCACGTATGCGTTGAATACGCCCTGACCTTCGATGGCTCCGCCGTTGTCCACTCCGATGTTGAACTCGCCGCCGCGTATCGTGCCGTCGTTGGTCACGTTGTTGTTTTCGCCGCCGTCGTTGAACGTGCCGCTCGAAATCACGGCGCCGTCGTAGTTGTTCACGTAGCCGTTGAACGTGCCTCCCGCGATGGCGCCGGCGCCGGCGTTGTTGGATGCGTTTTGCACGGTTCCGTGGAACACGCCGTCCTCGATGGTTCCCTGATTCTGCATGCGGCCGTTGAACGTGCCTCCGCAGATGGAGCCGCCGAGGTTGGAGCTGTTGCCGCTGTTCACCTCTCCGTTGAACGTTCCGCCGTTGATGGCGAAGCCTTTGAATATGTTCACGGACTCGTTGAACGTGCCGTCCTCGATCGCGCCGCTTCTCATCCCCATGACCATGCAGTCGAACGTGCCGCCCGTGATGGTGCCGGAGGAGGTGCTCACGTACGATTTCGCGGGATCGTTCGGGTCGCTGTTGAAGGTTCCACCTGCGATGGTGCCCGCGTTGCCGATACTTGCGGTGAACGTGCCGCCCCTGATCACGCCGCTCGCTTCGTTGCGCACGGCGAAGCCGTATGCCTGCGACGCGTCGACGAACGCGCCGTCCTCGATGACGCCCTTGTTCCGAAGGAGGTTCTCGCTCGAGACGTTGAGCGCGTGGCCCGTGAACGTGAACGCGCACCCCGCGTCAAGCGTGAGCACGCCGTCGGCGTACGTCCAGCCTTCTCCCGACGTGCCAACCGGCGCGCCGTCGGCGCCGATTTCGATGGTGACGGGGACGACGCTTGCGAATGCGGCGTTTGGGTCGAGCAGGCAGGCGAATGCGAGGGCGGTAGCAAGAACGATCAGGCGTTTTCTCATGGGAGTTCCCTTCGGGCAGGTTAACGCTCAGATGCTAGCATGCAAGGGGAATCTGTAGGCGATCGCTGCGAAAGCGGTGGGATACGCTGCGAAAAAAGACGGCAGCCAAGCGGCTGCCGTCTCAGGGGAGCGAAAAGGGAAGGGCGCGTTAGATGGACGATGCCACCGCTTCGTCGTCGGGGAGCGCGGCGGCTTCCTCGGAGCGCTCCAGTTTCGACGCCGCTTCGGCATCGCGCTCGGCCAGGTACTGCTGCATGGAGTAGTGCGTGATGTCGGAGCGGTTGATCACGCCCACCACCTGGCCCTCGTCCAGCACGGGCACCTTCTTCAAGTGGTTCTCGCCCAACACGCGACACACTTCGGGAAGGTCGGCATGCACGTCCACGCCGATGATGCCCTTCGCGCCGATGCTCTTCGCCGGCATGCCCATGAGCTCGTCGAGCTTGCGGGCGAAGTCCTGGTTGCCGCCGTCGGCGTCCACGGTCTGCATGATCATGACCACGGGGTCCATCAGCATCTGCGATCGCTTCGACAGGTAGCGCATGATATCGCCGTCGGATACGAAGCCCACGGCCTTGCCCTGTTCGTCTACCAGCGGGGCGGCGCTGATGTGCCGGTCCACCAGCACCTGCATGGCTTCGGCCACGGTGGCGTTGGCGGGCAGCGTGTACACGTCGCGCTTCATGATGGACTCCAGCACCGTGCGGCGGGAGTTGTCCCGATCCTTCTCGGCGGCCTCGCCCGGTTTGTTCTTCACCAGCGCCACGACCATGACGAAGCCGACGAGGCACAGCGCGCCGGCTAGGGCGAACGCCACGTCGATGCCGAAGATGCTGGCTTGCGTGGGGGTCATCGTCCGGGAGCTCATGTTCGTGGCGATAGTGGAGGCCGAAACGATGATGGCGGTGCCCAGCGAGCCCGCCACTTGGCGGAACGTGTTGTTCACCGAAGTGCCGTGGTTCACCAGCTCGTTGTCGAGCGCGTTCATGCCCCAAGTGGTGATGGGCATGTTCACCAGCGACAGCGAGAACAGGCGCACGGTGTACAGAAGGGTCAAGGTGATGATGCCGGTTTCGGTGCTCAGGAATGCGAAGCAGAACGTAGTCAGCGTGAGCACGCCCATGCCCACGAGCGCCAGCACGCGCGGTCCGTGCTTGTCGAACAGACGGCCGGCGATGGGTCCCATGGCGCCCATGATGATGGCGCCGGGCAGCAACACGAGGCCGGACACGGTGGCGGAGTAGCCCATGAGCGACTGCAGGTAGATAGGCACCAAGATGCCTGCAGCCAAAAGCGCGCCTTGCACCAACATGCCGATGATCGTGGCGATGAGGAACTTGCGGTTCTGCAGCACGCGCACCTGCAGCATGGGCTTCTCCATCTTCAGCTGGCGTCGGAAGAAGAACACGAGCGCTACCGCGCCAACGAGCGTGCCGGCGATAGCGTCGGCACGCAGGCCGTAGGAGCCGATGGTGGACAGGCCGTACAATAGGCCGCCGAAACCCAGCGACGACAGGATGACGGAGGGCACGTCGAGCGTAACGTCCTTCTTCGTCTCGCCGCCCTTCTGCAGCACGAACGCGCCGATAAGCACTACGACGGCTGACAGCGCGGTAATGATGTAGAACATATCGTGCCAGGTGTAGCGGTCGATGATGACGCCCGCCACGGTGGGGCCGATGGCGGGGCCGAACGCGATGACGATGCCGAACAGACCCATGGCCGTACCGCGCTTGTCCACGGGGAACGTCCACATGAGCACCGTCATCACAAGGGGCATGAGGATGCCCGCGCCGGCGGCCTGCACGAGCCGGCCCAGCAGCAGCACGACGAAGCTGGGACCCCAGCCCGCAAGGAAGCTGCCCAACGTGAAGATAACCATGGACACGAGGAAGAGCCGCTTGGTGGTGAAGCGGTCCGTCAAGAAAGCCGTGATGGGGATCATGATGGCGTTCACCAGCGTGAAGCCGGTGGTGAGCCACTGCGCCATGGAGGCGTCGACGCTCATCTCGGTCATGACCGACGGCAGCGCCGGGGCGACGACGGTCTGGTTCAGAACCGTCACGAACGTGCCGAACACCAGCACGGCCAGCATGACGATCTGCTTACGCGTTAAACCCATATACCTGTTCCTTCCGAATGTGCGCCGCGAACAAAAACGCCTTTGAAGGGGAGCTTGCAGCTAGCCCGACTTCAAAGACGCCCGTTGTCATGCGGTTGACGTGATTTACACTCAGTATAAATATTCATTCGGTAGATGAAAAGTGCTCGGCCGGAAAGTTGTGGTACCCTGCACCGAAACGGCACATCGCGGCGATGAAAGGGTGCGCGCAACGTGGAACAGACAAAGCCGTCGGCGGAAGGCCTGCGGTATCGTAAGAAGCTCAAAGCCAGGCTTTCGGTGGAGCGAGCGGCGTTAGAGCTGGTCATCGAACGGGGCTACGACGGCGTGACGGTAGAGGACATCTGCGCCCGTGCCGAGATCTCCAAGAAGACGTTCTTCAATTACTTCCCATCGAAGGCGGCCGCCATCATGGGTCGTCTGGACTCGTTTCCCGATGACGAACAGCTGGTTCGCATCCTCGAAGAGCATAGCGAAGCCTGCTACCTCGACGTGTTGGTCGGCGTAGTGGGAACGGGCGCCGCTTCGGGCGTGGACGAGGGCATTGTGAACCTGCGGCGCGAAGCGCTGCGCTCCATGCCTCAGCTGTTCTTTCAAGGTCAGCGCGACATCCTGGCTATTCAGCGCTCCATGGCCGACGCTTTGCGCGCGCATTTGGCCGAGTGCCCCGAACGACGTATGCTGATGGATCGCTCGGTGGAGGAGGAAGCGCTTGTGGCGTCGTCGACCGCTATCGGCCTCGCCCGCACTCGCTCAATGCTGACCGTGTGCGGCGATTTGGAGCCGTCGGCGGCCGAAACGCGCCGCCTTGTCGCCGCGTACCTGTCGGCCGGCGACAAGGCGTGACAAGGGGGCGGGTGATTTGACACGCTTTGATGGTATCAAGGGAATGGTGCCAAAGGGGCGTGTGTCAAGACACCCGTCCCTTTGGCACGCCGGACACGTCCGACGGATGCTGTGAAAAACTTCTTGACAGCTTTTCCTAACACTGTGCTATAGTTTGCGCCACAACTTAATACCTTGAAACCGATGAGGCGAAGGTCAAGCCGTCATGAGCACTCACAGAGAGCGGGCGCAGCTGGGATTCCCGCAGTAAGCTGGATG
>OLRC01000396.1_pt1 | contig 33207 bp, 14 predicted proteins | sample 1672081 | NCBI WGS metagenome assembly OLRC01 (sample SAMEA3136643, study PRJEB25190) | human gut metagenome | biome: human gut; feature: human-associated habitat; material: faeces | place: Austria | collected 2013
GGTCGCCCTTTGGAAACCTTCGGGCGCAAATACTTGATTTTTCCTGAAATATCGGTTCTGTTAGCTTGACAGCCCATTTCATTTATGCTTGTGTGCGGGGAATCTCTCAATCCTCGACGGGATGATCGGCGCGGTACTTCGTCAGCAGCTTCTCGATGCGGTTCCACGGGTTGAGCAGGTAGCTCAGGGACTGATCGTGGTTGAGCGTCGCGATGACGAACGCCATGTATTTGCTCATATCCGCCTGGCTGAACCACGGGCGTTCGAGCACCTCTTTGGGGGTATAGGTCAGGTTCGTAGCGAACACGTGGTCGATCATGCCCTCGGCATACGCCTTGTCAAACGCCTCCAGCCCGCTGGTGAAGAACGCGAACGTCGCGCCCGCGAACACGCGCTTGGCCTTGCGCCGCTTGAGGTTATACGCCAGATCGAGGATGGAGTCGCCGGAAGCGATGATGTCGTCGGCCACGAACACATCCTTGCCCTCCACGCTGTCGCCCAGATACTCGTGCGCGATGATCGGGTTGCGGCCGTTGACCACGCGGGTGTAATCGCGGCGCTTGTAGAACATGCCCATGTCCACGCCCATCGCGGAGCTGTAATAGATGTTGCGGTTGAGCGCGCCCTCGTCCGGGGAAATGACCATCATGTGATGCTTGTCGATGCGCAGATCATCGTAGGTGTGGCACATGGCCTTGAGCATCTGGTAGGTCGGCATGATGCTTTCAAATCCGCTCAGCGGGATGGCGTTCTGCACGCGCGGATCGTGCGCGTCGAAGGTGATGATGTTGGAAACGCCCATCGCGACCAGCTCCTGGAGCATCACGGCGCAGTCCATGGACTCGCGGGAGGTGCGGCGATGCTGGCGGCCTTCGTAGAGCATCGGCATGATGACGTTGATGCGGTAAGCCTTGCCGCTGACCGCCGCGATGATGCGCTTGAGATCGGCGTAGTGCTCGTCCGGCGTCATCGGAACCTCTCGGCCATAGAGCTTGTAGGTGCACTGATACGCGCCCACGTCGCAGATGATGAACAGATCATAGCCGCGAACGGTATCCTTAATCATGCCCTTGCCCTCGCCGGTGCCGAAGCGCGGGCAGTGCGCTTCCAGCAGGAAGCCGTTCTTATCCGAGCCGTAGAAGCTGTGGAGCTTCTGGTCGGAGGTCGCGTCCACCTGCCAGTTCATCAGATACTCGTTGACCCTGCGGCCCATTTCCTCGCAGCCGTTCATGGCGATGACGCCCAGCGGCGCGACAGGCCGCATCGGGAATTTCTGGGACGACTCGATGTTCTCGTTCATGCTTGAATACCCCTTCATAATGTCGATGAGATTCTCCCGTTTGACAGTATTGAACAGCCTGATTATAACACATTCCGCACCGAATTTCCGCACCAATCTGTTATCTTTATAAAAATTCGTCCGCTTGTGACAAATTTCCATCCGCTTTACGGCAACGCTACACCAACTGAACACTTTTTTAACGCAGTTTTCACGTCGCGCCTTCCCCTTGACCCCCCGCTTTTTGCTTGCTATAATATAGCCAAATCAACTCAGGGAGGTCTTTGCGTGAAACGCATTGTTTTAACCGGCGGCGGCACGGCCGGCCATGTCTCGCCCAATCAGGCGCTCATCCCCCATCTGCTCGAGGAGGGCTGGGATATTCACTATATCGGCACGAAGAACGGCATCGAGCGCACGCTGATTGAGCCGATGCAGGGCGTAACCTATCACGCGGTCAGCTCCGGCAAGCTGCGCCGCTATTTCGATTGGAAAAACTTCACCGATCCCTTCCGCGTCATCGCGGGCGCGTTCCAGAGCATCGGCGTCATCGGCAGGCTGAAGCCGAACGTCGTGTTCTCCAAGGGCGGCTTTGTCAGCGTTCCGGTCGTCTTCGGCGCGGCCATCTGCGGTGTGCCGGTGGTGATGCACGAAAGCGATATCACGCCGGGGCTGGCCAACAAGCTGTGCAAGCCGTTCGCCAAATCCGTCTGCACGACGTTCCCGGAGTGCGCAAAGCTGCTCGCCCCGAAGGGCGTTCTGACGGGTACGCCGCTTCGCGCGCAGATTTTCTCCGGCGACCGCGCGCGCGGCCTCAGGCTGGCCGGCTTTGACGGCCAAAAGCCCGTTTTAATGATGATCGGCGGCTCGCTGGGCGCGCAGACGGTCAACGCGGTGCTCCGCGAGGCGCTTCCGGCGCTGACCAAGCGGTTCGACGTGCTCCATGTCTGCGGCAAGGGCAATCTGGATGCGTCGCTTGAAAACACGCCGGGCTACAAGCAGTTTGAATACCTCTCCGACGAGCTGCCGGATGCGTTCGCCTGCGCGGATATCATGCTCTCCCGCGCGGGCAGCAATTCGCTCTCCGAGCTGATGGCGCTGTGCAAGCCCGCGCTGCTGATCCCCTACCACAGCGGGCGCGGCGATCAGGTGCTCAACGCCAATTCGCTCAAGGCGCGCGGTCTGGCGCACGTCATGCCGCAGAGCGAGCTGACCGCCGAATCCCTGCCGCCCGCCATCGACGCGCTTTGGGCGGATCGCGAGCTGCTGCGTCAGCGCCTCGCCGCCCTGCCGGACGCGGACGGCACGCAGCTCGTGCTCGACCAGATTCACAAATACATGAAGAAATAAGGGATCGCTATGGAAGAAAAAAGGGCAGAATCGCTTTCCATGTCCGCCCGCGTCAGCGAGCTGGCGCGCCTGCTTCGCTCCGGCGGCCAGACCGACGAGCAGCTCGCCGTCGTGCTGCACGACGCGCACGAGTGCGACATCGCCGCCGCGCTCGAGCTGCTCGACGTTCGCCAGCGCGCGCGGCTGTATCGCCTGCTCGGCGCCGAGCGGCTGGGCGACGTCTTCGCCTATGTCAGCGACGCGGGCAAGTACCTCCGCGAGCTGCCGCAGGAGCAGGCCGCTGATATCGTCGAGGCCATGGATGCCGACGACGCGGTTGACGCGCTGGAAACCGTCTCCCCCGAGCTGCGCAGCGCGCTGATGGAAAAGCTTGACCCGGAGTCGCAGCATGATATCCTCCTCATCTGCTCCTATCAGCCGGACGAAATCGGCAGCGCGATGAGCACCAACTTCGTCTCCATCAGCCGCCATCTTTCCGTCAAGCAGGCCATGCGCGCGCTGGTTGCACAGGCCGAGGAAAATGACAATATCTCCACCCTCTTCGTCAACGACGACGACGGATCGTTCTATGGCGCCATCGACCTCAAGGATCTGATCGTCGCCCGCGAGGAAACCGCGCTCGATTCGCTCATCAGCCGCAATTTCCCGACCGTGCTCGCGCATGAGCATACCGAGGAATGTCTCGACCGCCTGCGCAGTTACGCCGAGGATTCCATCCCGGTGCTGGGCGAAAAGCGGCGCGTCATCGGCGTCATCACCACGGATGACATCGTCGAAGCCGTGGATGACGCGATGGGCGACGATTACGCCAAGCTGGGCGGCCTGACCGGCGAGGAGGATCTGCATGAGCCGCTGAAAACCAGCCTCAAAAAGCGTCTGCCGTGGCTGATTATCCTGCTCTTTCTCGGCATGGGCGTTTCCTCCGTTGTCGGGCTGTTCGAGTCCGTTGTTTCGCAGGTCGCGCTGATCGTCTGCTTCCAGTCCCTCATTCTGGATATGGCGGGCAACGTCGGCACGCAGTCGCTGGCCGTCACCATCCGCGTGCTGATGGATGAAAAACTGACGGCGCGGCAAAAGTTCGACCTCGTGCTCAAGGAAATGCGCGTCGGCTTTTTCAGCGGCCTGCTGCTCGGCCTTCTGGCGCTCGTGTTCATCGGGCTGTACGTCTGGCTGCTCAAGGGCAAAACGCTGTTCTATGCCCTGTGCATCTCCGGGTGCGCGGGCGCGGCGCTGGTGCTCTCCATGGTGCTTTCCAGCCTTGTGGGCACCGCTGTGCCGATGTTCTTCAAAAAGATTCACATCGATCCCGCCGTGGCTTCCGGTCCGCTGATTACGACCGTCAACGATCTGGTTGCCGTCATCGCATACTATGGGCTGGCGTATATCCTGTTCTTTCAGGTGCTTCATCTGGTGTAATTCGCTCCGTCTCTTTTTCCCCAAAACATTGAACCCCTTCCGCGGCCGCCCGGCCATGGAAGGGGTTCGTTTGATATACCTGTGTTTGAGCGGTTACTCGATGATCTCAAAATCATCGTCGCCGAAGTCGTTCCCGCCGTCGATCTTCATGTCGTCGTCAAGGTCCAAACCGCTCTGCACCTCGTCCGGCGCCGTTTCAACCGGCTCGGCGATATAGGCGTAAAGCACCGCTTCCGGCCAGTTGATCTCCGAGCCGGCGTAGTAGTTTTGCAGCCAATTCGTGTGGAAATCAAAGTAAACGTTGGAATAAATCGGCATCGTCGGCAGAAGCTCGTTGTAATACTTCTGGAACTCGATCCACTTCTGCTCGTAGGTCAGCACGTCGTATGGCTCAGTCTTGTGCATGTCCCAAGTCATGTCGATAAGCTGCTCATCGGTCATGCCGCTCGTGTTCATCGCGCCCACAAAGTCGGGATCATCGGTGAACGTCATAAACGGATCAAACGTGGAAACGAAATTCGTCGCCATGAAATTCATGTCGTACAGCCGCTCGCCGTCCTCACGGTAATAATCGCTGAGCATTTCGTTAAAGCTGACCTCATGCACAATCAACTCGATACCGACCTGCGGCAGCGTTTCGCTGAACTGATCGACGACCAGCTGTGCGAAATCGTTGTCCTTCACCTGCGCAAAGTCGAGCGACAGGCGCATCAACTCGCCGTCCACATCCTTGCAGCGCACGGCGTCGCGCGTTTCGTCAAACGGCTCTCCGTTTTCGTTCAGCGTCCAGCCGTCTTCCTCCAGCAGCGCTTTCGCCTTGCCCAGATCAAGCGTATAGGGATTCAGCTCGTCGAGGTTCAGCGCATCCCAGACTTCTTCTTCCTGCGGGGTAATGCCTTCCGGGCGGATGGTGCCCATCGCCGCCAGCGTCATCCACTGGCCAAGGCCGTAATAGCCGTTGACCGTCACGCCATAGCCCTTGAGCGCGTCGCGCACAAAGCTGTCCGCGTCAAAGCAGTAGTCAATCGCCTGCCGCACCGCCTTGAACTGCTGCGGCCCCTGCTCGCAGGCAAAGGCGCAGAAGCCATATCCCAGACGCGCATAGTTCAGCAGCGAATAGCCTTCGCTGAGCATCGGGCGCATGCTGTTGACCACGTCGCCATCGACCACTTTATTCAGCAGGTCGATTTCGCCGCTTTCCAGCTTCTCCTTCATGTCCTGCGGCAGCACCGGGACGAGCGTCACCGTGTCAATCACGGGACGCACGCCCTCATAGTTGCCGACGTAAAATTCGTTGATCGCGAATTCCACCGTGCCGCTTTCGCGGTCATAGCTGACCAGCTTATACGGCCCACAGGTCAGATACGGGTGGGACAGATACCCGTTTTCCGCGTCCAGCACCGTGCTTTGCAGCAGCTCCGCCGTAAAGACCGGCTCGACTGCCGTTTCGTCGATATTGGCGATATACGCGCCCTCTCCGTCGTCGCGCACCTCGCATCCGGGCGCAATCACGCCGATTGGATACGGATAGACGGACAGATACGACAGCTCGTAGAAATACGGTTCATACTGCGCCTTGACCGTCACGCTGAACGTCCGCTCGTCGATGAGCCGCACGCCGGAAAACACGTCCGTCTCTCCCGCGCTAAACGCCTCATAGCCCACAACGTGCGCATAAGCGCCCGTGTTTGCGCCGAGGGCCGCAAACTGCGGCGAGGTCAGCAGCAGATAGGAAAACACGTAATCCTCCGCCGTCACCGGGGTGACGCCGTCGTTGTAGGTCAGGCCGTCCACAATGCAGATGGTGTAGGTTCTGCCCGCTCTCGTATCAGCGGATTCCAGCGAATCCACGACCATCGGATCGGTCGTGAATTCAAGCTGGTTCATCCATACGATGGGGTTGTAGCCGTGGAGCATGCAGCGCACGTCGATGTCGCTGGTGTTGTTGCCAAACTGCGTGGTGAAAAAGCTTCCGCTGACCTTCGTCGAGTTGCCGACGGTCAGGTGCGTAGGCTCTTCGCTCTCCGGACGCATCGTCAGCGCGATTTCAGCGACGGTCGGCGCGGTTTCGGTCTGCATCTCTTCCCCTGCCGCACTCACGGAAACCATGAGCAGCAGGCAGAGCGCTAAAATGAGTTTTTTCATGGCAAAGTCTCCTTCTTGATGGCCTGCGTATCAGGGAAGCGGGGGCGCCGCTTTTAGTTGAAGCAGTCGCCCTCGTTCATGTTGATACCGCCGCCCAGAGGCACGCCGAGGTCGTCAAGAATGGTCAATCCGCCGCGACGTCTGTTCTCCGGGTCAACCGGGACAAAGCCGTCGTCAATGCGGTGCGTGTTGATGACCGTGAAGGTCGTTCCGCGCGTCACGACGCTGGCCGTATAGCCCTCCGGCACATCGTTTTCCACAACGTCGTAGTCATACGCCACGCCGTTGTCGTCAACCATCGGCAGCTGCGTAAGCGTCTGCGTCCAGCGGTTCGCCGCGTTCAGCGTCAGCGTAGTGATCGTCTGTCCGTTTCTCGTCACATCGACCGTCACGCTCTGCGGACGCAGCTTCTGCGCGTCATTCGCGTCGTTCCACGCCTTGCGCACAATCAGGTCGGTGTACGCCTGCGTCATCGTGTTGACAAACGCCGCCATATGCCCGGTTCCTTTGATCGCGCCTTCGCTGCCCGTAGAGCTTACGCGCATATCCTGCGCCGCGCGCTCAGTGACGGTGTAGCTCGTGCCAAGCGGAATGCCGCTGAGCGTGACGCTCTCGCCGTGGCTCAAGCGGATGCTCGCCGCGCCGCCGTTAAAGTACAGTCTGCCCGTTTCGCCGCTCGTCCTGGTCGTGCGCAGCGTTCCGGTAAAGTCCTCGCCGTCCTCAAGCGTCAAGGCGATGTCAAAGACGAACTGCGTATCGGGAATCTCCGCGCCGCCGATGGCTTCAACCGTCTTGGTGACGGTCAGCGCGCCGTAACCCGGATTGGCTCGCGTGTTGAGGAAGGTTGCGCGTACCGCCGCCGTTTCCACCACGCCGGCAGCGCCGGTGCTCGTGGTCGTGTAGCGATCCGCCGTGTAATCCGCTTCGGAGACCGTGTAGCTCGTGCCGGACGGAATGCCCAGAATCGTGAGCGATCCGCCGCCCGCAACGCGAACCCGCGCCGTCACGCCGCCCGCCGCGTTGTCCTCAAAGGCAACCGTGCGGCCGCTCTGCGTGAGATACGTGCCTGCCAAAGCGATATTGTCGTTTCGGCTCAAGGTAACGGTAAATTCAAACTCGCGCCCGAATTCCGCCGTTCTGCCGTCCAGGTTCTTGACGATTTCAAGGCTTCCGGTGTCGCGCGTGTTCACGAAGCGGAGCGTATCGCCCGCGTCGGTCATCACGCCGCCCTGTTCGCCCTGACGGACGACATATCCCTCGGTCTGATAGCCGTTTTCATCCTCGATCACCGTGTAATGGGTATCCGCGAGGATATTGCCGATGGTCACACCGCGCTCCTCGCCCGTCGCCGCCGCGCCGTCCGCCATATCCACGGTGACATGCGCTTCGTCGTAGGTGAAGCCGTTTTCCGTCCGGGTTTCAAGCGTCAGCGCCTTTCCGTTCAGCGTCGGCCGGTTGTCGCCCGTCAGCCGGACGCCATCCTCGCGCCAGAGCCGCACCGTGAAGCCGAAGCTCGTGCGCACCGCGTTGCTTACGGCCACGCGGTCGTTATAGCCCGTGCCCTCCAGCTTCTTGGTGATTTCCAGCGCGCCGACATTGCGCGTGTTGGTGAAGACTGCGTCGCCGGTCAGCGCATCCGCGATGGTTCCGGTCACTTCGCTGCCGTTCACCCGGCCGTTCTGCGTCGAAACCGTGAGATAATAGCCGTCCTGTGCGTCAAACACCTCGCGCACCGCGTACCGCGTGCCCTTGAGGATGTTTTCCACAGTCAGGCTGCCGACGCGCGCCGCCTCCGTCACCGGGATGGAGAGGCTGAGCGTCACTGTATGGTTCTTCGCGTCCACGGTCATGTTCTTCGGGGTCTTGCCATCCACCGTGGGCAGGTTGTTTGTCTGCGTAAGATCGATCCAATCCGCATAGGTCAGCGTGGCCGAGAAGCTGAATACGGCTCTGCCGTTTTTCTCGAACTTCACCGCGTTGCCGACCGCGTTCTTGGTTACGCTCAACACGCCGACGTTGCGCTCGTTGGTGAACGCAGCCGCCGCATCCGGCGTCTGGCTGTTGACCGCCGCCGTCTGCGTACTCACCGCTTCATAGCCTTCCGCGGTGTAGTCGTCCTCGGCTACCGTCGCCGTCGTGCCGTAGAGCACGTCCAGCAGCGTTGCCGTCTGGCCGCCCTTGAGCGTCAGCACATATTCGCCGTTCGCATCGCGCGCAACGGTCGTCTGCACGTCCGCCTTGTTCGCTTCGCGGATGACCACGTCATACGCGTCGCGCTGGGTTGCCGTGTCGAACCGCGCGTTTTCGAGCTTCACGCGGAACGTGAACTCCTTTTCGCTGTCCGTCGCGTTGCCCTTGAGCACCTTGCTCAGCGCAAGCGTGCCGCTCTCGCGCGTATTCGTGAACGTCATGGCCTCTTCGCGGCCCGCTTCGTTCACCACGTCGATGATGCCAAAGGCGTTCTGCGGCGTCTGGGTCGTGTAGCCGTCGTCCGTATAGTCGTGTTCGACAATCTCATAGCACGTATGCGCCGGGATGTTGGTGATGCTCGCGCTCACCGGCTGTCCGTCCGCGCCCATGGTGATGCTCACCGTTCCGGCGTAAACGTCGTGCCCGTCGCGCTGCTCGTTCGTCTTCGTCAGACCGTCCACGCCGCTGGGCTTGGTGCTCGTCTGCGCGTTCAGCAGGTCGAGGTTGCGTTCATTCCACAGCTTCACGTCAAAGGTGAACGTCTTGCCGTAGCCCTTGTCGCTCCCCGTTCCCGCAAGCGCTTTCGTAATCTCAATCGATCCGATATAGCGCTCGTTGGTGAACGTGTAGCCGATGATATTCGGCTTTTCGTTGTTCTCCGTTTGGGTCGTTTTGAGCGTGTAGCCCTCGTCTGCGTGCTTCTCGCTCATCGCTTCCGTCACGATGATATCCGCGCCGTCCGGAACGTCATCGATCACCGCCGTCTCGCCCTTCTTCAAGGAGATAGTCTGTACGTTCTTCCGTCTGAAATCGATCGTTGCCGTTTTGCCGTTCACCGTGTAGGTGTACTCGCGGTAAACCGCCTCATCGGACAGCGCATCGTCCTTCTTTTCGATTCTGACGTTAAAGTCAAACGCATCGTCCTCGTTGGCCATTTGGCCGAGCACGTTCTTCGTGATGCTCACGCTGTGCGTGTCGCGCACGTTGGTGATCTGAACCGAGGAGGCCGTTTCTTTCGAAATCTTTCCCTTGTTCTTTTCGGTCGTGCTGCTGTTCCCGTCCGCATAGCTGACGGTAAAGCCCATGTTGCGATACGGCTGTTCGTCCTCGACAACGGCGTAACTCGTCCCTTCCGGCAGGTCATCAAAGGTCACGACCTCGCCGTTATGCAGGCTCAGCCTCAGCGTCACCTCCTGGCCGACCTGCTCCTGCTTCACCGGATACGTGGTCTTTTCGCCCTCGCTCGGCATATTCGAGCGGCCGACGTGGCCGTTCAGCGACACCTTCGCGTTTTCCAGCGTCAGGGTGACGTTATACGTTTCCGTATCCGCCGCCAGACCCTTGCCCACGCCCGTGCCCGTCGCGGTCTTGCCGATTTTCAGCTTGCCCGCGCTGCGCACGTTGGTAAACAGCGCCGTCTGGTTTTCGGCGTTCACAACCCTGTTCGGCGTAGTAGACTCGCCAAACTTCATGTCCTCATCGTAATAGGCCGCATAGCCCCACTCCGCGAAGCCGTCGTTTTCGGTTACCGTGTAGCTTGCGCCATAGAGGATGTTGTCAATCGTCACGTTGGCGTCGGGTTTCGTCTGCGAAACAGCGATCCGGATGTCCTTAATCGTCACCGTGCGGTCTTCAACGGTCATTTGGCTGCCCACCGGATTCTTCGGCAGATTGTCCGCGTCCTCCAAATCCACGCCAGCCGGATAGGTGATCGCCGCAGTAAAGCTGAACTCGCGCTCGCTGATCGGATCTTTGCCTTCGATCTTCTTGCGGATCGTAAGCGAACCGGCGTTGCGGACGTTTTTCAGTTCAACCTTGTTGGCTTCCTTGTCCGTGGCTATCTCACCGCTTCCGCCGGACGTATAGGCGCTTGCGTCGATGTTGTAGCCCTGCGCCCGCTCGTCCGTCTCCTCGACGGTGTAGTCCGTGCCGACCGGAATATCTTTGATCGTCACCGTCTGGCCGTCGCGGATCTTCAGCGTCGCCTCGCCGTTCTTCACGGTCAGCGTCGTCTCCGCCGCGCCATCCATCGGATAATCGCCATCCACCGGCACAATATCCTTGCGGCTGAGTCCGATTTTCACGGTAAACGCGTCGTCTTTCAAAACCGCGTTGCCCGCCGTCGTCTTGGAAATCGTCAGATCGCGGCGCGCCAGTTCGTTCTTCAAAACGATGCTTCCGTCCTCGCCGCCGGAGATCTTCGCGTTCGGGGTCAGATGGCCCTGTCCGTCGTCTTCAAGCGTCACGGTCACAGTGTACTTCGTCTTGTCGTAGGTCACGCCGTCGAAAGCGGTATCCACCTCTTCAATCTGATAGGTGTACGTCATGCCTTCCCAGTCGCGCTGTGTCCAGCCCGTCTCCGGAATGGTCGCGTAGTTCATCGTCAGGTCGAATTTTCCGTTTTCATCCGCCTGCACAAAGACCGCGTTCTCCTCGACTGTGACGTTTCCGCCCGCCGCAACGCGTTTGGTCAGGTTCGGGTCATCCGGACTGGTGACCCAGATGCGGAAGAGGTTGGCATACCGCTCCAGCTCAACCTGCGTTCCCTCCGCAAAGACCTTCTTCTGCGCCGTGAGCATATACGTGCCCGCCGCGCTGTACAGATCGGTCGCGCTCACGCGATAGGTCTTTCGGCTGTCGGCCTTAAAGTCGCCGGGCAGCGTGTTCATGCCTTTCAGCACGAAGCAGCTGTGCTTTTCGCCGCCGATTTCAACCTCGCCGTGCGCCGCAATGCCCTCTCCGCTGAACGTCGCGCCCGTGCTCAGATACGGCGCGGGAGCGCTCGTTTCAACAACCAGATAGCTGTCCGCATAGGTCAGATACGCGCTCTGCGTGCTGACAAAGCTGTACTCATTGCCGCTCGACGTCATCTTGCCGACCTTCTTCGCCGCCGAAACCGCGGTCAGATTGCCGAGTTCCTCCGTCGTATACGGGCCGTAAATCGCGAACACCGCATCGGAAATATCCGCGTCGTTGTCCGCCTTCTTGGTGATTTCAAGGTCGCGCACCGGCACGAGGCCGACGTCCACCTGCGGATAACCCAGCTGGTTGTTCTTCACCATCTCTTCGGTGGGCACCGGCAGATAGAACCACTTGGTCGCCGCGCTGCCGTTTCCATCGGCCACGAAATCGCTGTCCTTATCGGAGGCGATCGGGTTGTTCACGCCCTTCCTTGTGACCATGAAGCTTTTCGGAATGCCGCTCAGCGTAAGCTGATACGTATAGCGTTCCGAACCGGACAGGTTGGTCGCCACAACGTTCCCGTCCGAATCATTCGGATCGTTTTTCAGGCTGGCAAGCTTCACCGCCGCAAACAGCTCGTCAAACTGATAGCTGCCGTCGGTGATCGTCTGCGTCTGCGTCGTCGGGCGGTAACGGTTATACCGCTGGCTGAGCTGCATGGTCAGCTGCTTGCCTTCGCCCGTGTACGCGTAATTCGGTTCGACCGACAGGTCTTTGGACTGAATGCCGTCGCCGTTGAAGTCGATCCAGACGCGGTTGCCCAGCCATACTTTCTCCGGGATGATCGCCACGCGCGCCACGTCGCTCGCCACGCCGCTGTGCTGGTCATAGCTGAGCCGCGCAATGTTGTTTGCCGTCGTGAAGTAAACGGAAGAATCCGTCACCTCAGGCGCAGAGCAGGTGTATTCAATCAGCACGCGCTCCTTGCCCGCCAGCGGCTGGGTCAGCATCACGGCAAAGCCGTGGACATCTGCCGGGGCCATGCTCGTCGCCCAGCTTTTTCTGATGTTGTCGGCGCCAAAATAGTCGTTATAGGTATTCCGGTTCTGAGACGTGATCTTCTTCTGCGTGAAGTAGACCGTGTAATCTTCGCCGGGTTTGAGTTCCGTGGAGCTTCCGTCCGCCGCGTATTTGGTCACGCTGATGGCCGTGCTCTCCAGCGCCACATCCCATTTGGAATCTCTGGTGCTGCTGTCGTTTCGCCAGTCGTCCGTGTGCGGCAGTTCGTCCATCACGGCGACGTTGGCTGCTGGCGAGAGCGACGGGTTCTCCACCAGAATTCTGTAATAGATCCGGTTGATTTCGTCGTCCTTTTCGGTCTTCGCGCCGGTCACGGCCACGTTCGACCCGCTGACAAATTTGTCCTTGCCGGTAATCGTGCCCGCCACATACTTGGAAATCGTCAGCGCGGAAGGCTCCGCCGACCTGTGCTCAGCCTTCGCCGAAATGCCGTGCTGGCCTTCAAAGTCGGGCAGTTCGCCGCTCTGGCTGTCGCCGGGCTGCTGCTTCACCATGCCGGTGATCTCGTTGCCCGCTTCATCGACAAACGGCACGCCGAAGGGGTTCTTCGTGTTCTTCACGGTCTGCACGCCGCTCATCGCATAGGCGATGTTGGCATCCATGCCCGTGTTGTGCGCGATAATCTGCTCCAGAATGCGTTCGCCGACGAACAGCGCGTCCACCGTCAGGGTGATCTTCTGGCCCGCTTCCAGCCGGCCGTCGCCCCGAACCACAACCGTGTAGCCGTCCTGGGATACCGTCGTCGTCAGCTTCAGCGCGGCGTTGTCGCTCGTCGCTTCCGCCTTCACGGCCATGGCCTGACGCGGCAGCGTATCGACCAGAATCGGCGCCTCGATTGCGGGCAGGTTCTCCGCCTGACCGCTGATATTCTCAAAGACAATCGTATAATGCGCACCGGAACCCGCGCTCACCGTCAGACTGTTGCTCTTGGGGTTGGTGGCTTCCGCTTCCACGGTCACGACATAGTCGCCCGTGTTCGGGTTCTGCACAATCTCCGCGCGCTGCACCTGTTTGGTGATTCTGGCTTTCGGCAGGCCGATCGACGAATCCGCATCGCAGTTCGCCGCATCCGTATAGGTCTTGCTGACGCTCTCCTGCGACTTTGCGCCGATGGCATAGGCCAGGTTGAGGCCCGCCGTATTGCGCACACCGCAAACGCGGTCGATTGCTTCGCCGGATTCCTGATGGAAGCGCATCGTCACCACAATCGGCGTATCCTGCCTGAGGCCCGCAGGGATATCCCGGCTGTCCCGCATATGATACGTGATCTTGAAGCCCGTGTAGATGCAGTCGCCGTCTTCCGCTTTCAGGGAAACGTCCGCGCCGCTGTCGGTCACGTCGATGTTCGACCGAATCAGCGTCTCCTGCGTGCCGATCATGCCGTAAACATCCGCATAGATTCTGTCGCCTTTCGCCGCCGTGCCATAGGTCTCCTCCAGCTGCGCAAAGCTCATCTTGCCGACGGTCACGCCTTCCACAAAGTGCTGCGTCTGCACGGTTTCCTCGCCGCCGTCGAGCCAGCCGCTCTTATTGCCGTGCGCGTCCACCGTCTGATATTCGACCTTGTTGTCCGTAATCACGAAGCTGCTCATCGGGTAGCGGATTGCGTCGTTCGCGTCCGCCGCGCCGCTGTCGCTCGTCGTCTTCCGGATTTCAAAGGCCACCGTCTGCCAGCTTCCGTCCGCCTGCGTGTTTTGCAGGTTGCCCAGCTTTCCGTCGGCCTCGCCGTTGACCGCCGAAACGGTCTTATCCAGATACGGATCGCGGTTCGGGATGTTGGCGAACGCCGCCGCGGCAAAGCCGCCTCTGTTCGTCAGCACCGCTTTTGCCTCCGTGTGCCACGGCATGCCTGCGGACTGCGAAGCCTCGGTTTCGATATAGCCCGCCGGAGTCGTCGTTTCCGCGAAAGCGTAACTGCCGCGCTCGACATACGACGTGATGACGTAGGTATACCGATACTCCCCGTCCGTGTAATACGTTCTGTCCTTCGCAAGCGTATACGTCTTTTCGCCGATTTCAAGCGTCTGCGGCGCTTCCGTCCTGTCTGCGGCGGTCGGTTCGAGGTTCGCAAACGCATAGCTGTGCGTCTCGTCCGTGCCGTCCGTCTCCGCCGCGCTGAACTTCGCGCCGACGACCAGCGCGCTCTTGTTTTCATAGTCGCGCTTGAGGATCACCAGTCTGCCCTTCGGCTCGTTATATGCGTTGAAGTGCAGCGTGCTGAACAGCTCGTTCGGATTGGCCATCAGCTCTTCGCCTGTGACGACGGTATAATAGCCCGCCGCGCCGTCAAGCTCGGAAACATCCCGCTCGTCCATGCTGTGGTTTGCGTCCGTCTTTTTGAAATCGTAATAGGCCTTGTAGCCCCGGCTCACCGGGTTCAGGTACGGCTTGGTGGGATCGTCGCCGATCGCGCCCGCGTCCGGCTGCTCAAAGACGACATACGCCTCGCCCTCTTCGAGCCTCGGCAGATACGGGAACAGCACGTCGCCGTTTGCGTCGGAGGTCACCTTCTGATACAGATACGGCTGTCCGTCGCTAAGCAGAACCTCGCGCAGTTTGCCTTCCGCGTCTTTCTTCATGATGTGAAGCACAGCGCCTTCGACAACCGGCGTATCATCGTCGCGGTTGCTTCTCACGCTGCCGAACACGCGAACCTGAATGGATACGCCGCGCGTATTCACCATCGAAATCGTGTTGGCCACGCTGCCCGCCACCAAATCAATCTTCGCGTCATACGCCAGCTGATAGCTGTAATTCGGCGCGGAAATCTCTTCGACGTAATAGGTGTACCGCACGCCGTCCGTCATCGCGTCTTCCGGCGCATAAACTTCGTTCAGCTGCACCATGCCGTCCGCGCCGGATTTGAAGCGCGCCGCGTTTTCACGCGTGCCCGTCCAGTCGCCAAACGGCGTGTCGCTTTCACGCCCCACATAATAGTGCTTATTGTTCTGCTCGTCCAGCGTATACAGCGAGAAGAAGCAGTTTTCCAGCGCAGTCGGCGTTTCGCTTTCGCTCAGACATTTGGTCTTCTCAATCTGACCCGCCATCAGCGTGCCGGCGTTGACAAAGTCAACCTTCATCTGGCGCTGAACGTCCGCGTCCATCGCGTTGTAACGCGTGACGGTCACGTCCCGGCTGCTGATGATCCGGCCGTTCGCGACGGTCGTGCCGTTGTAAACCGGCGTCTCCGGGTTTCCATTCCGATAGGCCGCGGACTTGGCGAACCAGTAGCCCGCGCTTTCGTCCGTGCTTTCCACAACGGTGTATTCGCCCGGATCGAGCCGCACGACGACGGACTGACTCCGTTCATTCTCGGTGAAGCCGTCGAGCGTAATCGGCTGCCGCGCCACCTTCTGCCAGCTTTCGGTTCCATTGGCATCGATGACGCGCATTTCCAGTTCGGCTGCTTCCGTCGTCCCCTTCTTATAGACATAGAAGGCGACGCTTTTCGGGATGCTCTGCGTCTGAGAAGGCTCAAACGTCTTGGTGATTTCCAGATACGCGCGCGGCGTGTTGGTCACATCGATGGTGTGATCGGTGATCGTCACGCTGTTGTTCGCGTCCTGATGGCCCGCGTCGCTCCGATTTTTGAGCGTTGCGGAAGCGAGGAGCTGAACTTCGCTCGTGTAGCTCTTGCTCTTCCCGCTCTTGTCCAGATGCTTATAATCCTCGTCGCAGATGACGCGGAACCACGTCGTAAACAGCTGCCCCGCGTTCACCTGTCCCTGCGGAATCGTCTCGACCAGCAAATACCAGCCGGAATACAGGCCTTTAAACGTGATTTTGCCCGTTTCGGCGTCCGTTGTGCCCGTATGCGGCAGATACACATAGCCGCTCTTCGGATAGTTCAATGGATAGTTCGATTTGCCCTCGAAGTCGCCCTGCGATTTGAACGGGCAGAAATACAGGGCAAAATACGCCGCAATCGGCTTCAAATCCGTCGTCTCGCCGCTCCGATCGCTGACCTTGTGAAGGGTGACGCTCGTCGTCGCCGGGTTGTAAACCGTAATCGGTTCGTCAGCCTTAACGTCCGCGCCCGCGATCGTCAGCTTTCCGCCGTTGAGCAGCTTGAAATACCGGTTGACCACTGCGTTCGGGTTCCAGTATTCAGCCACCGGCGTTTCATCCAGCGCCTCGGCAATCGCGTACTTGGCCTTCGGATAATTGCCCGCCTCGCTCGTGCGATAATCCCAGATCGGCAGGCTGAAAATGACCTCGCCCTTTTCGTTCGTGTTCTGTTGCGTGTTCGCCAGCTTGCTTCCGTCGCTGCTCAGAACCTTGCTCTCGCCATCGGAATAACCAATCTGAATCGGCGCGCCCTTGACCGGCTTTTCATCCGCGTCCAGCTTGATGACGGTCAGCGAATGGAAACGCGTATTCGTGGAGCAGACGGCAATCTGGCTCTTGTACTCGCCCGTGGTGAACGTCAGTCGGTTGGCCGACGTGCCGTTCACCTTCTCGCCGTCAAACACAAAACCGCTCTTGTCGGTCTGTACGCCCCCGATTACCGGCGCGGTTGTCTCTTCAATCGTGAACGTCGTCTCGCGCGGCAGCTGCACCGTCGTCTCATAATGGTTCGCGTTGTTCAGCGTGACATGGGTATACACCTTGCCTTTTGCATCCGTGATGGTGTAAACCGCATCCGTGCTTCCCTCTCCGCCGTAATAGCGCTCGCCGTCCACATACTTGGCGACCGTCAGATAGGTCATCTCGCCGAGGATGTTCTTGATGGCGTTGTGCTGTCCGTTTTTGTTCAGATAATCGTCTACAACCGTCACATAATCCGCACCCTGCGCATTCTTGACAGCCTTCACATGCAGGGCATACCGCTCCTGCATATAAACCATGTTAATCGGGTAATCCTTCTCGCGGAGGATAAAATCGGCCTCGTAGAAGGGTTGTCCGTTTTCATCCTTGTCCAGCTTCACCGGGTTATCCCGATTGGCCGCGCCGCCGTTTTCCGTATAGAGCGTCTCCAGCGAAACGGTGATGCTCACGCCGTAGCCCGCGCTCATGCCGCTCTCGCAGCCTGTGACAAATTCTGTGCTGAACGCGCCTCTGCCCTTGACGGCCTCCAACAGGCCGTTCGCGTTTTCGCGCGCAAGCAGGAGTTCAAAGGTCACGCCCGCCAGCGGCTTAAGCTCGCCGACCCGGTTGTTGTCCTTCGCTTCGGTGGACGGCCAGTATTCCTTATCCAGCTTCACTTGGAACAGACCCTTGAACTCGGTCTCCCCGCCGCTCAGCACATCGGCCTCGTTGTATGCGTTCACTTCCGTCACGGCATTGACCTCTGTCGCCGAAGCAGACCACACGCCGCCGTAGACCTTCTGATAGCCGCCTGCGTGGTTGATCTTCACCTCCCGGAACAGGAAGGTATATTCGCCGACGTCGCCGCCCAGCTCAAAAGCGTCCGTCATGAACGCGCCCGTGCCCATGCCGCTCGCGCCGGTTTCATAGGTGATTCCGTCAGTAATCAGTTTGCTCTTCTGCGGGTCGGCGGTGAAAATAGCTTCCAGCTCCGCTTCCGGGCCAGTATATTTGCCTTTTTCCACCGTATCTCCCGCCTGCGGCGCTTCAAACTTGCTGTTGCGGTCCAGCAGTTTGCGCTGTTCTTCCGTCAGGTCGCTCGTGCGGATGGCGTAAACCTCAAACTGGCAGTAATCCAGCGGCTGCGTCTCGCCGACGACAACGCCTTCCGTCGCCGCGCCGTCTGCAAACTGAACCGTGTAGCCGCTCTTGTTCAGCTTCAGCTGCACATAGTCCTTGTAATTGGTGATGCTGCTCTGACTGTCGTTCTGATTATCGGTCTCTTCGCCCGTCAATTCAACATATTTGAAGTTATCCAGCACATCCTGATAATCGTGCGGCTCTCTGTTGTACGCCGCGTTTTCGCTGTGCGCATGAACCGGATCTTTGGATTTATAAGCGCAGTATCCGTCCGGAACTTTCGTTTCCACGAGCACATAGTGCTTGAGGCCGTGCAGATCGGAGATCGTCGCAGTCGGGTTCGTCATGTTGAACGACTTAACCGGTTCAAGCGTGCCGTCGTCCTTCACTTCGTAGAGCGTCATCGTCGCGCCCGTCAGCGGATACTCCGGCGCGTTGCCGCGCTCCAGCTCATATTCCTTCCGGTAGTTCAGGCTGACGTTGAGAGCGGCCTTCGGCTCATTTTCAAACGTCAGCGTCTGGCTGGCATTTTTGTCCAGCTTGAACTGCTGCACGTCTTCCGCCTTGAAATATCTCTGCGCCGCCTGCTCCTGCTTCACCGTGTACGTCAGCGCCGTGGTTTTGTCGTTCGGATCGCCGTAAATCGGCAGGCTAGACAGCTCAAACGCCTGGCTTGCGCCCTTTCCGCCCGTGTAAACCAGCGTGTTCGTCGTTTCGTCGAGCACAAAGCCGGTTTCCAGCAGCGCCCGATAGGCATAGCTGTCCTCCGCGAGGTTCGACGCGCCCACCGAGACCGTGAACTTCGCCAGATCCGCCGCGTTCACATAATCGATGGCCGCGGGCTGCGTGCCCAGCTTTTCCTTCTTCTCGTCGCGCAGCTCAACCGTCAGGCTGCCGACGTTCGCCGTGTTGACAACAGTCGGATTGTCCGCCCGATTCGTCTCGCTATACGTCAGCGGCCCAAAGACGCTGTCGTTGAGCATCATGTCGCCGGAAACCGCCGTTTCCCTGACAAAGTACGTGCCGTAAGCCGGGATGGTGAACACGCCGACCGCCTGATCCGGCTTGCGCACCGTGACCGGCTCACCGACCTGCTGCATGCTCTCGTCGTACAGGGTAAACGTCGCAAAGCTGCCGTTCGCCACCTCGTTCGGGAAGTCTTTGGTCACCTCAAGCTGATACTTCCGCTGGTCAACCTGTCCGGCCTTCTGGCTGTCGTCGCCCGCCGCAACCGTCAGCCAAACGAGTTCCGTATTCAAATAGTAGTTCTCCGGTGCGGCCAGCTCCTGCAGATAATAAGAAGTTCCTTCCTCCACCGGGAGCACCAGTTCGATTCTGCCGTCCGCGTCCGTCGTGAAGCGATACGCGTCCGCCACATTTTCGGGCTGGGTCAAGCGCCCCGCTTCATCCACAATAGCCGCCGTCTTTTCCGTCAGCACGCCGTCCGTCGGCGTCCGCCCGACCAGATAGGTCTTGCCATCCGCTTTCCGGGTCAGCACGGCATAAACCGCGTCGGGCAGTATCGCGTTGTCGCTGCCTTCTTTGGTGAAGGTCGTCTTGCCGACCTGACGCGTGTTGGTGACGGTGATCGTCTTGTCCGTACCGTCGACCAGCGTCACGCTCTCCTCGCTGTACGTCACCGCATAGCCTTCTGCCGCCGCTTCGCCGACGGTATAGGTCACCACATGGCCGTTTTCGTCCCAGCCGCGCAGCGAAAGGGTCTGGCTTGCCTCGTTCTGTTCGCCGTCGGTCGTCAGTTCAACCGTCCGGCTCGGCAGCTCGTCGCCCGCTTCGCAGGCAGCCTGAACCGTGATCGTCCACGTTTGTTCTTTGTTCAGGCCGCTCACATCGACAAGCCGCTTCGTGATGGTTAGCTCCTGCTGCTTGATGAAGAAATAGTCGGCGTTCTGGATTCTCGCGTCGTCCGTAAAGGTGATCTGAATCTCCTCTTCGGGCTTCTCCCCCTCGCCGTTCTTCTCGCTCGCGTAAAACAGACCGTCCGTCTGTTCGTTGCTCTCCACCTTCACGCGGTAGGTGATGAGGCGCCCGTCCCCGTCGAATCTCGGCAGATAGACGGATTTCGCCTCATCCAGCGTCGTCTGCTTCACCGGCTCCGTCTCGCCGTCGCGCGTGATGGTCACCGTGTAATGGCTTTGAACCGCTTCCAGATTGTCGCCCTGCTCATACTTGCGCAGATAGGCTTTCAGGTTCAGCAGACCATCCGTCGAATAGTTCTTCACGGCGTTTTCGCCCGTCATCCGCGTCTGCCTGCCCGCCTTGATGTCGACAATCCTGTCGTCCGCCTTGGCAAAACCGTCGGATACGCCCGTTTCTTCCATCGTATAGGTATCCGCGGGCAGATAAACCGTGGTCGGTTTTCCGTTTTCGACCTTCACCGTATAGGTGCGGCCGTTCTGCCCGGTCAGCGTAAACTCCGCGGAAAGGCTGGAGTTTGTATTCTGCGTGCCGTCCGGCGCATAGAACATCTTTTCGAGGATAAACTGGCCGTTCTGCGCGTTGTAATCCTCGAACTCGGCTTTCACCGCGTTTTCTTTCGTTCCGGCCTTCACCGTCACAAGCTGATACGGATAGGACACCTCGCCGATTTTGATCGTCTTGTCGCCCGGCTTGACGTTGGTATAGCCCGCTTCCATCCCCGTGCGCACCACATAGTAGTTGCCTTCGGGCAGTTCCCGGCTCGTCTCAAACGCGCCGATCCGGGCGGAACGCTTCGCGTCCTCGCCAAGCACCAGCTCGCCTTTTTCGTTGCGCGTCACTTCGCTGGCCTTATAAATCTCAAAGACCGCGTCGCTGCCCGAATAGGCCGTTCTGTCCGCTACATCTGCCGCCAGCTTCACATACTGTTCCGGCAGAATGTAGCCGCCCTGACGCACGAAATGATAATACAGCGTTTCGCTGCTGTCGGCCTTCTTTTCATCGCTGTCGCCGTAAACCGTGTAGTTCAGCGTCGAATCCAGCGTGACGCCCAAACCCTTAAAGGCGGCGTCAGCCAGCCGTTCGTCGTCGCAGTCCAGCTCAAAGCCCGCCTTGTCATAGATCAGGTTGACCGTGTAATTGTTGAACACATAGACCGACGGATGAACGGTATTATCGCCGTCCAGCGCCGCCGTGTTGTGGATCGTGTTTCCTCCGTTTGCGGGCATTACGAGGCTGCGCGTGCCATCCCCGTTTTCCACAATATCGCAGGTATAGGCGCTGTCTCCAAGTGTCACTGTGGCCTGCTTCGGATAGACCTTCGCGCCATTCTTTCCCGCAACCGGCTGAATCGTTTCCTGGAGCGTATAGCTGGAAAGATCGAGTACGCCCTTATCCACGTAGTCGCTGTTCTGGCGCAGAATCTCGCCCTGCGTTCCCAGCGCGCCCGTGCGCACCTGATAGGTGAAGGTTACCTCGTCGCCGTTTACCGTGTACGTCACGGCCTCGTTCTGCACAGCCCACGTCTTTGCTTCCGCCGCATTCCGGAAGGCGTTCGTGTGGATCGTTGCCCGATAGTCAATCGGCGTACCGGCGTAAACTTTCTCTTCGCCGTTTTTGTCATAGTAGTGCATCTTCGGCGTGATCGACGCGGAGAGTGAAACCGTCGGCGTGATGAGATCGCCGTCGGCATGTACACCGTTATCGATCATGCGGCCAAAGAACGTATAATTCAGCGTCACGGCGTTGCTGCCGTCCGCGGGAACGACGCTTTGGACGCTGTCAACGTTCAGAGTATTCGTCCAACCTCCGTTATCGGTCGCGGAAATCCGCAGATTGCCGGGCGCGCTGATTTGCAGCTTGATATCGTCGTAGGAATCGAACGGGCGATATCGAATGTACTCGTCGAACGTCATCGAATTCAGGTCAAACGCCCTGTATTCGGTCAGGTTCGTGGCGAGCTGGAAGGTCATGCTCAATGTAAAGGGGACGACCTCGCCCGTCTTCCACTGCGCCGCGTTCTGCGCCGGACGCAGGTTCGCGTAAATCAAGGTATCTTTTCCATTCTTTTCGACATCCCGAACGCGGTCGGCGAAAGACATGTGCGTTTCGTCCGTCGTCGTTTCAAACTCGGCTTCATAGGCTTCCTGCAAAGAGCCATACGTTTCGCCGCTTCTGAGGGTCTGCGCAACCGGCTTCTGCACCTGGCTGACCACTTCATCGGCAATCGCCGTCGTCGGGCAAGAGCTGACGAGCATCGCGGCCGTCATCACCCAAGCCATAACCCTTTTCAGATGGTTCATCCTTTCCATCCTGTCCTCCAAAAACATGTTGCTCAGTCTTCAACCGATACCACAAAGCGCCAGTAATATTGCGCGTTGATTTTGTCGAGCTTTACCGCATAGCGCATCTCGTTTGCGCCTTCAACGTCTTCAAAGTGTTCGCCGTCCTGGCTGTACTGCCAGCGGATCGACCACTTCGCATCCGTCGGTTGGACGTTGACCACGGCAGTCATTTCCAGCGTGTCGCCATAAGCCAGGCCGTCGCTTCCGTTGCTGATCAGTTCCGTCTCAATCTGCACCGGCTGCCGGACGACCTTCGCATCCCAATGCGCCTGCAATTTGATTCTGCCGTCGCCGCTGTTGCGCAGATCCAGCTCGTTGCCGTCGCCGTCCAGCGCCGCAAGGGTGAGCATCGTTTCCGCATCGCCGTTTCGGCTCAGCGTCAGCGTCAGCCGACGGCCGCCGCAAAGCACCTCGCCGCCCTGCGCCACGCCGTCGTAGACCCACAGAACGATTTCGCCGTTTTCCCAACTGAGGGAAGCGCCGTCCATCCAGAAATCATCCGCCTGCCACGCGTCCGTGTCGCCGCCGATGGCTACCGCAAACGGCTCCAGCCGCACGCCGTCCGCGTTGTTCACGCCGATCACCAGCCGCGCCGAATCGCCGTTTCCGTCCAGTCTGAGCTGCGCCCAGTCGATTGTTTCGATTTGCTCCTCCGGCTCAGGCGTGGACGTGGGTTCGGGCGTCACTGTCGGCTCAACCGTCGCCGTAGGTTCAGGCGTTGCCGTCGGCTCAACCGTTGCCGTAGGTTCGGGCGTCGCCGTATCTTCCGGTTCCTCCGTCGCTTCCGGCTCTTCCACGACTTCCGGTTCCTCCGTCGCTTCCGGCTCTTCCACGACTTCCGGTTCTTCCGTGGCTTCCGGTTCTTCCACGACTTCCGGTTCTTCCGTGGCTTCCGGCTCTTCTTCAGCCTCTTCCGTCTCAATCGGCGTTTCCGTCTCGCTGTAAACTTCAGATTCCGCTTCAGCTTCGGTGTATTCGGGCTTTCCGCCTTCTTCATACAAAACGATTCCTTCGCTCTGCTGCTCATCCTCCGCGTTCACGCGCATCGGAGACGCTGCGCCCAGCAACACCAGGCACAGCATCCATGCAAAAATTCTTCTTTTATTTTTCATATCGACATGCCCCTTTCGCCGATCTTTTTTTCATCTTTCCATTGAAAGCCGCATATACTTCCCATAGGGGGGAGATATATACCGATTTCTTCTCTATTTTATTCTACCACTCTTCCTTGTTTTTTTTCAACTTACAAATGCACAAAGGAAACGTTTTAGATCTAATAAAAATGATAAATTTTCCTTTTATCCCATCTAATATATAACGCCGCCAATTCTATACAATTCCCAGCGGAATACTTTCAATTTTTCTCTTGACAAGCCGCTCAATATCCTGTATAATGGCCTTGTTGTTAGAGATAACTAACACCTCCCTGAACAAAATGGCGGATGAGGTTTGACGCGCCTCTCCGCAGCCTTGCAGGCTTGACGCACCTGCCAGGTATGCGCCCCGCTTGAGCGCAACCCAATCGAGCGAGGATCACTCCTCCCCCTATTTTCTCCCTGTTTCTTAACAGAAAGACCCTGTCGGGCATTGGACGCCGCCGGCAGGGTCTTTCGCATGTTTACGGCTGAACCGTGATCTTCTGTCCGTCCGAATAGAGCGTCATCACGCCGTTTTCCTTCGCGGCGTAAACCGTCGCTCCGGCCTTTTGCAGCCGAATGCGCACGCTGTTGGCGGGGTTTTTCCCCGTGACAAACGCAACGCCCGGCTTGGCTGCCTCCACCCATTCGGTGCAGGTTGCCGCTTCGCTGCCCCCGCGCGAGGCGATCAGCGCGTCGCACTTGACCGCCGCGCCGGAGGCGACGATCTCCTTTTCGCCGCTCGCGGTGATGCAGCCCGTCACCACGGCGCTCGTCTCCCCGTAGTCGATGCGCAGCGTCAGCCCGTCGTCGCGGCTGTCCGTGTGCTGCGTCCGCGCCGGGCCGACGAATGTCACGCGCGCCCGCCCGAGGGTAAAGGCCATGTTCTGCGTCGCGGAGACGATCTGCGTCCCCCGCTTTTCCGCCGCGTCGATCATCTGCGCGTAGGCCTTGCCCTTCGTCTGCGTCGGCGGCACAAAGAGATAATCCGGCCGCGTCAGCCCCAGCGCCAGCTTCATCGCGCCGAGCTGTTCATCCTCCGAGCCCATCGCAACCGCCGCGCTCAGGTGGTTCACGCCGCAAAGCAGAAGCTGGCCGCAGAGCGCCGCGCCCGTTCCGCTGCCCGCGCCGACGAGCATGGTGTACCCGTCCGCGCAGACAAAAACCGCCTCGCCGTCGCCCGCGCGCAGCGTCTTGATCGTCAGCCCGTTGGGATTCACGCCGTATGCCCACTTGGGCAGCTTCTCCGTCAGCTTTGAAACATCCGGCAGCTCGATTTTGCTCAGATCAAAGTCGCCGAGCTTGATTTCCGGCAGATTGTCAAAACGGAGCGTCGGCGCGCCCGTCTGCGGGTCGCTCTTCACAAAGCCCAGCACATGCGCGCCGACAAACAGCAGCGCCGCCACGCCGAGCACGAGCAGCAGATTCGTCAGGCAGCCAACCAGACAGCCCTTTTTCCTCTTGCGCACATGAGACCGCCCCTCGCGCGCCATCAGGCCATCGCCTCCAGCGCGGAGACGAGCTTCTCGCAATCCTCCGCCGTCGTCGCCCAGCTTGTCACAAAGCGGACGGCCACGCGCCCGTCATCCAGCGTTGCCCAGCGCTCATAGGCGAAATCCAGCGCCAGCGCGGCGTTCTGCTCCTCCGTCAGCACGGCAAAAATCTGGTTGGTCGTCGTCCGCTGGAAGAAGGGAATCCCCGCGCGCTCCATGCCCGCGCGGATGATATCGGCCATCTCGTTGGCGTGTCTGGCCCATGCGAAATAATCGTCGTGCTCCAGCGCCGCCAAAAACATCACGCCGCCGAGCCGTCCCTTGGCGATCATACCGCCGTTGTGCTTGATCATAAAGCGGAAATCCTTTTGCAGCGCCGGGTTGACGATCACCATCGCCTCGCCGAAGAGCAGGCCGTTCTTCGTGCCGCCGATGTAGAAACAATCCGCCAGCGCAGCCAAATCTTTGAGCGTCATGTCGCACTCCGCGCTGGTCAGCCCGCTGCCCAGCCGCGCGCCGTCCACAAAGAGGATCAGCCCGTGCGCGTCGCAGACCCTGCGCAGCGCCTTCAGCTCGTCCAGATGGTAGACGGTGCCGATTTCCGTCGGCTGGCTGATGTAGAGCAGCCGCGGCGCGACCATGTGCTCGTCCGTGTGCAGCGCGCAAACGGCCTCCACGCCCTCCGGCGTCACCTTGCCGTCCTTCGCCGCGCAGGGGAGCACCTTGTGCCCCGTCGCCTCCACCGCGCCGGTTTCGTGCACGTTGATGTGCCCCGTCGGCGCACAGATTGCCGCCTCGTAGGGGCGCAGGAACGCCGCAATCGCGATGCTGTTGGCCGATGTGCCGCCGACCATGATGTGCACCGCCGCCCCCGGCTGGCCGCATTTCTCGCGAATCACGTCCGCCGCGCGCAGGCTGTAATCATCCAGCCCGTAGCCGCAGGTGTGCTCCATGTTGGTTTCAAGAAGCCGCTGCATCACAATCGGATGCGCGCCCTCGCCGTAGTCATTCATAAAAAACGTCTTCACAATTCTTCCTCCCGTTTGATGGTGCCGACGATCATCGTTTCGTCAACGGTGATCTCCGTCACGCCGCTCAGGTCAAGGCTCTCCGCGTCGATGTTGGCGAGCATTGGGGTCATTTTCGCTAGATGCAGCGCCAGCGCCCCGCTGACCGGCATCGTATAGGTGATCGTCCTCTGTTCCAGCACGTTCAGATGCGCGTGCGCGTAATCCGAAACGGGCGCGCCGTCATAGGCCGCCAGTCGGCCGCCCGCCGCCTCGCGGAGCTGGCGCAGATAGCCCGGCCTCGGCGCGAGCTTGATGAGCACGCCGTCCTTTTTGAGGATACGCCCGAACTGCGCGTAGTTCGCCGGCGTAAACACGTCGAGCACCGCGTCGCAGCAGCCGTCCGCCAATGGTATGTTGGCCAAATCGCCGACGAAATACGTCGAGCGCCTGTCGCCCTTCGCCGCCAGCAGAACGGCCTCCTTCGACAGATCAAACCCGATTCGGATCATGTCCCGCTCCGGGCAGACGCTCCGCAGATAGTATCCCTCGCCGCATCCCGCGTCCGCCACAACGGGGCGCTCGGCGCGCACATATTTTTCCAGCGCTTCGCCGACGGCGGCGGCAACCGGCGCAAAAACGCCCGCCTCAAACGCCCTCGCGCGGCTCTCGAACAGCTCCTTTTTGTAGAAGGACGGCTTGGCGTTCGGCGCGAAATTGACGTGCCCCTGCTTGGCGATGTCGTAGCAATGGCGCTTGCCGCAGAGCAGGCTTTTGCCCTCCTGATGAAAACTGCCCGAACAGATCGGGCAGCGAAGAAGCGCGACCGCTTCGTTTTGCATGGTTGTACCGCCTCACTCTTAGAAATAATCCGAGAAATACGGCTGCTCGATGGGGATGATATCCTCCAAAATGCGCACGGCGGTGTCGTTGGCCTGCAGCCGCTCGACGCGCTTGAGGTAGGTCGGCCGCTTGTAGCCGTAGAACATGGCCGTCAGCGTCTGAATGTCGCAGCGGACGGTTTCGCCGCGCGTGCCGCCGCGCTCCAGAATGGTGTTGCCCGCCGCGTCCCAGCGCAGGGAGAAATCGCCGCAGTTGCACTCCATGATCGGGTCGTCGATGATGAAATGCAGGTCGTCGTGGATGGAGATGATATCAAACGGATACTGCCGGATAAACTCCTCGAAATCGACGATGCGCGCCATGATATACGGCTCGATCTCCTCCTGAATTTCGCTGTCCTCCAGCAAAAACGCCATCGGCTCGTTGGTGTAGTTGTTGCCGACCACCTTTTCGATCATCGAAAAGTGCGCGGAGATATAGTTCCAAAGGCCGTGGCGCGCCTCCTGATTGACGTACACCAGCTCCTTGATGCGGAACACATCGTTGGCGATGTAGTAGACGAGGTAGCCGGTCGGCTTCTCGTTCGCGTCGTAATACACGGCGACGAGCACGTCGTCGGCCTCCCACCGCCAGTATTCCTCCCACTCCAGCTCGTTGCGCTTGAGCGCGCCGTGGCGCATCGCGGAGAATGCGTCGTGCACCCGGTGCACATCCTCGCTGTCGATGTCCACGCGCTCGACCATACCGCCGACCTTGCGGTGCTTGGGCAGTTGCGTATCCTTGATGGTGTAGGTCATCTTATCCGAAACGATTTCCCAGCCCTTTTTGCGGTAATACGGAATCAGGTACGGGAAGAGCATCGACACGCACTGGTGGTTTTCGCGCATGTTATCAAGCGCTTTTTTCATCAGGTGCGCCATCAGCCCGTGCCCCATGTATTCCGGATAGGTCGCCACGCCGGTCACGCCGCCCATGTTGTACATCGTGCCGAACAGATTGACCTGCATCGGGTAGACGCTGATCTGCGAAGCCAGCTTTTCCCCGTCAAACCAGCCGAACGACTCCGTCTTTTTGAGCACGGGTTTTTTGCTGCGCTCCATTTCCTTCTGGTTCCAGCCCAGCGAGGCCAGCTCGCTGTCCGTCACCTGAAACGCATAACGGAGCAGCGCGTTATACTGCGCGGTATCGTCCACCGTCAGCCTGCGCATCTGCAATCGGTCTTCCAGCTTTTCCTGCTTCATGGTATCCTTCCTGTTCGTCGCGTCGTTTCAAAGTCTGTCAAAATCGTATATAGTATAGCATAAAACCCGCCTTGATTTCAAGGCGGGTTCTTTTCGCAGACTGCCCATACAAGCAAAGCCCTGCAAAAATCGTCCGTGAACTCCTTCCGTCACAACTTCGTTGTGCCACCTCCCTCTAAGAGGGAGGCTTTTTATTCCTCGTCGTCGAGGTTCGGCAGATCGTCCATGCCGTCGTCCGTCGGCCTCTCATCGTCATCCGCCGCGCTCTGCACGACGGGCGCATCCTTGCCCATCAGCTCTGCGCGAACGAGCTTGTCGATTTCCGCGGCGATTTCCGCGTTCTCCTTGAGGAACTTGCGGGTATTCTCGCGGCCCTGACCGATGCGCTGGTCGCCGTAGGAGAACCACGCGCCGGATTTGTGGATGATATCCAGCGCAACCGCGCTGTCCAGCAGGCTGCCTTCCTTGCTGATGCCCTCGCCGTAGAGGATGTCGAACTCCGCGGTTCTGAACGGCGGCGCGACCTTGTTCTTGACAATCTTCGCCTTCGTGCGGTTGCCGACGACGGTTGTGCCGTCCTTGAGCTGCTCGCCGCGGCGGATGTCGATGCGCACGGACGCATAGAACTTGAGCGCGCGGCCGCCCGGCGTCGTCTCCGGATTGCCGTACATCACGCCGACCTTCTCGCGAAGCTGGTTGATGAAGATGCAGGTCGAGTTCGTCTTGTTGATGATGCCGGTCAGCTTGCGCAGCGCCTGGCTCATCAGGCGCGCCTGCAGGCCGACGAACGAATCGCCCATCTCGCCGTCGATTTCGGCCTTCGGCACGAGCGCCGCCACCGAGTCGATGACCACGACGTCAATCGCGCCGGAGCGAACCAACGCCTCGCAGATTTCCAGCGCCTGCTCGCCGGTGTCCGGCTGGGAGACGTACAGCTGATCGACGTCCACGCCCAGCTTGCGCGCATAGACGGGGTCGAGCGCGTGCTCCGCGTCGATGAACGCGGCCACGCCGCCCATCTTCTGCGCCTCCGCGACGATGTGCAGCGCGACGGTCGTCTTGCCGGAGGATTCCGGGCCGTAGATCTCCACCACGCGGCCGCGCGGCACGCCGCCCACGCCCAGCGCCATATCCAAATCCAGACAGCCCGTCGGAATCACCTGAATATCGCGCACGGCGCGCTCGCCCATGCGGATGACCGCGCCCTTGCCGAATTGCTTTTCAATGCCGGCCAGCGCGATATCCAGCGCGCGCTTTTTTTCGGTGCCGTCGTCGTTCGCCGGAATCGCCGTGACCGTCTTTGCGGATTTTTTGCCCTTATCGCTTGCCATATTGCCCCTCCTGTTTTTACCCTCTTATCGCCGCGCGGCGCACCATGTCCAGCGCCTTGAGCGTCGCCAGCCTGCGCACCCGCGCGCGGCCGCCGCCGAGCTGCAGCCGCTCGACTGTCACGCCGTGCCTGTCCGCGCAGGCGACATATACCAGCCCGACGGGCTTTTCCTTCGTCCCGCCGCCCGGCCCTGCGATGCCGGTCGTCGCCACGGCGATGTCCGCGCCGCTTCTTTCGCGCAGGCCGCTCGCCATTTCAAACGCCGTCTGCTCGCTGACCGCGCCGAACGCCGCCAGCGTCTCCGGCTTCACGCCGCAGTATTTCACCTTCGCCTCGTTGGCGTAGGTCACATGCGCCTCATACAGACATTCGGAAATGCCGGGATAATCCACCAGGCTCGCCGCGACCATGCCGCCCGTGCAGCTCTCCGCCGTCGAAACGGTCAGCCGCCGCGCTACCAGCGCGCGCCCCGCCGTCTCCTGCATGGAGCCCTCGCTCGTCTCGGTCACGTCGTAAACGCAGTCGCCCAGCACGCCGCAGATCGCGTCCACCACGGGCTCGACCTGCCGCAGCGCCTCGTCCTCGTCCCTGCCGCGCGCCGTCACGCGGAGCTGACACTCGCCCAGCGCGCAATACGGCGCGACGGTCACGCCCTCGCCGTTTTCAATCCACCTCGCGCACGTCTGCGCCACCTGCGATTCGCCCATGCCGTAAATGCGGATGAACCGCGAGGCGATGCAGCCGCCGGTCTTTTTCGCCAGCCTGCCGTAAACCTGCCGGCCGAACATATCCGCCATCTCGTGCGGCGGGCCGGGGAGCTGGACGACGATCTTGCCGTCCTTTTCGATCATGCAGCCGGGCGCGGTTCCGCATGCGTTGGGCAGAATCGTGCAGCCCTTGGCGAACATGGCCTGCTTGCGGTTGTTCATCGGGCAGACGCGCCCGATTTTTTCGAAATACCGGCCGATTGCGTCCCAGCTTTCGGGGTCAAATTCCATCGGAAGCCCCAGCAGCTCGGCGGCGATTTCCTTGCTCAGGTCGTCCTGCGTCGGCCCGAGGCCGCCCGTCGTGATGACCAAATCGCTTCTGGAAAGCGCCAGCGCCAGCGCCTCGCGCATCCGCTGCGGGTTGTCGCCCACCATCTGATGGTGGTACACCGCAATGCCGAGGCTCTGCAATTCGCGCGAGAGCATCTGCGCGTCGCTGTCCGCAATCTGCCCCATCAGCAGCTCCGTGCCGATGGCCACAATCTCCGCGATCACTTCGCGCCTCCCAGAACCGCGCGGTTCTGCCAGACGTATTCGCCCATCGAGTACAGCGTCATCACCGACGCGGCAATCGTCAGCAACGCGGGCAGAAGCCCCTCGCCCGTGATCGTCAGCACGACCACCAGCATCATTTGCAGCACGGTCTTGATCTTGCCGCTCATGCCCGCCGCAATGACGTGCCCCTGCTCCACGGCGCACAGCCGCAGGCCGGAGACGACAAATTCCCGCGCGATGAAGATGATGCAGGCCGTCACGTTCAGCCGTCCGATGGCCGTCAGCATGATAAACGCCGTGTGCGTCAGCAGCTTGTCGGCAATCGGGTCCATGAATTTGCCGAAATTGGTGATCAGGTTGCGCGAGCGCGCGATGCGCCCGTCGAGCATATCCGTCAGCGAAGCGGCGACAAACACCAGCAGCGGCCAAATCTGCATCGACTTGTCGTTGTCAAAGAACCACAGCAGCACCAAATACAGCGGCACCAGCGCCACGCGCAGCAGCGTCAGCTTGTTGGGCAGGTTCATCGCGCGAATCGCCCGCCCCGTCTGTTTCAGCGTCTCCACAAACTTTTTCATACGCGCTCACCCATCAGGTCATACGCCTTCGCGGCCGTGATCTTCACGTTCACAAACGAACCGATCTCGCACGGCTCCTCCGAGCCGAAGAAGATGCTGCCGTCCGTCTCCGGCGCTTCGTATTCGCTGCGGCCGACATAGCGGCTGCCGCGCTTTTTTTCCACCAGAACGCGGCAGGTCGTGCCCACGCGCGCCTTGTTCTGCGCCAGCGAAACACCGTGCTGAAGCGTCATCAGCCGGTCATAGCGCTCCTGCTTCACCTCTTCGGGAATCTGGTCGGGCATTTCCGCCGCGCGCGTGCCGTCCTCCGGGCAGAACATGAACGCGCCCATGCGGTCGAACTTGATTTCCTTCACGAAATCCATCAGCTCGTCAAAATCTTCCTCCGTTTCGCCGGGGAAGCCGACCATCAGCGTCGTGCGCAGCATCATGCCGCGCTCCTTGAACATGCGGCAGACCTCGCGGATGTGCGCGCTGGTGTCCGTGCGGTTCATATCATTCAGGATATGCTGGCTGATGTGCTGCATCGGCAGATCGAGGTAATCGCAGACGTTCGGCAGGCGCTTCATCGTATCCAGCAGGCGCTCGTCCACGCGCTCGGGATAGCAGTACAGCGCGCGCAGCCATTCCACGCCGGGAATCGCGGCGATTTCCTCGATCAACTGCGGCAGCTGGCTCTCGCCGCCGTCGTCCGTGCCGTAGCGCGTCGTGTCCTGCGCGATGAGCGTAAATTCCTTGACGCCCTGCGCCGCCAGCTTCCTGACCTCGGCCAGGATATCCGCCTTCGGGCGGCTGCGGTAGCCGCCGCGGATCATCGGGATCGCGCAATACGAGCACCAGTTGTCGCATCCCTCGCCGATGCGGATGTAGGCGCTGTATTTCGGCGTGGTCAGCACGCGGCCAAATTCGTGGAACTTTCCGTCGTCGTCGGTGTAAACGGGGCGGCCGCCCTTTGCGGCCTCCTGAATAGCCTGATCGAGCTTTTGATAGTCGTTCACGCCCATAATTACGTCCACCTCGGGCATCTCCTCGCGGATGGCCTCCGGGTAGCGCTGCGCGAAGCAGCCCGTCGCCACCAGCAGGCGGCAGCAGCCCGTCTGCTTGTAGCCCGCCATTTCAAACAGCGTGGAGATGGCTTCTTCCTTCGCGGACTGGATGAAGCCGCAGGTGTTGACGATGATGACCTCCGCCCGCGACGGGTCGGAAACGATCTGATAGCCGTGCTCCTTGAGCACCGCGAGCATCTGCTCGGAATCGACGCGATTTTTGCTGCATCCCAGAGAGATCAGCCCAACTGTTGTTGCCAAAATGATTGCTCCTTTAACTGCCGCTCGGGCAAACTGCGTTTATAGTCATACAGGATTATTTTATCATGCTCCGGCGGCAAATACAAGCCTCACACGCGCAAAGCGCGCAATTCCCAAAAGACAAAAGCGGAGGAAACGATCCATCCGTTCCTCCGCTGAATATCCGGGTTTAATATTCGATTTTCTTCTGGATGTAGGCCACCAGCTCGTCCACGTGCACGTGATCCTGCTCCATGGTGTCGCGGTCGCGCACGGTGACAACGCCGGTCTCCAGCGTGTCAAAATCGACGGTGATGCACATCGGCGTGCCGATCTCGTCCTGACGGCGATAGCGCTTGCCGATGGAGCCGGTCTCGTCGTAATCCACCATGAAATGCTTGCTCAGCATGTCATGGATTTCGCCGGCCTTCTCGCCGCACTTGTTCTTTTGCAGCGGCAGCACGGCGCACTTGTACGGCGCGAGCGCCGGATGGAAGTGCATGACGACGCGGGTGTCGCCGCCCTCCAGCGCCTGCTCCTCGTAGGCCTCGCAAAGGAAGGCCAGCGCCGCGCGATCCGCGCCGAGGGACGGCTCGATGACATACGGAATGATCTTCTCGCCCGTGGTCGGGTTGAGGTATTCCATGCTCTTGCCGGAGGTCGTCTGGTGCGCCTTCAGGTCGAAATCCGTGCGGTCGGCCACGCCCCAGAGCTCGCCCCAGCCGAACGGGAAGAGGTATTCAAAGTCCGTCGTCGCCTTGGAGTAATGCGCCAGCTCCTCCGGCTTGTGGTCGCGCAGGCGCAGGTGCTCGTCCTTGATGCCCAGGCCCTTGAGCCACTCGTGGCAGTAGGTGCGCCAGTAGCTGAACCACTCCAGATCCGTGCCCGGCATGCAGAAGAACTCCAGCTCCATCTGCTCGAACTCGCGGATGCGGAAGATGA
>OLRC01000399.1_pt1 | contig 33100 bp, 26 predicted proteins | sample 1672081 | NCBI WGS metagenome assembly OLRC01 (sample SAMEA3136643, study PRJEB25190) | human gut metagenome | biome: human gut; feature: human-associated habitat; material: faeces | place: Austria | collected 2013
CGCCGTCCTTGATGAACAGGATGCGGCTGGCGAACGAGGCCGCGAACGAGTCGTGTGTGACCATCATGATGGTGGCGTGCAGATCGGCGTTCATCATGGACAGGGTCTCCAGCATCACCGTGGCGCTGCGCGAATCGAGCGCGCCCGTGGGCTCGTCGGCCAGCACGAGCTTCGGATCGGCGACCATGGCCCGCGCCGCGGCGATGCGCTGCTTCTGGCCTCCGGACATCTGGTAGGGGTACTTGCCAAGCACCTCGTCCACGCCCAACGTGCGGGCGATAGCCTGCACGCGGGGCTTGATGGAGGCGGTGGACTCGCCCTTCACCGTCAGCGCCAGCGCGATGTTCTCGAAGCCGGTGAGCGTGTCCAGCAGGTTGGAATCCTGGAAGATGAAGCCCAGGTCGTCGCGACGGAACTTCGCCAACGCGCGGGAGCGCAGGCCCGTGATGTCGCGCCCGTCGACGAGGATGTGCCCGCTCGTCACGGTGTCGATGGTGGCGACGCAGTTCAGCAGCGTCGTCTTGCCGGAGCCCGACGGCCCCATGATGCCCACGAACTCGCCGGGGGCCACGTCGAAGCTGATGTCGTTGATGGCCCGGGTGACGGAATCGCGGTTGCCGTACACCTTCTCGATCTGACGCACCGACAGGATGGGACGGGCGCCGAGAGACGGAGCCGCGCCTCCGGGGCGCGCCGCCGTCTGGGTTTGCGGAGTCGCGTAGACTTCGGTCATGATCGTATCCTTCCTCGCTTGCAGGTCTTCGACCATGCTACGGCGCGGCGCGCCCGGCCGCCATCGAATCGGGTGACGCGTACCTTACGAAAATGCAAGGCAGCGCGGCCGGAACCCGCAGGCCGGAGTCGAAGGATCCCGCGCGGTGCCAGCTGCGGCGGTTCCCGCTATCGCCGCACGAAAGACAGAGGAAGCGCATGCCCTTCACGACAGCAGGTCGAGCTTGCGGCGGTCGTGCGGGAACGCCAGCAGCACGCGCGTGCCCTTCCCCTCTTCCGAGGCCAGCGCCACGGCGAGACCCATCTTCGCGCACAGCTCGGCCACGAGGTACAGCCCCATGCCCGTGGACGAGCCCGCACGCCTGCCGTTCTCGCCGGTGAAGGCGCGCTCGAACACGCGAGGCACGTCGCCGGCCGGCACGCCCCAGCCGTCGTCGGCCACCTCGAGCACCGTGCGCGCGTCGCTGGTCCCTGCTCCCTCCTCCCGCACCGAGAAGCGCAGCGTGCTCGCGCCGTATTTCCCCGCATTCGCCACGAGCTGGCCGATGACGAAAGCGAGCCACTTCACGTCGGCGAACACGCGAACGTCTTCGTCCACGTCCACCGTCGGCGCCACGCCGCGCTCGATGAGGAAGCGCGCATGCTTCCGCAGCGCCTCCCGCACGGCCTCGGCGAGGCTCGTCTCGCGGATGGCATAGTCCTGGACGAGCGAGGTGGAGCGCGCATAGTACAACGCCTGCTCCACGTAGCCCTCGATACGGTCGAGCTCGCCCTTGATCCGTGCGGCCTGGGGACCGTGCAAGCCTGAGACCATGAGCGCCGCCGCGGCGATAGGCGTCTTGATCTCGTGGATCCACAGCTCTATGTAATCGCGGTAGGCTTCGGCTTGCTGCTTGTGCGCGGCCACGTCGTCGGCGGCGGCCTTCCCCGTCGCCTGCAGGGCCTCGTAAGCCAGGCGTCCTTCCAGGAAGTCGGGAGGTTCTATGAGCGCCGTTGCGTAATAGGTGCGGTCGAGGTCTCCCACCACCTGTTCGAGATCGCGGTAAAACGCGCGACGACGCGCGTAGTCCACCGTCAGGGCGAAGGCCGCGCATGCCAGCACGATGCATGCCGCCAGCACCGAGGCGTCCGGACCGGCACCGAGCACGGCGACCACGGAGCCGATCGCGATCGCGCACACGATGGCGACGGCGACGGAAAGGGCACGATCCCTGAGAAAGGCTGCTGGGCTCATCGCGCACGGCACCCCCGGAGTCGTCGGGGCGCGCGCATCACACCACGTATCCCTGCCCGCGGCGCGTGACGAGGAAGTCGTCGGGCACGCCGATACTCGCCAGGCTCTTGCGCAAACGGTTGATGTTGACGGTCAGCGTGTTGTCGTCGATGAACGCATCGGACTGCCACAGCTCCACCATCAGCTCCTGGCGCGAGATGATGGTGTCGTGATTCGCTATGAGCATGTGGAGGATCTTCAGCTCGTTGCGCGTCAGGTCGACGGAACGTCCGCCGTGCTCCACCCGCCCGCGCGCCACGTCCAGCACCACGCCTCGATGCTCGATACGCGTCGGCGGCTCGGTACGCTGCGTACGGCGCAGAACCGATTGGATGCGCGCAAGAAGCACGGCTGGGTTGTAAGGCTTCGTGACGTAGTCATCGGCGCCGAGGTTCATGCTCAGAACCTCGTCGAACTCGCTGTCGGACGACGTGAGCATGATGACGGGCACTTGACTCGAGCGCCTGAGATCGCGGCAGACCGTATGGCCGCCCGTGCCGGGAAGCTTGAGGTCGAGGATCACGCAGTCGGGCGCAGCCGCCAAAACATCGTCCACGATGCGGTCGAAGGCGGTGCCGGTCAGCGCGGTATGACCCTGCAGTTCGAGCAGGCGCATAAGCTCCTCGCGCAACGACGCGTCGTCTTCCACGACGAATATCCGTGCCATTCGCCCTCCTCACACCGTCCGCATAAGACGGCTCCCTCGACTTCGATACCTCCCCATGGTACGCAGCGAAGCGCTTCCGTCGGCGAGGCGTAACCGTTTCGTTGCCGCCCCGAAGCTATTCCTTATGATGTTTGGTGTACGTGCCGGGCATCGCCGGACACGCAGGCTTCGAGCTTTTGAAGTAACGCAGTATGAAGCTGACGCCCGCAACCGCCAACGCAGCGCCCAACCCCGTGTAGAAGAACGCGATGAACCACTCGGGCACGACGCCCGATGCGCGCAAGGCGATACCGCCGCCCATCATGATGGCCATCATGATGTAGCCCTTTTTATCGAAGAACTTGAACAGGTGGGTTTTGTCTTCCTCGTAGCCCCTGATCCTGCTCGCATGCTTGCCAACCATCTTGGTGAACACGAAGATATGGAACAGCACGAATATGAGGAGGGTCCCCCCTATCAAGACCCAGAACAGCCACCCGGTCTCGTCCAGGAAAGCCGAAAGACCGATGTTCACGATGTTCGCGCCGGCAATGAGCCACACGATGCCGGCGACGAGCAGAAGTTTGTCGGTCGAAACCTTCAGCGAACGCCCGCGACGCGGAGGCCGCGCGCGGGCATCTGAACATTATAGGCTCGAACTCGACGGGGGCAAGGGCGGGCCGACGTTCTCCATAGCGCGATATCGGCCTGCGGCGCGGCGTCGACGCGCTACTTGACGCCCTGGGGAACGCGAGCATCGTCGGCATTCGTTCCCGCGCCTGCAACGTCGAGGATCTCGATGGTCGTGGGCTTGAAATCGGTGCCCGATCCCGTGCCGCGCATGACGATGACGTCGTCGGCGGAAAGGGTGCGGCCCTCGAGTTCGGCGCCCGATTCATCGACGATGGAAACGTCTCCCTCGTCGAAGGTTATCTCGTCCTGACCCGCGTTGAAAGCCTGCGAGCCGCTGCCGTCGTTCGCATTGGCGAGGGTGCCTACCACAACCGTGGCCGTAGAACCGTTCATAGCCATGACCTGACCGTATTGCACGGTCTCGCCGATGGAGCCCTCGGCCTCGTTGCGCGATTGCTCGTCGGCGTTCAGCTCTTGCTGGGCCTGCGGGTTGTCCTCGGCGTCGTTGGCCGCGCAGCCGCTCAAAAACGGTACGAAAGCGAGCACGACGGCCATCGCGCCGGCGAACGCCCGCATCTTCTTCTTGCTCATGGAAACCTCCTTATGGTCGGTGCGCAACGCGCACATCGCGAGCATGTACGACGAATGCACCCGATTGTGGAGGAACAGGCGGGAAGGCTGCGCGGCGCGCGGCGACCGTCAGGAAGCGGTCACAGCTCCGCAACCGGCCGGGAACCGGAAAAGCGCGCACAAGGGGACGGAAAGCGTGTCAAAGGGACGGGTGGTTCGACACGGTGCTCTATCCTCGGGGGTGGGTGCGAGCGTGCACCTGCTTGAGGCGGCCGGGGGAAAGATGGGTGTAGATCTGCGTGGTGGACAGGCTGGCATGTCCCAGCATCTCCTGGACGCTGCGCAGGTCGGCGCCCCCGTCCAGCAGATCGGTGGCGAAGGTATGCCGCATATCGTGCGGTGAGAGCGACTCGTCCAGACCTGCCTGGCGCAGCGCGTCCTTGAACATCTTGCGGATGGCGTCGGTGCCCATGCGGTTGCCGCGCGTGGACACGAAGAAGTAGTCGCAGGTGCGGTCGCGCAGGATCAGCGGGCGGGCCCACGTGGCATAGGCGCGCATGGACGACACGGCCATGTCGTGCAACGGCACGATGCGCTCCTTCGACCCCTTGCCGAACACCTTCACCTGCCCGCTTCCGAAATCCACGTTGGCCGCAAGCAGACCGGACGCCTCGGACACGCGGGCGCCGCATGCGTACAGGAATTCCAGCAGAGCGAGGTTCCGCGCATCCACGGACGACTGTTCGCGCTCGCGCCCGGCCGCGTCGCGCTTGCCGTACACCGTCAGCAGCTTCACCATGTCCGACGCCCGGATGACGTGCGGCAGGCTCTTCGGCTGTTTGGGCCCCTGCAGAATGCTCGCGGGGTCCTCGTCGGCGATGCCGGTGACGTTGAGCCAGCGGAAGAAGCTGCGCAGCGCCGACAGGCGGCGGTTCACCGTGGTGCGCGAGTACTGTGCGCGGTCGAGCTCGCCCAGGTAACGGCGCAACTGGCGATGCGTGGCAGCGAGGATGTCGATGCGCTCGCGGCACGCCCAACGCGCGAAGTCCATAAGATCGATGCGGTAGGCGCGCAACGTGTGCACCGAGGCGTTGCGCTCCACGCGCATGGCGTGGCAAAACGCGTCGATCAGCTCGACGATGCGCGGATCGCAGTCGAGAGGGTCGACGCGCAGGGACGACGAGGCACCGTCTGCAGTCATGAGGATGCCTCCGGGCGAGCGGCTGCGTCGGATGAAAGGCCGCGCGCGGCCAGCTCGGCCTTGTACGCCGCGAGCGCCTCGGCGCCGCGCTCGGCGTAGGCGGCGTAGCGGTCGCGCTTGTTGCGGATGCGCTGCTCGAACGGGGGCAGGATGCCGAAGTTCACGTGCATGGGCTGGTAGTCCTTGACGGCGGGATCGGTGGCGTAAGCCAGAAGCGCGCCGAACGCCGTCTCGCGCGGGAGCGCGGGCGCCTGCGCGCCGCGAAGCTCAGCGGCCACGGCGAAGGCGACGTGGAGCCCCGAGCGGATAGCCTCGCAGTACCCTTCGGTGCCCGCGATCTGACCGGCAAGGTGCACCGGAACCCCGAGGCGCTCCGCCTCAGGCGAGCGCAGGCGCAGGCTTTCGTCCAGCAGGCGCGGCGCGTCCACGAACGTGTTGCGGTGCATCACGCCGTAGCGCGCGAACTCGGCGTTCTCGAGCCCGGGGATGAGGCGGAACACGCGGCGCTGCTCAGGGAAGGTGAGGTTCGTCTGGAACCCCACGAGGTTGTAGCTGGAACCGTGCGCGTCCTCGGCACGCAGCTGCAGCGCGGCCCATGGGCGATGCCCCGTGCGCGGGTCGGTGAGCCCCACCGGCTTGAGCGTGCCGAAGCGAGGCGCGTCGTGTCCCTTGCGGGCGATCTCCTCGATCGGCTGGCACGCCTGGAACAAGTCGCGCGTCTCGAAGTCGCGGCGGATCACGCGCTCGGCGGCCACGAGCTCGTCGACGAAGGCGTCGTACTCCTCGCGCGAGAACGGCGCGTTCAGGTAGTCGCCCGCATCGGCGGCGGCGTCCTCGTAGCGGCTCTGGCGGAACAGCTTCGCGTAGTCGAGCGAATCGGCCATGACGATAGGGGCGGCGGCGTCGTAGAAGGCCAGGTGCTCTTCGCCGGCGAGCCGGGAAAGCGACGCGGCCAGCGCGTCGGACGCGAGCGGCCCTGCGGCCACCACGAGCGCATCGGCGCCCTCGGCGGCTTGAACGAGGTCGACGACCTCCTCGTGCACGAGATCGATGAGCGGATGCGCCTCCACGAGCGCGGTCACCGCCTCGGCGAACGCTGTCCGGTCGACGGCCAGCGCGCCGCCTGCGGGCACGGCATGCAGCTTGGCCTGGGCGTACAGCTGCGATCCCAGCGCGGCCAACTCGCGCTTCAGCATGCCGGCCGCGCTGTCGGGCTTCTCGCTTTTCAGGGAGTTCGAGCACACGAGTTCGGCGCAGCATCCCGTGACATGAACGAGCGTGGGCGTCTTCGGGCGCATTTCGACCAAACGGACCCGCACGCCACGATCGGCGAGCTGCAAGGCCGCCTCGCTCCCAGCGAGCCCGGCCCCTACTATGGTTACTGATTGAGACATGCCGACTAGGATAGCAAAACACAGGCTCCAGCGCATCCGGAAACCCTCGAAACTACGCGCGTTTCTTACCGAACGCGCTCGCTCATCGCGAACAGGGCCTCCGGATACACTTCCTGGCCGTCCGGCCATCCAAGCGCCATCCCGCCGTCGATGATCCGAACGAGCTTCAAATACTCGTCGTCCCGCAGCCGTTCATACGCGCCTCCGCGTTTGAGGAACGACGAGACGTCGAGCCGGCGAAGCTCGCCCGTTTCAAACTCCAGCAGCAGAAGGCAGCCTCCTTCGGCAACGACCTCAACCAGATCGGGTTGGCTTTTGTTCATCACCATCCCGCGCTCTTCATCGAGCACCGGATACCACATGCTACCACCGCCTATCGCAAAGGATCGATCCGAAATGCGGCAAGCCCCTCGCTCATGAGCTTCCAATCGGCCTCCAGCTCCTCTTGATGAAGCACGATCCATGCTCGGAGCAACGCGAGCTTTCGAGGAGGGAAACGGCCGTCGAAAACCCTGCCTTCGAAATCGATAGAGCATTCGAATTCCGCGAACCGAGCATGGATATGAGGCGTATGGTGCCTGCCGTCCGCCTCATTATACATAATGATCACGATGCCGTAGAACATGGATAACGTCGTCATCGCGCTCCTCCTCTCTCATCTCACCGCCGGACCCCAGCGGCCGTCGGGGTGGCGGGCGACGGTGCCGGCGAGCTCTGCTTCGACGAGGCGCTCCATGAGCCAGGATCGCGCATCCTCCCCGCCGCACGATGAGGCGGCGATCGCGTAGAGCTGCTCCATGCTCAGCGGCTCGGCGCGCAGCGCGTCCGCCACCGGGTTCGACGGCTCGTCCGCACGCGGCGCACCGGTGCGCTCGACGGAAGGGACGGTCTCCTGCTTCAGGCATCCGAACAGCGAGAACAGCGCGTCCTCGAACGTCTCGTCGTCGATGACGGGCGTCGCGCCCTGGTAGATGAGGCGGTTCGCGCCACGCGACGAGGCAGCGGTAATGGCGCCGGGCACCACGAGCACGTCGCGGTTCGCCGCCAGCGCCTCGTCGGCCGTGGAGAAGGTTCCCGACGGCAGTCCCGCCTCCACGATGAGCGTGGCGCGAGCGAGCCCGGCGATGAGGCGGTTGCGCAGGCGGAAACGGTACGGCTTGGGGTCCTCGTCCCACGCGTGCTCGGAGACCACCGCCCCGCCCTCGTCGACGATGCGCTGGAACAGCCCCTCGTGCTCGGCGGGGTACAGCCGGTCGCACCCGCCGCCCAGAAACGCCACCGTGCGCCCGCCCTCCTCCAGCGCAGCCGCATGCGCCGCCGCGTCGCAGCCGCGCGCCCCGCCCGACACCACTACGATGCCGCGCCGGGCGGCCAAGGCCGCGAAGCGCTTGGCGCACCCGCGCCCGTACGGCGTGGCCCTGCGCGCGCCCACGATGGCGATGCCCTCCTGGAGCGCGAAAGGATCGCCTACCACGTACAGCCGATCCGGCGGCTGCGCCACGCTTTCCAGCGCAGAAGGGAAGCCTTCTCCGCCGCGCGCGAGCACCGTGCGCTCGCCAGCGAGCGCGCTCACGATTCCCCCTCGCGCAGGCGGAAGCCGATGGCCTCGCACAGATGGCTGCGCTCCACGCGGGCGCTCTCTTCCATGTCGGCTATCGTGCGCGCGAGCGCGAGCGTGCGCATGATGGCGCGGCCGCTCAGGCGCCCCGCCTTCGCCGCGCCCTCGAGGAAGCCCTCGTCCTGCGTCGTCAGCGCGCAGGCCCGAACAAGCGCCTCCGACGTGAGCGCCTTGTCGTCCTCCCCGTTTCGCGCGCGCCGCCACGACGCGAACTCCCGCGCGCGCAGCACGTCGCGGCGCAGCTCCTCGGAGCTCGTGCCGTGCCCGGTGGCCAGCACCTCGCCGGGCGGAATCCTGCGCACCGCGATATGCACGTCGATGCGGTCCATGATGGGTCCGCCGATGCGGTTGCGGTAGAGCTGCATCTGCCGGTGCGTGCACGTGCACGGCTCCTCCTCGTCGCCGTAGTAGCCGCAGGGGCACGGGTTGGTGGCCGCCACCAGCATGAACCGCGCCGGGAAGTCGACGTTGCCGTCGGCGCGCGTGAGGGTGACCCGCCCCGACTCCAGCGGCTGGCGGATGCCCTGAAGAACAGACGGGCTGAACTCGGCGAGCTCGTCGAGGAACAGCACGCCGTTGTTCGCGAGCGATATCTCGCCGGGACGCAAGGGCGAGCCGCCGCCGACCAGCCCCGCCAACGTGGCCGAGTGATGCGGGCTGCGAAACGGCCGCACCCCGCCCAGGATCGGTTCCACCTCCTCGCCGGCGACCGAGTGCACCACCGCCGTCTCGATGGCCTCGGCCTCCGACAGCGGCGGCAGGATGGACGGCAGCCTCGACGCAAGCATGGTCTTGCCCGAACCGGGCGGTCCCGTCATCAGCACGCCGTGGCCGCCCGCCGCCGCGATCTGCAAGGCGCGCTTCGCCATGTCGTGGCCGGCGATGTCCCGGAAGTCAAGCGCGGGCGCACTGCTCGGCTTCGCCGCGCCGGCCACGGCCGGGAACGGGCCCGTCCTGAACCCCGCCAGCGACTTCGCCGCACGGCGCACCAACCCGTCGAGCGCGACGAAACCCTGGTCGACCGGCGCGCATACGAGGTCGACGCCCAACCGCTGCGCGCACAGCGCGTAGGCCAGCAGCCCGGCCACCGGGCGCACCGCCCCCTCGAGCGACAGCTCGCCCACGAACAGCTGGCCGCGCACCGCACGCGGGTCTAACTGCCCCGAAGCGCACAGGATGCCCGCCGCGATGGGCAGGTCGAACCCCGACCCCGTCTTGCGCAAGACGCCCGGTGCCAGGTTCACCACCACCTTGCTGGCCGGCAGCGAGAAGCCGCACGAGCGCAGCGCCGCCTTCACCCGCTCGCGCGATTCCTGCACGGAGGCGTCGGCCAAGCCGACGATGGAGAAGCCGGGAATCCCGTTCGCCATGACCACCTCGACGTCGACCGGAACGGCTTCCACGCCGCGCAGCGTCGCGGACCGCACGACGCACTGCCCCCGCACGCTCATCGGCCCGAGAACGCGTTGATGTGGTGGCGGATCATCGCGCGGTCGGGCGAGATCGCCACGATGGACACGATGTCGAAGCGCACCGGCACGTCCACCACGTCGAAGCCTTGCAGGAACAGCGCCGCGATGCGCTCGTAGCGGTCGCGCTTGGCCTCGTCCACCGCTTCCGCCGGCATGCCGCAGTCGCAGCTCGACCTGGTCTTCACCTCCACGAACACGACGCTGTCGCCGTCGCGCGCGATGATGTCGGCCTCACCCGCCGCGCACGTCCAGTTGCGCTCGACGATCTCGTAGCCGCGCCGGTCGAGAAAGCGAGCGGCGGCGTCCTCGCCTCTACGCCCCAGCTCCGCGTTGCGCTCCCCCGCCGTCTTCTCGCGATCCTGCGCCCGTTCGCCCCGTTTCGCACGCCGCTTGGCCCCCGAGCCTACTCCTCGCCGCTCGCCCGCGCCGGCCTTCTTTCCGCACGCCGCCTGCTCACCGTCCTGCCATTCGATCGTTGCCGCCGTATCCTGATACATGGCACCACGCCCCTTTCGTCTGTGGTTCCATGATAAGGATGCCGTCTTACGCGGCGATGGCACGTATCCAGCGAAACGCACCGCGAAACCTTCCCGGAAAGACACGCCGTTTCCATGCGGATGACACGCGCCTTGCCTCCGTTTCCAACGCGGATCGAACGTATCGTCCATGCGCTTTCGACGCAGATTCCGCACCGAAGAGAAGCCGCAGATGGAAAAGCCGTCCAGCTTGCACCCGAAGGCGCGCCGAACGGCTCGCAAGCGTGGAAAACGCAGCGGTGGAAACGTGTGGAAGGACTCGGAGGCGCTAGAACAGAGCAGGTTGCGTGAAGGCCGTGCAGAACGTCGCGCGATGGATGGGCGTGAGACCGTAGCGCTTGATGGCCTCGATATGAGCCGCGCTCGCGTAGCCCTTGCAGGCGTCGAAGCCGTATTCGGGGTACTCCTCGGCGTAGCGGCACATGAGCGCGTCGCGCTCCACCTTCGCCACGATGGAGGCGGCGGCGATGGAGGCGCACTTCCCGTCGCCCTTCACCACGTTCACCTCGCGCTCGTCGAGGCGCATCGGGTTGCCGTCGAGCAACACCACGTCGGGGCGCACGCCCGCTTCCTCGATGCGTCTGATCGCGCGTCGGAACGCCAGCGCGAGCGAGGCCGTCATACCGCAAGCGTCGATGTCGGACGCCTCCACGTACTCGACCGTCCAGGCCACGGCCACGGCCTTCACCTGCACGGCGATGCGCTCGCGCGCCTCGGGCTTCACCTGCTTGGAGTCGTTGAGACCCTCGATGAACGGTTCGGCGGGCAGCACCACCGCGCCCACAGCCAAAGGCCCGGCGAGCGGCCCGCGCCCCACCTCGTCGAGCCCTACGATCACGCCGTCGCCGCGCTCTGCGGCCAGCGCGCGCTCGAACGCGTACAGCGACGCCAGACGCTGCCGTTCCGCCGCCTCGGCCGCCAGACGCGCCCGAGCCCGCTCCACGGCGTCGCGCACGCCCTTGCGCGCGTCGGCCACGAGCGAGCGCTCGAGCACCGCGAACTCGCGCTCGTCGGCTTCGTGCAGGCGTTGCTTGATATCGGCGACGGTCGGTCCCATGAATCCCCCTCGACATGCTCTTCTTCGACCGACCATGATACCAGAAAGGCGCTGCGCGGCCTCGCCCGTCCCTGCAAAAAAGAACCCCCGCCGTCCGGAAGGACGACGGGGGTTCCTGCAAATCTGAAGCGTATAGAAGACCTAGCGGTACGCCTTCTCCTTGATCTTCGCGGCCTTGCCCACCTTCTTGCGCAGGTAGTACAGCTTGGCGCGGCGCACATCGCCCTGACGCACGACCTCGATGCGCTCGATCTTCGGGGAGTGCACGGGGAAGGTGCGCTCCACGCCGATGGAGAAGCTGATCTTGCGAACGGTGAACGTCTCGCGATTCGAAGCGCCCTGGCGACGGATGACATCGCCCTGGAACACCTGGATACGCTCGCGGTTGCCCTCGGTGATGCGGTAGTGAACCTTCACGTTGTCGCCGACGTTGAACTCGGGGACGTCCTGCTTGATCTGCTGCTGTTCGATGGCGCGAATGATATCCATGACCCGTTCCTTCTTATATATTCAATGAAACCTAATTGCATGTCGTCTAGTAAAGACACGATTGGATAGTATACCGTCAACGGAACGGTACTGCAAGGAAAAACCTGGGCACATGCGCAAAAACTTGGGCTCTCCACGCATAATGCCGAATTCCGCCGCGCTTCCGGCCCGGTCTTCCGATGCGCACGGCCTCTACAGGAGCATGAGCAGCGCGTACGCGGCCACACCCGAGACGGCGCACCACAGAAGCGATTTCGTCTTCCAGGCGACGAGAGCCACCGCAAGCGCGGCGATCAGGGGTGCGGCTGCCGGCCACAGGCCTGCGTCGAACATGCCGGGCGTCAAAAGGTCGTTCGCGACGAGCGCGGCGAACGCAGCCGGCGGAATGAAGCCGAGCGCCTGCCCGACCCCTTCCGGCAGTTCCTTGCCCTTGAGAACGAACAGCGGCACCACGCGGCAGACCAGCATGGTGATTGCGCAGCACCCCAGCACGATGAAGTAATCGCCCCAGCCCATCGGTTCCATCAGCCGCGCTCCTTCGCCCACGTGAACAGCAGCGCCGCCATCACGCCCACGAGCGCGCCCACGAGTATGGCGGGGCCCGAAAGCCCGATGGTCTTGCATGTGTACACGCCCAGGATGGCGAACGCCGCAGCCACCACGTTGGCCGGCGTCACCTTCTGCGTGACGAGCAGGCAGATGAAGATGGACGTCATGGCGAAGGAGGCTATGGCCAGCGGGATGCCCACGGCGTTGCCCACGAGCACGCCGGCCACGTTCGACAGCGCCCACGAGCTTTGCGAGAAAAGGTTCACGAGCGTGGCGCGGCCAACCGACCAGCCGCCCTCCTCGAACTTCGCCGTGTTCACACCGTAGCTTTCGTCGGTCACCGTAGCCGCGAACAGAAACGCGAGGCGTTTCTTCACACGCTCGCAGCGCGGCGCGAACGAGGCCGAGTACAGCATCTGGCGTGTGTTCACCAGCGACACGCTGGCGATGATGGACGCGAGCGGCGAGCCGGCCAGCCACATGTTCGGGATCATGAACTGGCCCGCGCCCGAGTAGAACACGGCCGACAGCAGGAACACCTGCAGCTCGTTCATGCCGATGGAAGCGCTCAGGATGCCGCAGGGTATGCCGATGGCGACATAGCCCAGCATGATGGGCAGCGCCGCCGAAAACGATTGCCTGATGTGATCCCCGGAAAGCATAGTTAGACGATTATACAATTCTTGTGCACCTGCGCAACGAAGAAATGTCCTTAGGCCGAGGGAACCTAGTAATGCAGCGCGTTGGGGATGAACAGCCTTTGGTAGAGGTTCTTGGCGTAGCGGTCGGTCATGCCGGCGATGAAGTCGGTGACGGCGCGCAGGTCGTCGCCCTCGGAGATGGCGCGGTACTCCTGCGGAACTTCGCCCGTGTGCGCCACGTAGTAGTCGAACAGGTCGTCCACGAGGTGCGTCGCCTTCGCCACCTCGTCGGTGACGGCAGGGGCGCTGTACACGCGCTCGAACAGGAACGACCGCAGCTCCATCATGGCGTTCCACACCGCGTCGCTCATGCGGATGTCGTCGACGGCGGCCGACGTCTCCACCATGTCGAGCACGAGCGTCTCGATGCGCGACGAATGGTCGGGGCCCAGCATGGCGTGCGTCGACGCCGGCAGGTCGACCTCGCGCAGGATGCCCGCGCGGATGGCGTCGTCGATGTCGTGGTTGACGTACGCGATGCGGTCGGCCGTGCCCACGATGCGCCCCTCCAGCGTCTCGGCGCGCAGGTCGCCGGTGTGGTTGAGGATGCCGTCGCGCACCTCGGACGTGAGGTTCAGTCCCTTGCCGCCGTTCTCGATGCGCTCGACCACGCGCAGGCTCTGCTCGTTGTGGCGGTAGAGCGCCTCCGCCTCGGGCGATGCCGGGTCGATCCCCTTGTGGCGCGCCAGGCAGCGCGCGAGCGCCTCCTCCCCCGTATGCCCGAAGGGCGTGTGCCCCAGGTCGTGGCCGAGCGAGATAGCCTCGGCGAGATCCTCGTTCAGCCCCAACGCGCGGGCGATGGTGCGGGCGATCTGCGCCACCTCCAGCGTGTGCGTGAGACGGGTGCGGAAGTGGTCGCCCTCGGCGGCCAGGAACACCTGCGTCTTGTGCGACAGGCGGCGGAAGGACTTCGTGTGGAGGATCTTATCGCGGTCGCGCTGGTAGTCGGTGCGCAGGATGTCGGGCTCGGCGGATCGGTCGCGGCCGTCGCTCTCGTCGGCGAACGCCGCGTCGCGGGAAAGCTCCACGTGCTCGCGCTGCTCTTGGTCCTCGCGATGGATGATGCGCATAAGGCCCTCCTTTTCCGTCGCCCGTCCGTCGGCGACCTGCAGGATCAGTATACCAACTTATCCGGCTCGAACGCGCCGCGCTCCGTGACGATGCGCGTGATGAGGCCGGCCGGCGTCACGTCGAAGGCCGGGTTCCACACCTCGACGCCCTCGATCGCGACGGGCAGGACCTCGGAGGCATCGCGCTCTTCGATGGGGATGCCCGAGCCGTCCGCGATTGCGGGGTCGATGGTGGAGGTGGGCGCGGCCACGTAGAACGGGATGCCGTGATGGCGGGCGAGCACGGCCACGCCGTACGTGCCGATCTTGTTCGCCGCGTCTCCGTTGGCGGCGATGCGGTCGGCTCCCACGATCACGGCGTCCACCTCTCCTTTAGCCATGAGGCTTGCGGCCATGTTGTCGCAGACGAGCGTGCAGGGAACGCCCGCGCGCGCCAGCTCCCACGACGTGAGGCGCGCGCCCTGCCCCACTGGGCGCGTCTCGTCGGCGTACACGCGCTCGATCTTGCCCTGCTCGGCCGCGGCGTATACCACGCCGAGCGCCGTGCCGTAGAACGCCGTCGCCAGGCTTCCGGCGTTGCAGTGCGTGAGCACGCGGCTGCCCTGCCGCAGCAGCGCGGCTCCGTGCGCGCCGATGGCGCGGTTCGCGGCTTCGTCCTCGGCCTCCATGCGCTTCGCCTCCGCGAACAGGGCGTCGGCCACGGCCGCAGGAGCCGCGCCCCCGTCGAGCGCAACACGCGCGCGGCCCAGCACGCGCTCGACCGCCCAGCGCAGGTTCACCGCGGTCGGGCGCGCGCAGGCGATCTCCTCGGCCGTCCGCTCGAGCGCGGCGCGGTATGCGGAAACCTCGCCCGCGCCCGTGGCGCCGCCGGCGGCCTCCCGAGCCCAAAGCGCCACGGCAGCGGCGCCCGCCACGCCGATGGCGGGCGCGCCGCGCACCGCGAGCGTCTTGATCGCGTCCACCACCGCCCCCCAATCCGCGGTTCGCTCGATCGCGAGCTTGCCGGGCAACAGGCGCTGGTCGACGTAGGCGAGCGTCGCGGCGCCGTCGGCGGCGCGCGCCAGCTCCACGGTGCGCGGGAGACGGTCGAGTCGGAGGTTCGCGGTCACGGGGCTTCCTTTCCTTCGGAGACCACCATTCTAACGGAAAGCGCCCGAGCGCGGCGAGAGGACGTCGCGCCGCGCCGACCGACGGGACGGGGAATGCCCTCCGAACGATCGACCGTCCGATTGGCAACCGGCTCGTGACGGTTCGATCGACGCGAGCCGCGGACGGGTATCGTGGAAGCGAACACCGTCGCAACGACCGCGCAAAGGAAGCTCCATGCCGAACACTCAAGCACCCGTCAAACCGCCCGCATCCCGACCCTGGCAGGCGGAGCCCCTTTCCGACGTCCTCCTCGAGCTCGACTCCTCGCTCGAAGGGCTGAGCGAGCTCGAGGCCGCGCGCCGCCTCGCCGCGCTGGGCCCCAACGAGCTGAACGCGAAGCCGCCGCGCACGCTGGCGCAGATGGCGCGCGAGCAGCTGACCGACCCCATGATCCTCATCCTCCTCGTGGCGGCCGTGCTGTCGGCGCTTCTGCAGGAATGGGCCGAAGCCGGCATCATCTTCGCCATCGTGGTGGTGAACGCGGTCATCGGCATCGTGCAGGAGCGCAAGGCGCAGTCCTCGCTCGAAGCGCTAAGATCGATGAGCGCGCCCGAGGCGCGCGTCGTCCGCGACGGCGTGGAGATGGTGGTGCCCGCGCGCGATCTCGTGCCGGGCGACCTCGTGCAGCTGGGCGACGGCAGCATGGCGCCCGCCGACCTGCGTCTGGTCGAAGCGGCCGGGCTGCGCATGCAGGAAGCCGCGCTCACGGGCGAGTCGGTGCCCGTCGAGAAGGACGCCTCCGCCGTGGTTCTGCCCGGCGCGCCGCTGGGAGACCGGTCGAACATGGCGTTCGCCACCGCCATCGTCACCGCGGGACGCGGGGCGGGCATCGTGGTGGCCACGGGCATGGGAACCGAGGTCGGGCACATCGCCGGCATGCTGGAAGGCGACGAGGAGCTGGACACGCCCATCAAGCGCAAGCTGGCCTCGTTCGGCAAGATCCTCACCATCGTGGGCGTGGCGGCGGCGCTGGCCGTGCTGGCCGTCGGCCTGGCCTACGGCCGCCCGTTCGCTCCCTTGCTGCTGCTGGCCGTGTCGCTGGCCATCTCGGTGATCCCCGAGAGCCTGCCCGCCACCGCCACCATCACCATGGCGCTGGGCGTGCAGCGCATGGCCCGCCACGAGGCGCTCGTGCGCCGCCTGCCGGCCGTCGAGACGCTGGGCGGCGCCACCGTCATCTGCACGGACAAGACGGGCACCCTCACCGAGAACCGCATGAGCGTCGTGCGCGTGTCGCTGGGCCCCGACCTCGACCGCGACGAGGCGCTCGAGCCCGCCGAGGCGCTCGAGGAGCACCCCGACCTGTTCGGCTACCTCGCGTTCGCCGCCGTGCTGTGCAACGACGCCGCGTTCGCGTCCGCCGAGGAGGGCGCGCCGGGGGCGCAGGCGTTCATCGGCGACCCCACCGAGGGCGCGCTGCTGGTGCTGGCGCGCGACAACGGCATCGACCCGACCGCGCTGCGCTCGACCTACCCGCGCCTGGCCGAGCGCCCCTTCGACTCCGACCGCAAGCGCATGTCCACCGTGCACGAGCGCGACGGCGAGATCGTGGCCGCCGTGAAGGGCGCGATCGATTCGCTGCTGCCCCGCTGCGCCTTCATCATGGACGAGAACGGCCCGCGGCCGATGACCGACGAGGATCGCGCCCGCGCGCTGGCCGTGGCGCAACGGCTCTCGGACGAGGCGCTGCGCGTGCTGGCATTCGCCACCCGCGCCCTGCCCGGCGTGCCCGGCGACGAGGAGGACATCGAACGCGATCTCGTGCTCATCGGCCTCGTCGGCATGATGGACCCGCCGCGGCCCGACGTGCGCCAGGCCGTGGAAACCTGCCGCACCGCCGGCGTCCGCACCGTCATGATCACGGGCGACCACGCCTCCACCGCGCGCGCCATCGGCCGCGAGCTGGACATCTTCCGTCCCGGCGACCTCGTGGTCACGGGCGCCGAGCTCGACGAGATGGACGACGCGGCGCTCGACGAGGCGGCCCGCAACACCTCGGTGTTCGCCCGCGTGTCGCCTCTGCACAAGCTGCGCATCGTGCGCGCGCTGCAGCATGCCGGCGAGGTGTGCGCCATGACGGGCGACGGCGTGAACGACGCGCCCGCGCTCAAAGCCGCCGACATCGGCGTGGCCATGGGCGTCACGGGCACCGACGTGGCGAAGGACGCCTCCGACATGATCCTCATGGACGACCGCTTCACCACCATCGTCTACGCCGTGCGCGAGGGCCGCCGGGTGTTCCGCAACATCCAGAAGGTGGTCTCCTTCCTCGTGGCCGACAACGTGGCTCAGATCGTGGTGCTGCTCACCGCTGTGGCCTTGAACTGGAACGCGCCGCTCACCGCCGTCATGATCCTGTGGGTGAACCTGGCAACCGCGTCGCTGCCCGCGCTCGCGCTGGGCGTGGAGCCCGCCAGCCGCCACATCATGGAGCATCCGCCCATGCGCGTGAACAACCTGCTGGACGGCCCGCTAGCGCGCCGCGTTATCTTTCAGGGCGTGTTCATCGCGGCGCTCGCGCTGGTCGCCTTCGTGATCGGCCAGAACGCGGGCAGCTACGAGCTGGGCTGCACGATGGCGTTCGGCGTGCTGGGATTCTCCCAGGTGCTGCGCTCCCTGAACCAGCGCTCCGCCACCGACCCCGTCTGGGACCGCGAGGGCGCCCGCAACCGCCAGCTGGGGCTCGCTGCGGCGGCCAGCATCGCGCTCATGCTGGTCGTGCTGCTGGTGCCGCCCTTCATCGAAGCGTTCGGCGGCACGACGATGAACCTCGGTCAGTGGGCGCTCGTGGTGGGCTTCGCCCTGCTGTCCGTCGTACAGACCGAGATCGCGAAGGCCATCGGACGCTGGCGCGCGCGCCGCTAAGCGCGCAGTCGCCGAAAAGGGCATCCTCGCGCGCGAGAGCGCCGCCGTGCACGAACGGCGTATTGCCTACATGCACGCTTTTGACAAGGAAAACGGGTCGGAATGCCCGTACATGCTTGACAAAAGCGTGCATGAGAAGGAAAGGCTTGCTGCTCGGGCGCATGCGCGTTCGTCCCTCGTCGCTGCTTTGCCTTCGGCGACGGCGAAGTGGCGCTCTGATGGGTTTTCCCCGAACCGCTCATGCTCGCGCTACAATATCGTTTCACCGATGAACGAACTGCAGAGCGCGCGAAAAAAAAAAGGGGGGGGGGTTGAGCATGGATGGGATCGAAACCGAGCGCGACCTTTCTCTCGACTCGACGTTCTTCGTCGCGTTCGACCTCACCCATCGCGCGCTCAAAAGCGGGCTGGCGCAGGCCAGCAGCCTCAGCGTGACGCAGTACCGCGTGCTGGTGAAGCTGCTGTCCGCCGGCCCGGACGGCATCGACCAGTCCAGCCTCGGAAAGATGCTCGACCTCAAGCCGAACGTGGTGACGCAGGCCGTGAACGCGCTCTCAGCCGCCGGGTACGCGACGCGCCGACGCGCCGGCGACGGCGATAGGCGCGTGCGCACCGTGGGCATCACCGACGCCGGCGCGAGCCACGTAGCCGAGGCGAACGCGTCCATCGTCGAGCGCCTCTACGCCCTGTTCCCCACCGAGGACGCCGCCCACCGCACCATCCTCGAAGCCTCCATCGCGGCCGGCGCGAGCATCGAGGCGCCGCCGTCCGGCGACACGCCCGGCCGCTACGCTGCTTCGCGGGCGCTCGTGTCGCTGGAACTGGTGAAGCGCGCGATGGAAAGCGCCCTCAAGGCCTCGTGCGGCGCGTCTCTCAGCGAATGCCGCGTGCTGCAGCGCCTCGGCGAGGTGGGCGAGCCGCTGCGCATCGGCGACCTGGCATCGCAGCTGCAGATGACGGCCGTCGGCGTCGCACGGGCGGTGGACGGCCTGGCCGAGAGAGGATGGGTGGAGCGCCTGGCCAGCCCCCGCGACCGAAAGGCCGTGTTCGCCGCCGCCACGCCCCAGGGCGAGCGGCAGCGGAAGGTCATCGCGCGCACCATCGACCTGCTCGCGCGCAAGCACCTGTGGAGCAGGCTCGACGACCGGCAGCGCCGCGCGCTCGCCCGCACCTGGCGCATCGTCATCGCCGACGTCCAAGCGCGCGAGGAGGCCGAGCGCAAAGCCGCCCTCGGCCTCCTCCAGCCCATCGACTGACGCGCACGCCGTCTGCGCATGGATCGCCGATGCCAGACTTCCGCATGCAAAAACCTTCTCCGCACCGGAAAAAAGACGAGCAAGACGCTCGCACTTTCTTTTTACCGCCATTGGCGGTAAAATACTGGCGGTAAAAATATACGAGAGGAGGCCTTTAGTGTACGATCCGCCCTTCGACCCCACCGACAAGATCACTGCAACCGCCTTGGATATCGCCGAGATGGTGGGACGGCTCGCACCCGACTCCGCGCTGTCCTCCTCGCCCGTCCTCCATCGCGAGCTGCGTATTAAAACCATACACTCTTCTCTGGCTATCGAGCAGAACACGCTCACAATGGAGCAGGTGACCGATATCATCGACGGCCGGCGCGTCTTCGGCCCGCCCGACGATATCCGGGAGGTCCGGAATGCCAAACGAGCATACGACCTGCTCGGCAGCTGGGATCCGCGCAACATGGACGACCTCCTCGAGGCCCACGGCATCATGATGGAAGGCCTGCGCAAGGACGCGGGAACCTTCCGGACGAAAAACGCAGGCGTATACGACGGGGATCGATTGATCCATGCCGGAACCCCCGCATCCTACGTTCCCGAAGTTATGGCCGACCTGTTCGAATGGCTGGGTTCGACGAAGCTCCACCCGCTTCTCGCTTCGTGCGTATTCCATTACGAGTTCGAATTCATCCACCCGTTCTCCGACGGAAACGGCCGCATCGGAAGGCTCTGGCACACGCTGCTGCTGGCACGATGGCGCTCCGCGCTCGCCTGGCTGCCGATCGAAAGCATGATCCGGGAGCGCCAAGGCGCGTACTACGCCGCATTGAACGAATCGAACGCGACCGGATCCTCGACCGCCTTCGTCGCCTTCATGCTCTCGGCCATCCGCGATGCGATGGAGCCTTTCTGCACGGAAGAGCGTCGAGAGGACAGGCTGAGGAACAGCGTCCTGAGCCTCATGGTCGAGAACCCTTCGATCACGGTCTCCGAGATCGCGGAAGCCGTCGGCCTGGCAAGACGCACGACGGAGCGCGCCATAGCTTCGCTCAAGGAAAGCGGGCGTGTCCGGCGCGTCGGAAGCCCACGCGCCGGACACTGGGATATTTCCTAGAGAAGGCGGCGCTTCCCCCTGTTCGAAAGGAGAAGCGCGACCGGGATTCCATGCTACGCGCGACCCTTCTTCGCCAGCGCGCCCATGCCGAACATGATGGCCAGGTTCACGACCACGTCGGCGGCGAACCACGCGCCCACCGTGCCCGCCTGGATGCTGGCAGCGTTGATGGCCGAGAACGTGCCCACGGTGAGCACCATGACCACGAGGCCGCACGCGAAGGCTGCGAGCACGAGGTTCCAGCCCGCGCGCTTCTCGTCGCGCGCCCGCGCGAGGCAGGCGCACACCGTCATGGACGCCGCGCCCAGAAGCGTGCCGAGGAACGCCGCGAACCCCACGAGCGCCAGCGCGAGCACCGGAAGCGTCGGCAGCTTCGAGCTCATGGACGCCACCTGCACGGCCGAGAGTATCCCGCTCACCGTGATCAGCAGGCACGCGATGGCGACGAGCGCCGTCGCCCAGCCCCACAGAAACGCCGTCGCCGGCCTGCCCGCGCCCGCATCGCCGCGCGCGAATAGCAGGCCGTGCAGCGCGACGCCCGCCGTGGACACGACCATCGCCAGCGACGCCGCGTACATGAAGGCCACGAGCGCCGACCCGGTGAGGATGGAGCACACGACGTCGAGGACGGGCACGTCGGCCGCCGAGATGTAGTCGTAGGAAAGCGTTCCGGTCAAGTCCATCACGGCAAGCCCGATGCGCCCCACGATCGCCACCGCGAGCGCGATCAGGAACAGTATCGCATAAGGCCGCGCCATGCCCTTCAACTGCTCTTTCATGCTACTCCCCTCCCTTCATCTCGTTGGCGACGGCGTACGTGCCGCACAAGTACCCGCCGCAGAACGCCAGACTCACGTCGCCCAACAGCGAGCCCAGGATAGGGTCGCCGATGTAGCTGTTCTCGCCGCACGCGCCGCCGGCCGTGTGCCAGCCCGCGTACAGGCCGGGGATCACGGTGCCCTTGGTCGAGATCACTTGCATCTCGTCGTTGATCATGAGGCCCGCCTTCGTGCCGTACAGGTTGCCGCCGATGCGGCAGCCGTAGAACGGCGGGTCCTTGATGGCGTGCAGCCATTCGGGAGGCATGGGGTACATGAAGTCGTCCTCGCCGCGCTCGCAGCACGCGTTCCACTTCTCCACGGCCTCTACCAGCACGCCAGGGGCGAACCCCAGGTCGCGCTCAAGCTCCTCCAGCGAGTCGCGCTTCTTCAGCACGTCGGCCTCGATGGCGTCCTCGACGCCGTGGTGCCAGTCACGGTAGTGCTCGGGCACCTTGTCGATCTGCTCGAGGTCGGGCGTGATCAGCTTGCGGCAATGCTCCTGCGCGAAGCCGGCCAGATGATCCTCGTAGTGCGCGTCGAAGACGATGTAGGAGCGGTGCCCCGGGGGCGTCATCTGGATGGTGGCCAGATCGCCCAGCGCGTAGATGGCGTTCGCGCCGTCCTCACCCACGCGACTGTCCATGTAGCGCAGGCGGTTGCCGCAGCGGTCGACGGTGAACCACGGCTGGCGCGACAGCTGCGTCATGCCGTCGTAGAGGAAGCGCGCCCACTGGCCGCCCTCGGCCTCCCAATCGACGCCGCCGTCGAAGCTGGCCGAGCTGTTGAAGCCCGACACGTCGGCGTCCACGCCCAAGCCCATGCGGAAGCACTCGCCCGTCTCTCCCGCCGTAAGGTAGCTCGAGGCGCAGCCCATGGCCGCCGTGGGGATGTAGCGCTCCAGCAGCGCCTTGTTGTTGCAGAAGCCGCCCGCCGTGAGGATGACGGCCCGCTCGGCGTGGATGTACTTCTCCGCGTCGTAATCCTCGCGCACCACCACGCCCACGATCCTCCCGTCGCCGTCCTGCACGAGCGCCTCGGCCGGGCTTTGGAAGAGGTACTGCACGCCGTGCTTCTGACCGAAGCTGAACATGGCGTCGGTGGCGTCCTTCATCTTGAGCACATGGTGATCGAGCGTCGAGTTCTTCGGCGCCACGTACACCGGCACCTCGCCCAAGCGCCACCGGACGCCGCAGTCGGCCATCCAGTCGATGCACGTGCCGCCCGCCTCGGCGATGCGGTGGATGAGCAGCGGGTCGCACGCGTAATGGTACTCGTCGATGGCCCAATCGGCCAGCTTGCGCGCGTCGAAGGGGTAGGACGGGAACGCGAAACGCTTCGACTCCTGCAGCTTCGATCCGCCGAGGATGGCGCACATGCCCGCCTCCTGGGCGTTGCCGCCGTGCAGGCCCATAGCCTCGACGCAGATGGTCCGCGCGCCCTGCTCGGCCGCGCGCGCCGCCGCGTTCAAGCCGCCGCCGCCCGCGCCCACCACACAGATGTCGCACTCGTAATCCCATGTCGCGGGCACCGCGCGCGGAGGGATAGGGCTTGCATCGTCCGCCGGGAACGCCGCGCCGTTGTGCTCGCGATACGTGCCGTCCGACCAAGAGGCGTTGGTGACGGCGCTGTCGGGCACGTCGACGGCCTTCGACCCATCGGCCGCCCAGTCGCCGATCACGCCCTCCGGCACCGCATAGGCCGCGCCCGGCACCGCCGCCGCGGCCGCGGCGGCTCCCACCGTCAAGCCCGCCCTCGTCAAGAAATCGCGGCGAGACAGCGGCGCATGCGCGCCCGTCTGCCCGTGAACCTGCTTCGTCATCGGGATCCCCCCTGTTCCTGCTTCGCGGCGGCGGCTTCTGCCTGCGAGAGCGCGTCCTCCACCGCCTGCCTGACGCCCGCCGTGGTGATGGTGGCGCCGCTGATCGCGTCGATGCCGGCGCCTTGCGCGGCCTCGATCATGGCGGCGAACCTGCCGTCGCGGATGGCCTCGTAGCCTCCGCGGCTCTGGCTCTCGCCCTCCTGCGCGGTTTCCAAACACGAGATGCGGTTGTCCTGCACGAGCAGCTTGACGGTCACGAGGCCCTCCATCCCTTTGCCCGTGCCCGTGTACACGCCGTCGGCGAGCTCGCCTTCGGCCTTCGCGCCCTGATCGGCCTGAACCTCCTGAGCCCACGGATCGTCCAGGCGCATGGCCAGCTGCTCGGCGCTGGCCGCGTCCTTCGACCCCGAGCCTTCGAATCCCGCGCTGCAGCCCGTCATGCCCGCCGCCAGCACCGCGGCCCCGCATACGGCCGCTGCCGTCCTCTTCATCATCGCTCCTCCTTTTCGCACGCCCTACCGGGGGCTTTCCCAACCGTCGGGAACCGCGTAGTCGTGACACGCGTTGCAGTACATATACGACGATCCATGCGCGCCGTGGCAGTAGCTGCAATCGACGGCCTCGCCCTGATGCGACGCATGCGGGTTCACCCCCGCCTCGCCTCCCCAATCCTCGGTGGCGGCCAACACGCCTTCCCAATCATGGCAGCCGGCCGATGCGCACATCTTCTTGTCGGCCGTCACGCCATGGGTAGTCAGATGCCCCGTCTCGTCAGTGGCGAAATCGCCGCGCACCCACGACAGCCCTTCGGCGACCTGATCGGACAACTTCGCTTCGTGGCACTTCAAACACGTAACGTCGGCGCGCTCGTGGGCGTTCGCCATAAGCGTCGCGTCGTTGAAGTAGCCGTCCACGTAGACGTCCATCGGATCGTGGCAAACGGCGTTGCAGAAGCTCGGCTGCTCGTGCCAAACCCAGAAACCCGCGCCCGCCGCCACGACGACCGCCGCGATCACGCCGACCACGATAGGCCAGCGCCTCCCTCTCCGCTTTCCGCTCGGCTTGCTCTCCTCCATGACCCCTCCTTCTCGGTTTCGCGTCCGCTGATCCGCGATGCCCTCGGCACCGGATCGCCCGACGCCGCCTCGGCCGAGATGCGGCCCTGCGTCCGCTTGCTCCCTCATTAGTTCATCTGCGTTCTTTTTTCGTTTCACAAATGAACTTAATGACCTGCATGCTAGCATCATCGCAGGCAAAGAGGAAGCCGCGGTTGACGACTTCGCGCGTTTCGTCATTGCCGTCGCGGACGCGCGCGCTTCGCCGCTTACGTCCCCCTCTTCGTTGACGAATCCCTGAAACTGTCTATTGACGCTCCGTCAACCAGGGGCGTATGCTGCGCTCATCAGGGGATCGAACGAAACACGCCGCCATGGCGGCGAACCGCAGGATCGTTCAAACGAACGGGGCAAGGAGGGCGGCATGGCAACCTCGAACGAGAAGGCGCGCAACGCGGCATCGGCCGAGCGTCGAGCCGACATCGTGGCCGCGGCCCGCGAGCTGTACGAGGAGCAGGGGCTCTCGAAAACCTCCGTGCAGGACATCACCAACCGCATGGGCGTGGCGCGCTCGCTGTTCTACCATTACTTCCCTGACAAGGAGGCCGTCACCTCGGCCGTCCTCGACGACTACGTGGCCGACTTCATCGAGGCCACTCATTACTGGAACGCGCAACGGCACCCGGGCGACATCGAAAGCGCCCTTTCCAGCGTCGTAAAGCTCATGCGCCTCGGCGTGTTCGAGCACGACGCGTTCCGCCGCTCGCTGGCCTCGCACGAGAACGCGGCGCTTTACATCGACTTCGTGAACCGCGTGGCCGACCGCGTGGCCACGTACATCGTGGACACCACGGTGCGCGACTACGGCGCGCTGCACGAGATACGCATCGAGCACGTCTACGAGACGTTCTACGTGCTCATCTTGGGCATCGTCGGCTACCTGCGAACGCATCCGGACGTCGACGACGAGGTGCTGAAGGATCTCATCGCCCAAACGCTGCACATGGACCGCGGCGCGAACGGCGCACCCGAAAGCGGATAGAACCTGCGCAGGCGAACCCGCATGCAACGGTATCGATAATCTCATCTGAAGAAACAGCAGGCCGGAAGGCGGCCTGTGCGAAGCGTACCCTGAAGAAGGAGGGTGTCATGTTGTTCCAAGTCTACGGGGAGAACGCCCTGTACCAATGGCTCGGCTGGGCCATCGTGTTCATCGGGTTGATCCTCATCAACGAAGTGGCGCGCCGCACGAAGGCGGGCGGCGTGTTCTGCTTCATCGTGCTGCCCGTCGCGTTGACGGCGTACTTCGTCGCCATTTCCATCGGCGCCGGCATCGGCCAGCAGTGGGCGCTCGACAACCCCACGCACGTGCACATGAACAGCTGGTTCCACTACGCGAAGCTCTACGCGGCCACCATCGGGTGCATCGGCTTCATGGCCATCAAGTACTCGTGGGGCGCTATCGGCAAGGCGCACTGGTTCAAGTGCTTCCCGTTCGTCATCGTGGCCATCAACATCCTCATCGCCGTGGTCAGCGACTTCGAGAGCGCCATCCGCGCCTGGGGCACCACCTGGGTGTCCTCCGAGGGCGTCACGCTGTACGGCGGTTGGCACAACGTGTTCAACGGCGTGGCGGGCATCATCAACATCGCCTGCATGACCGGCTGGTTCGGCATCTACATTTCCAAGAAGCGCCAGGACATGCTGTGGCCGGACATGACCTGGGTGTTCATCATCGCCTACGACCTGTGGAACTTCTGCTACACCTACAACTGCCTGCCCACGCACTCCTGGTACTGCGGCCTGGCCCTGCTGCTGGCCCCCACCGTGGCGGCGTTCTTCTGGAACAAAGGCGGCTGGATCCAGAACCGCGCGTTCACACTGGCCATCTGGTGCATGTTCGCCCAGTGCGTGCCGGCGTTCCAGGACTACAGCGTGTTCAGCGTGCAGTCGGTGAACAACCCGAACGTGAACCTGGCCGTGTCCGTCATCGCGCTTCTGGCCAACATCGCCGCGTTCGCCTACATCATGTACCGCGCCAAGAAGCTCAAGGTGAACCCGTACATGAACGAGGTGTTCGCCGGCACGAAAGACTACGACAAGGCCATGACGCGCCGCGCCACCCCCGCGGAGCTGGCGGAATCGTAAGAAACCAGAAACCGATCCATGCTTGGGAAGCGGCCCGCAAGGGCCGCTTCTTTTTCGTCCGCCGACGCGTCTCGGCTTGCTACAATGAGGTTTCGACCGTACAGTGCGCGAAGAGGAACCTATGCAGTCCATACCCCAGCTCGTCAACGACCTCGCCTTGCTGCTCGCCGTGGCGGCGGTGGCCACCATCGTCTGCCGGCGTTTCAAACAGCCTCTCGTGCTGGGGTACGTGGTGGCCGGATTCCTCGTGAGCCCCGCTATCGGCTGGATCCCCAACATCGTGGAGACGGCCGACGTGTCCACCTGGTCGCAGATCGGCGTCATCTTCCTCATGTTCGGCCTGGGACTGCAGTTCAGCGTGGTGAAGCTGACCACCGTGGGCCGTCCGGCGCTCGTCACGGCCGTCGTGGAGATGTCGCTCATGATAGCGGCAGGGTTCGCCTGCGGCACGCTGCTTGGCTGGTCGCCGTCAACCAGCCTGTTCCTCGGCGGCATGCTGGCCATCTCGTCGTCCAGCATCATCGTGAAGACGTTCGGCGAGCTGGGCCTGCGCACCAAGGCCTTCGCCCAGCTCGTGTTCGGCGTGCTGGTCATCGAAGACATCGCAGGCGTGTTCCTGCTCGTGGTGCTGTCCACGGTGGCGGTCAGCGCGTCGGTGGACGGCGGTGCGGTGGCCGTGCGTATCGGACGCATGGCGCTGTACCTCGTGGTATGGTTCGCGCTCAGCGTCATCCTCGTGCCGAGCGCCCTCAAGCGCCTGCGTTCCGAGCTCAACGACGAGATCCTGCTCATCGCGTCCATCGCGCTGTGCTTGGGGATGGTGGTTCTGGCCGACGCCATCGGGTTCTCTTCGGCGCTGGGCGCGTTCCTCGCCGGATCCATCCTGGCCGGCACCGTGCAGGCAAAGCGCGTCGACGCGCTGTTCAAGCCCATCAAGGATCTGTTCGGAGCCGTGTTCTTCGTATCGGTGGGCATGCTGGTCACACCCGCGGCCGTGACGGAGAACCTGGGAGCCATCGTCGTCATCGCCTTGGTGGCCATCATCGGACGCTCGCTGTTCTGCGGGTTGGGCGCTCTGTTGTCGGGGGCAACGCTGAAAACCTCGGTGATGAGCGGGCTCAGCCTGGCGCAGATCGGCGAGTTCTCGTTCATCATCGCCGCGCTAGGATCGGCGACGGGCGTGACTCCCGACTTCCTCTACCCCGTCATCGTCACCGTGTCGGTGGCGACGACGCTCGCCTCGCCTCTTCTGGTGAAGAATTCCGAACGCATCTACCACCTCCTCGTGCGCGTCTTGCCCGAAAGCCTGTTCGCACTGCGCCATGAGCATCTGGAGCGCGCGCAGGAAGAGGACGGCGAACCGAACTTATGGGTGGACTACCTCAAACGCTGGACACTCAAGCTGGGGCTCGTGGTGCTGGCCGGCATCGCATCGGTGGAGGTGCTCATGAACACGGCCCTTCCTTTGCTGTCGGGTTTCGTGCCGGAGGCCGTTCTCAACCCGTTGCTTGCCGCGGTGGGCATCTTCGTGACGGGACTGTTCCTGTCGAACCTGTTCTACACGGGACGAAAGAACGAGTTCGGCGTGCTGTGGATGAAGAGCCGTCGAAACCATGTGCCGTTGGCCGTCCTGATGCTGGCGGGCGGCGCGGCGTCCTGCGGCGTGGTGGCCTACATCGTGCATGCGGCCGGCGCGCGCCAATCGGTGTGGATGTTCGTTCTGGCGGCGACGTGCTCGCTGTTGCTCGCGCGCTCGCGCACGCTGCATTCGTGGTTCCTCAAGCTGGAGACGAGCTTCGTCGGCAACCTCAACGAGTCCATCCTGGCCGAGCGCCTGGCGGAATCCGACGAGGAGGAACGCGCCGGGTGGGTGGAGGAGCGCTTGTACGTGGTGGAGGTCGAAGCGTCGCGCACGCTGCGCCGATTGGGCGCCGAGCGGTCGAGCGACTTCCTGTTCGGCATAGCGCACAACCTGGACCTCATGGCCATCGAGCGCGAGGGCGTGCGCATGGGATCGCAAGCGCTCGCGCGACTGACCAAGGAGGAGCTTGTGCGGCGCATCAACGACCCGGCCGACCCGCTGGGCATACGCGAGGGCGACGTGCTGACGTTCCTCGGCACCGAGGACGAGGTGGACGCCTACCTGCAAACCCTGCTCAAGGAGGACTCCATCGACGAGGCTGACGCCGTCAGCGCATCGTTCGACGAGTACGCGGCCGCGCACCCCGACAAGTTGGATCTCGCATGCGTGTCGCTTTCCGTGGAAGCGGGCTCGCCCTTCGCCGGCAAGACCATCGGCGCCGTCGATTTCAAGGGCTCCTTCGGCTGCCTCGTCGTCGCACACGAGCATGAGAAGCTGCTCAAGATGAAGCCGAGCCGCAACACGCGCCTGTTCCCCGATGACCGCATCTGGCTCGTGGGCGAAACGGCGGCCGCCCAAGCGCTGACGGAAAAAGACGGTGCCGTATGACCGGAGCGCGAAGATCCATGCACTTGGCAGATAGGTACAAGCGAGAAGGATTCGACATGAGCCAGCCATCCGCATTCGAACAAGTTTGTTTCGTAGCCTTTTTCGCAACCTTGCCACTCTACTCCCCGAACATGATATTCAGCCCCGACTTGGCAGGCTTCGACTTGGCCATGCCGTATTTCGTCCACTCCACGTTGGCGACCGCCATGGTCGCCGGCATGGCAGCCGCGTGCATCGCGCTGTGCGCGAAAGAACCAAGTCGGATAACATTCCTAACTCCTCTTCGAATGACGATCGTCGCGCTTCTCTACCTGACGGGGCTTTTCCTGCTCTTCGCTTCCCTTCTTCTCCCCGGAGTTCCGGTCGAATTGTGCTCCTTGCTCGGAGGAACGCTCTGCGGAACGACGACCTTGCTCCTTTGCATCGCTTGGGGAAGCGTATTCTCCACCCTCACGTTCCGGGAAGCCCTCATTCGCCTGAGTGTCCTGCTGGCCATCTGCGCGCTCATCAATACGGGATTCGTTTACATGGGTCCCGAAACCGGGGTCGCGAGCTTTCTTCTGCTCAGCATCCTCGGACTCGTGCCCCTGCTGATCCGCTCTACGCACGGCGAGTTCGTTCGCCTGCTGAACGTGCAACGCGATGCGAAAAGCCAAGATTCCACCGTGTTCCACTCCTTCTTCTCGGTCGCCCTCGGTCCGTTCGTGGGTTTTTTGCTGTTCGCCTTGACGATGGCGGTACGCAAGATCGCGGTTTTCGGCAACATGTACGCCGAAAGCATCGGCACGATCCTCGCCGTCGTCTCGGTTCTGCCTTTATGGCTTAGGAAGTCGGACAAGCCTCTTTTGCCGTTCGTGTTCCAAATATACCTGCCCATCTTCGCCGCCATATTGTTGTTTCTCAGCAGCTTCCCCACAGGTCATGCGGTGCACAGCATCGGCATGATCGGCATTTACGTGTTCTTCGGCGCTATAGGGGTGCTTGCGCTGGCCTCGTTCTGCGCGATCGCGCACGCGCAAGAGTTCTCGGTGCCTCTGATCTTCGGCAGCTCGATCTCCGCTTTTTGCTTGGTTTCGATCATCGGCTTGCATTTCGGCGATCTTGCGGGCATCAGCGGGAACGAGGAAGCAGTATTGCTTGCGCTTTCCACCCTGTACTTCATCTCGTTGGTTCTGGTGCCCAATATACGCTCGTGGAAAACAATGTACCTCCCTTCGCAGCAGGCGAACAAGCCGAACCTGCTGTCGGACTTGGAAACATGCTGCAATCGGGTTGCCGACAAGGGCGGCCTGTCGAAACGCGAGAGAGAGGTGCTCCTGTTCCTAGGGCGCGGCTACTCCCCCGCCTACGTCGCAAAGAAGATGTTCTTGTCCGACTCCACCGTCCGCTCCCATATCAAGAGCATCTACAAAAAGCTGGACATCCACTCGCGCGAGGACCTTCTGCAGCTTATAGAAAACGAGAACGAGCCGTCTTCGATGACGGATTTCTAAAACCGGAGACTCGTCGCCCAAGCAGCTTCGCTCCGGCGAACCGGCGAACGCCATAAGCGTTTCACCTCGCGTTTTGCGTAATTCCCCAAAAACCGCGATGCTTTCCAGGCGCTTTGCAAGGACTCTTTTCCCAATTCCCTCAATATCGCGATTCCGAAAAAGAAGCGGTTTGCGTAGTCTTTGCCTTGCTGCCCGGCTTGAAGGCAAACCGACCGGCAGCATCTTTCGTGTTAGCTGTTGAGATGAACGGAGAGAGGGATGGATAGGCGTAGTTTCATCAAAGGCGCAGCGCTTGCTGGCGTAGGAACCGTAGGAGCGGGTTTCTTGGCGGCGTGCTCGCCGAACGGAAAAACGGACAGCGACAAGTCCGATGCGAAGAACGTATCCGACGGCAGCGCGACGGAGGGCGCAATCTCTTGGCGGACGCCGCAAGATTACTCCGCGCAAGCAAGCGAAGCCGGTGATTACGATGCGGTCGTGGTGGGCCATGGGTACGCGGGCGTAACCTCGTGCCGAGAGCTGTCCGAGCAGGGTTACCGGGTCGCCCTTCTCGAGTTCCAACCCGAAGAAACGTACATGGCAACGGGCAACGAGAGCTGTGGCGTCAACTCGAACCTTGTCAACAAGATCACCGAAGGCAACCAGTACCATGATTTCGACCCGGTCGAGTACTACCAGAATTGGATGACCATGATCGGCAACCAGGGCAACCCCGGGCTCATCATGAGGTACTGCCAGAACATGGGCGATAACATCGATTGGTACTACGACAGCCTGACCGATTCGGACATCGCCACCTTGAGCCATAGCGGATCCCCCGCAGCAGGCGAAACATGGCCGCACCTGCTGCCCAATATCGGACCCATCAAGTTCTACCCCGGCGTCATATCCGCATATGCGGAAGAGTGTAATCAGACCAAGATCCAGGGATACAACCGCGAAAAGGCGAAAGCCGCAGGAGCGGAGTTCTTCTTCAACACGCGGGGACTGCAGATCCTGCAGGACAATGGCAAGGTGTCCGGCGTCATCGCCGAGAACCGGGCCGACGGGTCGTACCTCAAGTTCGGCTGCAAGGCCGTGGTGGTGGCCACGGGCGGCTTCGCCTACAACGAGGAAATGCTCAACGACCTGATGCCCGACATCAAGAACAACATGATCGAGGGAGAAGCTTGGAAAGATGCCTTCGGCAATGAAAGGTTCGTCGGGGACGCCTCGAATTGGCAGTATCAAGGCGACGGCATCAAGATGGCTCATTGGGCGGGAGCTCATTTGGAGAGCATCATCCCCGGCATGAACGCCAAGCACATCCAAGCACCCACTTCTATGAACAACTTCCCTCAAGCTGTATGGGTCCGCTCCGATGGCAAGCGCTTCATGAACGAGTTCTACCCCGTTGTCGAGCAGCGCGGCGTGCCGAACATGTATCTGCCCCGAGAGCCCATCTCCTGCGTGTTCGATTCGAACTTCCCCGAGTACCGCCAGTACACCGTGCCGCAACACGGCATGTTCAGCCCGACAACGTCCGCGATCGAAGAGCTAAAAACAGGCATGGACAAGGCTTATCAGAAGTTCAAGGGAACCTGGGTCGAGCCCGAATCCTCCAAGGAGGACAACCAGGCTGGAGCGATGTTCGCAGCACCGGAATTCATCGCGGACGACACGCTGGAGGGCCTGGCGAAGCAGCTCGGGCTCGAAGGCGATGCTGTCGAGACGTTCGTCGCGGAAATCGAGAAGTACAACAAGTTCTGCGAATACGGCATCGACGAGGATTTCGGTCGCTACGCGGAAGTGCTCTTCCCCGTCAAGGATGGTCCGTTCTACGCGCTCGCGGGCAATCCGGGACTTGGCGAGATCATGAGCACCTGCGGCGGAATCATCACCAACGCAGAGCAGAACGCCCTCGATGCCAACTTCGAGCCGATTCCCGGCCTGTACGTTTCCGGCAACGATTGCGGTCGTCGTTTCGGCGTGGAATACATCACCCCCACGCCCGGCATAAGCCTCGGCATGGCCATCGTGCTGGGCCGCGAAGCGGGCAAGAGCGTTGCCAAGTACCTTGAGACGGTCTAGCTGCTCCCAACAGAGCCGGCACATCGCGCGACCTGTTTTGCAGCATACAGTTTGAAACAAGCTGTCCAAGCTTTCAAAAAGGGCTCCGTCAACAAGATGGAGCCCTTTTCGCACCCTCTCACTGAAGGTTTCGCGCCCGTCGCACTCGCAACTCGACGCCGAACGCGAAAGGGCCCGCAGCACGGTGCTGCGGGCCCTTCGATCATGCGAGGTTTCGGACGGAGGCTACTTGTCGCGGCCGTCGCCCATCTTCTCGGCCAGAGCGGCCTGGCCGGCGGCCAGACGGGCCAGCGGCACGCGGTACGGGGAGCAGCTGACGTAGTCGAGGCCGATCGTGTGGAACATCTTCACGGAGTCGGGGTCGCCGCCGTGCTCGCCGCACACGCCGCAGACGAGGTCGGGGTTGCCCTTGTGACCCAGCTCGACGCCCATCTCCACGAGCTTCGCCACGCCCGGATCGATGGTGGCGAAGGGGTTGTAGGGCAGCAGGCGCTCGGCCAGGTACTGCGGGACGAACTCGGCCTCGACGTCGTCGCGGCTGAAGCCGAACGTCGTCTGGGTCAGGTCGTTCGTGCCGAAGCTGAAGAAGTCGGCAACCGCGCCGATTTCGTCGGCCGTGACGGCAGCGCGCGGCAGCTCGATCATCGTGCCCACGGGGATGTCAAGCTCGACGCCCTGCTCGGCGGCGACTTCGGCGATAGTGTCCTCGGCGACCTTGCGCAGCTTCTCGAGCTCGGCCACCACGGACACGAGCGGGATCATGATCTCGGGCTTCGGGTTCAAGCCCTCTTTCTGCAGCTCGGCGCAGGCAGTGGCGATGGCGCGCACCTGCATCACCGGCAGGATGGGGTACACGATGCCCAGGCGGCAGCCGCGCAGGCCCAGCATCGGGTTCGCCTCGCTCA